>Ga0187887_10002452_pt1 | contig 14841 bp, 13 predicted proteins | sample June2016WEW_7_10_FD_132977 | JGI IMG/M metagenome (GOLD analysis project Ga0187887, IMG submission 132977) | Peatland microbial communities from SPRUCE experiment site at the Marcell Experimental Forest, Minnesota, USA - June2016WEW_7_10 | ecosystem: Environmental > Terrestrial > Soil >...
ACAGTCGGGGGACAGAAGGAGGGGCAGAAGGGAGGGACAGTCGGGGGACAGGAGGAGGGGCAGCTGGGGCGGGGGGGACAGAAGGGGGGGACAGGGGGACAGAAGTAGGGACAGAAGGGGGGACAGATGGGGGCAGTCGGGGCGGGCCGGAACTCGGCGATGGTGTCGATGTCCACGGGCGTGCGTTCAGTGTTCGATCATGGGGTCCCGGCGATCACGGCGCTCGCCTTGGCCGCGCCCGCGCCGAGCTCCGCGGGGTCGGCGGTGCGCAGCTCGCCGCCCGCCACCACCTGCTGGCCGCCGACGAACAGGTGATCCAGCGCGGGCGCCCCGAACACCAGCGTGGTCACCGGGTCCGCGATGCCGGCCCCGGGCAGGTGGTCAATCCGCCACACGGCCAGGTCGGCGACTTTGCCGGGTTCCAGCGAGCCCAGCTCGGCGTCGCGGCCCAGGCAGCGGGCCCCGCCCATGGTGGCCATCCGAAGGCAGTCCCGGGCGCTCATCGCCTGCGGGCCGCCGGCGTAGCGGGCGGCGAGCATGGCCTGGTGCAGTTCGTCGATCATGCGGCCGGACTCGTTCGACGCGTTCCCGTCCACGCCCAGGCCCACCGGGGCACCCGCGTCGAGCAGCTTGCGGACCGGGGCGATGCCCGACCCGAGGCGGCCGTTGGAGGTGGGGCAGTGGGCCACGCCGGTGCCGGTCGCCGCAAACCGCGCCACCGCCTCATCGGACAGTTGCACGCAGTGCGCCAGCCACACGTCCGGGCCTAGCCAGCCCAGGTCCTCGGCGTACTGGGCGGGCGTGCGGCCGTAAGTCTCCAGGCAGAACTCTTCCTCGTCGCGGGTCTCGGCCACGTGGGTGTGCAGCCGGACGCCGGCCGCGCGGGCCAGCGCGGCGCAGTCCCGCATCAGCTCCCCGGTCACCGTGAACGGCGAGCAGGGAGCGACCGCGATGCGGGTCATGGACTCGGGAGACGGGTCGTGCCAGCGGTCGATCGCGGCCTGCGAGGCGGCCAGGATCGTGTCATGATCCTCGACCACCGAGTCGGGCGGCAGCCCGCCGGCCGACTGACCGAGGTTCATCGAGCCGCGGGTCGGGTGGAAGCGGACGCCGATCCGCCGGGCGGCCAGGATCTCCGCCTCGAGCAGGTCACCCGCGCCGGCCGGGAACACGTACAGGTGGTCGGTGCTGGACGTGCAGCCGGTCAGGGCCAGCCAGGCCAGGTTGGCCGCGGCCGCCGCACTCAGCAGATCCGGGGTGAGCCGGGCCCAGATCGGGTACAGCGTCTGCAGCCAGCCGAACAGGGAGTCGTCGGTGGCGTAGCCGCGGGTGATCCACTGGTAGAGGTGCGAGTGGGTGTTGACCAGCCCCGGCGTGACCAGCCGCCCGGAGCCGTCGATCCGGGTAGCCCCGGCGAACTCCGGCGGCACCGGCCCGGGGCCGGCCGCGACGACCCGGCCCTGGTCCATGACCACGTGGCCGGAGGGGTATTCGCTGCCCGCCGGATCCACGGTCGCGACGTAGCAGTCCTGTATAGCCACGGGTGCGGTCACGCAGCCCCCTTGTCCGGTCGCGGTGGCAGCATCGTCTCCAACCGATGTTGCACCGGTGTCACTACCCACGGGATCGTGGCCGGGCCGGGCCTGGAGCGCGTCCAGCATGCTGGCGCGGACGACCCTAGCGCCGTACCCGGGGCTGACGGGCCAGCCACCACCTACGGCGGAGTGGCCATGAAGCCCTGAGCCTCGAAGCCCTGAGCCTCCGCGTCACGCAGGGCCTCCGCTAGGGCCTCGGCGTCCATCCGCTGCTCCGCCCCGGCCGCCCGGGCCGCCAGCCAGAGCGAGCCGCCCACCGCGGGCAGCTTGGGGGCCGCGAAGTCCCGGCCGCCGGTCACGTGCCGCAGGTGGTCCCTCAGGGGGCCGATGAAGACCTCCCCGGCCCGGAAATTGCTCCCGATCAGCGTCACCTCCGCGGGGCCGCCGAAGTCCAGGGCCGCGTAGACGGCGCTGATCTGCCCGGCCAGGTCCGCCGCGGCCTGCCGGAATATCCCGCTGGCCGTGTCGTCGCCCTCGTCCGCGGCCCTGGCCACCTGCTCGGCAAAGGCCGCGATACGGGCCTTGTCGAAATCCCGGTAGATGACCGGCTTGATATCCTCGATGTGCTGCAGGCGATAGAATTCCAGCAGGCGCGGGACCAGTTCCGTCCAATCGTTTCTGCCGTCCCGGTAGGCGAGGACGGCCCGGATCCCATTCACGGCGACCATGTACCCGGAACCCTCGTCGCCGGCGATATGGCCCCACCCGCCGCAGCGCCAGGCCGCCCCCCGGGAATTAACCCCGAACGTATTGCTTCCGGTGCCGGAGATGGCCGCGATACCGGGCGACGCGAGCGAGCCGGCCGCCCACGCTGCCACGACGTCATTGACGGCCAATACTACCGGCGCGCTGAGTTCGGTCACCCCGGACAGCAGGCGTTTCCGTTCGGCTTCGGTGTCTATTCCGGCGACAGCCAGCACTGCGGCAGCTACCGGTCTGGCTCGCCCGAGTACCGCGCTAATTGCCTTATTAATGGAAGCCGCCGCTGCCTCGTAACCCACCGCCTCGGGATTGCTCGGCCCGGTTTCTGCTGCCGCGACCTTCCCGGCATCCGGGTCAAATGCCGCGGCTATCGTTTTCGTCGCTCCGCCGTCCACCCCGATCAGGAGGCCGTTCACCGCCGTGCCGCCGTTACTTCCGGTGGCCGCAGGCAGCAATTCCGCAGGCAGCAATTCCGCGGGCAGTGTGACGAGGCTGTCTTTACGTTGTTGCCCGCTATCTACTGATGTACTATGCATCGAGTCCCATCGGCCAATCTACGAGCGGATCACGGTGCGCCTAGACTACCTTGCTTTGGGTAACCCAACCCTGGACGTCCAGGCGGGGGGTTCTTACGTGCTGGGCGGATCGGTAGTCTACTCCGCATTGCAGGCGGCCAGGCTAGGGCGTAGCGCCCAGATCGTAGGACGGGCGAATCCGGCCCAGATAGGGCCGTACTGGCAGCCGTACGCCGGTGAAGTGGCGATGCACCTGGAGCCCGCCGAGTCGACTACGATATTCCGGAACGTGTCGGCCGGGGATTCACGTGAACAATGGCTGGAAGGCTGGGCCGGTGAAATCCAGGACCTGTGCCATTTGCCGGACAGTGACATTCTTCATATCGCGCCCGTGTCCCAGGAAATAACGCTCGAGAAACTGGCCGGGGAATGCCGGTCACGTTTCGTCCTGCTCACCCCGCAGGGGCTGGTCAGGCGCTGGGACGGCATCGGCGCCCGCATCGAGCTCGTGCCGCGCGGCTTTCGCGCTGCGGTCTCCTCGGTGGTGGACGTGGTGGTGGTGTCCGAGACCGAGGCGCCCTACGTGAGCGGGCTCCTGGCCGCGGTACCGGGCCACGGCGGGCTGGCCGTGGTGACTCGGGGGCGGCGGGGGTGCGAGGTCCTGACCCGGGAGGGTTCCAGGGAGTACACGGCTGACCGGGTGCCCGCCGTGGTCGACCCGACGGGCGCGGGCGACTGCTTCGCCGCCACGCTGACCACCGAGGTGTTCCGGGGACGGCCGGTGCCGGAGGCGGTCCGGCTGGCCACGGCCGCCGCGTCCTTGTGCGTCAGCGGGCGGGGGGCCACCACCATCGGCGGCCGTCAGGAGATTATGAGCGAACGCGAGGCTTCCCCCGGCGTCGTCGGGTTCCTGGGGCAACCCCGCCCGGGCGGATAGCCGGCGGAGCAGCCCCGCCCGGGGAACCAGCCTGGCCGGCCGGGGAACCAGCCTGGCCGGGCGGACCAGCCCCGGCCGGTGAACCAGCCTGGCCGGGCGGAGCAGCCCCGGCCGGGGAACCAGCCTGGCCGGCCGGGGAACCAGCCTGGCCGGCCGGGGAACCAGCCTGGCCGGGCGGAGCAGCCCCGGCCGGGGAACCAGCCTGGCCGGGCGGAGCAGCCCCGGCCGGGGAACCAGCGTGGCCGGCCGGGTGGGCCCGGGCCCGCGCGACGAAGATGCCGTGCAGATCCCGGGCGGCCAGCGGGACAGAGCCGGACCGGGCCCGCTGGATGACCAGCTCCACCCCGGTGTCATCGTCGGCCAGCGGCCGCCAGGTGATCACCCCGTGCTGCTCGAGCGGGTCGCCGATCACGCTGAAGTCCGGGAGCACGGTGAGGCCCAGTCCCTCGGCCACCATCAGCTTGCCCATCTCCGCGCCGTCGGTGGAGTAGGAGAACGCCGGCGGCTGGCCCTGCAGCAGCCGGTGCAGGTAGCGGTGCATCACATAACCAGAACGCATCACGATCAGCGGCTCCGCGAGCAGGTCGGCGGTGGACACCGCGGAGTGCCGGGCCAGCGGGCTGTCCGCCCGCAGCACGACGACCGGGCGGCCGCGCAGCAGCGGAGTGGTCTCCAGCTCGGGAGGCATGTCGTCGCCGTCGAGGTAGTTCACCAGGCCCAGGTCGAAGCTGCCCTCCAGGACACCGCGGTGGATCTCGGCCTGCTGCGCGCCGATCACCTCGACCTGGGTCAGCGGGTGGCTCTGCCGGAACTGCTGGAGGGTCGGGGCGAGCAGCGGGGCCGTGGCCGCGCTAACCGTGCCCAGGCGGACCAGGCGGACGCTGCGGTGCTGTTCACCGGCGGCGTGCCGGAGCCGGTCGAACGAGTCGAGCAGGGTCAGGATGTAGGGGAACAGTTCGCGGCCGGAGTCGCTCATCCGGGCCCCGTACCGTCCCCGGTCGAGCAGGTCGACGCCCAGTTCGCGTTCCAGGCTCCGGACCGAGCCGCTCAGTGCGGGCTGGGAGATGTGCAACTCGTCGGCGGCCCGGCGGAACGAGCCCAGCCGGGCGACGGCGGCCACGTATTCAAGCTGCTCGATCCGCACCCGACCCCTCTCACCCGGCGCCCGCCAACGCCAGGATAGCGATCGTTTTAATAGGAAAACCTTACCACGCCCCCGCCGATCGGTATTGGACGCGCCGTCCGGGCCGGCCGCATGCTGAAGCTAGTTCCGCTGGTGGTGGCCCGGGAAGCTGGTGGTGGCCCGGGAAGGATGCCGCCAGGCCGCCGCCGTGACCCGCCCCCCGTGACCCGCCCCCCGTGACCCGCCCCCGATCGCCGGGACCTATCCAGTCATCCGAACTTCCTATAAAATTGATCGACAAACCAGGAAGTATCAGCCCCACCGCCACGGCCCCGAAGGAGGTCCCCGCCCATGGGAGTGGTCCTGCACTGGTTCCTGCCCACCAACGGCGACTCGCGCACCGACCTGAGCCTGGGCAACGCGGTCGGCGCGGCCGGCAGCCGGGCCACAGCAGACAGCACGGGGGACGGCACCGAGCGGCCGCCGGACATCGCCTACATCGGCCAGATCGCCCGGTCCGCGGAGCAGCTCGGCTTCACCGGCGCGCTGACCCCGACCAGTTCCTGGTGCGAGGACGCGTGGATCATGACCGCCGGGCTGACCCAGGTCACCGACCGGTTCAAGTTCCTGGTCGCGTTCCGCCCCGGGCTCATGTCACCCACGCTGGCCGCCCACATGGCCGCGACCTACCAGCGCATCTCCGGCGGCCGGCTGCTGCTCAACGTGGTCACCGGCGGCGACGACGTGGAGCAGCAGCGGTTCGGCGACCACCTCGGCAAGCAGGCCCGGTACGAGCGGGCCGGTGAGTTCCTGCACATCGTCCGCGAGCTATGGCGCGGAGACCCGGTCACCTTCACCGGCCAGCACTACGACGTGCGCGGCGGGCAGATCATCCCGGCCCGGGTCTGGCCCGAGATCTACCTGGGCGGGTCCTCCGCCCCGGCGCTGGACGTGGCGGCCAGGTACGCCGACGTGTACCTGACGTGGGGTGAGCCACCACCGGCCGTTGCGGAAAAACTGGACGCGGTGCGGACGCGCGCCAAGCAGGCCGGCCGGGAGGTGCGCTTCGGGATCCGCCTGCACGTGATCACCCGGGACACCGCGGACGAGGCGTGGGCCCAGGCCCAGCGGCTGCTGGACGGGCTGGCCCCGGCGGCGATCGAGCGGGCGCAAGCCATCCAGCGGGCCTCGCAGTCCGAGGGCCAGCGCCGGATGGCCGCGCTGCACGGCGGTCGGACCGACGCCCTGGAGGTGTCGCCGAACCTGTGGGCCGGCGTGGGCCTGGTCCGCGGCGGCGCGGGCACGGCGCTGGTCGGCAGCCACGACGAGGTGGCGGAGCGGATCGCCGAGTACTACGCGCTCGGCGTCGATGAGTTCATCCTGTCCGGCTACCCGCACCTGGAAGAGGCCTATCAGGTCGGCGAGGGCCTGGTGCCGGTCCTGCGGCGCCGCGGCCTGATGACGTCCATACACGACGACCACTAACCCTGGAGACTGACTATGACCACCGTTTCGAGCACGGGCCCTGCCACCGAGCCGCTCCGCTTCGCCTACTGGGTGCCCAACGTCAGCGGCGGCCTGGTGACCAGCACGATCGAGCAGCGCACCGACTGGTCGTTCGGCTACAACCGCACGCTGGCGCGGCTGGCCGAGCGGGGCGGCTTCGACTACGCGCTGAGCCAGGTCCGGTACACGGCCAGCTACGGCGCCGAGTTCCAGCACGAGTCGACCAGCTTCAGCCTGGCGCTGCTGATGGCCACCGAGCGGCTCAAGCTGATCGCCGCGGTGCACCCCGGACTGTGGCACCCCGGGGTGCTGGCCAAGTGGGTGGCCACCGCCGACCACATCTCCGGCGGACGGGTCGCGGTGAACGTCGTCTCGGGCTGGTTCAAGGACGAGTTCCGCCAGCTCGGCGAGCCGTGGCTGGAGCACGACGAGCGCTACCGGCGCACCGCCGAGTTCATCCTGGCCCTCAAGCGGATCTGGACGCAGGACGAGGCCAACCTGGCCGGCGACTTCTACCGGATCCGCGACTTCAGCCTCAAGCCCAAGCCGCTGTCCTGGCCGGGACGGCCGCACCCGGAGATCTTCCAGGGCGGCAACTCCTCCGCCGCCCAGCGTAACGGCGGCCAGCTGTCCGACTGGTACTTCTCCAACGGCAAGGACTTCGACGGGGTCCGCGAGCAGCTCGCCAACCTGCGGCAGATCGCGGACGCGGCGGGACGCACCGACGGGCCGAGGTTCGGGCTCAACGGGTTCGTCATCGTCCGCGACACCGAGGCCGAGGCCCGGGACACGCTGCGCGAGATCATCGCCAAGGCACACGTGGAGGCGGTCGAGGGGTTCGGGGCCGCGGTCCAGCAGGCCGGGGCATCCACCGCCGACAAGAAGGGCATGTGGGCGGACTCCAGCTTCGAGGACCTGGTGCAGTACAACGACGGGTTCCGCACCCAGCTGATCGGCACCCCCGAGCAGGTGGCGACCCGCATCGTCGAGTACCGCAAGCTCGGCGTGGACCTCATCCTGACCGGCTTCCTGCACTACCACGAGGAGATCGAGCGGTTCGGCCGGGAGGTCATCCCGATCGTCCGCGCCCTCGAGGTGGAGGCCGGCCTCGACCCGGCCGCGGTTCCCGACCCGGCCGCTGGCCTGTCGGCGGCCGATCCGGTCCTCGTGGGCGCGCGATGAGCGTCACCTCTCCCGCCGCGCCGGCTGAGGTCCTTTTCTCCGCAACGGAAGCGCTCGCGGCCGCCCGGACTTACGCCAGCTCGATCGCCAGCGGAGTGATCGAGCGCGACCGGGCGGGGACGGTGCCGTACGCCGAGCTGGCCGCCCTGGACGCCAGCGGGCTGCTCGGGATCACGGTCCCGGCCGCCTGCTTCGGCCCGGATCTGTCCCCGGTGGTGCTAGCCGAGGTGATCGCGACCATCGCGGCCGTGGACCCGGCCATCGCCCAGGTCCCGCAGGCACACTTCCTGTTCGTGGACGTGCTGGCCGCCCACGGCAGCGCGGCGCAGCAGGAGCGGCTGTTCGGGGACGTGCTGGCTGGCGCGCGGCTGGGCAACGGCCTGGCCGAGCGGGGCGGCCAGCACGCCCAGGACCTGAAGACCCGGCTGCTGCCGGGGCCGGGCGGCCCCCGCCTGGACGGGCGGAAGTACTACTGCACCGGCGCGATCTCGGCCCGCTGGATCGGGGTCAGCGCGCTGGACGACGAGGGCCGCCTGGTCCTGGCCTTCGTCGAGCGGGACGCCCCGGGCGTCGAGGTCGGCGACGACTGGAACGTGATGGGGCAGCGCGCCACGGTCAGCGGCTCCGCGGTCTTCGACCAGGTGCCGGTGGACCCCGGCCTGGTCATCCCCTACGGCGGCGCGTTCGAGGTGCCGCAGCAGCTCGGCGCCCGGTCCCAGCTGGTGCACGCCGCGATCCAGGTGGGCATCGCGGGCGGCGCGCTGCGCGACGCGGGCGAGTTCGTCCGGACCCGGGCCCGGCCGTTCTTCGAGGCCACCCGGGCCGGCTGGGCGGACGTCGCGGCGGCGGACCCGCACACGATCTACCGCTTCGGCCGGCTCGCCACCCAGGTCCGGGCGGCGGAGGGGCTGCTCGCCTCGGCCGCGGCCACGCTGGAGGAGGTGACCCGCTTCCCCCGGGACGCCGGCGAGGCGGCCCGCGGCTCCATCGCGGTCGCCCAGGCCAAGGCGTTCGCCAGCGACGTCGCGGTCGAGGTGGCCAGTGACCTGTTCGCGCTGGCCGGGGCGAGCGCGGCCGACGAGCGCCACGATCTGTCCCGGCACTGGCGGAACGCCCGTACGCACGCCAGCCACGACCCCGTCGATTGGAAGTATCACCATGTCGGCAACTTCCTGCTCAACGACGTCCTGCCGCCGAACCACGGGCAGCTCTGATCATGACCACCCCCGCGACCTTGACTAGCACTGACCCGCGGATGGCCGGAGGCGACGTGTCGCCCGCTGACTTCCGCCACGCGATCGGCCACTTCGCCACCGGCGTCACCGTGGTCACCTCGGTCGGGATCGACGGCGAGCCGGTCGGCACCACGGCCAACGCGGTGAGCTCGCTGTCCCTGGACCCGCCGCTGATCCTGGTCTGCTTCGACCGCTCCAGCCAGACGCTGGAGGCGGTGCTGTCGCACGGCGCGTTCGCGGTCAACGTCCTCGGCGCACGGCAGCAGCACCTCTCGGCCAACTTCGCCCGCCGGGGCCTGGCCGCGGCCTGGGACGGGGTCCGGCACCGCCGGGGCCAGACCGGCAGCCCACGGCTGGAGGACGTGATCGCCAGCCTCGAAGCCACCGTGGAGCACCGCCTCGACGGAGGGGACCACGAGATCATCGTGGGCCGGGTCCGTGAGGTGGAGACGAGCGGAGACGACGCGGCCCCGCTCGTGTTCTGGCGCGGCACCTACGCGTCACTAGGAAGCTGATCCAGCCCCATCCCCAACGACCCCTCCAACCCGAACGGACCCCCCAACCCCTAACCGCCCCCGGGCGCCTGGACGCCCCGCTACGACCTCACCTTCTCGCTCTGTGTAACCGGAAAGGATCCTGCCGTGACGACCACCGAGAGCACTGCAAAATCAGGCACGGGCACATCAGGCACGGGCACATCAGGCACTGCTGCCCGGAGCACTCCGCTGCCCGGCATCGAGCTGGACGACCCCATCCGGGTCGCGGAGGGACTGCGCGACGAGTTCCGCGTCGGCGCGGCCGAGCGGGACCGCGACCGCGCGTTCCCGTACGACCAGTGCGCGGCGTTCCGCGCCTCCGGCCTGCTCGGCCTCATGGTCCCCCGCGAATACGGCGGCTACGGGGGCACATTCGCGGAGCTGATGCGGGTGGTGATCGCCGTCTCTGCGGGCGACTCCAACATCGGCCAGATGTACCAGCTGCACACCGGCGGCATCCGGCTGCTGCAGGAGTTCGCCTCTCCGGACGTGCAGGCCAAGTGGCTGCCCCGGTTCGCGAGCGGGGAGCTGTGGATCACCAACGCGTACTCCGAGGTCGGCACCAGGAGCGTGAACGACTTCAACACCACCATCATCCGGGACGGCGCGGGCTGGCGGCTGAATGGCCGCAAGTTCTACTGCACGGGCAGCCTGGCCGGGGACCTCACGTTCGGCCCGTGCCGCATCGAGGGCACGGACGAGGTCCGGGTGTTCTACACGCCGACTGACGCCGAAGGCGTGACGATCCACGACGACTGGACCGGGTTCGGCCAGCGGACCACGGCCAGCGGCACGACCGAGTTCCGCGATGTGTGGATCCCCGACGAGCTGATCCTCGGCAGCCCGGACACCGAGGGCGGCGGAGGCGGGGACATCACCTCGCTGAACTACCAGGCGGTACACACCGGCGTGTTCGTGGGCATCGCCAAGAACGCGCTCGACGACGCGGTCGAGTTCGTCCGGACGAAGGCGCGGGTCTGGTACGAGAGCAGTGCCGAGCGCGCCGTGGACGACCTCTACACCCAGCTGCGGGTCGGCGAGATGAAGACCGCCGTGGACGCCGCCGAACTGCTGTCGCTGCGCGCCGCCGACCTGTGCGACGAGGCCGTCGCGAATCTCGGTGACGCCCGCATCCGCGGTGAGGCGTCGCTCGTCACCGGCCAGGCGCGGCACGCGGCAGCCGAAGCCGCCCTGTTCAACGGGTCGTACCTGTTCAAGGTCTGCGGCGCCGGAAGCGTCCTGGAGAAGTACGGGTTCGACCGGCACTGGCGGAACGCCCGCACGCTGTCGCTGCACAACCCGCTCGACTTCAAGCTCCTGCACGCAGGCGACTACCTGCTCAACGACACCCTGCCGCCCGTCGATTCGTACAACTAGGAGCTGGCCATGTCCGCTGTAGGACTGATGTTCGTGGGTGCCGTGCTGTTCGTCAACGGCCTGCTCTTCCTGGGCCGGATCGACGGCAAGGGCGCGGCCACGTTCAACCTGTTCGTCGGCGCCCTGCAGGTCGCGATCCCGTTCTACCTGATCGCGACGGCTCCCACGGAGAGTGACATCCTCCTGGACGCCGGGATCTTCCTGTTCGGGTTCACGTACCTGTACGTGGGCATCAGCAACCTGGCGGGCCAGTCGCTCGTCGGGCTCGGCTGGTATTCGGCCTGGGTGGCGATCATGGCCGCCGCCTTCGGCATCACGAACATCGTCAAGTTCCACGACACCACGATCGGCCTGCTCTGGCTGCAGTGGTCGGTGCTGTGGGCGCTGTTCTGGCTCGTGCTCGCGCTGGGCATGACCCGGCTCACGGCGATGACCGGCTGGCTGACGCTGATCCTGTCCTTCACCACCTGCACGGTGCCGGGGTTCCTGCTGCTGCTCGGGGAGTGGGGCCACGTTCCGGTGTGGCTCGTGCTCGTCGTCATCGCGGCGACCGCGGTCGCCGTGGCGCCGGTCGGCCTCCGGAGCCTGCGCACGGCCCCGGACGTGCCGGAGCAGGCCGAGGCCGGGGTACCGGTGTCGGCGTGAGCGGCGGGGCCGGGGTACCGCTCCCGGTGTCCTGATGATCTGGCCCCACCCGGCCTGCCGGCCGGGTGGGGCCTCGGCCGTCCTAGGGTAGGTTGCGCCCCGTGACTTCGATCCGGGACCTGCTCCGCCACTACCAGCCGGAAAGCGAGACCGAGACCGCGGACGTCGCGCGGGTGCGGGCGCTCGCTGAGCGCACACAAGACCCGTATCCGCGGTCACTGCCGCTGCACGTCACCGGGTCCGCGCTCATCGTCCACCCGGATAGCGGCCGGGTGCTGCTGCGCTGGCACCCGCGCCAGCAGGCCTGGCTCCAGGTCGGCGGCCACGGAGACCCCGGCGAGCGCGACCCGCTCGGCATCGCGCGGCGCGAGGCGGCCGAGGAGACCGGCCTGGCCGATCTGATCCCGTGGCCGGGCCCGCGGCTGCAGCACGTGGTCATCGTCTCGGTGCCCGCGGCCGCGACGGATCCCGCGCACGAGCACGCCGACGTGCGCTTCTTCCTGGCTACCCAGACTCCCGACGCGATCGTGCCGGAAGAGCCGGGCGCCCCGCTGCGCTGGCTCACGATCCCTGAGGCCCTGGAGCTGACCGCCGAGGCCAACCTGAGGGAGACGCTGAACCGGGCCGAGCGATTGCTCCCCGATCGTCCCTAAAACGGCGCTGTCCTAACTAATATCCACTTTTTGTCCGGTTTAGCACACGTTGAGACTGTTGTGCTGCCATGCTGCCCGATGAGTGAATATCAGGCCTGGTGAGAGGCGAGGGTGCCGCGTAGCCGGGCGCGGATCGGCGTAAGGCAGGGTCTTGAAAGCAGGAAAGTCGCGCAGCACGGGCAGGAAGTTCCGGAGGACCGGACGGCACACGGCGCCCTCACAGGCGCAGAAGATGGCCTGGCGGGCCGGCAAGGCCGCGCCGGCCGTGGTGGTGGTGGGGGCGCTGGCCGCCGCACCGCAGACCGCGTGGGCCTCCACGGCGGCGCACGCGTCGGACGCCGGGCAGGCCGCCCCGGCCACCCAGCAGCACCAGACCACCCAGGCGCACCTCACTTCCCGGGACCACCTCACTTCCCGGGACCACCTCACTTCCCGGGACCACGGGGATGCGGCCAGGCACCCCGGCCGCCAGGCGGCGCGGACCTATACGGTTCGCACCGGGGACACGCTGAGCGGGATCGCGCAGCAGTTTTACGGCCATGCCAGCGACTGGGGGTGGCTGTACCACATCAACCAGGCCAAGATCAGCGACCCGAACCTGATCTACACCGGGCAGGTGTTCAGCGTCCCGGCCGACCCGCCTGCCTCGGTCCGCAACGGGACCTACCAGGCCGCGGCGGCCAGCACCGGAGCCAGCAGCACGGCGGCCAGCAGCACCGCGGGCAACCAGTCGTCGGTAAGCAGCCCGGCCAGCAGTTCCCAGGGCAGCGGCTCGTCCGGCACCCCGGCGAGCACTGCGCCGGACACGACCGCGGCGAGCGTTCACGGCGGGTCGTGCTCGGGGTCGGCGGGCGGGATGGTCCCCGCGAACTACGCGGCGATCGTGAACTTCCTGACCTCACACGGCTACACCGGGAACGCGGCCGCCGGGATCGCCGGGAACATCTGGCAGGAGTCCGGTGGCAACCCCGAGTCGGTTGGTGACGGCGGCGGCGGCCTGATCGGCTGGACGCCACTGCCCGGCGGGTATGTGACCGGGAACTACGCGGCGGACCTGCAGACCCAGCTGACGGCGATCCTGGCCTTCAACCAGATCTGGTCGCAGTACATCCCGGCGCTGAACGCCGCGTCCTCCCCGGCCGCCGCGGCAGCGATCTACGTCACCGATTTCGAGCGGGCCGGCATCCCCGCGGTGGGCAACCGCGAGGCAGCTGCCGAGGCCGTGGCCGCGGCCTGCGGGATCTGATTCAACCCCGCAGCTGGCCCCACTGGGCCCGGCGTCCCGGCGTGTCCGGGGCCGCCGGGCCCAGTTGCGTAGGATCGGCGCCGAGGTGACGCGCGATGGCAATCGACTACGTCCACGGCTACTCGGCCGACGAGGAAACCCGGCTGCACGATCAGGCCACCACGCTGACCGGGCTGCTGCACGCCGGCACCCGGTATCCGGCGGGCAGCCAGGTACTCGAAGCGGGCTGCGGGGTGGGCGCGCAGACCGTCATCCTGGCCGGCCACAGCCCCGGGGCCTCGTTCACCTCGATCGACATCTCACCTGCTTCCCTTGCGCAGGCCCGGGACCGTACCCGGCGGGCGGGCTACGCCAACGTGACCTTCCAGCAGGCTGATCTTTTCCGGCTGCCCTACCGGGCGGACGGTTTCGACCATGTCTTCGTCTGCTTCGTGCTGGAGCACCTGCGCGACCCGCTCGCGGCTCTGGCCGAGCTGATGCGGGTGCTGCGTCCCGGCGGCTCGCTGAGCGTCATCGAGGGTGACCACGGCTCCGCTTACTTCCATCCCGACAGCGACCACGCCCGGCGGGCCATCCAGTGCCTGATCGACCTGCAGCGGCAAGGCGGTGGCGACGCGCTGATCGGGCGCAGGCTGTACCCGTTGCTGGTCCGGGCGGGCTACCGCGAGGTCGCGGTGTCACCCCGGATGGTCTACGTCGACGCCAGCAGGCCTGCTCTGGCCGAGGGCTTCAGCCGCAAGACGTTCACGGCCATGGTCGAGGGCGTCGGCGGGCAGGCGGTCGGGCAGGGACTGATGGACGCGGCGGACTGGGCGGCGGGGATCAGCGACCTGCGCCGGGCGGCCGGCCCGGACGGGACGTTCTGCTACACGTTCTTCAAGGCGGTCGCGTTCAAGTAGCACGGCGCCGTCGACCGGGCCGTGCCCGGGCCGGGGTCAGCGTGTCCTGGGCTCCAGGCCGCGCAGCGCGGTCGTGGCCAGCTGCGCCGCCAGGCCGGGCGGGGTGCCGGGCCGGGATCGCGCTTGAGTGTAATAAGCAGCGCGGCCGCCGCGAACATCGCCGCGTAGCCAAGCAGCACCAGCCCGCCACCCCACTGTGTTAGCAAACCCCGTGGCAGCAACCCGCCAGCCGAGGTCGGGCTGGCCTGGTCTAGGGACTCGCTCGCGTAGAACGGCAGCCAGCGGGCCAGCCCCGAGCCGATTAACTGGCCCGCGATGCCAGGTGTCCGCGGCCGATAGGTGGAGCGTGGCACCCTTCGCCGACCACCAGGCCGTGGTGACCACGAGGGTCATGGCCGCGGACATCGGCCCGGTGGCTGCCCCGACCGCGCCGTAGGTCGCCAGCTTGGCGACGATCACGCTGCGGCGCCCCTCGCTTGTGCCCTGAGCTCGACCGCCTGCATACGGGATTCCAATGCAGGCGGGTAGGCTGCGGCGACAATCGTCCCGGCAGGCGCGGCGAACAACGGGAACGCCACGTACTGCTTGCTGTAGACGCCCCACACAACCATCCAGCCCGGCCGCTGTAATTCGATCTGGCGGGCGGCCTCGCGGTTCGCCTCATGCTCATCACCAGACATCGCTCACATG
>Ga0187887_10002453_pt1 | contig 14841 bp, 22 predicted proteins | sample June2016WEW_7_10_FD_132977 | JGI IMG/M metagenome (GOLD analysis project Ga0187887, IMG submission 132977) | Peatland microbial communities from SPRUCE experiment site at the Marcell Experimental Forest, Minnesota, USA - June2016WEW_7_10 | ecosystem: Environmental > Terrestrial > Soil >...
CGAAGCCGAAACCAGCGTGGCGCCTTGCGAATCGTCGATCACCTGCACGTAGATGTTGGTCAAGCTGCGGAAGACAGCCAACCGCGGCCGCTCGGCGGTGCCGCGCACCTTGTGCCGGATGCGTTCGTGAATCCGCTGGCGGATTTCGTTTTTTTGAGTTACGTGGATCATTTCGCGCTCGCCCCAGTCTTGCCCACCTTCTTGCGCAACGGCTCGCCGGTATAGCGGACACCCTTGTTCTTGTAGGGATCCGGCTTGCGCAGCGCGCGCATGTTGGCCGCCACCTGGCCCACCAACTGCTTGTCGAAGCCGCTGAGCACCAGGTGCGTCTGCTTTTCGATCTTCAGGTCCACACCATCCGGCAACAGGAGCTCGATGGGGTGCGAATAGCCTAGCGTGAAAGTGGCTACTTTACCCTTGACGTCGGCGCGATAGCCGATGCCCACGATGTCCAGTTCCCTGGTGAACCCGGTGGAAACGCCCTGCACGGCGTTGGCGGCCAAAGCCCGCGTGAGCCCGTGCAGCGCGCTGTACTTGTCGCTGTCGCGCACCACGTCGAGCCGGCCGTCGGCCGTCTTGAAATGTACGCCGCCCGGAATCGGCACCAAAAGGACGCCTTTCGGTCCGGTCACTTCCAATTGCTCGCCGATTTGTACCTTGACCCCTTTCGGCAGGGGAATCGGCTTTTTACCAATTCGAGACATAAGTCAAAATCCTTACCATACCCGGCACAGCAACTCGCCGCCGATCTTCTCTTTGTGCGCGTCGCGCCCGGTCATCACCCCGCGCGGCGTGGTGAGAATGTTGATTCCCAGGCCGCCCAACACGCGCGGAATATCCTGCTGCCCAACGTACACGCGGCAGCCCGGCCGCGAGATGCGCTCGATATTCGAAATCACCGGCGCATTGCCGGTCGAGTATTTCAAGTAGATCTTGATGGTCTTCTTGGGGCCTTCCTCGGCGACCTTGAAGTTCTGGATGTAGCCCTCTTCCTTGAGAATCCGGGCGATCTCCGTCTTCAGCTTGGAAGCCGGCACATCCACTTTGGGGTGCCGCGCGCTGATGGCGTTGCGCACTCGCGTAAGCATGTCGGCAATGGGGTCACTTGTCATTCTTGCCCTCCAACGATTCCTTTGGGTCTCACCAGCTCGCCTTCGTGACGCCGGGGATCTCCCCGTTCAACGCCAGTTGGCGGAAGCACAGCCGGCAGATGCCGAACTTGCGCAGAAAAGCGCGCGGCCTTCCGCAGCGCCAGCAACGGTTGCGGTGCTTGCAGTAGTGCAGCCCCGGCGTTTTGGCGCGGTGGGCCTCTTCCAGTTTCCGATCTTTGGCTCTCTTGGCGGTGGTGGCCATGTTTCTTTTCTTTCTCTCCCTTACTGCCGGAATGGCATGCCCATCTGTTTCAGCAGGGCCATGCCTTCCGCGTCTGTGCGCGCCGAGGTGGTGATGGAAATATTCATCCCCTTGGTCTTCTCCACCTTGGCGTAATCGATTTCCGGAAAAATCAACTGCTCGCGAATACCCAGCGTGTAATTGCCGCGGCCGTCGAACGATTTGCTGGAGACGCCGCGGAAGTCCCGCACGCGGGGCAGCGCCACGTTCACCAGCCGGTCGAAGAACTCGTACATGCGGTCGCCGCGCAGCGTCACCATGCAGCCGATGGCCATGCCTTCGCGCAGCTTGAATGCGGCGATGGATTTGCGCGCCTTGGTCACCACCGGCTTCTGACCGGCGATCTGCCCCAGTTCGGTCACTGCGCCATCCATCAACTTGGCGTTCTGGGTGGCTTCGCCCAAGCCGACGTTGACCGAAATCTTGGCCAGCTTCGGCACCGCCATTACGTTCTTGTACCCGAACTCCTTGGTGAGCGCCGGGACCACCGTCTTCGCGTAGTGTTGCTTCAGTCGTGCTGCCATTTCCTATTTCCTGTCCAAAGTCTGCCCGCATTTGCGGCAAACGCGCGTGCGCCGCGCTTTACCGCCCGGCAGAGTTTCCATATGGTGCGCGATACGCACCGGCCCGCACTGCGGGCACAAGATCTTCACGTTCGACACCGCGATGGGACTCTCCCGCTCGGCGATGCCGCCCTTGATCTGCTTGGCCGGATTCGGACGCGTGTGCCGCTTGATCATCGACACGTGCTCCACCAGGATCTTGCCGTTGGCGGGATTCACGTCCAGCACGCGGCCCGTCTTGCCTGCGTCGCGCCCCGCGATCACCTTCACCTGGTCGTTCTTCTTCAGCAAAATTCGTACCGGCTCTGCCAGCTTCTTCTTCGGCATTTCAAATCACCTCGGGCGCCAGAGAAACGATCTTCATGAATTTCTTTTCGCGCAGTTCTCTGGCCACCGGTCCGAACACGCGCGTGCCCACCGGCTCGCCCAACTCGGTAATCAACACCGCGGCATTGGAATCGAACCGGATATAAGTGCCGTCCTTGCGCCGGGTCTCCTTGCGCATGCGCACGATCACGCAGCGCACCACCTTACCCTTCTTGATCGCGGAATCCGGAGCCGCCTCTTTCACGCTGGCCGTAACCACGTCGCCCAAGCCGGCCCGCAAGCCGAGGTCGCCGCCGCGCGGCAAAATGCACGCCAGACGGCGCGCGCCGCTATTGTCGGCTACCTCCAGAATTGTTCGCATCCCTATCATAGGTCGCTCTCTCGCTCCTGGGTTTAGGGGCTGGGGGTTGGGGACTGGGGGGTTGATCCTTTCCCCAGTCCCTAGTCCCTAGCCCCCAGTCCCTATACTTTTACGTCCAACTCCTCCGGCTGCACGCCCACTTGCGGGGCGCGCCGGACCACTTCGGTCAGCCGCCAGTGCTTCGTCCGGCTCAACGGCCGGCACTCCATGATCCGCACGATGTCGCCCATCTTGGCGCGGCCTTCCTCGTCGTGCGCGTGGAATCTCTTGCGCTTCTTCACGATCCGCTTATACAGCGGATGCGGCACGCGCCGGCTGACTTCCACGATGATGGTCTTGGCCGCCTTGGTGGAAACCACCTGCCCGACTTTCTCGTTCTTCAATGGCTTCTTCGTCTGTTCGGCCATATTACTTCTTCGCTCCCGCCATTTCCCGCTCTTTAAGGATGGTGTAGATACGGGCGCGGTCCTTCTTCATGGCGCGCGCCTTTTTCAGGCCTTCCATGGTGCCCATCGACATTTGGAAATGCAGCCGGAAAAGCTGCTCCTCGATGGTGCGCAACTGATGCTGCAGCTCGTTCTCGTCGAGGTCCCGGATCTTTTGCGACTTCATCGTCTACTCCGCCTGCTCCCGCGTTACAAACTTAGTCCGGATGGGCAGTTTGTGCGCCGCCAGGCGCATGGCATCGGCCGCCACGTTCAACGGCACGCCTTCCATCTCGAACAGAATCTTGCCCGGCCGTACCACTGCTACCCACTGCTCCGGCGCACCCTTGCCTTTTCCCATACGAGTCTCGGCGGGCTTCTTGGTGATGGGCTTGTCCGGGAATAAACGAATCCAAACTTTGCCGCCGCGCTTGATGGAGCGCGTCATGGCGATACGGGCGGCTTCGATCTGCCGGTCGGTGATCCAGGCGCAGGTCATGGCTTTCAGGCCATACTCGCCGAAAGCGATAGACGAACCGCGCCACGCCTTGCCACACATGCGGCCGCGCTGCTGCTTGCGGTATTTGACCTTCTTCGGCATCATCATGGCTGCTTCTCTCCTTCGGGCGTCCCGCTGGTGGGATGCGTTTCAGGTGCGGCTGCGGGCTCGGCCGCCTGCGGCTCGAGCTCCGGGCGCACTTCCTGTTTCCAATGCGGTTGAGGCGCCATGAGCGGCGGCAGGATCGGCCCACCGCTGCGCGCCGGATGCGCCATCTCGGGCGGCGGCGCTTGCCTGGCGGGTCCAGTGGGTTCGGCCGCGGGAGGCGGTGTTGGTTCGTGGTGCCGCGCCGCTGGCGGTCGCCGGTCTCCCCTATCACCACGCTCGCCACCGCGACCGCGGTCGCCCCTATCGCCACGGTCGCGCCGCGGTTCCGGTTCAGACGATAGCGACTTCATGCGGTTGCCGGCGTCCAGGATCTCGCCCTTGTACAGCCATGCCTTCACGCCGATCACGCCATAGGTCGTGTGGGCTTCCGAAGTCCCGTAATCGATGTCCGCGCGCAACGTGTGCAGCGGAAGCTGGCCTTGCAGATACCATTCGCTGCGCGCAATCTCGGCGCCGTTCAAGCGGCCCGAAACTCGCACCTTGATGCCCTTGCAGCCGAAGCGAAGCGCCGAATCCACGGCTTTACGCATGGCCCGGCGGAACGCCACGCGCTTCTCGAGCTGCAAGGCGATCGATTCCGACACCAGTTGCGCATCCAGCTCCGGCTTGTGCACTTCCTGAATGTCGATGAAAACCTCGCGCTTAGTGCGCTTGGCCAGATCCAGCTTCAGCTTCTCGATCTCCGCGCCCTTGCGTCCGATGATGATGCCCGGCCGCGACGTGCGGATGGTTACCCGCAGCTTGTTGCCGGGGCGATCCACTTCGATCGAGCTGACGCCGGCCGACTTCAGCCGCTCCCGCAGCGTCTCGCGCAGCTCCACATCTTCCTGCAGCAGCTTCGCGTAGTCCTGCTTGGCGAACCAGCGGGAACGCCATGGCTTGTTAAAGCCCAGCCGGAAACCGTAAGGATGAACCTTCTGTCCCATTTAGTTACTCTTTCTCCGCATGCGCGCCCTTCTCGGACACCTTGATCACAATGTGCGCCATGCGCTTCTGGATGCGATAGGCGCGGCCCATGGGCGCCGGCCGGACGCGCTTCTGGCGCGGCCCTTCGTTCACGTAAGCCGCCGACACCACCAACCGGTCCACGTCCACGTCCTCGAAACGTTCCTTGGCGTTGGCGATCGCCGAATCCAGAACCTTCCCCACGGTGGGCGCGATGCGCTTATTCGTGGAACGCAGCGTGATGCGCGCCTGGTCGGCGCTCTTGCCGCGGATCAGATCCACCACCAGCCGCGCCTTCTGCGGCGATACTCTGATATATCTCGCTTCTGCCTTGGCTTCCATGTTTGGTCTCTCAAAGCCTGCCCCTCAGGCGGGCTTGGCTGCCTTCTCCGTGGCCACCTTCATCGAGTGCCCCTTGAAATGCCGCGTGGGGGAAAACTCGCCCAGCTTATGTCCCACCATGTTCTCGGTGACATACACCGGAATGAATTTCTTGCCGTTATGCACCGCGATGGTATGGCCCACAAACTCCGGAAGGATGGTCGAGCGGCGCGACCACGTGCGCACCACGCGCTTCTCGCTCTTGGCCGTGAGCGCCGCGATTTTCACTTCCAGGTGGCCGTCTGTGAACGGCCCTTTCTTCACTGAACGCCCCATAGTTATCTCTTCTTACTCTTCCTGGTGACGATCCACTTATTGGTCCGCTTATTATTGCGGGTTTTGAAACCGCGCGTGGGCTGGCCCCAGGGTGTAACTGGGTGCCGTCCGCCGGAAGTCTTGCCCTCGCCGCCGCCGTGCGGATGGTCCACCGGGTTCATCGAGACGCCGCGATTGTGCGGCATCTTGCCCAGCCAGCGTTTCCGTCCGGCCTTGCCCAGCGAGACGTTCTCGTGGTCCACATTGCCCACCTGGCCCACCGTCGCCATGCAGTCCAGCGGCACGCGCCGGATTTCGCCGGAGGGCAGCTTCAGCAGCGCGATCTCGCCTTCCTTGTTCACCAACTGCGCCTGCGTGCCCGCCGACCGCGCCATCTGCGCGCCCTTGCCCGGCCGCAGTTCGATGTTGTGTACCACCGTGCCGGCCGGCATATTCTTCAGCGGCAGCGCGTTGCCCACCAGAATGTCGGCCGCCGGGCCCGACGACACCGTCATGCCCACCTTCAATCCGTCCGGCTGAATGATATAGCGCTTCTCGCCATCCTTATAGTGCAGCAGTGCCAGACGCGCCGAGCGGTTGGGATCGTATTCGATCGCCGCCACCACCGCCGGCACTCCGGTCTTGTCGCGCAGGAAATCCACCACGCGATACGCCTGCTTGTGGCCGCCGCCGATGAAGCGCGATGTCACGCGGCCCGTCGAGTTGCGGCCGCCCGTGCGCTTCTTCACTTCCAGCAGCGATTTCTCCGGGTGTTCCTTGGTAATGTCCGCGCGCGATACCACCGTTTGAAAGCGGCGCGTGGGGGTTGTCGGTCTGTAGCTCTTAATGGGCATGTCCGCTCCTATATCTGCGCAAAGTCGGGCACCTTCTCCCCATCTTTCAACTTTACGTACGCCTTCTTCCAGTTCGGCTTGTATCCCACGAACCGGCCGCGGCGGCGCATCTTGCCGTCCAGATTGGAGGTGCGCACACCGGCCACCTTCACTTTGAACAGCTTCTCGACGGCCTGCTTCACCTGGGTCTTATTCGCGCCCAGCGCCACCTCGAAGCACAGCGTGGCATGTTCGTCCTTGGCCGTCACTCCTTTTTCGGTGACTACCGGGCGCCGGATTATTTCATGTATGGTCATTTTGCGAGCGCCTCCGAGAATTTGCGGGCAGCCGCTTCGGAAAGCAGCACGCGGTCGTGGCCCAGCAGGTGATATGCGTTCACCTCGCGCGTGGGCATCAGGGTCACGCCCGGAATGTTGCGCACGCCCAGCGTCAGGTTGCGATTCTCGCCGTTCTCCACCACCAGCACCTTGCGCGTGGCTTCCAGGCGGGTCAGCGCGGCCTTGGCTTCCTTGGTCTTCACGCCGCCCAGGTCGAACGCCTGCACCACCTTCAATTCGCCGTCGCGCAACTTGGCCGACAAGGCCGAGCGCAACGCGCCCAGCAGCATCTTGCGCGGCAGGTTGTAGCTGTAATCGCGCGGTTGCGGACCGTGCGCCGTGCCGCCGTGCCGCCAGATCGGCGAACGAACCGACCCGATGCGGGCGCGTCCGGTGCCTTTCTGCTTCCACAACTTCTTGCCGGAACCCGCCACATCTCCGCGCACCTTGGTCTTGTGCGTGCCCGCCCGCTGCCCGGCTTGATAGTGCCGCACGGCTTCGTAGAGCAGGTTCTCGTTGACTTCGGTTCCGAAAACTTCGTCGGCCAGCTCCAGCTCGCCGACCTTCTGATTGTTTAAGTCCACTATGTCCACTGTCGGCATGGCGTTACCTCTTGGCCCTCCGGACGACGACGTAGCCGCCGTTGGGGCCGGGCACCGCGCCCTTCACCATCAGCACGTTGTCCTCGGTGTCCACTTCGATGATCTCCAGGTTGCGCACCGTGACCTGCTCCGAGCCCATGTGTCCGCCCATGCGCATGCCCGGCAGAACGCGCGACGGGAAGCTGGATGCGCCGATCGATCCGGGCGCGCGGTGGAACATGGAGCCGTGCGAGCCTTCACCGCCGCGGAAATGATGGCGTTTCACCACGCCCGCGAAACCGCGGCCCTTGCTGACCCCGATCACGTCCACCTTTTCCTTGGGCTTGAACTGATCCACCAGCACCTTGTCGCCGGCCTTGAAATCGTCGTCGCCGGGGCGCAGGTGGAACTCGCGCATGAAGCGCGATCCCTCCGCGCCGGCCTTCTTCAGATGCCCGGTGATCGGCTTATTGATGCGCGCCGGCTTGATAAACTCCATCAAACCAAGCTGCACCGCATCGTAGCCGTCGGTGGTGGGAGTCTTCCGCTGCACCACCATGCAGGGTCCCGCCTTGAGGAGGGTGACCGGCACCACCTGCCCGTCCTCCCGGAACACCTGCGTCATTCCGATTTTTCTGCCAAGAATTCCTGGACTCATGTATAAACCCCGAAGTCAGAAGTCAGAAGACAGAAGTCAGAATTCTGTCTTCGCAACTACTACCTTCCGCCTTAATCTCTACAAAAGCCACAAGCCAGGACTTCTGTCTTCTGACTTCTGGCTTCCGTCTTCTGACTTCTTTACTTGTGATCTTTCCCAAACGCCTTGATTTCCACATCCACACCCGCCGGCAGATCCAGCTTCATCAAGGCATCTACGGTCTGCTGGGTCGGCTCCAGTATGTCGAGCAGCCGCTTGTGCGTGCGGATCTCAAACTGCTCGCGCGACTTCTTATCCACGTGCGGCGAACGCAGCACGGTCGTCACGCTGCGCGACGTCGGCAGCGGAATCGGACCGGCTACACTTGCGCCCGTGCGCTTGGCCGTATCGACGATCTCCGTCGTCGATTGATCCAACACACGGTGGTCGTACGCCTTCAGGCGAATGCGAATGCGTTCTCTAAGCGCCATTTTTAAACCTATTCGAGAATTTCCGTCACGGTTCCGGCGCCCACCGTGCGTCCGCCTTCGCGGATGGCGAACCGTAACCCTTTGTCCATGGCGATTGGCGTGATCAGATCGATGGTCAGGTTCACGTGGTCGCCCGGCATCACCATCTCGGTGCCCTCCGGCAACTCCGCCACCCCCGTCACGTCCGTCGTCCGGAAGTAGAACTGCGGCCGGTAGCCCTTGAAAAACGGCGTGTGCCGCCCGCCTTCTTCCTTGCTCAATACCACTACGCTGCCCTTGAACTTCTTGTGCGGAGTGATCGATTTCGGCTTCGCCACCACCTGCCCGCGCTCCACGTCGTCCTTTTCAATGCCGCGCAGCAGCAAGCCCACATTGTCCCCGGCGCGTCCTTCGTCCAGCAGCTTCTTGAACATTTCCACGCCCGTCACCACCGTCTGGCGCGTGTCCCGGAAACCCACGATCTCCACCGGCTCGCCCACCTTCACGATGCCCCGCTCGATGCGCCCCGTCACCACCGTGCCGCGCCCCTGGATCGAGAAAATATCCTCGATCGGCATGATGAACGGCTTGTCGATCTCGCGCTGCGGCAGCGGCACGTAGCTGTCTACCGCCGCCATCAGGTCCAGCACCGTCTTTTCCCACTGCGGCTCGCCATTCAACGCGCCTAGCGCCGAGACCCGGATCACGGGCACCTGGTCGCCTGGGAATTCGTAGGTGGTCAGCAGCTCGCGCATCTCCAGTTCCACCAGGTCCAGCAGCTCCGCATCGTCCACCATGTCCACCTTGTTCAGGCACACCACGATGTACGGCACGCCCACCTGCCGCGCCAGCAGCAAGTGCTCGCGGGTCTGCGGCATGGGTCCGTCGGTGGCCGCGACTACCAGAATGGCGCCATCCATCTGCGCCGCGCCGGTGATCATGTTCTTGATGTAGTCGGCGTGACCCGGGCAATCCACGTGCGCGTAGTGCCGGTTGGGGGTCTCGTACTCCACGTGCGCCACCGCGATGGTGATGCCGCGGGCCTTCTCTTCCGGCGCGTTGTCGATGGAGTCGAAACTGCGGAACTTCACCTTGGGGTTGTTCTTCCCCAACACTTTGGTGATGGCCGCCGTCAGCGTGGTCTTGCCGTGATCGATGTGCCCGATCGTCCCGATGTTGACGTGCGGCTTGCTGCGATCGAATTTTTCCTTTGCCATTTTGAATTAGCCTTCTGTACGGATTCGCTACAGGAATTGCTGGAGCCGTTGACCGGGATTGAACTGGTGACCTTCCGTTACGGACGCTCTACCAACCTCGATATTTCAGCGGCTTCGATCCAACGTCGCCGCTCGGTAATCCCTGCCCAACTCTTCAAAAACGATTCTCGCGCGCTAGCTCCTTTCGCGTCCTCGAATTCCTCGAGAGCAATCAACTCCCACGGTTGGAACGCGCTTGTCCAGCGCCCCTTCTTTGTGTTGTGCTCGTTTAGGCGGCGCACCGGATCGGCAGTCTTGCCGATGTAGTGCCGCCCCGACGGAATACTCCCGGAGCACGTATACAAAGTGCCTCAAACTCTGGAGCCGTTGACCAGGATTGAACTGGTGACCTCGTCCTTACCAAGGACGCGCTCTACCAACTGAGCTACAACGGCCCTTTAAAGTATTCTGGTGGACGGGGGAGGATTCGAACCTCCGTAGCCCGCAAGGGGCGACAGGTTTACAGCCTGTTGCCATTAACCGCTCGGCCACCCGTCCAGACTTGCGGCGACGCACCTCTACTTTCCGCGCTTCGCCGGTGAAACATCCAGTGTACCAAAACTCCAGCCGCCGCGCCTGACCGCATTTTGCCGCTCTGGTGCAATCCTTGATGAAAGACCTTGTGGGGCGTGCCTCGGCCGGCCCTCGGCCGGCCGCGCCCTCTCAGGCCGCCTGGCGAGCTTTCAACAAGTGCGGGGATGAATCCCCGCGCGGGATAAATCCCGCCCTCCTGAACCTCAAGTCCTGCCCCACGTCATTTGCCGCTGGTCTCCGCCGCATACCCCAACTGTTGCCGCATATAATCGCGCGGGTACGATATCGTGATCTTACCGGCGTGCGAGGTCAGTTGCGGGTTGATGCCGGTCCAATAAGTCGGCAGGTTCAGCTTCGCGTAACGGCTCAACACCTGATCGCGCACCTTGGGATCGAAGCGCACGCCGTAGCGGTCCACCAGCGCCTTGATGGCATCGTAATCGCCTTCCGCCTTGATGCGCATCAACTCTGCCAGCAGCATGCCCACGCCCGCGCGCATCTTCTCGTAACTGCGCACCGCGATGTAAGTCTTACCGCCGCGCTCGATCTGCTCGATGGCCCCGGTCTTGTCCATGATGTAGCGCACGATCAACTGGCGGTCGCGCTGATGGTCCTCTTCGATGGTGTCCCCCTTCAGAATGCGCCGCAGTTGCAGCAGCGCCGCCCGCGCCGCCGCGTTGTACATGGCCTTGCCCACGTCCGGGCTGGAGATCAGCCCCAGCTCCTGCAGCTTGGGGTCGAAGGCGTTCCACAGCGCCATCAGATCGGCGCGCGCCTCCTCCATCGTGGAGAAGTATTCCTTCAGGTAGTAACTGGGTTCGTGCGTCAATTTCGGACTCAGCTTACCCGAGCCGTGTCCAATCACTTCGTGCAACGCCGTCATCAGCTCTTCCGCTTCGTCGCCATACTTCTTGCCCAGGGCGATCTCCTCCGGCGAGGCCGCGAATTCTTCCAGCGGTCCGAATCCCGTGGCGTGATCCAGCGCGTGGCTGCTGCCGGTAAACATGAAGCTCTTCGATCCGTACTTCTCGTGTACCTCGTTCTCATTGGGCAGATTGTCGCCGACGGTGGTGACGTGGAAATCGCCCGCTTCGATCAGCGCTTCGACGGCTTTGGCCACCGGCGGCTTCACGCCCTGCATCTTGTACTGCGCGAGCCAGGGCGCGTGGTCTTCGAAGTACTGCGCGTTGTCCGACAGCTTGCGCATGCGACTGGCCAGGGCCTCGTCGGTGATGGTGACGAAGCTCTGCGCGCTGCCCTTGGCCCCACGCGCGTCGCGATACACCTCGATGAAACCGTTATCGAAGTCCACCACCGGGTTATCCTGCACCCAGTCGATGCCGAATTGCACCCAATCGTGCGGGTCGCCGGTCTGGTAGAAGCGAATGAGCGACCCAATTGCCTTGGCCTGCGCCGGATCGGCATACGCGCGCGCCTGTTCCAGCGCGCGGTTGGCCTTGCGCAGATATTCCGCGTCGAGGCCTGGCGGCGTTTTGCCGTCCGGTGTGCCGGCGCGATAAACCTCTTCGACCAGCTTTCCGTCCGGCCCTTTGGCGAGGCGTGAATTCAATGGATACCGCTCTTGGAATCCCCGAATATCCGTCAGGCTGAGTCCCGGCGAATAGAAATTGTTGGAGCTGGCCTGCAGAATGTCGAGCTTGCCGCGCGGGCTCTTGGCCGTGATCATGGGCTCGAAATCCGGATCGAACAGGGATGCCTTCAACGCGTCCACCTCGCTGGCCAGCTTCGGTCCCGCGGCTGCCTTGAGTTCCTCGAACGTGCAAGCCGGCAGGAATTTCTGCGACGTCATCTCGTTGTGATTCCCTTTGTTCGCCCAGAACAGCTTGGTGAAATCGACGATCTTCTTCATCGCGTCCGGCTGCACCCCCTGCGGATGCCCGACCACAGTCTCCAGCAGCCGCTTCTGCCGCAAGCCGAATCGCGACAACTGGTCGTAGATGATCGGATCGGTCGCGATGGAAGCCTGGCTCAGCCAGTAAGCCAGCGCCTGCTCGCGCGGTGTGAGTTTGTGGAAACTCTCCGCAGTCAGTTGCACGAAGCCGGTGTTCCCGACCCGATCGGCGAGCGCGCCATCCTGCGCGGCCGCCGCGCCAAGAGTCAAAGACAAAAATGATAGAAATGCAGTGCGGATCACTTGTGTGCCTCCCAGAGTATGGTAGATCGGATCGCATCTTCGCTTGCCAACCGTTGTGAGTTACGATACAGTCTCTACGGTGCAGCGTCGCAGCTAAAAGGAGAATACGCCGGATGTACAAAAGCCCAAGGTTCACGTGGATGTTGTCGAGCCTACTCTTCGCCAGCCCCGCTCTATGGGCTCAGAGAGAACCGAATTCGGTCAGGGGAGCCGCCGGGTGCGCCTTCTGCGGGTCATTGATGTTCCTCCCCATCGCCTTCATCGTGCTCAATGTGGCGCTGCTGGTTTGGGTGGCGCGTGACGCCAAAGCCCGGGGGATGGACAGTGCCGTGGTCTGGATGATCCTGGTCATGTTTACCAGCGTGCTCGGGCTGGTGATCTATATCTTCTCGCGGCCCCAGGGCAATCTGATCCGGTGCCCTAGCTGCGGCAACCAGCGGCTCCAGGCCAGCGCGAAATGTCCGCATTGCGGCAACGCCTGAAGCGGCCGGAAACCTACCTCGCGCCGGTTGTGTTGCTTTACGCTCTGGCCGCGATAGACTCATTCCGCGAACCAAGCAAGCAGATCACCGCTCGCGCCTACCTCGCGGCGGTCCACGGCTATCAGCACTACGGGCGGCCGCTAGTGCAGCCATACATCCGCTGCCGCTACCGGCCAACGTGCTCAGAGTACTCGATCGAAGCCGTGCGGAAATGGGGCATTCGCCACGGTTTGGTGTTGACCGGCAAGAGGCTCCTGTCGTGCACGTCCGCCGTCCCGCTTAACACGCCGGATCCCGTGCCTTGAGCGCGGCAGCGCGCGGGGCTTCGGCTGTGCCCGGCGCTACTATAGTGGCGATGACCAGAGCATCCTGGGCGCTACTCGCCGCCCTATCTCTCCCTGCCGTCGCGGCGCCGCCGGCTCCTCCCGGATGGCTGCCGGGCGCCGTGATCTACGAAGTCTTCCCGCGCGACTTCTCGCCGGCTGGCGACCTCAACGGAGTGACCGCAGGCCTGGATCGCCTGCATCGACTTGGCGTAGACGTCGTCTGGCTGATGCCCATCCATCCCATCGGGCAGGTGAAGCGCAAAGGCACCCTCGGCAGCCCGTACTCCGTGCGCGACTACTACGCCATCAATCCCGACTACGGCACTAAGGACGATTTGAAGCGACTGGTCGCTGAAGCGCATCGCCGCCACATGCGGGTGATCATCGACATCGTGGCCAACCACACCGCCTGGGATAGCGTCATGATGCAGACGCCCGAATTCTACAAGCACAACGCCGCGGGCCAGATCATCTCGCCCGTTCCCGACTGGGACGACGTGGCCGGGCTGGACTACTCCAATCCAAAGCTGCGCGCATACATGATCGATATGCTGCGCTACTGGATCCGCGACTTCGATCTGGACGGTTTCCGCTGCGATGCGGCCGGCATGGTGCCGGTGAGTTTCTGGGATAGCGCCCGCGCCGAGGTGGACAAGCTCAAACCTGGCATCCTGTGGCTGGCGGAAGCGCACGAGCCGCCGCTGATGGCCAAGGCTTTCGACCTGGACTATGCCTGGCCGCTGCACAGCAAGCTGGCCGAGATCTTCAGCAAGGGCGAGCCGGCCCGCGATCTGCGCGCGGCCTGGGAGCAGGAGCGCGCGCAATATCCCAAAGGCGCGCTGCACCTGCGCATCTCCGACGATCACGACGAAGAACGCGCTATCGTGCGGTTCGGCAAGGGGGGCGCGCTGGCGGCTTCCGCATTCATGTTCACGCTGGATGGCGTACCACTGCTCTATGAGGGCATGGAAGCGGGCGATACGACAGAATCCGGCGGGCCCCCGCTGTTTGAAAAGCTACCCGTGTTTTGGAAGATCGCCGAACGCCGCCCCGAATTCCCGCGCTTCTATGCCGGCATGATCGCGTTGCGCAGTGCGCATCCCGCTCTCCAGCAGGGCGAGACGGAGTGGCTGCGCAATTCCGACGATGCGCGCATCGTCACCTACCTGCGCAAGGGCGGAGGCGAGGAATTCGTGGTGGCGATCAACTTCTCGAACCAGCCGTTCCTGGGCCTGGTGGACATCGCCGCAGCCGGTCTCACGGAAGTCACGCCCGGCGTGGAGACGCCGCTGCCATCGGCGCTGCCGTCACTGGCGCTGGATGCCTGGGGCTTCCGGATTTTCCGAAGGATTCGTTAGCTGCTAGTGTAGCCCGGCGTGGCGTCTGCGCACCGTGCTCGAACTCGGCAGGCCACTAAAAACGATGGCCTGCCCCACAGCTAATCTGCTTCTTTGGACACTGCATTAGATCCGGATCAGGTCGTACGGCTTTCGCAGCTCACGCGTTAGCAGCCTGGAAGCTTCCGCGTCGTTTTCGAAATCTTCCTTCTCCGCGTTCCAATGCAGCGTTCTGTTCACTTTGGCGGCGATGGTGCCCAGGTGGCAGGCGGCCGTTGCAGTGTGGCCCACCATCTCGTCGACGGCGCCCTTCGTGCCCGTGCGCAACTGCTTTACGAAGTTCTGCGCGTGCTCAGCAGTGGCGTCCGCGCCCTGAAAGGTCTTCCGGTCCGCACGATACTTGATCCCGCTTTCGTCGGCCGGCGCCGCAGCGTAGGGCGCTCCAGGCTCCGGTTCGGGAAAGACTTCGTAGCCGATGCGATCCACGTACAGCGCGGCCTTGGTGCCATAGAAGGCGAATCCATGCGGACGGTTGTACAGTCCGCGCATGCCGTAGTACCGCATGCCCGGCGAACG
>Ga0187887_10002456_pt1 | contig 14833 bp, 12 predicted proteins | sample June2016WEW_7_10_FD_132977 | JGI IMG/M metagenome (GOLD analysis project Ga0187887, IMG submission 132977) | Peatland microbial communities from SPRUCE experiment site at the Marcell Experimental Forest, Minnesota, USA - June2016WEW_7_10 | ecosystem: Environmental > Terrestrial > Soil >...
CCCGCGCAGACCAGTGCCGTTCCCAGGTCGGGCTCTTTCAGGATGAGCGCAATGAAAATCAGGCTGGGCAGCACCGCGGGGATCAGCGTGCCGCGCCAGTCTTCCATCAGGTGCATGCGGTTCTGGAGGAACCACGCCAGAAACAGGACCAGCGCCGGCTTGGCGATCTCCGACGGCTGGAACGAGAGCATGCCGACCCGAAACCAGCGATGGGTGTTGTGGGAGTCGTGCATCAAAAAGGCTCCCAGCAGCAGAATGATGGTGACTCCGACCACCGGAAAGACGACCGTGGGACGGTTGTAGGTGCTGACCGGCACCTTCATCAGCAGCGTCATGGCCAGCAGGCCGAGCACCGCCCAAATAGCCTGGCGAGCGACAAAGTAGTAGGGCGAGCCAAAGCGCGGCTCTCCGGCCATCACGGCCGAGGCGCTGAAAACCATCGCCAGCCCGATGACCACCAGCACCAGCGCGGCGAAGTACAGCCACTTGTCGACGCCTACTCGTTTCGCCATAAGACTCGCTTCTCTTCGTTAGGTTGCCGTGAGTGCGGCCAGACCGCGCCGCGCCAAAACTGTTTCCTTGAAGACCCGTCCCCGGTGTTCGTAGCTCTCAAACTGATCGAAACTGGAACACGCCGGCGCGAGCAACACAATCTCGCCCGGCTGTGCCGCCGCACCCGCCCTGGCAATCGCTTCCTCCAGGGTGCCCGCGCTCACGATGGGGGCGGCGCCCTCAATATGCGTGTGAATCTTCTCCGCCGCCGCGCCGATCGTGTAAACCGCCTTCACGCGCTCCTGCAGCAACGCGCGCATCTGCCGGTAATCGGAATTCTTGTCCTTGCCGCCCAGGATCAGATGAATCCCGCCGGGAAACGCGGCAATCGCCTTCATCGAGGCATCGACATTGGTTGCTTTGGAGTCGTTGTAGTAGTCGACGCCGTTGATCTTCGCGACGAACTCCAGGCGATGCTCGACCGCGTGAAATTCCGTCACCGCTTTGCGAATCGCTGCCGCATCGACGTCCGCGAGACGAGCCGCGCACACCGCAGCCAACACATTCTCCACGTTGTGCGCGCCCTTCAGCGGAATATCCGCGACCTTCAGCACCGGTTCCGGCGCCGCCTGCTCCGAGGCGCGGTACGCAATCACGCCCTCATGCACAAAGGCGCCCTGCCGCACCACACGCGTCCTGCTGAACCAGAAGACTCGCGACCTGGCCCTCGCCGCTGCGCGCGACGCGGCATCGTCGTCGGCATTCAGGACCAACGCATCGTCGGCTGTTTGCTGCGCGAAAATCTTCTCCTTCGCCGCGACATAATTCTCAAAGGTTCCGTGCCGGTCCAGATGATCGGGCGTAATGTTCAGGATCACCGCGATCTCCGGGTGAAATTCGTAGGTCGTTTCAAGCTGGAAGCTCGAAACTTCCAGCACCGACCATCCATCGTCGCGCGAAGCTTCCACCAGGGCGATGACCGGCACGCCGATGTTGCCGCCCACCTGCACCGGCAGCTTGCCTGCCTCGAGAATCTCCCCGCATAACGAGGTCGTTGTGGTCTTGCCGTTCGATCCGGTAATCGCGAGCACCTTGCCGCGCAGATAATGCGCCGCCAACTCCAGTTCGCCGATGATCGGCAGCCCGAATTTCCGCACCTGCGTCAGCTCCGGCGTGTCGACGGGAACCCCCGGGCTCACGACGATCAGGTCCTGGCGCCGGAAGGTCAGCAGCCCATGGCCGCCCGCCTCGACGGCGATGCCTTCTTCGATGAGCGCCGGGATCTCCTTCGCCAGGGCTTCGGCGCTGCGGACGTCAGAAACCGTCACCTGCGCACCGTGGTGCCGCAAAAACAGCGCCGCCGCCAGCCCCGACTTGCCCAGACCGACGACCAGTACTTTTTTTCCTTTGATTTCCATGCAAACTCGCGAGCGCCGGCATGCTCATTGTGTCACGCCGGCCCTACCCCTTATCGCAGCTTCAGGGTGGTGAGTGCAAAGAGTGCAAACACCAGCGCCAGGATCCAGAAGCGCGCGATCACCTTCGACTCCGACCACCCCATCAGTTCGAAGTGGTGATGGAGCGGCGCCATGCGGAAAATGCGCTTGCCTCCGCGCAACTTGTAGCTGCCCACCTGCAGGATCACCGAGATGCCCTCGATGACGAAGACGCCGCCGATGAACGGCAGCAGCAGCTCCTGCTTGATGACCACCGCGACCGTGGCGATGGCTCCGCCCAGCGCCAGCGAACCCACGTCTCCCATGAAAATCTCAGCGGGGTGGGCGTTGTACCAAAGGAAACCGATGCTGGCCCCGGTCATGGCCCCGCAGAAGACGGTCACCTCGCTGACCATGGGCATGCGCTGCAGCTCCAGGTAGTCCGCGAAAATGACGTGACCGCTCACATAGGTCAGCACGGTGAGGGCGCCGGCGGCGATGATGGTGCAACCAATGGCCAGGCCATCCAGCCCGTCCGTCAGGTTGACCGCGTTGCTCGAAAAGACGATCACCAGCATCACGAAGACGATGAACGGCAGAAACGCCAGTACGCCGAGATGGGGAACGTGCAGGAGGGCGGGAATCGAAAGCCGAGGCCGCAGGACTTTGACGAAGGGCACCATCAGCCGCGTCGAGTAGCTGCCCTCGAGGTCCATGAGCACCAGCACAATGGCGATCGCCGCCGCCACCAGGAACTGATACGTCATCTTGGCCCGCGCCGTCAGGCCCAGGTTCCGGCGATGAATCACCTTAATATAGTCATCGGCAAATCCGATGGCGCCGAAGGCCGCCGTCGAAAACATCACCACCCATATAAAAGGATTGGACAGATCCGCCCAGAGAAATGTCGGCAGCAGGATGGCGATGCAGATGAGGACTCCGCCCATGGTGGGCGTGCCGGCTTTTTTCTGGTGCGCCTTGGGGCCTTCTTCGCGGATGTACTGGCCGATCTGGAACTCTCGCAGCTTCTCGATGACGAACGGGCCGATGATGAGCGTGATCAGCAGCGCCGTGAGCGAGGCGAAGGCGGTGCGAAACGTCAGATACCGGAATATTCGAAAGGGACTGAAATAGAGGTAAAGCTTTCGATAGAGCAGCCAATAAAGCAAACTTCCTCCGGCAAATCTGGTGGGACTTCCCGCTTATCTTATCGCGCTCCGCCCTGCGCACCGCCGTCTTTTTCCTGCGCCTGCAGCCCCTTGAGCGCGCGCTCCAGCCGCACGCCACGCGAACCCTTCATCAGCACTGCGTCTCCGGGCTCCAGATTGGCTCGCAACCACTCGCCGGCTGCTTCCGGCGTTTCCACGAACAGAGCCTCTGCCCCGCACTGCTGCGCCGCATCGACGATATGCCACGCGTTTCCCCGCACGCCGACCACGATGTTGATGCCCGCTTGCGCGGCAGCCTTGCCGCACGCCGCGTGCAGCGCCACCGCTTCGGGTCCCAGTTCCAGCATCTCGCCCGCGACCAGAATGCGCCGCCGCGCCGGCACGCCGGCCAGCGTCCTGATCATCGACTTGAGCGCTTCGGGGTTTGAATTGTAGGAGTCATTGATGAGGGTTGCGCCGCGGATGGTGAGCACCTGACCCCGCTTTTCGTCGGGACGCAGTCGCTCCAGCGCCGCGCAACACTCCGCCAGCGGGACCCCCGCCTCCACGCCGACGGCAATTGCCGCCATCGCATTGGACGCATTGTGCTCCCCAGGCAGATGCAGTTGCAGCTCGCTGTGCTGTTCCCCGGCCCGCACCTGAATCGTGAGCCCTCCTGCACCCTGCGCTTGCACGCTCTCGATATGCGGGTCGCCGCATGGCCCGCGGCCGTAATAGACGACCTTGCCCCGAAAGTCCCGCCCGAATTGCGACACATAGCTATCGTCGCAATTCAGGAAAGCCACGCCGTTCCGCGGTAACGCCGCCACCAGCTCATACTTGGCGCGCGCAACGCCGGCGATCCCGTCGGCAAAACCCTCGGTGTGCGCATGACCGACGTTGGTCACCACGCCCCAATCGGGCGCGGCGATGTGGCACAGAGCGGTGATCTCGCCCGCCGCCGACATGCCCATCTCGATCACGGCGACATCGTGCTCCGGTTCCAGGCGCAGCAGCTGCAATGGCAGGCCGTATCCATTATTCAGGTTGCCCAGCGACTTCAGCACAGCAAATCGCTTTGCCAGCACCGCCGCGACGGCCTCCTTGGTCGTGGTCTTACCGGCCGATCCGGTAATGGCGACCACGCGCTTGCCCCAGTGGCGACGCACCGCGGCCGCGAGGCGCTGCAGCGCCGCCAGAGGATCATCGGTGCTCAGCAGGGGATACTTTGTCGTCGCGTCGGGCACCGAGCGGATCCGATCACGCGCAATCACTGCCGCACACGCGCCCCGCTCCAGCGCCGCCGCAACGAAATCGTGCCCGTCGAAACGCTCTCCGCGAATCGCGAAGAACAAATCGCCGGGTTGCAGCGTGCGCGAATCGATGGAGTACCCGGTTGCCGTCATCGAATCGGCGCCCGCGACGATTTCCGCCGCCGACCAGCGCGCAATCTGTTCGAGAGTCAGCTTCATGCCCGCGCTCCCGCCAGGTCGCGGATCGCGACCGCGGCCACTTCCGCATCGTCGAAGGGGATCGTGCCGTTGCGCAGAACCTGCTCCTTCTCGTGCCCCTTGCCTGCGATGAGGACGATGTCTCCCGGCCGCGCCGCTTCGATTGCAAGGCGAATCGCCTGGGCCCGGTCTGCTTCCACCGCAAATTTTGTTCCCGTTGCGATCAGGCCGGGCAAAGCATCCTGCAGAATCGCGTCCGGGTCCTCGCTGCGCGGATTGTCGGAAGTGAGCACGACGAAATCGCTGCCCTCGCCGGCTGCGCGCCCCATCTTCGGCCTCTTGGCCCGGTCCCGATCGCCTCCGCAGCCGAACAGGGTGATCACCCGGCCCTTGCCAGCCACACTGGGGTCCCCGGCACGCCTCTGTTGCGTGCCGGGGTGGCCGACGAACTCCCGCGCCAGCGCTGTCAAATTGCGCAGCGCGTCGTCGGTGTGGGCGTAATCCACCACCACTGTGAACGGCTGCCCCGCGTCGACGGTCTGGAAGCGCCCCGGCACGTACGCCAGCGAGGCCGCGGGGGCGGCAATCTGGTCGAGGGTCAATCCGCGCGCGGAGGCTGCTCCCGACGACGCCAGCAAGTTGTAGAGGTTGACCTTCCCGGTCAGCCGCGTGCGCACCTCAACTGCGCCCATCGGCGCGACGAGGCGAAAGCTCATGCCAGAAGAACTCATCCTCGCGTCCTCGGCGCGAAAATCCCCGGCGCTCAGCCCATAGGAATCAACCTGCGCGCCCGCCTGCTGCGCAATCCCCGCCAGCTTGGCGCCATGCGGGTCATCCATATTAATGACCGCGACCCGCGGCGGCGCGCCCAGCTCTCCGTCGAACAGCGCGCGCTTCGCCGCGAAGTAGTTCTCCATGGTGCCGTGGTAGTCGAGGTGGTCCTGGGTCAGGTTCGTGAAAATCGCGACATCGTACGCCAGCCCGTAGACGCGTCCCTGAGCCAGCGCATGCGACGAAACCTCCATCACCGCCTCCGTCGCTCCTGCGTCCACACCTTCGCGCAGGAGCGCCAGCAAATCCCGTGACTCGGGCGTGGTATGCGGCGCCGGCCGCACCGCTCCCGCAACATGATTCTCAATCGTCCCCACCAGCACCGTCTTGCGGCCGGCAGAATTGAGCATCGCATCCAGCAGAAACGCTGTCGTTGTTTTGCCGTTGGTCCCGGTCACGCCGGTCAGTGTGATGTGCTTTTCCGGGCGCCCGAAGAAATTGGTTGCGATCGCCACCATCGCCCGACGTCCGCCACCGGCCGGAACTTCGGCGACTCCGACATCCGCGTAGCGCTTCGCTGTATCGGCAAACGCAGCGGCGGAATCGGTGACCACCGCGGCCGCGCCCTGCGCGATGGCTTTGCCAATGTAGCGATTGCCGTCCGTCGTTTCGCCCTGCATCGCCAGAAACAACGAGCCGGGAGCGACGCGTCGTGAGTCGTACTCGATCGCTCCGATTTGTGGATCGGGACCGGCACGCCGCACGAGTTCGGCCCTGCTCAGCAGCTCTTCAAAGCGCATGACAAGCTGATTGTAAGCGCGGATTCCCCGGCGACGATGACAGAGAGCGACCCCAGCCAGTTCGGGTTACTGTGCGAAGCGCACGACGATCTCGGTTCCTGCCGGAACCATAGTCCCAGCCGCGGGCGCCTGGTCGCGGGCGATGCCCGATCCGACGACCTGCACGCCCAGGCCTACGCCGCTCGCCTGCACCACCACTTCGCGCAACGATTTCCCCGTAAACGACGGCACCGTCACGCGTTGATTCGGAACGGCGACAGAACCGGTGCGGCCTTTTGGCGTTGGCGTGGGCGCCGATGCATCGGGAGGCGCAGGCGGTTCCGACTTTGCCAGCGTGGTTGTACTGGCCTTCGGCACCGGATGTTCCGCGGCGGGATTGTCCGCAGCTTGCTGTGAAGCTCCCGTTCCAGGCTCTGGTCCGCTGCGCTCTGAGCTCTGTGCTCTGAGCTCTGCGGAATCCGGCGACGGATTCCGTAATGGATCGTCCGCGGGCAGATGGTTCACTTCCGCAAACAGCGATTCCAGACCGTCCGCATTTTCCTGTGGAGGGGCCTCCTGCTGCTCGGGCTTGCTGTTCCTCGCCAGGGACTCTTCCGGCTTCAAATCCTGATCGTGCGGCACACCCCAATACTCGAGAATTTGCTGCGCCAGGTCGTGAAAGACCGGCGCGCTCGCCGCCGTGCCAAAATGCGAACCCTTCGACGGCGAATCCATAATCACCGCAATGGTCACCGCAGGATTGTTGACCGGAGCAAAACCCACAAACGAGGCCACGTACTTCGTCTTCGAATAGGTGTGGGTTTTCGGGTCGATCTTCTGCGCGGTCCCGGTTTTGCCACCCGCGCTGTAGCCATCCAGCTGCGCAGGCCGCCCGGTGCCGAACAGCACCACGCCCTCCATCATTTTGCGCATCTCCGCCGAGGTCATCTCGGAAATCACCCGATGCGCCCCCGCCGGCAACGGATTGGGCAGCTCATCTTCCGGACGAAACGCCGTCGCCTTGAGAGTCGCGCTGCCCTTCATCTCCGGCGTGCTCTCGAGCACGATGTGCGGCGGCAGATATACCCCGCCATTCGCGATCGACGATGCCATGGTCACCAGCTGGATCGGCGTGACCGCGATCTCCTGCCCCATGGGAATCGACCCAATCGTCGTCGGCTGCCACCGCGCCGGCGGCTTCACCAGACCCCGCGTCTCGCCCGGCAGCTCGATTCCCGAACGCATCCCGAATCCGTAACCGTGAATGTACTGATAGAAGCGATCCGGCCCCATCCTTTGCGCCAGCTCAATCGCCGCCACGTCGCTCGACTCCTCCAGCGCCTGCGTCGTTGTCACCACGTTGCCATGTTGAGCCTCGTAGAGAATCGCGTCGCGATCGTCGTGCACAATGCGCCCCGCCACGTTGATCTGCCCGCCCAGCGTGCCAATCGGGGCTTCAGGCGTCGTTACATGCTCTTCGAGCGCCGCCGAATACGTCACCAGCTTGAACGTCGACCCTGGCTCATACACATCGCTCACGGCGTGATCCTTGAGGAGCAAGGGATCGGTGTGCCGGAATTCGTTCGGGTCGAAGGTCGGCCGGATGGCCAGCGCCAGAATCTGTCCCGTATGCGGATCCTGCACCACCACCGTGCCATTCAGCGCGCCGGTCCGCTCCATGTTGCGATCGAGGGCCTGCTCGGCCATGAACTGAATGTTCGCGTCGATGGTGAGCACCAGGTTTTCCCCGGGCTCAGGATCGCGCTCCTCGCTGTCCAGCACATGCCGCCGCGCGTCGATCGCCGTCAGCATCCGCCCTGGCGTTCCGTGCAGTTCGCTGTCGCGATCCTCTTCCACGCCGGCCAAGCCGTCGTCATCCATACCCACGTAGCCGAGCACCTGCGCCGCCAGCTGCCGATCCGGATAGAAACGCTTGAACTCTTTCTGTACGTAGATGCCCTTCAACTTCATCGCCTGCGCGCGTTCAATGACCGAAGGAGGCTGCTTGCGCGCCACCCACGCGAAATTGCGTGAGTCCATCAGCCGCGCCAGAATCTGTTTCTCCGACGTGAACCGGTCTTCGGGATCGGTGTGGACGATCTTTGCCAGCTCCGCCGCCGTTTTCTGCTTGTTTGCGCCGATCTCGGAAGGAACCGCGTAGATGGAGTCCGCAACCACCGTCATCGCCAGCTCATGCAGATTGCGGTCGTACAAAACGCCGCGCCGCGGAGCCACATTGAAGGTACGTTCCTGCTGGCGTTCCGCGCGCTCCGCCCATTTCGCATGCTGGATGACCTGAAGCCACACCAGCCGCCCCCCGATCAGCACGGTCCAGCCAAGAAAAATCCCCAGCACCGCCAGGATGCGCGTCTGCCGCATCGGCGTTACCAGGAAGGGTTTGCTTTTGAAGCGAAAAGGAGAGTCCCCATCACGTCGTTCGTCGCCGTGATGGGGAGTTGTGGGCGTTGGATCCCATTCGCGTTCGCTGCCGGCGCGGTGGGGTGACGGTGAGGAGAACGCACGAAGATTCACAGCGAGAACCCTCTCCTCCCTGGGGGAAACTCAGGGCCTGTTAGCGGGCCCTAGTGAACGGCCGGGACGGCGGGACGATTCTCCGCCATCGCCGGAGTGCTGGCGTCGCCCGTCGCATTCGGATGCACCACTTGCCCGGGGTGCGGCGCCGACAGTCCCAAATTGCGCGCCATCGTGTCGATGCGCTGGGGATCGGCCAGCTGCGCTTTCGTCAGCCGCAGTTGCCGGTTCTGCTCATCCAGTTGCTGCATCTGCTGCTTCTCCGTCTCGATCCGATAACCGCATTCGATGGCGCTGAAGTGCTGCCATCCATAAACCATCACCAGCGACAGCAAAAAGGCCATGGCGTAAGCGAAGCTGCGCATCTCGCGGCCGCGGGCCGCGTCAATGGCCTTCACCAGGCGCGAATTGTCGATGCGCTTTGGGAACAGCGCCTCCGGGGTTGGACCGCGCCGGCCGCGCCGCTGCGCCGCCAGCAACATCGCGTTATGCTCCGCGACCCGCTCCGTGTCGCGACGCAATCCACCGATCACCGGTGCCGCCATCGCCTGTGTCGCCATCGTTCGTCTCCCCTCACCCCAGCCTCAAAATTTCGCCCTGCCTGTCCCTGGCCCGATCCTCACCTGAGGCTCAGCGCGTACGGCGTAAGGCGCGGCGGACCCGAATCACTCACCAACGCATTGGCCACACCCTACCCCCTGCGCGCTTCCTCTGCCCTTCTCTCCGCGGCCCGCAGCTTCGCGCTGCGCGCCCTCGGATTGCGATCCGTCTCCTCCGCTTCCGCCGTCAACGGCTTCCGCGTGAGCACCTCATAAATCCCCTGCCGCGCTCCCTCGCGCAGCGCATCCTTCACCCGCCGGTCTTCGAGAGAATGAAAACTGATCGCCACCAGCCTTCCTCCCGGCTTCAACACTTCCGGCGCCAGCCGCAACAGAGCGTCAATCTCGCTCAGCTCGGCGTTCACATAAATTCGAAGAGCCTGAAAGGTTCGGGTCGCCGGATGGATTCGCTCCCCTTTCATTGCTCCGAGCGCGCCTGCAACAACTCGGGCCAACTGCACCGTCGTCGTTACCGGCCGCGCCCGGACAATGGCTCTGGCGATTCTCCGCGACCTCCTTTCCTCTCCGAATTCGTAAATCAGATCGGCGAGTTCGTTTTCCCCGGCCTGATTTACCACTTGTTCGGCGGTCACACCCTCGCGCGGATTCATCCGCATATCCAGGTTGCCTTCCGCCTGAAAACTAAACCCTCGGTGCGCCTCATCGAACTGCATCGAGCTGACTCCGAAATCCGCCAGCAGCCCGTCGACCTTGTCGCCCGCCAGCATTTCGCCGGCCTGCGAAAACTCCACATCGTGCAGAACCACCCGCGGCATCTCGGCCCCCAGTTCCTCGCGCAGCGCATCGAGCCTCTGTTTCGCCAGCTCCATCGCCTGCGGGTCCCGGTCGAAGCCGATCAGCTTTCCCTCCGGCCCCAGCCGCCGAGCAATCTCGCTCGCATGGCCTGCATTGCCAAGGGTCGCGTCCACCACGACGCTGCCCCGGCGCACATTCAGCATTCGGATCGCAATTTGTAAAAGAACCGGCACATGCCGCATTGGGTCCGTCATGTGCTCCCCCTGAGGGGTCTTCCCTGCTTACAACCCGTACTTCGAAATCTCAATCTGGTCTTCCGCGGTCATGGGATTGCTGGCCAGATCCTGCTCGTATTCCTCGTGGTTCGAAACATCCAGGTGGTGTTCGCTGCCGTGCACCACCACTTCAGCGATCAGGTTTGCCTTCTCCCTCAGTACCTGCGGCAACAGCACTCGTCCCTGCCCGTCCAGTTCCGTCTCCTGCCCGAAATAGTTGATCCGCTTCAGCAGCTTCTGCTTCGCCGGGTTGGAGCTGGGCATTGCTGCCAGCTTCTTCTCGTATTCCTCCCACTCGCGCATCGGGAAGATCTCGGCCGTCTTACCATCCCGGCTGGTGATGTAGAACGGGTCGGCCCCGTACTCCGCTTCGATCTGCCGCTTGAACTCGGCTGGGAGTTTGAGTCGCCCTTTCTCATCGACCCGCGTAATGTGGCTGCCACGAAACATCGAACCCCGTGCCTAAAGCGGAACCCCCGCAAATTCGCAGGCTCCCGGCTGCCCAAAAGGTGTTAATGTTGGGCGCTGGGACGCCAAAAAGGAGGGTGTAGTGCTAAGCGGCTTTGGACCACCGTTTACCACTTCCTCCCACCGGACGAATGTAACCGACATGGTTCTCCCTGCATAGTGGAAAATCGCAGCAGTCGCGAATAAGTCGTAGCCCTAAATCCCACGGGCAGCGCAAGTTACAACAAAAAACCTCACGACTTGGGTGTTTTTCAGGCTCCGACCACAAGATGTAGTGGTTATCCTGAGAGATTCCCCTGTTCAAAAGTTCTGCGCCGAGCTCTTGCAACGAAGCGAAACTCACGCTAGGAGTTTCGCCGAACTTTCGCCCCCTGTAGTTCCCTGTTTTCCCCACTGCGATGAGGAGCCCTTCGTTCCATCTGAGGCATACTCCACCGCTACGATAGAAAAATGATCGGCGTCCGTCTCGACAAATGGCTTTGGGCCGCGCGGTTCTTCAAGACGCGCACGCTCTCCGCGAAGGCGTGTGAACTGGGCCGGATCGAAGCCAACCATCAGCTCGCCCGCTCTGCGCGCGAAGTACGGATCGGCGATCTTCTCGGGATCAAAACAGAGGGCGGAGACTTCGAGGTCGAGGTTCTGGCTCTGAGCGACATTCGTGGGCCGGCGTCCGTTGCGCAGCAGCTCTATCGGGAAACCGATGCCAGCCGCGAAGCGCGCAAACGATTGGCAGAGGAGCGCAGGGCGGGACTGCACTTTGCGCCCGCTCCCGCTGGCCGGCCCTCGAAACGCGATCGCCGCCGCATCATTCGCTTTCGTGACGGTGGCTGACCACGCCGAGTCGAACTCGGACGACAAAATGGTCTGTCCTCTGCCTGGCGTTCTCTTGCCGCCTGGCGAAAACTTGCCGCTCGTCTTGGCGTGGAGAAAAAATCAGGGCGGAGCACGAAGCCCAAAACTGCGCTTCATGCCCCGCCCTGGCTGACCGCCCTGCAACGTCTGGCCAGTCCGCAGGATTCGTATCTGCAGCGACTCGTCGGCGTGTTCGAGTCGTTACGGAATCGTCGCGGTATACACATTCGAGGGTGCGCTTTCCACCCCCGACGCATCCACACTCCTCACCTCGTAGTTGTAGTTCGCCCCGGCCTGCACAGTCGTATCTGTGTAAGTCGTTGGTGTGTTGAGAGACGACGTCAGCAACGCATACGACCCGCTGCTCGTCGCCCGGTAAACGTGGTAGCCCGTCACAGGATCGCTGGAGCCCACCGGCGCATCCCAGTTGAGCTCGACCTGATAGGTGGCTGCAGCCGCTTCGCCGGTACCGCTCAACGCGACGGTCATGGTCCCGCCCATCGAGCAGTTGCTGCTCAGCGCCACCGTGCCCGTCGCAGCGCCCGCTGCCGCTGGTTCGAACTGCACTTCCAGGGTCGACGACTGCCCCGGGGTCAGGGTGATCGGGAATTTGGCTCCGGGGATCGCGAATCCCGCGCCACTTACGGATCCGCCGCTGATCGTCACAGCACCCGTGCCCGTCGACGTCATCGTCACCGATTGCGTCGCCGGCGTATTTACCGTGACCGTCCCGAAAGCCACGCTGCTGGTCCCGAAGGTCAGGGTTGGCGATGTCGTGCTCAGCGCCAGCGCGAAGGTCTTCGAGACCCCGCCCGCCGTCGCCGTCAAGGTCGCGGCCTGATTCGAGGTGACGGCAGTCGCCGTCGCCATGAAGCTGGCGCTGGACGCCCCGGCCGCAATCGTCACCGAAGCCGGTACGGTCACCGCGCTGCTGCTGCTCGATAAGCTCACCGCGGTTGCGCTCGTCGTCGCAGAAGTCAGCGTCACGGTGCAGGAATCCGTCCCCGCGCCCATCAGCGAACCGCTGCTGCAGGAAATGGCGCTGAGCACAGCCGGCGCCTGCCCGGTCCCGCTCAGGCTGATGGTCGCGCTGCCGGTCGAAGCGTTGCTGCCGATCGTCACCGATCCGCTTGCCGCTCCCGCTGTGGCTGGATCGAAGCTGATGGTCAGCGTGGCCGTCTGTTTCGGATTCAGCGTGATCGGCGCGCTGATGCCGGACTCAGAGAAGCCTGTCCCCGTGATCGACACGCCGTTGATCGTCAGCGCAGCCGCTCCCGACGAGGTCAGCGTAACGGTCTTCGTGCTGGTCGTATTCAGCGGGTCGGTTCCGAAGGCCACGCTGGTAGAGCTAAGACTCAGGGCCGCTGTCGTCGCATTCAGCGTCAGAGAGAAGCTCTTCGAGACACCGCCCGAAGTTGCGGTCAGGGTTACGGCCTGATTCGCACTGACCGCGGTCGCCGTCGCCCCAAAGGTGGCGCTCGACGCCCCGGCTGCAATCGTCAGTGAAGCTGGTACGGTCACCGCGCTGCTGCTGCTCGACAAGCTCACCGTGGCTGCGGTGGTCGCCGCCGCGCTCATTGTCACAGTGCAGGAGTCGGTCCCCGCTCCCGCCAGAGAACTGCTGCTGCACGAAACTGCACTCAGCGCCGGCGGCGCTGCCGACGACGACGATGGATTCAACTGCAGGGTGGTCGTCTCTGAGACGCCGTTCGAGGTCGCGGTGAGCGTTACCGTTTGCGTCGAGCTGACGGCGGACACCGTGGCCGTGAACGGATCGTTGGTGTCCTGGGTCCACACATACATCGCCGAGGGCACCTGAACCGACGCGCTGCTGCTGCTCAGCGTGACCTTCCGGATGCCGGACGTTTTACGGTTCATCGTGACCGTGCAGGTGGTCGCGCCGGCCTTGCTGAAGGCGCCTGGGCTGCACGACACACCCGAGAGGACCGCCGAAGAACCGAACGAGGCCAGCGGGACACAGGCAAACAGCAGACACAGCAGACCGGCCCGGGGCCATCGGCGGAGGCCACGTTGACGGCCAGCCAGGTCAAAGCTGCCGGAAAAGGACTCGTCTTCCGCGCGATCGCGGCCGAAGGGGGGAGGAACAACGTGGTTAAGCATCAGCGGCACCTCGGAAAGCGTCTTCGCACACGCCACCTGTGCACGCTCGCACGTACTTTGCGAGCACGCTGGGCCTAAGTCAGATAGAAGGTGGTCGAACGAAGTATCTTGAGGCGATCATGATCGAACGTGCGGAGGTACTCTGTGAGAGCGATCACAATAGTGTTTTGCATAGGTTACTAATGGGATAGAACAAACGAATTCCCGCTCATAGGTTCCATTTTGGAACACGGGACCGCTGTTTGATAACTTAACCACACGACGCACATAACATACAGGTTGACCCGACGGATAGCAGCGCGCCGCGCGAAGTGGAGGGCCTGTGATTACTATCGAGCCATTCCGACAGGGGAGCCCGTATGCGCCGCGCAGAATCGCATCGCGCTTCGAACCATGGTTACTACCGGATGGAACGCGAGACGGAAAGCTCGGGATCCTTCCATCGCCCCATTCCTGGTGCAATGATCCTGAGCTATCCGCACGCGCGCGAAGCGAACCATGCACCATCGTCACCGCATAGCCCGCTCCGCACTTGAGATTCCCTCAGTTACCGGCTCAGGGAATCGTCGCAGCGTAGACGCTGGACGGGGAGCTTTCCACGCCCGAAGAATCCACACTGGTGACCTCGTAGTTATAAGTCAAACCCGCCTGCACCGCGGTATCGGTATACGTGGTCGGTTGGGTGACCGACGAATTCAGCAACGTGTACGAACCGCTGCCGCTGGGCGCCCGATAGATGTGGTACCCCGACACCGTAACACCCGAACTGCCTGGCGCGTCCCAGTTCAGCTCCACCTGATAGGGGGTTGTGCTCGTGCCCGTGCCGCTCAGCGCGATCGTGGAGGCCCCTCCGCTGGAAGCGTTGCTGGTAATGGTGACGGTCCCGGTATCCGCGCCCGCCGCCGTGGGGTCGAATTGCAGATCCAGCGTCGCGGTCTGGCCTGCGCTCAGCGTAAGCGGCGTCGTCATCCCGGTCATGGAGAAGCCAGTCCCCTTGACCGCCGCTGCGCTGATGGTCACCGAGCCCGTGCCGCTGGAGGTCAGCTTCACCGGCTGCGTCGCGGGCGAGTTGAGGTTGACGTTTCCGAAGGCCACACTGCTCGATCCCAGCGTTAGCCCATCCGTGGTCCCGGTGGTCGCGGTCGACGCGGCC
>Ga0187887_10002457_pt1 | contig 14831 bp, 14 predicted proteins | sample June2016WEW_7_10_FD_132977 | JGI IMG/M metagenome (GOLD analysis project Ga0187887, IMG submission 132977) | Peatland microbial communities from SPRUCE experiment site at the Marcell Experimental Forest, Minnesota, USA - June2016WEW_7_10 | ecosystem: Environmental > Terrestrial > Soil >...
CACGCAGGACGCGCCCTTCACCGGGGAAGCCAAGCCGATCGCCGAGATCGGCATTCGTTTCCGCAGCATCGCCTGGGGCAATGACCATCTCGCCCTAATCACCGAAGGTAGCTGGAAGGACCGCACGATGATTCTTGCCGCGCTGGACCCCGCGACAGGAAAACTCACTCAGCTCTACCAGGGCTCCATGCAGGATCGCTACCACGATCCCGGCCGCCCCATGCTTGAGCGCAACGCCCAGGGTCATCTGGTTCTGCAAACCACGTCCGACCAACAAGGCATTTATTTTTCCGGCCAAGGCGCCTCGCCCCAAGGAGACGCGCCGTTTGTCGCAATCATGCCCATAAGCGCCGGCGAAAATCCCAGCGAAAAGCGAATCTGGCAGTCTCAGGCACCATTCTTTGAGGTACCGGACGCGGTCGTCGAATCCAGTGCTGGCACAGAGGTCCTGGCCCGTCGAGAATCAGTAACGCAAAGCCCGAACTACTTCCTCACGGCTCCGCTGTCGGACCAGCGAGCTTCCGAGGTTTCTGTGCAGAGTCAATGGATACCCGTAACCAACTTCCCCAATCCCTATGCCGGACTGCCGATGCCGTCCCACCAATTGCTGCACTACAAGCGTGCCGACGGCATTGATCTCAGCGCCGACCTGTACCTGCCTGCCGGTTATGACAAATCAAAAGGCCCGCTTCCTACGCTCATGGAGGCGTATCCGGCAGAGTTCAAAAGTCGCGCCGCCGCCAGCCAGGTTACGGGCTCTCCCTTTGAATTCGTCCGCATCGGCGCGGGATCGCCAGTCTTCTTCACCATGACGGGGTATGCAGTGCTGGCAAACGCCGCCATCCCCATCATCGGCGAAGGATCCGCCGAACCCAACGATACCTACACCGAGCAACTGGTTGCAGGAGCCAAGGCCGCGATCGACGCAGGTGCAGAGACGGGCGCGGTTGACCGCAAACGCGTCGCAGCCATGGGCCACTCGTATGGAGCCTTCATGACCGCCAACCTGCTCGCGCACAGCAGCTTATTTCGCGCCGGCATTGCTCGCTCCGGAGCCTACAACCGCACCCTGACTCCGTTCGGCTTTCAGAACGAGGAACGGACCTATTGGCAAGCTCCTGAGGTCTACTACAAGATGAGCCCCTTCTCCTACGCGGACAAGATCGTGACACCGATCCTGCTCTTCCACGGTGAGGCTGACAACAACACCGGCACTTTCCCCATTCAAAGCGAACGCTTCTACGACGCGCTCAAGGGCGAGGGCGCAACCGTCCGCTTCGTTCTGCTGCCGCTCGAAGCCCACGGCTACCAGGGGCGTGAGAGCGTCCTGCACATGCTTTGGGAGATGGAGAACTGGCTCGACAAATACGTCAAACCACAGCAGCCAGTCGTGGCGCAACATTGATGAGGTGTCGGCAGATTGACATTGGCGGACCCTTCAACTACCCGGCGTGACCGAGTCTACATTCTCAAGGCTCTTTCATACCTTGAAGTGTAGTCATCTCTGACACTGGACAGCTGGGCGTTCGTCGTTCGCAATGGAACTCCCTCATTTTAGACGATTTCCGGTAGCGACTTTGCGTCATGCGTTTCTACGCGTTTGCCTGGTGTGATTTTTACCTCAACGTCGCCCCTGTGGTGACCATGGAATCCTGCGACCGCGACAACTCCGCGCGCGTCCCATAGGCATGGCCGAATTAAGGGCTGCGCAATCATAAAGGCTCCAACTTCTGAGGAAATCATGCACTCTCTTTCTGTACGCCTGTCGGTGCGCAGGCGCGTCGTCCTTGCCATGCTTGCGCTCGGCATTTTCATTTCAGGAGCTGCTAGCGCGATGGCTCAGTCCGCCAATGTGAGCGGAACAATTAAAGACCCGGACCAATCGGTGGTGAGCAATGCGGTGGTGACGTTGACCAATGCCGCGACGGGGCAGTCGCTACAGGGGACGACGGACGCAGCTGGGCGGTATAGCTTCACTACCGTGGCTGCGGGGACGTATCGGCTGGAGGCGCATAAGGATGGGTTTTCGCCAGCGGTCGTTGCGCCGATTGTGGTGGCGGATGGGCAGCGTGTGTCGCAGGATGTGGTCTTCGCGGAGGCTGCGGCGAGTGCGTCGGTAACGGTGAGTGCATCGCTGTCCGGAACGGCGGCGGCGGGGTACTACGTAAACGATATTGATCGCGGTGTGATGGGGACGGCGCCGATAGTGAATCAGCCGTTCATGATCACGGCGATGCCGGCGGAGGAGATTCAGAATACGCAGGTGAAGAATCTGAAGGATGCGATTCAGTACCTGCCGCTGGTGTCGTATACGGAGCAGCAGGGTCCGGAGATTCTGCGGCCTTCGACGCGCGGCATGCAGGGTGCAGTTGCGCAAAACACTCTGATGGATGGTATGGCGATGGCCATCACGGGCGCGAATCCGATGGAGCAGTACCAGGAGATGCAGGTGGAGAATGGCCTGGGCGCGTCGATGTATGGGCCGGCGAACCCGTCGGGCATGTTCGATTTCGTGTTGAAGCGGCCGACGGATCAGCGCTTCGCAAACCTGTACCTGGAGCAGGACACCAGCTCGGTGGGAACGATTTATGGCGATGCGGGCGGACGCCTGGGGCCGCATAAGATCTTTGGCTATCGCACGAATTTGTTGTTTGGCGATGGCACGGAGTTCGTGCAGGCGAGCCGGTTGCGGAGAAGGCTTGTGGAATTTGCGTTTGACCTGAAGCCTACGGATCACACCACGATTGACGCGCACTATAGCGTGTATGACATAGTGCAGCGCGGGTATCCGGGATGGTTTACGTATGGGCCGACGTCCACGACCAATCCCGCGGCGCCGGACTACATTCTGCCAGCCGCGCCGGACCCGACGCGACCTGGATATGGGCAGGCCTATGCCGGGGTGAATCTGACCACGCAGAGCACCAGCGTTCGTCTGCTGCATGACTTTTCGCCGAACTGGCATGCGATGGCGGGTGGGTTGGCGCAGCGCCTGGACCGGTTCATCGATACGCCGGTGAATAAGATCATCAGCAATGAGGGCGACTATAGTTCGTCCCTGGCGACGGGGTTTTCGCCGCGGTTCGGCATCGAGAGCGATCTTGGTTACATCACGGGCGTGCTCAAGAAGTGGGGCATCACGCAGGATGTGGTGATCGGGAGCGATGGCTACCGGTTCAACACCTACTCGTATACGCCTCCGTCTGCGGCGAGCGTGTTCCTGGGCTATGCAAATGTTGCGGCGCCGGTGATATTTGCTCCACCGGCGGCGGGGCTGCCGCAAAACGTCGGTCTGTATCAGTCGGCGGTGGTGCATCAGCAGGGATTCAACCTGGGCGACCTGCTGACGTTCCACCGGATGATGGTGCGGCTGGCGGCGAGCCAGGATTGGATTGGCGTGGATAACAACTCGGCTACGGCGTGGGTGAGCGGGTCGAACAAGCAGGGCGTCAGTCCGTCGGCGAGTGTGATGTATAAGCCGACGACCTGGAGCACCGCGTATGCGACCTATGCGAGCAGCCTGGAGCAGGGGGACATCGCGCCGTCGAGTGCGACGCTGGTGAACTCGGGACAGGCGCTGGCGCCGTATCGCAGCAAGGAGTGGGAGCTCGGGTTCAAGACGGATGCGCCGGTGGCAATTACCACGGCGCTGTTCCGGCTGCAGCGGCCGTTTGCGGATACGATCCCCTACAACGGCAGCGCGACCGACAACATCTACGCCATCGTTGGACTCCAGGTGAACTATGGTGCTGAGATTTCGGCGCAGGGAATGCTATTTCACCGGCTGCTGATCGATGGAGGATTCACGGCGCTGAATGCGCGGTTGAATGACACGAACGTGGCTTCGACGGAGGGTAAGAGATTTGTGGGGATTCCGGCGTATAAGTCGAACTTGCTGAGTGAGTACAGGGTGCCAGGGGTGGCGAATCTAAACATCACGGGGGACTGGGAGTTTATCGGGGCGCGGCCGCAGGATGACCAGAACCTGCACTGGACGCCGGGGTCCAGCGTGTTTGACTTTGGCTTCCGGTATGCGCATCCGTTGTTTACGAAGCTGGCGACGCTGCGGTTTACGTGCAACAACATTACGGACACGCGGTATTACTCGACCATCGCTGCGGGGGATATTACGGGCAGCAATGCCAGCGCGAACACGGCTCACCTGGGAACGCCGCGAACGATTTCCACGTCGCTGGAGATTTCTTTCTAGGTCCTGCGCGGACGGCGGGAGACTTCGCAGGGGCACCCTTCTTCCTCGATTGGTTCTAACCCATACGCCGCGGTGCAGGCTTAGATCGAACTTCATAATTCGCGGATCGCCGCTGAGGTCATCACGACCAATCGCCTCCCTGCGGGAAGCTGCGAACAAGTGATGAAACAGCGTGCAACCACGCGGCGATTAACACCTAGCCTCGCCGCCACGCCTTCACGAGCGGACCATGTGGCCCGTTCACCGGATCCGACGCTGGAAACACGACAGCCTTCATCCGCTCCAGCGTCGCCGCATCCGGAGCCTGTCTGCAGATATCCCATGTCTCGCCCTGCGGATATGCCCCGATCACAAGAAAGTCTCCACTCGCGTCCAGCCTGCAATGACCCGTTCCGGTCGGCAGCACTGCCACGTCGCCGGCCTTCACCAACACCTCGTGGCCGCCTTCACCACCCAGCATCAACTTCCCCCATCCGCCCGCAAAACCCAGCACCTCATGCGCGGTCGAGTGGTAGTGATGGAAGTCGTACACCCCATTCCTCCACTGTGGCGGCCAGCCGTTTCGCGCAAACGCCGCCTCCATTGCCGACGCCATATCCCCGCCCTTCGCAAACGCCCCGCGATACAACAGCACTGGAAACTCCTCGTTATTCGGCATCCAGCCATTCCGCGAGAGTCGCAGCATCTCCGGCGCGGTCTCCACCGCAGCACCCTCCCTGGCGATCAGCGAACTCCCCACCGCGGCTCCCACAGCAGTCACAAATTTGCGACGATTCATCTCGCCTCCCGCACGGTCGTTACCGCTTCTCCTTATTGGAAGCGTTGCGCCGCTCCCGGGACTCAGCATCCGGCCAAAGGCCTTGAGATTACCGCGCTCCCCGTGTGCGTCGGTTCAGGCGTTGTTTCTACCGTGCACGGTCAGACTGGCGCCGGTAAGGGGCCGCAACGATTCGCAGCGAATCATCGGATGGCCGTCGAGATTTCAGGGTTCATCCTGCCCGCACCCATCAAGATAAGTGAGCGTTGCGCAAAAGGCGAATAGACGAGGGGGGTCATGCACGCCAATGCCAATCCATAGTTGATGTGATGCTGCAACAGGAAGGGAGCAAGCGCCCACAGCACATCCAGCGGCAGGAGGAAGCGCCATAGCTTCAGAAACTTCTCCCGCATTCCGGGCGCATGAAAGAGCACGGCGCAGAGCAGGAAGATACGAACTGGAATCAGGACCGCCGCCGTCACAATCATGAGGGTGAATGCCTGCGTGGCATACGGCAGAGGTGAGAAGAGCTCATTGATCTCCGCAAGATTGGCCAATGCGCCCACATAGAAACCGAGGTACATGACCTGTAACAGGACGAAGAGCGTCTGCACCACCGCATGTGAGCTCTTCGGCAGATCCTCTGGAGCAGCTAATACCCGATCGAGAAATCCGGTCGTCGTCTCGGTCAGAGATGCCTGGATTTCCTCCTCAATTTGAGCTGTTACCGTCGCGGCTGAAGCATCTTTGTTCGGCGGGATTGGCTCCACAGGAGCCAGGAAGCGGTATCCGCGGCGCGCCAGCGTTTCAACGAATCTTGGATTGCCGGCATTATCCCCAAGGGCTTCGCGGAGACGATTTACCGCGGAGTTCACACCGTGCTCGTAGTCGACGAACGTCTCCCCGGGCCACAGTTCCCGACAGATCTCTTCTCGCGTCAACACCTCACCGGGACGCTCCAACAACAGGAAGAGCAGTTGGAACGGTTGCGAGTGCAGCTTCACACGCACCCCTCGTCGGCGCAGCTCTCCTGAAATCGAATCTGCTTCGAAGACTCCGAATCGATAACGCCTGGGTGACCGTGTGTCCGTCATGTCAGGTGTCCAGTGTATCGAAGGCAACGCCTGATTCAAGGCAATTATTCCGCGAGGACTCTTCAGAAATCGCGTGGTTGCTATGACTTGCACCGTGAGGAACATTGACCCTCGCGTGAGGTTCGATGCATTGCTTTTGCGGCTCCAAACAGGGCAGGATGCGAGGCATGATGACACGCCTCTTAGCACCTTCTAGAAAGCTCTCCATAGTCTGCGGCCTATTGCTTTTTCTGGACGCACCGCGCCTTCTGCTGGGAGAGCCCACAACCGCTGCAGTTTCCGCCTTCAACGCGTACAGCAAGTCAGTGGAGTCGCGGCTCGCGCAGCAGCATCGGTCAAGGAATGCCTTCCTGGCTCCCGTGGCCTCCGATGCAATGAGCGCGGAGACACGCTTGCGCCAGGGCGAGCAGATCATTGAGCGGCTCACGCCTCCCGCGAGCGTCGATTTTTCCGGAGCACTCCTGCACCACTGGCGCGGCACGGCGTTTGCTCCCGGAGCCAAAGCCGCGGACTTCGATCGGCTGATGCGGAACTTCAACTCTTATCCCAAGAACTTCTCTCCGCAAGTAGTTCAGGCCAGGGTGCTCTCGCAAAACGGAGACCGCATGCAGTCATGGATGCGCGTGCGTCAGCATCACGTCATCACGGTGGTTATGGACACAACCTACGACATCACATTCGGCCACCTCGATGTGCAGCACGGCTACAGCATTTCGCAGAGCACGCGGATTGCCGAGATCGCCTCGCCGGGCACCAGCGCCGAGCGCACGCTCAAGGCTAACGAGGAACACGGCTTCCTCTGGCGGCTGAACACCTATTGGAGCTACGAGGAGCGCGACGGTGGCCTTTACCTGCAGATCGAGGCCGTCTCGCTCACGCGTTCCATACCGAGTGGCCTCGGCTGGGCGATTCGTCCCTACGTGGAGAGCGTTCCACGCGAGTCCCTGGAGTTCACCTTGCGCTCTGCATGCAGCGCACTTCGGAGATGAAAAACCGCAGGTCAGCATGTCATCCGATCGCTCCATTCAGAAAGGACAAAAAAATGAATATCCAAACAAGCACAACGAAAAACGAAGTGAATTTCACGCCCGCCCATCGAGTCAATCAGTCGTTGACCGCTTCACTCGAGAAGCGCGCGCTACTATGGATGGCCGCGCGCGCACCAAGCTGGCTCAGCTCTGACCAGCTAACGATCCTCGGGCTGTGCGCGCAGATCGCAGCAGGGGTCGGCTATGCTCTATCGCGTTACAACCGCTACGCCCTGCTGCTGGTGATTCTCTGCCTGGTACTCAATTGGTTCGGAGACAGCATGGACGGGACGTTGGCTCGCGTACGTTGCCAGACTCGTCCACGCTATGGGTTCTACGTCGATCACATGATCGACATCTTCGGATCGGTCGCGTTGATGTGCGGACTCGGCCTCGCCGGCTTCGTGCACTGGCAGATTGCGATAGCCCTGCTGATCGCGTTTCTACTGCTGGCGAGTGAAAGCTACCTGGCTACCTACACCTTGTCGCACTTTCAACTCTCGCAAGGCATCTTCGGTCCGACCGAGATTCGCATTCTGCTGATCCTCGGCAACCTGGCCCTCTTGCGCAGCCCCTACTCGACACTGTTCGGGCATAGGATGCTGCTGTTCGATCTGGGAGGAGCAATCGCGGCCGCGTCCATGTTTGCAACCGCCATCCTCCTCACGGTGCTCCATACGGCTCAGCTATATCGTGAGGAGCCGCTGTCGTGAACACCTTCCTTCGCTTGGGAAAGTTCAACCTGGTGGGCGCGATGGGCATGGTAGTTCAGCTAGCCGCGCTCGCCTTCTTCAACCGCTTGATGTCCGGCCGTTATCTATATGCTTCTGCGGCAGCCATCGAGGTTACGCTGGTGCACAACTTCGTCTGGCATTGGCACTACACATGGCGCGACCGCCGTGACGGAGCCACAGCGGTCCGTAGATTGATGCGGTTTCATCTCTCCAGCGGTTTGATTTCCATGCTGGGAAACCTCGCACTGATGCAGTCGTTGGTCCATGAGGCGCATCTACCACTGCTTGTCTCGAACCTCGTCGGGATCCTCTGCTGCTCGCTGGCTAACTTTTGCTTAGGGAACAATTGGGCGTTTGCGTAAGTGCGTAAAACAGGCCCGCCGCGTATCCGGCGTTCATGTCATTCTCCTTTTTGTCTAGCGGTGTCCGACGAGCATCTGCATCAGGATCGCTCCGCCGAGCGCCGTAAAGAGCGCAACCGGCATGGCAATGGCCCCAACCTTCAAAAACGTCCAAAAGCTCACATCGAGTTTGTCCTCTCCTGTGCCCTCGCCGGGATCCTTGCGCAGTGCCAGCAGCCAGAGGATGGTCGCCAATGATCCAGTGATGGAGAGATTTGGCCCGAGGTCCACGCCAATCAAAACTGCATTAGCGATCAGTCCTTTGGTGTGAGCGGCATGGATTGTTCCACCCGCTATCAATCCCAGGGGCAGGTTGTTCACGATGTTGTTCGCGATACCGACGGCGAAGCCGACAACCATTGTGCCCGCGTACTGGCCCAAACTTGACGCCCAGGCCAGCCACTGTTGTGTCAGGTTCAACGCCCCCTGGCTCTCGACAGCATCGACCATGACAAAGAGACCAGCTACGAGCAGCAGAGTCGCCCAGCTAACCTCCCGGGCAAGCGTGATCGGATTGCTTTTTGCTTTCACGGAGACGACGACTGTTATCACGAGTGCAGCAAGGCAAGTCGGCAGCCCCAGATCCTTCTTGTACGCGGACGCCGTCAGGAGCACGCCAATCATCAGCGCGAGGCCCGCGAGAACTAGTTTGCCGTTGCCGCTCAGCTTCGCATCTTCGACTTCGCAGTCGATGCTCTTGCAGAGCTCATCCCTGAACAGAAGACGCATTACGAAGAACGTCACAACAATCGAAAGCAAGGACGGGACGCCGAAGTCTGCCAGCCAGGTCCCAAGCGGTGGCATTCCGGTATGAAAGACCACCAGATTGGCCGGGTTCGAGATCGGCAGAACGAAGCTCGCTGCGTTCGCGATCAAGGCGCATACGAACAAATACGGAAGTGGGGCGACCTTTGCTTTGCGTACCGCCGTGAGAATCGCTGGCGTCAGCACGACCGCAGTCGCATCATTCGACATGAAGATGGTCACCAGGGTTCCAACCCCATAGACCAGCAGGAAAAGACGCGAGCAGCTACCGTTGGCTCCGCCTACCGCGACCGAAGCCACCCAATCGAACACGCCCTGTTCCCGAGCCAACTCGCTCAGGAGCATCATGCCGATGAGAAACAAGTAGACATCGGTGCCCTTGGCGACCGCCTGCCCCGCGAGCTTGAGGGGGATAAGCCGCAGCGCGATCAAAAGAAGCGCTCCGCCAGAGATCCACCAGACCTCGGGAATCCCGCGCGGGCGCATCAGCATCAATGCAATGCTTATTCCGACAATCAAAGGAAACACAACGTGCGCGATCTCTGTCGGAAGCATCACCATTTCTTTCCGTTCTTATTGGGTCCGAGTTGGGTGCCGAGTAACCCGTGCTCTGGCCACGCCTCCAGCGTGTTGTCTTGATCGCGTTCAGCGCGTTCTCGTTCCGCACGGTCGCCAATCGCAACACGAATCTCGTCGGTGGCAATATCCCCGTGCTCATCCTCGACTGAGACCAGCAAGGACTGTATGCCGTCGCGGGAAGTAGTCAGATTTGCTTCCCATACGTGGCTATACTGCACCCGCTCCATAGGGACAGCGTCCCCGTCAAGAGTGGCGGATGCCTTCTTTGCCTCAACGTCGCCCCAGAACTTTGCTCGAACCCTCAGACTTCCTGGTTGTACGTTTTTCGACATAGAGTTGATCTGTTTCATGCTGGAGTCTCCTGGGGAGTGACTGGGGAAGAGGTGTCTTCGCCCGGTTGGTTCCGATCAGGAAGGGTTTCGGGAATTGCGATCCATAACAAGACGAATGCAAGTGCAGCAATGGTTCCGAGAGACAGGAAAGAGATGCGATAGCTGAAATGCTGAATCAACTCTCCTCCGAACGTGTTACTGAGACCCGCACGGAGCCCGACTGCTGTTGCGAGAGTTCCCTGCACCAGGTTGAACCGCCCCGTACCGCGCGTTCTGTCCGCAACGACAAGGATCGAAACGACCACAAAGATCGCATTCGCAACGCCGTCGAGTAATTGGATAGCGATGAGGCTTTCACTGTTGTGGGTCAGGGTGTAGAGAAGTGCGCGGATAGGCAGGACTCCAAAACCAACCAGGAGCAAGGGCTTCCGCCCATGCAGGTTGGCGAACCGTCCGATGGCCGGGGCACAACACATAATGACCACCTGCGTGACGATGATGCAGGCCGACATAAACGGAGCGGCGGATGCGCGTGCACCGTGCGAAAGCATCTCGCCCAACTGCGGCAACATCGCCGCGTTCGCAAAATGGAAGAGGAAGGCGCAGGTCAGAAACGTCAGCAGAACCCGGTCTCCTAGCAGCGTCTTCATAACGGAGACTCTTGCGGGAGCTTCCTTGCCGTCCACTTGCATGGCGCCTCCCCGTGCAAGGTCATAGTCGATGTCCCTACTCCTGATCGCACGGACGGCCAGTATCGTAGGAATGGTCAGAACTGCAGCGGTGATGAAGATGGCGCGGTTCCCAAAGACATGACTAACGCCCGCGACCAGAAGCGCACAGGCCACATTGCCGGCGGAGTTGAAGGACTGGTTCTTCCCAAACTGGCGATCAAAGAAGGCGACGCCGACCACTCCCATCGTGACCGCAGCCAACGTCGGTCCCAGGAACGGCGCCGCTCCTCCAAGCAGCACTTGGGATGTGTATACGGCCCACGGTGCGGTGGTGATGCTAAGCAAAACAGCTCCTACAGCGAGAACGACTGAACCGGTACCTAGGATCAACCTCTTCGACCTGAGTTGATCGACGATGGCACCAGCCGGAGCCTGCAAGACAACTGTGATGATGCCGCCTATGGTCAACGCCACTCCAACGCGTCCCGGCTGCCAACCCGCTCCCGCCAGATAGGCTGCCATGAAGGGACCAAGGCCGGTCTGCACATCGGCGAGAAAGAAGTTCGTCGCTTCGAGGGCGTGGACGCTCTTCCTCTTCTCAGGTGCGATGGTGAAGTTGGATTCCATAGTTCCTTCAGAATTCGAAGTTGAGGCAGAAGCTTTCCATGTCACCGGCCAAGGACGGTGGCGGTCAGCTCTTATCTCTTCGTATCTATCAGATGCAGTTAGGACGCGGACACGTCCCGCATCCATCTTGCAGGAGCGGTATGCGCGGGGTACAAATCCAAGAGGAGTTGGCCAAACCGACGAGTCGCACCACGGGCCTCTTTGATACCGAGGCCGTCACAGGAATGCCACTTCATGATGAGGTCGCGAGCTGGGAGCGTTATCCTATCGAGCAAGCGCTCAAGGCATCCCACGGGAACAAGTCCGACGCCGCTCGCCGACTTGGGATTCACCAGCGACTGGTTTACGAGAAGCTGACACAATTCGGAATGCTGTGAGCTGGTTCAGTTTCTCCCAGCCCACAGCATTTTCAACCCGCATTTAGGAGGGCGCAGGTTCACCAAAAAGTCGCCCAGCGATCCCGAGTAAGTCTTTTCAACTGGTAATAAATCGCGAATGCGCTTATGAAGAGACGTCAGTAACGAGGGCCGATTTTCATGGAGAAGAAACGGCTGATTTCGACGTATATTTTGCTGAAAATCTCATATTCAGCCATCGGCCCTTGCAATCTTTCTAGTTCTTGGTTACTTAACTAACTGGTTAGTCAATTAATGTCCGACTCGACTCCAACCCGCTCTAGCTCCGATCGCGCCGACCAGACCCGCGCCCGTATCCTGGAGGCTGCGACCAACGAGTTCAGCGCTAACGGCCTTGCAGGAGCCCGCACAGAGCGCATCGCCGAAGCCGCCGGAGTAAACAAGGCGCTCCTCTATTACTACTTCCGCAGCAAGCAGGAGCTCTACAACGCGGCTCTTGAAGAGCTTGCGGAGAAGGTTGTCTCGAGCGGCCTATCTGCAATGAGCATGGAATGCTCGGCGGGCGAGCGGCTGGTCCATTTTGCATTGAATCACTTTGATCGCATCCATACGCGACGGACGTTTCAGTCTCTGATGCAGCAGGAGATGATTCGCCTGCACCGTGGAGAGGAGAATGCGGTGGTGCCGCTGGTGGAGAAAGTCTTCAAGCCCATGATGCTGCGCTTCCGCGTGGAATTTGCCGAGGGCCAGAGCACCGGAGAGCTGATTCGTGTCGACGACATGCAAATGATCTACGCCGCGTTCGGAGCCAACGTTTTTTACTATCTCTCCGGACCGGTAATGGGACTGTTAATGGAGTTCGACCCCTTTGAGCCCGATGCACTGGAGTTCCGCCGTAGGGCCGCGGTCGAATATCTCGGTCAGACCATCTTCGTCGATCGGGAGCACGGAGCCCGCGTTGCCGTCCGCGTGCTGGCCGCGGTTCCAATGCCCGAGCCCGACAAGCCCTACATAGCAGGAATTGGAAGCCCACCGGCTTCGGTCGTTCTAAACAACAGAGTTGAAGTGAGGCACAAGTGAACGCGCGTAATCGAGTCTTTCTCATCCTCGGCATTCTTACGGCGGGTTCCCTCGTCTGGTATCTCCTCACCACCCATCGCTCCAGCGATCTGGAGCTGATCGGGACGGTGGACGCCAATGAGGTCCTGGTCAGCTCCAAAATCCCTGGCCGCATCCAGACGCTCACAGTGGACGAAGGCGACACGGTAAAGGCCGGCCAGTTGATTGCGGTAATCGAGAGTGAAGACCTTCAGGCTGCAAAGCAGGCCGCCGCCGCCACCGCCCAGAGCCAGCAATTCAAAGTCGGCGAGACCGTCGAAACCGAGCACCAGACCCGCGGCGAAACCGGGAACGCAACTCTCAACGCAGAGGCTCAGCTCAGCGCTGCAAAGGCTTCGCTGGCTCAAGCCGAGGCCAACTACGACCATCAGAAGGCTGATACCACCCGCACCGTGTCACTGGCTCAGCAGCAAATCATGAGCGAGCAGGCAAAGGACGATGCAGTCACCAGCCTGCAGGCCGACAAGGCCGCCGTCGACGCCGCGCGCGACACCGTGACCGCCGCCGAAGCTTCGCTCCGTCAGGCTCGTTCCCACGAACTGCTCACCAACGTTGCTGCCCGCACTGTGGACGAAACCCGCACTCAGGCTGCCAACGCTCGCGCTCTCGCACAGGAGGCGGAAGTCCAGCTCGGTTACTCCAAGGTCGTGGCACCGGTTGACGGCAAAGTGAATGTGCGCGCCGCTCGCCAGGGAGAGGTTGTCGCCGCCGGCGCACCCATCGTCACTGTCATGGACCTTTCGCAAACCTGGGTGTACGCACCGTTGCCGGAAACTCAGGCGGACTCCGTCAAGCTCGGTGATTCCCTCCGTGTCGTTATGCCCTCCGGCGCGACCGTCTGGGGCAAGGTCATCTCCAAGGCTTCTGAGGCGGATTTCGCAACCCAGCGCGACATTAACGGTAGCGCCAAGCGCGACATCGAGACCGTACAGATCAAGCTGATCATCGACAATGCCGGCGAGCGTTTCGTGCCCGGCATGACGGCAGATGTCTACATTCCCAAGAGCAAGCTGGTGAAGCCATGAACCCCCAGACCGCGACTCTCGACCAGAATCCTAAGCCGGCCGGGGTGGTTGCGATTGCTGTTGAGAATATCGTCAAGCGCTATGGCACGTTCGAGGCCGTCAAAGGGGTCAGCTTTGCCGTCAACGACGGCGAAATCTTCGGCCTGCTCGGACCCAACGGCGCCGGCAAGAGCACGCTCATTCGCATGATGACAACCCTCGTCCCCATCACCAGTGGCAGAGCGATGGTTGCGGGCTTCAATGTCGCGAAGGAACCCGATTCCGTTCGCCGCGTCATCGGCGTCATCCCGCAGGCTCTTACCAGCGATCCCGACCTCACTCTCGAGGAAAATCTCAGCATCTATGCAAAGCTCTACGGCGTTCCGCGGGCTCAGCGTGCAAAGAACATCCAGGAGGTGCTGGAGGCCGTAGACCTGGTCAAATGGCGTGACGCGCAGACCAAGACGCTCTCCGGTGGAATGCGGCGTCGCCTCGAAATCGCTCGCGGCCTCGTACACAACCCGCATATCTTCTTTCTGGACGAGCCCACTACTGGTCTGGATCCCGTCTCGCGCATCGCCGTCTGGGAGATGCTCGACAACCTCCGCAAAACCCGCAACCTCACCATGCTTCTGACCACTCATTACATGGAAGAGGCCGACAAGCTCTGCGACCGCATCGCCATCGTCGATCACGGCAACCTTGTGGCGCTCGGAACACCCATTGAGTTGAAGCAGAATGTTCCTGGTGCGAATGTGGTTGAGGTCCACTTCGATCGCGAGACCGAGCAGTGGAAGTCACGCCTTGAGGGTCTGGATGGAGTTACCAGCGTGCAGGCAGAGAGCGCCGGTTTCTATCGCGTACTCACATCGTCTGGTTCCAGGACCACCATGCAGTTGGTCGAGTTAGCCGCTTCCCTGGGCGAAAACATAACATCCCTCAGCGTTCAAAACACCTCCCTCGACGACGTGTTTGTCCACTACACCGGCCGCCAGCTTCGCGATGAGCAAGTCAAGGCCATCTTCACCATGCCCCCCAGACCGGGAGCGCAGCCATGAACAGGATGTTTGCAATTTTCGAGCGCGAGATGCGCAAGTTCTTCCGCTCGCCCGTTCTCATGATCATGTCCATGATGCTTCCCATTGTCCAGTTGG
>Ga0187887_10002459_pt1 | contig 14822 bp, 12 predicted proteins | sample June2016WEW_7_10_FD_132977 | JGI IMG/M metagenome (GOLD analysis project Ga0187887, IMG submission 132977) | Peatland microbial communities from SPRUCE experiment site at the Marcell Experimental Forest, Minnesota, USA - June2016WEW_7_10 | ecosystem: Environmental > Terrestrial > Soil >...
CAATTCCACATTAATCGATTTGACGATGAGTGGAAGTGGCGCACAGAGAAGCATGGTCTTCCAATTGCAAATATAGATTATCGTGAGGAGCAAACAGCCGGCGAATCGCCAAAAGGACATAAAAGATAGGAATAATGGCAACGCGAACCACCTCCGCCTTGGCCATCCAAGAGACCCTGTCAGAGATCGTTGCTTAATTCCGCCACAATAAGTTACTCTTCCCTGAACAGGAGTTACACCTGATGATACAGAAATGCTCGCTGCTGTTTTTGCTGTTGTCGGGGCCCGTTGCGACGCTACAGGCCCAGACCGATACGATCTCGGAATATCCGCTGTCCCAGGGATGCTGTCCCAACGGCATCACGAATGGGCCGGATGGCGCGCTGTGGTTCACGGCCGGTTACGTCATCGGGCGGATCACGACTTCCGGCGTCCTTTCCTACTACCCTGTGCCGTTCACGCCGCAGGGTGCCATCGCCGAAGGGCCGGACCATGCACTGTGGTTTACCGGATCCGACGCGTCGGTCGGCAGTATCGGGCGCCTGACTCCCGCAGGGCATCTAACCCAATATTCGACGCCTACCGTCAATAGCTTTCCGCAGGCGATTACCGCCGGGCCAGATGGTGCCATGTGGTTCACCGAGAGCGAAGCTAACAACATCGGCCGTGTCACGACCGCTGGAGTGATCCAGGAATATGCGATCCCCACGCCCGACAGTTATCCGATCGGCATCGCGGCCGGGCCCGACGGTGCACTATGGTTTACGGAGAGCATCGCCAACCAGATCGGGCGAATTACGACCGCTGGAGTGATCCAGGAGTTTACCCTTGGCAACGGTTTGGCCTCTCCCAACTGGATCACAACGGGACCGGACGGGGCTTTATGGTTTACCGAGTTGTCTCTCCCCGCAGCCCGGATCGGCCGCATCACTACTGCCGGTGTCGTAACGTCGTTTGTTCTGTCGCCGGAAGGAGCCACAGGTCAGATTACCGCGGGGCCGGACGGAGCGCTTTGGTTTACGGGAGGCGTATTCAACTCTGTCGGTCGTATCACCACCTCCGGTGTTATCACCGAGTACTCTCTGCCAACTGCTAGCAGTTTCCCGACCGGGATTGCGACCGGATCGGACGGGGCGCTCTGGCTGGTGGAAAACAGCGCCGGCAACATCGCTCGCGCAACGGCCTGCGGCATTGGGCTGAGTTTGAGTTTTGCGAATAGCACGCTCACTATCAACTTTGATGTGGGCGTCACCACAGCCGCGACATGGCGTGCCTGGCTGGTTGCGGGAAGCGGCGGCAGCAGATTGTTCGAAAAACCGGTAAAGCCTCTGGTCCCGCCTCGTGCTGTGACGGATACGCTAGCGAATTTCTCCGGCCAGGGCAGTGTGGAGGTGTTCTCGACGCTGTCGTCCGCCAACGGCATTACCTGCTCCGATGAGCAGATCTTGGAAATCAATGGAAGCAGTCCGGCTGAGCAGGCCGGAATTCCGCAAGGCCTTCCATGAGAATTGTCACTAGGCGCTCGAAGATCGCCCGCAAAGCCGCAGCGGCCCGAAAGCAGGCTCGTAGGATGTGCGCTTGACGTTCGCGGTAGACACCGCCAGAATCCTCGGGGAGTTTCCGGAACTAATCGACCGTCAGTTGACTGGTTGTCGCCGCCATCGTCGGGACCCTCTCGCTGCCTCATACACAATTGGTTGGGTCGCTTCCCCTCCTTCAGCCGCTTTTGCCTCAGTACCCTCACGTGCTTCGGCCCGAGTCTGGCGGTTACCCGCCGCTTGGGATGCCTGCCGGGCTCTATGAATCATTTCTTCACAGCAGGCCGCGGCGGTTTGGAAGCCTGGTCCAGGGCAGCTCGGGCGCTGGCGGCATCTGGGAAGTGCGGATCGGCGGTGAGTGCCGCTTGCAAGGACTGTCGGGCCAGACCGAGGCGGTTATCGGCCAGATATGCCATCCCCAGGTGGTATTGATATTCGGGGTTGCGGGGAGCCTTTTTCGCGGATTCGGTGAGTTGGGCGACAGCCGCTCTGGTAGATCCCAGTTTGTAATAGGCCCATCCCAGGGTATCGGTGGTTACGGGAGATGCCGGCATCTTTTCCTTGGCAATTTGTGCCAGCGATACCGCGACATTGACGTCGCCGCCGTGATCCAGGTAGAGACTGGCCAAATGGTTCGCCACCACGGGCGAACTGGAGTCCACTTGGCGCGCTTTTTCAACGAGCTTCTTGGCTTCCTCCCAATTCCCTTCCCTCTCGTAGAGGGTTGCCAGAGCCAGGTAGTTGACCACGCCGCTCGGGTTGGCGTCAATCGCGGCGCGGAAGTGCGTCTTGGCCTGTTCGAATGCGCCGCGGCCCAGATCGATATTGGCCAGCAGCATATAGGCGTCCTTCGCCTTTGGATCGAGGGCTAGCGCCTGTTTCGCACCGGCTTCCGACTTGTCGAAATCCTTCAGATTGAGGTAGGCGACTCCCAATAACACGTGCAGGTCCGCGTTTTGAGGGTTCTGTTCCACCAATTTGGAAATCCGCGGCGCGATGGCCTGGGTTTTTCCCTGTCTCATGTAGAGATTGAGCAGCGTGGCCACGGCGGGGACATTCGCGCTGTCGCGTTTGAGGGCTTCTTCGAGCTTTTCTTCTGCTTTGGGCAGGTCTCCCTGGCGAATCAAGGCGCGCGCTTCCGTCACGTAGGCTGACACGAGTTCCGGGTTGGCCTGCAGGGCGGTGCCGGCCAATTTCAGGGCGTCGTCGTAATCGCCGCCGTTGGCGTCCAGATGGGCCAGCGCCGCCGTGGCGTCGGACATTTGCGGAGACAGCCTGCGGGCTTGATCCAGGGAGGCCTTGGCCAAGTTGGCTTGGCCCTGAACCGCTTGGGCGGTACCGAGAAGGTAGTAGCAGCGGGCGCAGTTCGGCTCGGATTTGATGGCTGCCTGTAAGGCCACCGCGGCTTCCTGGTACTTGCCATCTGCGATCAGCAGCCGTCCATTCGATAACAGAGCCTGCGGATCGGCCGGATTCTTGTGCAGGATTTCCTGATCGAGATCTCGTGCCTCTTTCATACGCTTCAGGTCGATCAAGACGGCAGTCAGATTCGCCTTGACTGTAGCGTCCTTGGGCTTCGTTTTGAGGACCGACTGGAACTCGGCCGCCGCCTTTTCCCTTTGTCCCCTGGATAGGTAAAACAACCCCAGGGCCTGGTAGGCTCGCGGATCGTCCGGCGCTACCGTCTTCAATTCGGTGTATAGTCTTTCTGCATCGTTGGGCCGATTCGTCGCCACCAGGATGCGGGCCAGGAAGAGCCGGGGAAGCACGGCGTGGGGATCCAGCCCCGCCGCGGTTCGCATTTCCGCCTCGGCATCCGCCATTTTGCGTTGCGAGAACCAGAACTGGCCCAACGACACATGGGCCTCCACGGACCGGGGGTTGACCTCAACGGCCTTCTTGTACGCGGCTTCCCCCTCGGCACTCTGGCCGGTTGCCAGGTAGGTGGCCCCCAGGGCGGCGTAGGCTTCGACCCGCTGCGGATCGGCGTCGACGGCTTTCCGGAGCTCCTGGATCGCCTTGTCCCGGTCGTGTGTTAGAAGGTACTTCTCGCCCAAAATGGCGTGTGCCCGGGAGCTGTTAGGCAGCACTTTGAGAGCCGCCTCGGCCGCCGCCTGGGCTTCATTATACTGGCGGCCGGTTAGCAGCAGGGCGGCCAGTTCCAATTGGGCATCCGCGTTCTTTGGTTGCAGGCTCACGGTATTAGCCAGTTCGTGGTAGGCGGCTTCGGGCTGACGCAGTTTCAGGTAGGCGCGTGCCAAGCGCCAGTGGGCTTCGGCAAACCTGGGGTCGATCTGGAGGGCGTTCCGGAATTGGATCACGGCCTCCTGGTACTTGCCGGACTGATAGTACTTATCGCCGCTGTCCAGGTATGAGTGTTTTTGCCGATTTGGGTCCCTGGAACAGGCGGCCAGCAGCACTATGAGGCTGGAAAGGCAAACCAAATGATTGATTTTAAAATACTTGATGTTCATTCGCGTTGCTCGTCGACCCGGATCTTGGCCTCTTTATATTGTTCTCGCTTTCCTACGATATCAGCAAGCACAAAAGCGCGTTGGTTCCGCGGTCGATGGTACTGCTGGTTTCATTGAAAAAAAAGGGACTTCCTTGCCCTTTGGTCCCATTGACGGCTGGAGGAAGAGACCGCATAATGTGAAGGTACGAGAGGATCCAGGCCAGTCTGGGCTTGAGATTCCGGTTGTGCGTAGTCAACGTCGGAGCGACGGGCGTAGCGTCTAGCGCTCCTCTAGAGGAGAGATGGGATCATGACTAAACCGATTCGGTATTTGGGCGTGGCGGGCTTTTTGGTATTCGCTTCTGGCGGGTTCGCGCAAGATTACACGATGGGCCTCTACAGTACGTATAACGGCCAATCGGCCGTTATCGGTGGCCAGGATGTTTACATCAGCCCATATACCGCTACCATCAATAACGGTGCCCTCGGTCAGAATGGCCCGCAGATTTTCAACGGCAGCATTATTTGCGACGACTTTACGACGGACATTCCTCTTCCCTACAGTTGGACCGCCACCGCGACGAACGCGGCCAGCGTCAACTCAAGTGACAAGTTTTACAACGGCGGCGCCGGAACGCTAGCAGACTACACGGCGCAGGAGGACTACAATGCCGCCGCATATCTTGCGAACGAGCTGGTGGGAGCCATCGTCGAGAATCCCGACCAGGCCCAATATGACGAACAGGCCGACATTTCGGCGGCAATCTGGGATATCTTCGATCCGGCTTTGGCGAGCACGGGCGTGGACGGCCTGGCGATAACCGATTACGAGGATGTCGCTTTGGCGGCTGCTAAAGGTGGATACCAGGGAACCAACGTAACCGTATTCACGGCTGATCCGCCGACTGGTTCCCAGGAGTTCCTGGTGGTTGGCGGCGGGCCCGGTGGCGGGCCATTAATCCAAACGCCGGAGCCGACCTCTGCGGCAATTCTGGGCTTTGATCTTCTGTCCGTGCTGGCTGTTCTGTTTATTGTGCGCCGTTACCGGGTCCGAGCCTAAACTCCCAGTCGGCCACCTAAACGAGCACTTTCACTTCCGTCACTCTTCCGACTGCGGGGGCGCAGCCTCCGCAGTTCACCAGAACCGGTTGATTGACTACCGGGAGTTCCATCACAGCCTCAGTTACTGCTTTCCGCAGCGGCGGTTTTGCGGCCATTTTCCTCGCTCAGACCAGTCCTATATATATTAATAACATATGTTTAGCACTGCAATTGGGTTCGTTTTGCAATAGTGCAATATGTCTCGTGCGCCCCGCACGCGCCACTAAATACTACATAAATAGTAATTAAAACTGGATCTGCACGAGTTCTAAGGCGGACAGCCAACACCCCGTTTGGTACCGCCCTAAACCAGGTGTGATCGTTTATGCCATTATGCTATTTTTGTAGTATGGTGGAACTGAGAGTCCTATAAAGGACAAAGGACATATGGATAGACGAAATCATTCACGAAGAAGTTCACGCAAGAGCCGGTGGGACCCGGCCAACCTGGCACTGCTCCAACATGCCACCCGCGAAAAAGCCGCCGAGGCTGCCGGTATCGATCCTGCCACGCTCTACAGTTGGCAGAAAGATCCGGAATTTCAAAAGGCGCTAGGTGGAGGCCCGCCGCGAGGTCTTTGGGCAAGCCATGGGGCGTCTCCAACAAGCCGCGCATACCGCCGTCGACACGTTGATTGAGATTATGAACGACCCGGAAGCCCGCGGCCGGGTACAAGCTTCCAAATGTGTGCTGGAACTGTCCCGGAAGAGCCTGGAATTGGACGATCTGAAAATCCAAGTGGCGGAACTGCAGAACTGGCGGCTAACCAAACAGGAAAGGATCTATCCGGATGCCCAGCCTCCAGCAGTCAATTAAAATAATTGGCGAGTTGGCCAGAATGCGTTGATCCATGCAAATCGATCGCCAGGAATTATCCGCTCACTATGCCTCGCTCTCCGATGAGGAGCTTTGGGAGCTCGACAGGGCGGAGCTTACCGAAGTTGCGCAGAGGTTCTACGACTCGGAACTTGCGAAGCGGCACTTGACCCCGGAGGATACCGAAACCCCAGTAGAGCCGCATGGCAGGGCCGCGCCGGTGGATGCGGCAGAGGGCGCCGATGAGGACGAGGACGGCGCCGCTGTAATTAACTTCGACGCCGGACCCGAACCCGATTGGCTCGAGGACGCCACTTGCGCCCGCTCCTACGCAGTGTTGCCGGGAGGATCTGCCGCGGATGCCGGCGACGCTCACGACGCGTTGGTTGCCGCCGGGATTCCGTGTCATATCTCTGTTAAGACCTTCGATCCGAATGACCCGAAACCGAAATACTATTACTGCGTGATGGTGCCGGGCGCGCGTAACCTGGAAGCCGCCAGCGCGCTGGCTATGGCGATCGACAACCCGAAAGAGGAAGAAATGTGGAGAGCGCATTTCGAGGAACTTTCGGATGAGGAGTTGCGCGTGCTGAAATTCGACGCGATCTGTGCCGGGCTTCGGGACCGGCTTGCGCGTTTGAAGAGAGCTTATGACGAGGTCGCTCGACGAAAGATGCGGTAAGGTGGGACAGGCCGGGAGGCCTGTCCTACGTCAGTCGGAGCGGAGCGCCTGCACGACATCCACCCGCGCGGCGCGCAACGCGGGTAGCAGCGACGCAACCACCGCCGCGGCCAGCAGCACGGCCGCCGATCCGGCTCAACATGGCACTTGCATCATTTCAGGACGCCCTGAGCGAGAATCGTGCGCGTGGGATGGGAAATAGCCAAACGGCCAGATCGCCGAAGGGCGTGACCGTGCGGCGCTCCTCCGGGAGATCCGCGAAGCCTACAGCGCCGTATTCGAAAAGTTGTTCGACGCCGGTGTGTTCGAGCGGAAGCTCGGCACGCTCGTAGCCGCGATCCGCAACACGCCGTTGCCGGAAGAAAGAAGCATTAACGCGTTATTGTGGAATTATACCGTAGAACTTCGCCTTACGGATATGAAGTTGGGGAGGATCTGAGTTTAAGCGAACATTGTCAACCGTCAGCGCGACCACTTCGCCTGCGCGGAGTCCCGTGCTGGCGAGCAAGCCGATGATCAAGTAAGGAGTCCTCTGCGATAACGAACCGGGCTCCCACAACTGAGAGGTGGCCTGCTGGAGCTTGGTGATCTCGGTGTTGGAATACAAACGGGGCTTCGGGCGGGGCTGGTACGGCAACAAGGTCGGTCCAGGCACTTCCGTGTCCGGAACGCTGGCTTTGAGGTGTCTCAGAAAACAGCGCGCATGGATCAGGCGCATTCTCTGCCCGGGAAGTCCGCGGTGTAACGCCGCGATACTGATCCAGTGAAACCGTGCGCTTCTACGTAATCCGACAGTTCCCGCAAATTGTATGCCTCGGGCGCCGTTTGGAATCCGAGCGAACGTCGTAAGGTCGGATAAGCCTCGATGTGCACCCGCAACTGAACCGGATTCATTGTGCTCCTCCCGGCCAAGGTAAAGCGACCTGTGCCAGGGATGATCCCGAAAAACGCGGACCGGCAAAGCCCGTGCTTCCCGTCGATAATGTTGGCGCGTTCCCTCTGTGCAGCCGCGTTGTCGTTCCAGATGCCGATCGAAGGCCGTTGATTGAAACGACGGTGTCGAGGAAGGCCGCCATTGCTCACAAATCTGAGTTTCGTTCACTTTTTCTCGCAGAATTATGCCGAGAAGATCAAATCGGGGCGCATCCTGCGCGCGCAACTATCGCACTGCGCCAAACCCGCCCGCAGAACTCGGCATCATCCGGCGCTCGGCATAAGGCCGGTCAATAAGCGCCTGGGTAGGCCGCGGGGGCGCCCGCGCACTCGGAATCTTGTTATCTTGGACCAAAATCCCATGCGCGAAGCCATTGCCGATCTTGGTTACGCCGCCCGCGCGCTACGCCACCATCCCGGCTTCGCCACGGTCGCTATTCTGCTATTGGCTTTAGGCATCGGCGCCAATGCGCTGGTTTTCAGCCTGGTTGACAGGATCCTGCTGCGCCCGTTGCCTTTTCGCGATCCGGACCGCCTGGCGGCCATCTGGGAGACCACCCGCAATTGGGATCCCAAGGTGTTCGCCTGCGATCGCGATGTGGAGGCTTTCAATCGCCAGAGCCGCTCTTTCGACGGCATCGCCGGATGGCAATGGGTGGAATATACACTGGCAGGCCGCGGCGATCCACGGCGCACGCTGGGCGAAGCCGTCACGCCCCGCTTCTTTGAGACGCTGGGGGTGCCCGCCGCCGAGGGCCGCACGTTTGGCCCGGCCGACCTGAATGGAGCGCCCGCCGTGGTGCTCAGCGATGCCGGATGGAAGTCGCTTCTTGGCGGCGCGCGCGGAGCCGTCGGACAGGCCCTGACGCTCGACGGTCGGGCTTACACGGTGCTCGGCATCATGCCGCGCGTTTTCGAGTTCTATCCCCGGCAAGCGCTATTTTGGGCGCTGCTGACGCCCGCCGACGTAGAGCGCCAAGCCAGCGCTAAGTTCCATGGGATGGGCACGGTGGGCCGATTGCGCAGGGGCGTCTCGATGGCCGCGGCTGAAGCCGAGATCGCCGCTCTCCGCGCCGCTTTGGAGCGCACCGACCCGGACGAGTTTCCGCACGCCGGCGCCATGGTACGCAGCTTACAGCAAGAGCTCACATGGCTGGCGGGCCGGGGCCTGCGTTCCGGATTGCTGCTGCTATTCGCGGCGGTCGCCTTCGTGCTGCTGATTGCTTGCGCCAACGTGGCCAATCTGTTGGCCGGCCGCGCTCTGGAGCGCCGGCGCGAAATCGCCATCCGCACGGCGCTGGGTGCGGGACGCGGACGCCTGATCCGCCAGATCCTCACGGAAAACCTGCTGCTCTGCGCGCTGGGAGCGGCGGCGGGTGTGCTGCTGGCATATGCCGGGCTGCGCTATTTTCTCGCGGTCCAGCCCGTGGAGCTGCCCATCGGCGTGGCTGCCGAAAGCGTTTCGCTGGATTGGCGAGTGCTAGCCTTCGCCGCGGCCCTGGCTGGGCTGACCGCGGTTCTCTCCGGGCTGCCGCCGGCCTGGCAGGCATCCCGTTTCCGGTTGCACCATGTGCTGAAGCAGGGCGGGCGCGGTGGTTCGGCGGGGCCGGCCGAGCAGCGCTCGCGCAGCGTGCTGGTGATTATCGAAGTGGCATTGTCGCTGACCTTGCTCACGGGCGCCGCGCTGCTGATCGAGAGTCTCTTCCGATTGCGCGCCGAGCCGCTGGGATACCGCATGGATGGCCTGCTGATGGCGCGGCTCAATCTGCCGAAAGCCGCCTATCCGGCGCTCGCGGACCGCCTGCGGTTCTGCGGCCGGCTGACACAGTCGCTGGCCGCGTTGCCGGCGTTCGAGGCGTCTGTGCGATCGGGCAGGGAGATGCATGCGGAGGCCTCCGGTGGACCCGCCGCGCGCGAAACCGGCTTTGTCGCGCGGGACCTCATCTTTCCGGAATACTTCCGCGTGGCCGGTTTGCCGCTTCTCGCCGGGCGCGAGTTCGGTCCGCTGGATACCGCGCAGAGCGAGCCCGTGGCTATCGTCGATCGGGAATTCGCGCGCCGCTATTTCGCGGGCCAGGACCCCTTAGGCAAACACATTCGGCTGGGCGAACTTGGCAGTGACTCGCCATGGCGAACGGTGGTCGGCTTGGCCGGCGATATCAAGGAAACCAACCCTTTCGATGAAATGCACTGGAAGGTGGAGCCGCACGCCTACGTACCGTTCGCGCAGAGTGAGCCGAACGGCGGACGGCAGTTGACGGCGATGATGCGCGCGGGCGGGCGCTGGATGGGGGCGGACGACCGGCCCCTCGATACCCTGGTGGCGGCACTGCGGCGCACGGTCGCCCAGATCGATCCCACGCTGGCGCTTTCAGAGGTCACCAGCCTGCGTCGGTTCCTGAATGAGCAGGCGTTCTCAAAACCCGGCTTCCGCGCGGCGTTGTTGGGGGTGTTCGCCGCGCTGGCGCTGCTGATGGCCGCCATCGGGCTGTATGGCGTGCTGTCGCAACTGGTCTCCGAGCGTCGGCGCGAAGTGGGAGTACGCGTGGCGTTGGGCGCCTCGCCACGCGATGTCGTGGGACTGGTGGTGCGCCGCAGCCTGCTGCTCACCGGTATCGGCGTTGCGGTGGGCGCGGTGACATCCGTATTGAGCATCCGGCTGTTGCGCAGTTTTCTGCTGACCGGTCCAGGCCGTCCGCTGGTGCTGGTGGGGGTGGCTGCGCTGATGCTGGCCATCGCGCTGGTGGCGGGGGCGGCACCGGCGTGGCGCGCGGCGCGTATCGACCCGGCGGTGGCGTTGCGCGAGGAGTAACCCCGGATCATTTGCGCTTGGTCTGTTTGGCCTGCTTCTTCTGGCTCTGCTGTTCTTCAATCGCCGATAGCCTCAGAACTCCCACTGCGGCGCGCAGGCGCACGGGCTCTTTATTGTCGTCCAGAAGAGACTCCAACTCCGGCTTCAGCGCCGGATCGTCGCGTAACGCCAGCGAATGCACGGCCGCGGCGCGCACCGACCAATCCATATCGAGCAGCGCGTCTTTGAGAGCGTCCAAAGTGGCGGGTCCCTTGTCCTTGCCCAGCAGCAGCGCCGCCGTCGCGCGGCCGGAGACTCCGGGATCGGTGAGCAGCGCCTGCATCGAGCCGATACCTTGCCCGAACCCGGGCAGAGGCACGAATCCCATACCCTGCCGGAAGGCAAACAGGAACAAGACGCGCGGCGTGTGCATCATGCGCATTGCATCGCGCTTCTGTTTTGAAAAGTAGCTCGATGCGGTCTTACTCTGGCGTTGGAGCACGGCCAGCAGCGCCTGTTCACCCGCCGGGTCGTGCATCGCCCAGAGCGCCTTGGCCGCCGCAAAGCTCACCTCCGGCACATCGTCGGCGAGCGCCTGGCGCAGCGCCGCCCGCGCGCTGGGAGTCTTCGCTTCGGCCAGGCTGGCCACCGCCGCTTCGCGCACCTGGACGTCTTTGTCCTGCAGCACCCCTTCCAGCTTGGCGAAGGCGGGATCGTCCGTGGGGGCCAGGCTCAGCGCCACCACGGCCTGCTTGCGCGTGTCCGGATTCTTGTTCTCCAACGCCTGCCGCAGCATGTCGTTGCACCGCTCGTTCGTGGGCACGGTCGCCGCGCGCATTCCGCCAACCGCCGCCAATGCCAGTAACAGCCATCCGCTCCATCTCGGGTGCATCCCTCAAGTATATTTCGCGGCATCGCGCAACGACCGGCGCGGCGGTATGCTGGGGCCATGGATCTGACGACGGTTCGCCTGGAAATTCCCGAGGGCGGCAACGTGATTCTGGGACAGACGCACTTTATCAAGTCCGTCGAAGACTTGTATGAAGCGCTCGTGAATACCGTGCCGAATCTGAAATTCGGTATCGCTTTCAACGAAGCTTCCGGCCCTTGCCTGACGCGCGTGGATGGCAATGACGACACGCTGACGGCGCTGGCGGCGCGCAATGCCACGGCCATCGCGGCCGGCCACATCTTCGTAGTCGCGCTGCTGGACGGTTACCCCATCAACGTGCTGGGCCGCATCAAGGAAGTGCCCGAGGTCTGCTCGATTTTCTGCGCTACCGCCAATCCGGTCGAAGTCGTGGTGGCCCAGACAGAGCAAGGCCGCGGCGTGCTGGGCGTGATCGACGGCTTTCCGCCCAAGGGCGTGGAGACCGAAGCCGACGCGCGTGCCCGCCACGATTTTCTGCGTAAGATCGGCTATAAGCGGTGATTTACCGACAGCCAAGGGCATCCTTCGCGATGGCAACTCATACCTTTCGGTACAGACCCAGCGCTTGCATCAACCGGCGTTCGATGACGCGCTCGGCGGCATTGAGCCGCAGCATCCGCGCGGTCACCGCGCCGACCGTCGTCAGCGGCTGTATGACTGGACCTTGCGGCTTGAAGTGCTCGGCGTTCCTGCCAGCCCGGAGGTGATTCCTGAACAACGGCGCGGGGCCTATCGCACCGTTGGTGCAGGCCTTCTTCACCGATCGCTTGGCCCGCCAGCGTCGTGCCAGTCCACAAACTGTGGCCGGTTACCGAGATACATTTCGACTATTGCTCCAGCATCTGAGCAAGACCACCGGCAGCAAGCCGTCTGATCTGACCCTGGACGACCTGCCGGCAAAGGCGATCGTGCGTTCCCTCGACGCTATCGAACAAGACCGTGGCAATAGTGTTCAGACTCGGAACGCACGCCTGGCCGCAATCCGGTCCTTTTTTCGGCTGGTGACGCTCCGTGAACCTGCTCGCATCGATTGGGTGGCGCAGGTACTGGCGATCCCTGTCAAACACGCGGGCCGCCGCTTGATCGGCTACCTGACCCGACCGGAAGTCGACGCGATTGTGGCTACGAATACCCAGACATGGATCGGGAGGCGCGATTACGCCTTATTGTTGACGCTCTATAACGGAGCCCGCATCTCGGAAATCCTCGCCCTCCGTCAGCATAGTCTCTGGCGGAGCGTAGCCGTGATTGCTCTTTGGCTTGGCCACGAAAGCCTGGACACCACCCACATGTACATCCAGGCCGATCTCAAGACCAAAGAACAGGCGCTCGGAAAACTGCAGCCGGTTGCGGGCGGCTTCCCCCGCTTCAAGCCCGATGATGCGCTTCTAGCTTTCCGGTCTGCGCTCTAATTATGCCGAGCCACACTCCGGCTCCGTGCCCACCCCACTGCCGTTCACCCACGGCACTCGGCATAAATCCGGTTAATAAACACCCCGGCTGGCGGCTGGTGGCCGCTGGTCGGTTAACTTTATGAGTTAACCAGAGGCAGGTGCCTGCGGCGCCAGGTACTTTGCCCGTACGGGTGGAACCGCTGGCTCTAACCTGCATTTCGTAGAATTGCAGTGAAGGAACAGAGCCGGTATGACTTTGAACGACGCATTCCAGGGGCACTCTCTCAAGACTACGCAGCTTATGCAAAAAGGCTCGTTGCTCTTGCTGGCGGTGGCGGCCAGCCTGCTTCTGGCGTTTCGCCGTCACAACGGGATCATGATGGGCGTGGTTTTGGCCCTGGCCACGGTGGTGGTTCCGGCGGTGTACGTGGTGGCGCGGTGCATGGTGGAGAAGGTGCGGCATCGGGAAACGGAAGAGCGCCTCATGATGCACACCAGAACCTACCTGCAAAACGAAGAACCGGCGCGGGTGAATGCCGCCCCGGCCGGTGAGGTCGAGTCCGACATTGAGATTCTGGCGCGCGTCATCGATGGGAGCCAACTGCCAAGGCAAGATTTCCGGAGGTTCCATGGCATCGCATCGCTCCTGCCGGTTGCCGATCCGGTGGTTTTCGACGCGCTGCCTCGCCGGTATGCCGTCCGCAGTCTCTACGAGCGGCGATTTGCGGACTTGGCCGCCACGCTGCCCAAACCCGCAACTCTGCCGCTGAGCGAACTCCTGCCCACGGCGGCCGCGCAGGGATTCGGATCCTGGACCGCGGGACCCGCGGACCGGACTCTCGAATACTCCAACGCGGTGCTGGATGAGATTCGCCTGCGGGCCGCCGAAGGTTACCAGCGCATGCGGCACGGCGGCGTGGAGGTGGGCGGCGTTCTGTTCGGCGCGCGCCGCGATGGCGTACTGCGCATCCTGGCGGTGCGGCCCATCGAGTGCGAATATGCAAGCGGACCGCGATTTGCGCTCTCGACAGGGGACGAAGCGGCGCTGTCGGACCTGCTGCTGGCTTCCGGCGGCGATGCGGAATTGGCGGGCCTGGAGCCGGCCGGTTACTATCATTCCCACACGCGCGAGGAAATCCGCCTCTCCGACGCCGATGTGCGGCTTTTCAATCGCTTCTTCCCTCGGCCCTGGCAGGTGGCTTTGGTGGTGCGGCCCGCGAACCTGGCGCCTACCCGCGCGGGGTTCTTCTTCCGCGCAGCGAACGGGGCGATACGCACCGATTCCAGCCATCGCGAATTCCACTTGTCGTAGTGGGGCAGGCTCGCAGCCTGCGCGGGCCCCGCAGGCCCGCTCCTCGTACTCCACAATCTGCCAAACTAGAGAATTACACTCATGGCAGATTCTCCGATTACTTCTCGAGAAAAAGATTTCGCCGCCTGGTATCAGGATGTGGTCCTGTCGGGCGATATGGCCGAACCGGCTGAAATCGTCAAAGGCTGCATGGTCATCAAGCCCAACGGGTACGCCGTTTGGGAGATCCTGCAGCGCGAGTTGGACACCCGCTTCAAGGCGACAGGACATCAGAACATCTATCTGCCGCTGCTGATCCCGCAGAGCTTCCTCGAAAAGGAAGCCGAGCACGTAGAAGGCTTCGCGCCCGAATTGGCGGTCGTCACCATCGCCGGCGGCAAGAAGCTGGAAGAGCCCTACGTTATCCGCCCGACATCGGAAACCATCGTCGGGCACTTCTTCGCGAAGTGGATTCAGAGCTATCGCGACCTGCCGGTGCTGGTGAACCAGTGGGCCAACATCATTCGCTGGGAGCTGCGCACGCGCATGTTTCTGCGCACCACTGAGTTCCTGTGGCAGGAGGGGCACACGGCGCATTCCAATCACGCGGAGGCGCTGGAGGAGGTGTTCCGCATCCTGGACGTGTACGCCGAAGTGGCCGAGGATGTGATGGCCATGCCGGTGATCAAGGGCGCCAAGACGCAGGCGGAGAAGTTCGCGGGGGCCTTGCGGTCGTATTCCATCGAAGCCATGATGCAAAACGGCCTGGCGCTGCAGGCGGGCACGAGTCACGATCTCGGCCAGAACTTCGGCAAGGCTTTCGGCGTGCAGTTCCAAACCAACGAAGGCAAGCTGGATTACGTCTGGCAGACGAGTTGGGGAGTGAGCA
>Ga0187887_10002464_pt1 | contig 14796 bp, 10 predicted proteins | sample June2016WEW_7_10_FD_132977 | JGI IMG/M metagenome (GOLD analysis project Ga0187887, IMG submission 132977) | Peatland microbial communities from SPRUCE experiment site at the Marcell Experimental Forest, Minnesota, USA - June2016WEW_7_10 | ecosystem: Environmental > Terrestrial > Soil >...
CCATCGCAGGAGCACTACTGTCCGGGCACGGATACGCGGTTCGACGAGGCCAGCCGGCAACGCGGCGAGCTGCTTTATATCGACCACTGTCAAGCCTGCCACACCGTCGTCGACCGGGCCGCCTGGGACAGGATCGTCGTCGCCAATATGGTCAGTTACAGCAAAATCGGCACGGATCCGGCGATGGCCGACAACAGTGTCGATGACCATGGTAAATCCGGCAACTTCAAGGACACTTATCAGCAGGTTGTCGGCGTCGGCGACCTGGTGGTCCAGGAAAATGCGCCCGTCGTGCAGCTCCTCACCGCGGCGACGAAGGGCGTCGTGGCCACGCCGGACGCCGGCAAATGGTGGCCGCGACGCATTGTCGAATGGATCTATATCCAGATCGCGTCGCTGGGTGACAACCCGATCAAAAAATCCAGCATCAAGAACGGAAGCTACGATCCGGATACGACGGCGGCACCCTACGCCAGCCTCCACGCTTACAAGGCCCGTTCGCTGAACGGAATCTGGGCGACGGCGCCCTATCTGCACGATGGCTCGGTGCCCACGCTGTGGGACCTTTTGCTTCCGGCCGGCCAGCGGCCGAAATCATTCAAGGTCGGCGCCCGCGAGTTCGATCCGGCAAAAGTTGGATTCAAGAGCGACGGGTATGACGGTTTCGCGTTCAACACAGATCATCGCGGCAACCTGAACACGGGGCACGATAACTACGGTCCGCTCTCGGACCAAGACCGGTGGGATCTGATCGAATATCTGAAATCGCTTTAGCAGGCTGGCGACATCAAACGGGGGCGGGAGAGCGCAATGGCAAATCCACAGCGCGATTATCTGAAAGAATACGATGTCGCGCCGGACGATCAAAAATATCCGCTGGTTCGACGCTGGATGGAAACCGAGCCACTGCCCTTCTTCAAACAGCTTCGCGAACAGCGCCCGATCCTGGTGACGCCCGAATGTGCGCTGGTCAGCCTGTACAACGACGTGACCGACGTCTTGCAAATGCCCAAGGTGTTCACGGTCGACCTCTACAAACCCAAGATGGGCGTTACGCCGGGCCAAGACGGTTATCTGATGGCCTATGACGACGATGCCCTGCATTACCGCGAGAAGTCGCTGATGCAGGGTTTCCTCAATCGCGACGATCTGCCCAGGGTGCGAAAACTGGTCGGGCAGACGGCGCAAAAAATTCTCGACGAAGCCCGCGGCGCCATCGAAGTCGTCAACGCCTATTGCCGTATGGTGCCGGCCCAAGTGGTGCAGGATTATTTCGGCTTGGACGGCGTGAAGTGCAACGATCTCATCGAATGGTCGTTTTGGAACCAGTACGACGTCTTCCACAACCAGCCATTCGATCTGAATTCGCCGGAGCAATTCCAGTACATCATCAAGAAGCACGGCGAAGTCACCGAGCAGTTGTCGTGCTATATTGGCGTGCTGATCGCGCGAAAGCTGGTGACGGTCAAAATCGGCAATGTCATCCGCTGGATTGTCTCGCCGCTGCGGCTCGTCGGCAGCCTCGTGTGTCGGCTATTCGGCTACCAGCCGGGCGGCGGCGCATCGAAGGACGACATGGTGAAGCGGATGCTCCGCTCCACATTCGCCAAGGAAGTAGACTTCGGGCTGGCCCGGGTCGCCATCAACGCCGGCGGACTTTTGATCGGCTCGATCGAAACGACGGCGCAGGCCGTCGCGCAAGTGATCGAGTTTTTTCTGGAAACGCGGCCGGATTTGCTCGGCGAAGTCAAGCGCAAGGCGGTGCTGGGGGACCCGGGCGCTTTCGATGCCATGGTCTGGGAAGCGCTGCGCTTCGTGCCGATCGGCCCTTATTTGTTCCGGCAAGCTTCGATCGACTACGCCATCGCCACGGGAACAAATCGGGAGACGACAATCCGCGCCCGGACCAACGTATTGCTGCTGTCGCAATCGGCGATGTTCGATCCCTATGCCTATGCCGAACCGGATATGTTCAATCCCGATCGCAACTGGTATCACAACTTCAATTTCGGCTTCGGTTCGCACGATTGTCTCGGCAAATATGTCGGCATGGTGATGATTCCGGAGATGGTTCGCCAGGTGATGCTGAGAAACGGGATCGGCAGCGAAGGCGCGATCAGCCGCAAGAATGGCGCGCTTTACGGGCAAGGCCCAGGCGGCGGCACGGACGGTCCTTTCCCCGAGGAATTCCATCTCGCGTGGCAGTGACGGCCCTGAGCCCGATCGCAAAAAACGGAAACCGGCTTTCCGTGACGGTCATACGGCGCCTCATACGTTAGGGCGCCGTCGCGGCTTTAACGCGCCGCGTGGCGAAACCGAAGGGACGGCGGCCAGACGATATCGCTATTTACAACCAACAAAATCCGGCCCAAACTTTCGGTTGTGGGTCGTGGGGTTGCGTGATGGATGGCGTTCGATTTCGCTACGGCGCGGCGATGGGCGTGGTCTGCCTGATCCTGTGCGACTGCGCGCTGGTCGATCAATATGCCGATCGCGCCACCACCTACAATCTGGAAGCCGAGCAGGCGCAGGAAAAAGCCATCCTGCTGAACATTGTTCGCGCGTCGCTGCGTCGGCCGTTGCAATTCACCACGGTCGCTTCGATCCTCGGCAGCACCTCGGCAACCGGGAGCGGCGGCTATTCCGCCCCGGTCGCCGCGCCGTTTCGATCCTCCGGCGGAGCCGGCAGCTATCCGGCTCTCAGCACCTGGACCGCGGGCGCAAGCTTGAGCGGTAGCGAGACCTTCACCGTGCCGGTGCTCGATACTCAGGAATTTTATCAGGGAATCTTGAAGCCGATCCCATTGCAGTACTATGATCTTCTCGTTCAGCAGCGCTATCCAGGAGACCTGTTGATCAATCTGTTCATGCAAAAAATTGTAATGCGGAAGACCGCCGCGAAATGCGCCGGAAATCACACCGAAGAATGCGAGCACACTTTCATAAACTACGTGAGTAGAGACGAGAACATAGACGAGTTTCAAACATTTGCGCATTTCTTGCTGCGTGCGGGACTGACCACTGAAGAGGCGACCGTCCGCAAGGAAAACTTGCTCAAAGGCGCGATGAATATTAATCTTAGATTGCTTGGGGCGACCGGCCAAGCCGGCGCGTCCGGACAGTCCACGGGCGGGGCGGCCGGAGATTCGCAATCTCCCGAACCGTTGTCCAAAAACTATGTGTTCTGCTTCGCGCCCAGGATTGAGAAATACAGCCTGTCGCCGAACATCAAATGTGGCGTATCCGGAAAGAAGGGTGGCATCGAGCTTGACGTGAGCTCGCCGACGAGCACCACAATTACACTTGAAAATCTTGGAACTGAGACGAAGGGCGGCAGACCAACGATCCAATCTCTACCGGAATGCGACCGCGAGGAGCGCGAGTTCGAGAAGTTCTGCCAGCTGATGTTGCGCTTTGCGGGCTCGGGACCGATATCGTTCAAATTTTATCCAAAATCCACTGAGGCCGTCATTTATTACCTGGGGGAAGTCGCCCGGCGTCAGTTGTATCCGGATTACGACGAATCCAAGGAACGGATCATGATTGCTACCGAGCCGGACAGCGACAAGATCCCGTTGTTGCCTTGTCGCGAATTTCTCCTGCCTGGAGTCGATCCGACCTACTGTAGATATCTCTTCAAAATTGACGGCGGATTGATTCCGGCAGGTGCTGTCTCGGTCATCTATAACGCCGAAGGTTACTGGGTCGCCGATTATCCTCACGGCGGAGGCTATTCGATGTCCTCGCTCGAAATCGTCAAACAACTCCAAGCGATATTCAGCTCGGCGAAAACGCTGCCGTCGACGACGGTGCTTTCGGTGGTCAACCAGTAATTTAGAATCGACGTAGGCATGCCAGCTGCGGCGAGTATCTTAAAATGAAGCAAAGCACCGTTCTGCTCATATTGGCGCTGCTGACCACGGCTCCACTGTGCGCGCAGACTGGGCAATGGAGCGTTGACGAAAAGGACTTTCCTTCAATTCTGATCGTAGGAACGAACGGCGGGCCTTTGAGTGGCGCATATAGGGTGACCAATACGGGCGAGCACAAGGTCAAGATCTGCTTGAACGCGTGCAAAAGTTGTCCCAAGAAATCCGAGACCTTGGGGGCTAAAAATTCGATCGACCTGTTTGTGAGCAGTTGCCTGCGGCTTGAAAAGAGCGATGCCGCCACGAGTGGGACCTACCAAAATCTTTCGCCGGTGTCGGCGCCTTGAGGCGCGGCTTGCGGGCGCAGTGCGGGTAGGTCACAAACACCTACCGCGGTCCAGGTGCGCCATTCCAGTGGAACTGACCCCATGAAATTCGCCCACTTCTCCCACACCTGGGCCAAGCCCGGCATGACGCCGCATGAGCGCTACGAACAGTTGTGGCGCGAACTGCAAGCCTGCGACGAACTCGGCTTCGACTACTCGTTCTGCGTCGAACATCATTTCCGGCCCGATGAGAGCTGGATGTCGTCGCCGAGCCTTTACGCGGTTGGCGCCGGCGCGCGGACCATGCGGCTGCGCATCGGGCCAATGGGCTATATCGTGCCGCTCTATCATCCGCTGCGGCTCGTCGAGGAGATCGCCATCGTCGATCAGATGCTCGGCGGCCGCATGGAGCTCGGCCTCGTGCCTGGCATCAATGCGGATTACTTCCGGCCGTTCGGTTTGGACTATGGGCAGCGCAAATCGCCGACGCTGGAATTCGTCGAATATCTGCGCGCGGCATTTGGCGACGCCCAGCCGTTCTCGTTCCACGGCCACGATTTCCATACCGAGAAGGCCGAGATTTCGGTCAAGCCGGCGCAGCGCCCGCATCCGCCGCTCTGGATGATGAGCCGCGATCCGCAGACACTGGAATTCTGCGCCGAGAACGCCATCAATCCCGGCTATTTCCTGGTCTATCCGCGCGCCGACGCGGCGCCGCGCTATCGCAAATTCCTGGCGGACTGGAAGACCAAGGGCCACGCCGGCAAGCCGAATATCGCCTATTGCACGGTGGTCTATGTCGACGAGACCGACGAAAAGGCGATCGAGACCGCGCTGTTTCGCGCCAGCCGCGCCTATGAGGGATTTCTAAAACCGGCAAAGCCCGGTGAAACATTCGAGGAGCGCGCCCGCGAGCACGCCAAGTTTTTTGTCGGCCGCGGCGAACCCGGCGCGTCGGAAATCATGCAGCATCTGTTCGACGGCGATTATCTCTACAAGCACGATCTCGTCTTCATCGGCTCGCCGCAGACGGTGGCGGCCAAGATAAAGGCAGCAGCGGAAGCCGGCCTGTTCAATGTCTTCATGGGCGAGTTCAATTTCGCCGATCTGCCGGAAGACGCGCTGCAGCGTTCGATCCGGCTGTTCGGGGAGAAGGTGATTCCTGCGCTGCGCGGATTTGAGCCGTTTTGACCGCGGCGCGAACTACTGCGCCTTGGCCAATTCCGGCCGCGCCCGCAGCCGCGCTTTGTTCAGGACATAAATCAGGAACGCCACCAGCGCTCCGCCGGCGAAGGGCAGCGCCGACCACATATAGAGCTGATCGACCGGCAGACCGACAAACAGTGCGCCGAGGAACGGGCCGATGATGGCGCCGAGCCGGCCGAGGCCAAGCTGCCAGCCGGAACCCGCGGCGCGCAACGAGGTCGGATAGATCATGGCGCCGACCACATTGATGCCGGATTGGATGCCCAGGACGAGAAAACCGGCAAAGAATGTCGCGGTCAACAAAATGGCGGGCGAGCTGACCCCGACATAGCCGATTGCGCCGACCACCGGGACCGCGACCACGAACAGGATCGCGATGGCAAGGAAGCGGTGCCGCTGCAGCCACCAGCACAATACCAAAGCGCCGACGGTGCCGCCGACTTGGAGCGCCGCGCCGGACAGCGCCGCCACCGCCGGCGTCGCGTGCGCCGCGGTCATCAGCGTCGGCGTCCAGCTCAGCAGGAAGAAATAGCCCATCAAATTGAGGGCGAACATCAGCCAGGTCAGTGGCGTGATCGCGGCCAGGCCGTTGCGGAACAGGTAAACCGGATTGGAGCTCGGAAACTGATGCTCGTCTTCGACGACGAAGCGGGCATTGGCCGGCAGCTTGAAGTCGGGACGGATCGCCAAGAGCACGGCTTCCATTTTGGCCCGCTGGCTTTCATGCAGCGCCATGTATTTGATCGACTCCGGCAGTCCCATGATCGCGGCAAGCGCGATGACGATCGGCACGATGCCGCCGATCTCGAACAGAATCTGCCAGCCATAGGTCGGCACCAAGGCGGCACTGACGAAGCCGGCGAGCGCGCCGCCCAGCGGCACCGTGCCCGCGGCAATGATTGCAAGCGTGGCGCGCAGATTGCGCGGCGCCGATTCGGCGTTGATCGCCACCACATTGGGGATGACGCCGCCGATGCCGAGCCCGGCCACGAGCCGCAGCAGCGACAATTGGTTGAGGTCGGTCGAATAGGCCGCCGCGAATGTGAACACGCCGAACAGCAGATTGGCCCCGATCAGCGCCGCTTTGCGGCCGTAAGTGTCGCCGATCCAGCCGAAGATTTGCGAGCCGAACAGTACGCCGATATTGCTGGCGGAAAGCACGAGGCCGAGCGCCTTCGGCGCCACGTGCCAGTCCGTGATCAGATGCGGCGCGGCAAAGGCGATGGCGCCGATGTCATAGCCGTCGATCAGCGCGATGAGGATCGACCAGGCGACGAGCTTGACCTGAAACGAGCCGAGCCCGTGCTGATCGAGGAATTTCGATACGTGAACCTCTGCCTCGCCGGCCATCGTTTCCCCCCCCGCATAGCGTCTTGCTGTGGCGCAAGTTTTTATCCGGCGCGTTTCGCGCCGGCACAAAACCTAGGGCACCGGCCGCGCAAAAGAAAGCGGCATTCGCGCGCGGGTCATGGTGGGCCTTAGCCCCATTGCGGGAATAGCGTCCGCAGCCGCGCCGGATGGGCTTATTTCCGACCGGCAGGTTGCGCACTGGCGCGACTTGGGCCTTACTGGAGCAAAGTGAGACAATATCGCGGGGAGGCAAACGATGGACTTCGGCTATTTTACGTTGAGCGACAACCATTACGAAAACAACACGCGCTCATCGAACCAGTTCGTCGCCGACATCACCGCCGAAGCGCTCTACGCCGACAAACTCGGCATGCATTCGGCCTGGATCGGCGAGCATCATTTCAATTCGCTCGGCGTGCTGTCGTGCCCGGACATGGTGCTGGCCTATGTCGCCGCCAACACCACACGCATCCGGCTGGCGCCTGCGGTGACCGTGCTGCCGCTGCACCATCCCATCCGCGTCGCCGAACAATGGGCGACGCTCGATCTTCTGTCGGGCGGCCGCGTCGACTTCGCGTGCGGCCGCGGCTACGACCGGCGCGAATATCTGCCGTTCCATGTCTCGTTCGCCGATAACCAGGGCATCTTCGAAGAAGGCCTCGAACTGGTGCGTAAACTGTGGGCGGCCGAGGACCGTATCTCGCACCACGGCGAGCATTATTCGTTCGACGACGTGCGCATCACGCCGAAGCCGGTGCAGCAGCCGATCCCGACCTATGTCGGTTCGTTTTCAAAGCCGTCGATCGAACTCGCCGCGCGGCTCGGCTGCGGGCTGGTCGTGGCGCCGTTCGCGGCGGCGATCAGCTATGGCGGGTTAAAGCAGGTCGCCGACCTTTATCGCGAGACCTGTGTCAAATACGGCAACAAACCCGGCCGCGTGATGTGCAGCTACTTTATTCATTTCGCCGACTCAAAAGCCCAGGAGGACGCGCAACGCGCCCGGCAAATCCGTTACTATCGGGAATGCGTGATCCCGGCGCTTCCCGGCGATCCCAAGACCGCGCCGCCGAGCTACCGCTATTTCATCGACATGGTGGAGCGTCTGCAAAAAGTCGGACCGGACGACTTGACCGAGAACTCCGTGCTGCTTGGCTCGGCCGCGCGCATCGCCGAGACCCTGAAGAAGGTCGAGGCCGCCGGCTACGACGAAGTGATCCTTTATTTCAATGTCGGTCAGAAGCCGCATCAGCAAGTCAAGGACGAGATGGCGCGTTTCATGGCCGAGGTTGCGCCGGCGTTTGCCGGCGCCCACAAAGAACACGCGGCGTGACGATCGGCCCGCTGCGCCGCGCGTGCCGCCACCGGGCCAAAGACTCGATTTTATTTGTTGCGAGTGCACGACCAAAACATACTCAGTCACCGAAGTGTCACGACGGCTTTGGCATGACCGGACCTTGCGGCAACGTTGATCTTGCGCTGCGGTCGGAAACGCGCAAGTATTTTACCCACGCTGGGTCAGTAGGGACCCCACTAATTCGCATCGACCGCCGCTATGCTTTCAGCACAGAAAGCCGAGGAAGGGCCGCTGCTCGTCAGCACCTCGTCGGATATTCATGGATCGGTGCTTAACGACACAGTCGTCCAAAAGAATTGCACGCTTCACGTTCGCGGCAATGTCCTCGGCAGTCTGACAATCGAACCCGGCGCGAAGGTCGTCGTCGAAGGTTCAGTCGATGGAAAAATCGTTAATCGAGGGGGCAGGCTTGTCGTTAACAACAAGGGGCTTGCCGCCTGCGTGACCCTCGAGGGGCCGCCGGAAACGGAAGCCTGCGGCATCCTGAAAATAAATTTGACGGCTCTTGCCGCCAATTATGAGACCTTGATCAAGCGCGCCGAAGCGGAATGCGCCGGCGTCGTCAAAGCCGATGCCTATGGCTGCGGCATCGACCCGATCGCGGGGGCCTTGGCCAAAACCGGCTGCAGGACGTTTTTCGTTTCCAATCTCCCCGAAGCGAGACGGGTTCGCGCGGTGGCGCCAAACTCGATTATTTATGTCCTCAACGGACTGTATTCGGGAATGGGACCCGCCTTCGCCGATGTCGATGCGCGCCCGGTGATCAATAGCGCGATCGAAATGGCGGAATGGGATGTATTCGTCGCGCAGCAGCAATGGACCGGCGGTTGCGCGCTCAACGTCGACACCGGCGACAGCCGGCTCGGCCTCTCGATGGAAGAAGCCGCCGCCTTTGCGCCGCGGGTCGAGGCGCCGAACCACGGCGTCGCGCTTTTGATGAGCCGCCTCGATCATGCCGAGACACCCGGTCATGCCGCCAATGAGCGCCAAATCGGTTTATTTCGCGATCTGCGCCGGCTCTATGGCGGGGTTCCCGCGTCGCTCGCCAATTCGGCCGGCATCTACGCCGGACCGCAGACCCATTTCGATCTGGTGCGCGCCGGCAGTGCGCTTTACGGCGTTAATCCGACGTCGGGTAAGCCCAATCCGATGCAGCCGGTCATCGAACTGCGCGCGCGGATCGTTCAGGTCCGCAGCCTGGCGCCAGGAGAGACGATCGCCCAAAATATCGGATGGGTGGCCAAGCGGCGCACCCGGCTGGCGCTGGTTTCGGTCGGCTACGCCGACGGCTTTCCGCGCCTGGGAATTGCCGCCGACAACAGACTGCAGGTGATGATTGGCGGTCACCGCTGTCCGGTTGCGGGGAACCCGTCGATGGATTTGCTGCCGATCGATGTCACCGATCTGCGAGACCCGGCGGCTGCACGCTTTGGCGAAATGGTCACGCTGATCGGCGCGCAGATCGGCGTCGACGACCTCGCGGCGGGAGCCAAATCGACCGGGCGCGAAGTGCTCAGCCGTCTCGGCCGCCGCTTCCACCGCATCTACTACGCCATCTGACAAATTGAACGTCCACCGCCAAGCGCAACAGAAGGAACCTCACATGTTCGGAAAATCCAAAGACGAAGCGGCCGAAGATCGCGGCCCGGTATCGACGCCGCAGTTCCTGCGCTCGACCGTTGCGCATACGGCCCCGGTCTCGCCGGAAGCGACCTCGTCAATCAGCGCCGGCACGTCCATTGTCGGCAAGGTCGTCAGTGACGGTACCGTGAATATTTTCGGTCGCATCGAGGGTGAGTTGCGCGCTTCGACCGTCGTGATCGCCGAAGGTGCCCAGGTGGAGGGCGACCTCGTGGCAGAAGATTTGACCATCGGCGGCCGCGTCAAAGGCATCGTCCACGCCAATCGTGTCAAGCTGAACAGCACGGCGATCGTCGAGGGCGATATCTATCATCGCTCGCTCGCGATCGAGGAAAACGCGCGGTTCGAGGGCTCGTCGCGGCGCGAGGAAAACGTCATCGATGCGCCGGCGCGGGCCCCGGCGGCCCGCCCGCAGACCCAACTCGCGGCCATCGATCCGGCCCGCAAGCACAACGGCGCGCCCGCCAATGAAGCGCACGCCAAACCGGCGACGGATTAACGCGGGGCGGGAATTCGTGACGTGCGCCGAGGCTAAAGCCAAGCTCGGCTGCGGCTCACGGATCGAGTTCGGTGTCCCAATAGAGATAATCAAGCCAGCTATCGTGCAAATAATTCGGCGGGAACAGCCGGCCATTGCGGTGCAGATGCTGCACGGTGGGCTGAAACGGCCGCTGCGACGGAAACATCTTCGACTCTTCCGGCGTCAGATTGCCCTTGCGCAGATTGCAGGGCGAGCAGGCGGCGACGACGTTGCCCCAGGTGGTGTGGCCGCCGCGCGAACGCGGAATAAGGTGATCGAAGGTCAGATCGTCGCGCGCGCCGCAGAACTGGCAGCAGAACCGGTCGCGTAGAAAGACGTTGAACCGCGTGAAGGCCGGGTGCGTCGAAGGCTTCACATAGGTCTTCAGCGAGACCACGCTCGGCAGCTTCATTTCAAAGCTCGGCGAGCGCACGGCGCGGTCGTAATTGGCGACGATATTGACCCGCTCGAGAAACACCGCCTTGATCGCGTCCTGCCACGACCACAGCGACAGCGGGTAATAACTCAGCGGACGGAAGTCCGCGTTGAGCACCAGGGCCGGAAAGCCCGATTGCGATACATGAGCGTTCAAGACGACGCTCCCACCTCGACTCGATGCCGCAGTGCGGCGATGGGCTCTAGTTTATAGGCAGGCGTGACAGGATTGTGAAGCCCGATCCGCAGGTTACGCGCATTTCGGCGGACGCCCCGATTCCCTCGGGATTCGACCTAGTTTTACCCCGCAGATCGCCGGGACCGGGGCCCGCGCCATGGATGAACAAAAATGGCGCGGTCGCATTAACGGGGAGGCCGCATAACCGAAAAGCGCGCGTGATTCGGAACTTTGCTGCTCTCAACCGGGTCGCTCCAAGCCCGGGTTAAAGCCCTGGCAGTCAAACGTCATGTTGCAGTTTTATTTCGGCAGCCTAGTCGATTTCTGCATCCGCCGGGCTTGGCTTGTTCTGGTCGTGGCCGGCGTTCTCGGGGCCGGCTCCGCTGCCTATGTGGCGCGCCACTTTGCCGTCAATACCAATGTAGGGGATTTGTTGTCGGCAAAGCTGCCGTGGCATCAGCGCGACGCCGCCTATGTGGCGGCGTTCCCCCAGCAGGCGACGTCGATCCTCGCGGTGGTCAGCGCGCCGACACCGGAATTCGCCGGCGCGGCGGCGGCGGCGCTTGCCGACCGGCTGACGCCGCAAAAGAATCATTTTCGCTCGGTCGAAGCCGATCAGAGCAGTCCGTTATTCGCACGCGATGGGCTGTTGTATTCGACACCGCAAGAGCTCGCCGCCCGGATGGACAAGCTCACCGAAGCGGCGCCGCTGATCAGGATCCTGACGACCGATCAGTCGCTGCGCGGGCTTTCCCATGCGCTGGCGCTGAGTCTGAGCGGCCTGCAAGCCGGGCGCTATGGCCTTAACGACCTGACGCGGCCGCTCAACACCATCGCCGCCACGGTCGAAGATGTTTTGGCCGGTCGGCCCGCCGCGTTCTCCTGGCAGGCTCTTCTCAACGGTACGTCGGCCAAACCGCAGGACCTCACCAGTCTGATCGCCATCTGGCCCGTGCTCGACTATGGCGCATTCCAGCCCGGCCAAGCGGCAGCGGCGGCGCTCCGCGCGGCGGCCGAGGATGCGCAGCTGTCTTCCGCCTATGGCGCGACCGTGCGGCTGACCGGCACTGTGCCCTTGGCCGACTTGCAGCTTGCTACGCTGCGTCAGGGCGTGGCGTTCAACTTCGCCATGACCGGCGTCATTATTCTTGTCGTGCTGTGGCTGGCGCTGCGTTCCGTGCGTATCGTACTTGCGGTGGCGTTCTGCATCCTCATCGGCTTGTTGGTGACGGCGGCGCTCGGCCTGCTGATGGTCGGCGCGTTCAATCCGATTTCGGTGGCCTTCGCCGTGCTCTTTGTCGGCCTGGGCGCCGATTTTGCTATCCAATTCAGCGTCCGCTATCGGGCGCAGCGGCATGAATTACAGGAGCTCAAATCCGCGCTGGTCGATGCGGGCCGCCATGTCGGCGCGCCCTTGACGCTCGCGGCCTTTGCGGCGGCGGCGGGCTTTATGTCGTTCGTGCCGACCAGCTATCGCGGCGTGGCGGAACTGGGACTGATCGCCGGCTGCGGCATGGTGGTGGCCTACATCGCCAGCATGACTCTGCTGCCGGTATTGCTGTGGTTCCTCGCGCCCCCGGGCGAGCCGGCGCCGCTTGGTTTCGCCGTGCTCGCTCCCGCCGATCGCTTTCTGCACCGGCATCGGGTCTTCATCGTGGCCGCGACTTCGCTTGTGGCGATCGCCGGGGTACCGTTTATTTTTCATCTGCAATTCAATGTCGATCCCACCAGCCTGCAGAGTTCCAGCGCCGAAGCCGTGGTGGCGCTGCGGCAGTTGAACGGCGACCCGCGGGTCGTCGTCAACGGCGCCGACGTGCTGACCTCGCCGGCCGATGCCGCGGCCGTCGCCAAGAAGCTTGCGGCGCTGCCGCAAGTCGCCAGCACACGCAGCCTGGACAGTTTCATTCCCGACGACCAGGAGGCGAAACTCAAGCTCATTGCCGCGGCGGCCGTCGTGCTCGATCCGGCTTTGACCGCGCCGAAAGCCGCCGCCGCTTCCGACGGCGACGATGTCGCGGCGCTCGAGACCGCGGCCAATGATTTGCAGGAGACCGCAGGTCAAGGCGGCGGTTCCGGAGCGCAAGCGGCCGATCGGGTCGGCAAGGCTCTCGACGCGCTTGCCGGCGCCGACGCGCCGACGCGGCAAAAGGCGGCCGCGGCCTTCCTCGCGCCGCTGCGGATCGACCTGCAGCAATTGACGCAGTCGCTGCATCCGCAAACCGTGACGCGCGCGAATCTGCCCGCCGATCTGGTCGGCGAATGGACGACGCCGAGCGGGCTCGTGCGCACCGAGATCGCACCGAAGGGCGACGCCGTGGACAGCAATACGTTGCTGCACTTTGCGCAGGCCGTGCTCGCGGTCGAACCGGACGCGACCGGCCAGGCCATCGAGACCTATGAATGGGCAAGCACGGTGACGTCGGCCTTCGTCCAGGCCGGCATTTTCGCGATCTGCTCGATCGCGATCCTGCTCTGGCTCGTGCTGCGGCGGATCGGCGACATGCTGTTGACGCTGATCCCGCTGTTGGTGGCGGCCGCGGTGACCTTGGAGATCTGCGGCTTGACCGGGTTCCAACTCAATTACGCCAATATCATCGCGCTGCCGGCGCTGCTTGGCGTCGGCGTCGCTTTCAAGATCTATTACGTAATGGCGTGGCGCGGCGGCGAATATAATTTTCTGGAATCGCCGTTGACCCGCGCCGTGTTCTTCAGCGCGCTGATGACGGCGACTGCGTTCGGCAGCCTGTGGTTCTCCAGCAATCCGGGCATCTCCTCGATGGGCAAATTGCTGGCGCTGTCGCTTGGCTGCACGCTGGCATCGGCGGCGTTATTCCAGCCGGCGCTGATGGGGCCGCCGCGGAAGGCAAAGCCGGAAGAAAAATGATCCGGCCGCGGCAGGGCCGTTCCGAGTATTCTGCGGAGCGCCGATCGCGGCGAAAACGGTGCGACGCTGGACCCCCGGCGCTGCGCCGTCTACCCTCACAGTGGCAACAAAGCAGCAGCAGAGCCGGAGATCGTCCTTGCGTTACGACGAAAATCTCACCACGGAACGTAAAACCTTCGTCACCCATCTGGAATGCGCCTTCACCGGCGAGCGCTATGCGGCCGACGAGGTGCACAATCTCTCCCGCGCCGGCAAGCCATTATTAGTCCGTTACGATCTCGACGGCGTCAAACAGGCGCTGAGCAAACCGGCGCTGGCGAACCGGCCGCCCGATCTGTGGCGCTATCGCGAACTTTTGCCGGTGCGGCGCAAAGAGGACATTGTCAGTCTCGGCGAGGCGATGACGCCGTTACTGCCGCTGCCGAAGCTTACCGCCAGGCTGGGCGGCGAGATCTTGGTGAAGGACGAGGGCCGGTTGCCGACTGGCTCGTTCAAGGCGCGCGGCTTGGTCATGGCGGTGTCGATGGCCAAAGCGCTTGGCATCAAGCACATGGCGATGCCGACCAACGGCAATGCCGGCGCGGCGCTCGCGGCTTACGCCAGCCATGCCGGCATCAAGACCACGATCTTTTGTCCGGAGGATACACCCGAGGTCAATGTCAGCGAGATCGGGCTGCAAGGCGCGACGGTGTACCGGGTCAACGGGTTGATCGACGATTGCGGCAAGATCGTCGGCGAAGGCAAGGCCAAACTCGGCTGGTTCGACGTCTCCACGCTCAAGGAGCCGTACCGGATCGAAGGCAAGAAGACGATGGGATTGGAGCTCGCCGAGCAGCTCGGCTGGACCGTGCCGGACGTCATCTTCTATCCGACCGGCGGCGGCACCGGGTTGATCGGCATGTGGAAGGCGTTTGCGGAACTCGAGGCGATCGGCTTCATCGGCAGCAAACGTCCGCGCATGATCGCCGTGCAGGCGGAGGGCTGTGCCCCGATGGTGCGAGCCTATGAGGCGGGCGTCGAGCACGCGCCGCGG
>Ga0187887_10002465_pt1 | contig 14793 bp, 15 predicted proteins | sample June2016WEW_7_10_FD_132977 | JGI IMG/M metagenome (GOLD analysis project Ga0187887, IMG submission 132977) | Peatland microbial communities from SPRUCE experiment site at the Marcell Experimental Forest, Minnesota, USA - June2016WEW_7_10 | ecosystem: Environmental > Terrestrial > Soil >...
ACGTACGCTATCGCCTACGGAATTAACGAGCACATCCTCGATCGGGATAGATATCTCCCGGTGATTAAGCACTCGTGGGCGGGGCTGGTGCGCCACATCTATGCGGACGGGCGGCTAGGTTCGATCCAGCCTATCGACGGCCAGCCGGGCATCTTTAAGCCGTCTGCGAGCTATGTCTATGGTGTGGGTGGATTCTTACTTGCTGGAGCCGAACTTGATAGACTCTCTCGTGAGAAACACGTCCCGTCTGATCCGGGAGAATAGCGGAAGGTCGCGGCGGGACAACGTACACATTTCTTCTGCGCGAGAATGCTCCTGACGCGTATATTCACGCCGACGGCGCGGACCTCGGTGCGATCGATCGCGGATTGCGAGTGGTGTCCGTTACGTTCCCTGGTGACACGGCCTATAGAGAAAGGCCTGTGAGCTTTTCCTGGTAACTGCCGAGGTTCCCTCTGCAGTGAATCAAACGTATCTTGGCCAAGATCAGTGCTACGAGTGGAGCTTACGGAGATAGTCCGCGTCCAATTGGAGCGCTTGCTGCCACGCCATGTCGAAGGCCTCCTGCTCCACGAAGGCATGCTCAATGTGCTGCGAGCGGGCCGCCTCCGCGAAGATGGGGTGGTAGTCGATACTGCCCAGGCCGAGTTCGGTCACCTTGGCGTCGTGTGGATCGGTCAACGGAGTGCTGGGCAGCTTGAAGTCCTTCACATGGAGCATTGAAATGCGGTGGGGGTGATTCTTCATGAGGTCGACAGGATTCATACCTGCTACCACAGCCCATCCGCAGTCGAGCTCGAAGGTGACCTTCTTTGGGTCGGTCAGGCGCAGCAGCTCCATGTAGGGCATCTTGCCCTCCGTCTCGGCGAACTCGGGGACGTGATTGTGATAGCCAAAGCGGATGCCCTGTGCTGCGGTGCGTTTCCCCATCGCGTTGAATTGGTCGGCGTTGAAGTGCCAGTCGTCGATCGTGAACGGAACGTGGCCGCCGGTTCCCGGGGCAACGGGATTGCGATGGCCCGGACTGGAGCAGATGATGAAGCGCACACCGAGCTGCTTGTCGTAGGCGAGAATCTCGTCGAATCGCGCCTGCAGATCCACAAACGGATGGTGGGCGCTGACGCAGCGCAATCCTGCACGGTCCAGCGCGGCGCGAATCTCCGCTGCGCTTAGCTTCGGCAGAGCGGCGGCTTCAACCTCGGTGTAACCGGCCTTGCTGACCGCGGCCAAGGTGCCTTCGAGGTCCTTCGCCATCTGCTCACGGACCGAATAGAGTTGCAGACCGAGTGGCAGACCCAGGGGATTGGCGAGGGCAAGACGGTCGGCGAAGCTGAGTGTTCCAATCGCCACCATGGCGCCTACGAAGTGTCTGCGAGAGATCATCATCAACGTTCTTCTCCTAAAGATTCCTGCGGGCTGAGGGCCCCACGCTATGGTATCGGGTCATACGTGACGTACGCGAAGCGCATGGAGTCCGGCGCCCAGGAGTTGACGTTCATGGTGCCCTGACCTCCAGTAGCCTCGACGAGCGTTTTCTGCGTGGTGGCGACTTTGTCGTGATCGATGGCGACGAGCTTAATCTCGATGTGTACGTTGCGGGGGTTGTGTGTGGGCGTACCGGCCGGGTAGGCGATGTAGACGAGATTCTTGCCATTGGGGGAGATGTGCGGAAACCAGTCCTCGAGGCTGTCGCTGACGACCATCTGCGCCTTTACATCATCGGGACCAGCGCCGTCGGCAGGCAGGCGCCATGCGGCTTCTTTGCCCGAGCGGTCGGAGTTGATGTAAATCCATTTGCCGTCGGGCGAGTAGTCCGGGCCGTCGTCCTGGTGAGGGTTGAAGGTTAGTCGGTCCTCCGCACCGCCAGCTGCGGGCTCGCGATAGATGTCGTACTGACCGCTGCCGTTGCGCTGCGCGACGAAGGACAGCTTCTTGCTATCCGGCGACCAGCCGTGGAAGTAACTCGGCGAGTCCTCGGTCATCAACTTCACGTCCGTGCCATCGGCGTTTGCGAGGAAGACCTGGGATCCTTTGTGCGGGGCAACGCTCGCCGAGAAGGCGATCATCCTGCCGTTGGGCGAGATGGCCTTGTCGTTATTGCATTGAAAGTTCGCCGGGATGGCGAGCTTCTGAGGCGTCTCGGCGGTGCCGTCCTTCTTGAGGACGAGCTTGTAGATCGCGCCGCCCGAATTCAAGATGAGATACTTGCCATCCGGCGACCAGTTCGGCGCCTCCCAGATCTGGTCCGCTGAGTAGACCAGATGCGACGAGCTGTCGCGCAGATCGTAGACATAGACCTTGCTGCGAAGATGCTGCTCTGCCTGCTGTGCATGGAGCGGGGGAGGCGAAATGCCATGCGCGGCGAGCGCAACGGTGCAGCAGAACAACGAGGGCATCGACAAAACCTTCATCTGGATGAAGCTCCTTAGGTGGTGAGTATTCCGAGTCTAGTGCACGTGGGAAAGGGCGATTCTCGACCCCAATTTTACGTTGGGTGCGGAGTTGGCTAGTGGACCTCGCCAGCCTTGTTCACGAGCAGTACATTGGAGAATGCGCCACTGTCCACCGTCGTCGGAAAGTGCGGGCAGAAGCCAATCCCCACATAGTACGGCGCATCGAAGTGGACTTTCACCGGCGGCCCGAACTGATGCATCGGCTCGCCCTGCACGCTGATGAAGAGGGCAACCTCGTCGCCATGCTTCTCGAGGCCGATCCGCTTTGGCAGCACATCCGGCGGCAAAAGGCTACCTCCCATGCGGAACTGCATATCCTTGATGAATGTGTTCTTCTCCGCGCGTTCAGCCAGGTGCACCATGCCGGTGCCATGCTCGGCCGCCATGACTTCCTTCGCATCGTCGTCGAGATCCTGGCGAATGATCAACACAAGCTTTCGATCATGCGGCGGCTCGGCCACCGGAAAGCTGACATCCGCGGCGAACGAGACATCGCCCGACATCTTCTTCCAAAGAAAGCGAAACTCATCGCGGTTGTACCAGATGTTGTAGCCCGCGGAGTGGATGGTGTAGGTCCTGGTTGCTGTGTCGTAACTCGCGCTGCCCGGAACCAGCGCGGCGCCGATATCCGACTGGCCCTGAAAGATTCCGATCGGCGTATCGAAGTTTTTGCTGGCACGATGAAAGCCGGGTGGAGGAGGGACCTGCTGGTGCGTCGGCGAGCCTGGCAGCGACCAGTCGGGAGCCACCGGCGGCGTCTGTATCTGAGAGCATAGCGGAATCGGCGCCGTACCTAGCGCCAGCACCAGAAGAGATTTGGGTAGCAATCCAGTTTTAACAAAAAACGTACGGGCGTTCGCGAAGAGCTTGCGGCAGTTCAACGTAAAGTTCCTCCATTGCATGTCGTCAAACGGCAAAGTCGAGGGCGATGACCTCATGTAAATTGATCGTTGGCACATCGAGCACAATCATATCGCCATCTTTGTGAAACGGTATCTCATTGCCTGCCACGAGCAAATGGGCTTTTGTAACGCGACGTTCACTGGGCACACGAACATAAACCTTCTGAGTGGAGATTGGGATAATCTCGCGTATTGGCCCCTTCATCATCATGGGATTCGTTAGATTGACCAGATGCACCGTCATGGAATTCTTCTGCGCCCAGACGGAAATGTCCAGGACACCGCGGCCTTTAACCGATAGGGGAGCAGGCTCGTTCGTGGCCCAGAGCACTGCATTGCGCAAGAGCTTTGCATGGTCCACATCCAGCACCTGCCAGAAGGTGTAGTCAATATCCCAGGGGAAGTACACGACGCGGCCTTGGCCTACGTTATGCGCGAAGGCCCCAACATCGTGGGTTGTCTCAGATGGAGGAAAGCACTCCTCCATCGGCAAGTCGGGGTAGGTCGGAATCACTGTGAGTGGCGCGTATACTCCCGTGTCAATTGGATCGACGCGGACCCTGTTAATGCCGTTGATGATCCGCCCCGCATCCTCAAGTCCAGCCAGCATTGGATGATATTGTCCGGTTGCGGGGTCCTTCTCTAACGCGAGATAGGAGTTGAGCATGGGGCCTTCCTTGCTGCCTGCGTAGGAGGCGCCGAAGAGGGAAGCTAGTCCGAAATTCTTGCGCTGGACGCCCCACTCGTCGTACAGGGAAGTCTCATAGGTCGCGATCACACTTCCACCGCGCTCGACGAACTCCTGAATCTGCGCGCATTGTTGGTTGGAGAGTGCGGCGATATTGGGAAGGATCAGCGTACGGAACTGTTCGACATGGTCTTGATCCAGCAAACCATCGTGAACCATTTCAAATGGAATTCTGGCTTCCACCAATGCGTGGTAAAAGCCGAGTCCTGGCTCGTTTACCTTCGCCTCTGCTTCCGGGCCGCCATAGAACTGCGCCGTCTGCTGAGAGTAAACCATGCCTACGCGAGCAAGCGATCGTTCGTTCCGGAGGTAGCGTTCGTTCGCGTAATGCCATTGGAATACCTCATCGACAACGGGGAACCAGCGCTTGTCAAAGGGCTTTGCATTGAATTTTGTGAAGACCGGACGAAAGTCCTGGGCAATTCCATCGACCATCCAGAGACGGATCTCATCACCGTTCTGCACAGAGTCTTTCCAGCGGTACCGATCTTCCAACCCAACGCTCGTAAGGCCGGCGATGGCCTTTCGTCCCATGGTGGAGCGGAATTCCTTCGCATCTTTCCCGGCGGCCCAGGGAGGAGTGAGGCCGGCCCTGCCTTGCCGATCCGCACACGCTGTAGGCGCCAGAGCTCCGAACATTTTCATGTCGAGGCCGCTCGTAGCTCCGCCTCCACCATTCGCCAGGAAACTTGCATTGGGATTGATTGACTGAATCTTGTTATTCCAGACATGCCACAGTTCAAACAGCCTTTTTTGCTGCCAGACGATGTACTCGCGCCGGGCCGGATTCTGGGGATCGTTGGTACGGGGAAGATCCAAGCCTGAGAAGTCGTGAAAGTTGCTTCGGCAGTGTTCGCAGTAGCACATTCCATTGCCCGCCCAGCGGTTGGTGAAGATGCCATCCGGCATGTACTTTGTCATGATCTCTTCGTGCACCGACGTCATGAACTCAAAGTTGTAAGGGCCCAGGGCGCAGGTGAGCCAGAAGTCCGGATCCGATGCATGTCGCCGCTGCTTCCCGTTTTCATCTACGGCTAGCCAATCTGGATGCGCCCTTTGCACGTCAACATGACACGCATGCGGATCCGTTCGCGCAACCACGTTCATGCCTAGCTTGCGGCAACCTGCGGCGATATCGCCGTACGCATCCATATCCCCGAGCCACTTGCTGCGATAGTGAAAGGGAACCTGGGTGGGGTAGAAGGCGACACATCCGCCCGCATTCAGAATGGCGGCATCCGCATGGACCTTCTTAAAATAATCCAGCCAAAATTGAAGGTCGTAGTTTCCCGGATCATTCTCAACAAAGCTTAACTGGGCCCAGCGCATGGGCCGGTCATACCAGGACTTAGCCGCAGAATTGTCAGCGGCCAAAGGCTTCGAAGCTGCGGCTGCTTGCCCCTCGATACCTACAAAACAAGCGGTTGAAAGGGCCGCAGTCTGCTTGAGAAATGTCCTTCTTGTGCTCTCCATCGTGTCTCCCGGTATAAACGATACAAGAAGGCCAATCAGGCTGCTTGCCACGGCAAAACCCGGGAGAAGACGATTGAAAATAGTCAGGGAGCCCGTAGAGTCGGCCAGGAAGAGCATGCTGAGGCGTGGATCGAAGTCGAGATCCCCCGGGTTCGTTTTGCCACGGATCTTTCTTGCGACGATTCCGCGTCAACTGAGGCCGCGTCAACTGGCGAGCTTGAGCAAGTGGCCGAGAAGCTTGTTTGAGAACTACAAACTCTGGGGCGCAGATGGTTACTGCTGCGGGTGGCCGATCTCGAGGACGATCTTGCCGGGCTTGTGGGGCGCGCCCTCAAGCATGTCCTGGGCCTGGCGTGATTGTGAAAGCGGCAGGATTGAGCCGACGCGTGCTGTGATTCTGCCGGCGTCAAACAACGGTGTGAGCGTCTGTAGGCGCGCGGTGGTTACTTCCGCATAGAAGAAAATGGCCCCAGTGGGCGGTGGCTGCATGGAAACCGAAGTGACGAGTTTGCCTCCGGGTTTCAATGCAGCGACCAGACGCTGCAACGTGCTGCCTCCGACGGTATCGACGATGGCATCCACTTGCGGAAGGTCCTGCTCGAATGCGGACCTGCTGGAGTCGACGATGGATTGCACACCTAGAGAGTGGAGCAAGGCTGGTCGTCGAGCCGGGCGATGGCTATGACTTGGATGCCGGCGTCTACGGCTAGTTGTACCGCGTAGGCTCCGACGTTCCCGGCGGCCCCGACGATCATTACGGTTTGTCCGCGCGTCGCTTGTGCGTACTGAAAGAGCATTTGCCAAGCGGTAACCGCAATCACGGGAGCTGATGCTGCTTCTACGAAGTTCAGCGACCGCGGTTTGCGGGCGACCATCCCGGCGGTGGCGACGGCAAACTCGGCCTGGGCCCCACAGAACTGCGGGTTGGTGACACCATAGATTTCGTCGCCCGGCGCGAAGTCCGTAATGCCAGGGCCGACCTTCTCTACAACACCGGAGAGGTCCGAACCGAGGGTGAGCGGGGGTTGAGGACTGACCTTGCTCTTGCCTTCGCGGATGATCGCGTCCCACGGAGCGACGCCTGCGGCCATCGCGCGCACGAGAATTTCGCCGGGGCCCGGAGACGGGACGGGCATATCCTCGACCACGACTACGTCTGGCGACCCGAAGTTATGAATTCTGGCTGCCTTCATGGTTAATGCCTCGTCGGGTTGAAGATACTCAAAATCGATCGAGATCTCGAATGATTGCGATTAGGCCAGACGCGAGGAGAGGAATCAATGGGACGAAGGTATCGACCAATACTTTGGTGTGGATCGATACGTTCGTCCAATGGATTCGTCGTCGCGCTTCTGCGAATCTTGCCTTGAACAGTCACTCGCTCTGACATCGAAAGGAGTACCAAATGGACGGTACGAATGGACTGAAAGAGGCTCCCGGCGTGAGTGCGCCTGTCGCGTCGAACACGCTTGGTGTGAACGTTTTTACCGCACCGGGAAAGGCGATGGTCGGCGAGCGGCCAAGGCCTTTCGGCGAGCCGCTGGGTTTTGATCCAGCCACGTCGACGTTGATCTTCGGCGAGCACGACGCGGTACTGGTGGATGCCATGACGACGGTGGCTGAGGCCGAGGCGCTCGCGGACTGGATTGCGCTGCATAACCGGAACCTTGAGACCATATATATAACGCACGCGCATTTCGACCACTTCTACGGTCTGAGCGTTCTTCTCGACCGTTTCCCAGGCGCTCGGGCGATCTCAACGCCCAAGGCGGTGGAGGGGATAAAGATGTATTTGTCTCCTCCAGTGCAGCAGTTAGCCCGCCGAATGTTTCCTGGGCAAGTGCCGACGAAGTTGGTTGGACCTGAGCCCTATGAGGGCGAGACCTTCACGCTTGAGGGGCACGAATTGCGCATCATCGAGCAGGGCCGCACCGATTGTCCCGATTCGACGTCTCTCTATGTTCCATCGATCGGCCTGATCGTCGCTGGCGATGTCGTGTACAACCAGTGCCGCATGTACGTTGGCGACACTACCTCCGAGAGCCGGAAGAATTGGATCGTAGCGCTGGATCGATTAGCGGCGCTGAATCCGGCGATGGTCGTTGCGGGTCACAAGAAGCCTGGCGCGCCCGACTCTCCCTCGACGATCCAGGAGACCAAGCGTTACCTGCAGGACTTCGACCGGTTGCAGAAAACCGCCTCGTCCGACCAAGAGTTGTTCGATCAGATGACGGAGCTATACCCGCATTGGGTAGCCAATCAGTCGTGGTTGATGTTCGGATTCCCGATGGGATAACCCAGGTCAACCGCGACGGCCTGCACATACACGCCTTGAGAAACAGTGGGGACAAAGGGAACGCTCCCCACTTTCAATGAATGGGACGTACCGTCTGTCCGCAGTACTGGTTCCGATTTCAGAGAGGAGAATCAAATGGCAACAAAAGGAAAAATCCTGGTACTGGTCTCGAGCGGTCGCGGCTTGCCTTTGAAGGATGGCAAGGTTTATACCGGTGCTGGCTACTACCTCAACGAACTGACAGTTCCGGTTCGCGCCCTGATGAAGGAGGGGTACGAGATCACCTTCGCCAACCCCACAGGCGACACGCCGCAGGTGGATGTCCATTCAGAGGTCCCCGATTTCTTCGGCGGGGACAAGGCCAAGCTTGAGGACTATCTGATATTCCGCGACGGCCTGCTTGGGCTCAGAGATCCAGTTCGCATCAGGGATGTCGTCGCGTCGGGGCTGGATCAATACGACGCTGTTTTCGTCCCTGGCGGGCATGGCCCGATGATCGATCTTCTCGATGATCCGAATGCCGGCATCGTGATGAGACACTTTCACGAAACTTCCAAGCCTACGGCTGTGCTGTGCCATGGCCCGATTTCACTGCTCTCGGCTCTTCCGAATTCGTGGGAGTTTGTCGCGGCGCTGGCGGCGGGCGATGCCGCTGGAGCGCACGCTAAGGCTCAAGGCTGGATCTATGCCGGATATAAGATGACCATCTTTTCGACAGCGGAGGAGCAACAGCGGGAGCCACTTGAGATTGATGGTAAGGTTCTCTTCTACCCGGACTTCGCCTTGACTACCGCGGGCGGCGATGTAAGTGTGGTCGCTCCATGGGGGAGCTACGCCCTTCAAGATCGAGAATTGATCTCGGGCCAGAACCCGTTCTCAGATGAAGCAGTTCTGAAACTTCTTCTGCCGGCACTCAGCGCGAAGAAGAAGTAAGTAGGGAAGTGGGGGCTGGTTCCGTGGTTTGCCCTGCCGGTAAGTGTAATCCAGGTTGGAGTCGTGAAGGAGGGTAGAAGTGAAACAGAAGAGTTATGAGATGCCCCCACGCGACGGCCTCACCGTCACACTTTTTATCACCGTCGCCGACATCGAGCGATCGGCTCGCTACTACGAAAAGGTCTTTGACGGCCGCATTCTCAGCCTGGGCGACAGCAAAGGCGCGTCTGGGCACATTCTGATCGCGAATACGTGGCTCATCGTCAACGTCGGGGGCGGGCCCACACCGGACAAGCCGTCGGTAACGCTGAGCGTCCTCGCCGATCCGGATAGGATTAGCAGCTTTATGAATATCCGGGTTGCGGATATCCAAACATGCTATGAACTATGGAAGAGTCGAGGGGCCGAGTTCATTACGGAGCCAATCCCGAAGTACGGCGAGATTCGCTGCTACGTCCGCGATCCTGACGGATATATTATCGAGGTCGGACAGAGCACAGACCTCACGTACGGTTAACGCTCGGCCCGGATTGTGCGTTTTTTGGGAAGACCTCCTTAATCGCAAATGGGACGGCCCTGCCAGGTCTTATTCGAGGCGCACGTTTGGGGATCGATCTCGATTTCAAGGCTGCTGGATTTGAAGTCGGCGGACAATTGATCGCAACAATACCAAGGTGTGGACCAATACCTTGGTCCAATTGTTTCGCCTCCCATTGTTTGGCTTAATTGTGTCTGGATTGTCGATGCGAGTGAATCCGTATGAGTCGGTGAGCACGGTTCATCGGGATTGGAGTTGGCAATGGACAGCGTACAAATCGAACAGAAGAGCTATGAGATGCCTCCGCGGGACGGGATCAGCATTGCGCATTTTCTAACCGTGAAGGACATCGAGCGAACAGCCCGCTACTACGAAAAGGTCTTCGGCGCTCGCATTCTGAGCCTGGGCGACGGCAACGCGCCCGCGTACCTTCAGCTCGCGAATATTTGGATGATTTTGAACGTAGGCGGCGGCCCGACGCCGGACAAACCGACGGTATCGCTCAGCGTCCCCGACCCGAATCACATTAGCAGCTTCATGAATTTCCGGGTTGCGGATATTCAAGCTTGCTATGAGCTATGGAAGAGTCGAGGTGCCGAGTTCATCACGGAGCCTATTCCCAAGTACGGCGAGATCCGGTGCTACATCCGCGATCTTGACGGCTATATCATCGAGGTTGGTCAAAGCACAGATGTGACCTACGGTTGACGCAGGGATGCCGCTCGTGTCGTTTAGTTATCCAGCTCCAATGAGAGTTCCGGCGAATTGTCTCGCGATGCGCTGGAAGTCTTCGCAAAAAGGCTTGTAGTCAGGGAGGAAGGGCCGCAGCACCAATGTCTCGAAGAATCATGTGGTATAAGCCTGGTGCCACTTGACTGGGCTGGCATCAGCGCATGACTGAACCATTTGATCCTCGGCGGATAATCTTGCCACCAGAGAATCCGTCATGGATCTCACGGCTTTAGATTGTGATTTGAGATCAGAGTTGGCCTGATTTGGGTTCCTTGAAATGTGAGGCTCGTCAGGAGTGGGCCGCGCGCCGGGGTGGCCCACTCCGAACCTCTCGGCCAAACGTGTCGTTCTTGCAGCGTGAGCACTATTCATCTTTTCCTCCTGTGCTTTCCAGTAAGCCGGGGGCGGCAAGAGAAAACAATTGGACGATGGTATTGACAATACTTTGGTATCTACGCGCGGCTGCGAATGTGCAGTCCCTCGCTGCGGTCGCGAACTCAATGGGCGGGGTTCTTGCCTTGTTCAGCTCCATACAAAGGTAGTGACCGATACCTTCGTCCAATAGATACGCGCGAGCTCTTCTGGCCTAATGACAAGACCGGTGGTGGTGCCCGCGAGAAGACATGTAGCGAAGCACCATTGAATAGCCGGGCGAGATACCGCGGAGGAAGTTGATGATCGAATCCTCTGATTTTCGGAATGCGAGATTGCCACTAAGCCATGGAGCTGGCCAGATACCTGTGCTTGGGTTTGGTACGTTGATCCCCGATGCAGCCGAGACGGTACGCGCTTCCAAGGATGCGCTTGAGGCTGGATTTCGCCACTTCGATTGTGCGGAACGGTATGGCAACGAGCGTGAGGTCGGAGAAGCGCTGGAAGCAGGATTGGACGCTGGAGAGGTAACCCGCGAAGGGCTTTTTATCACTACAAAGCTGTGGAATACCAATCATCGACCCGAGCGTGTCATGCCGGCGTTTGAAGCGAGCCTGGTGAGGCTTGGACTCACCTATCTGGATCTCTATCTCATTCACACGCCCTTTGCGTTTCAACCAGGGGCCAACCAGGATCCGCGGGATCAAAACGGAAATGTTCTATACGACCCGGGTGTTACCTTGCTCGACACGTGGAGAGCGATGGAGAGTCTCGTCGACGGTGGAAGGTGCGGAGCCATCGGGTTGTCTGACATTACCTTGGAGAAATTGTTGCCCATCTACGAATCGGCAAGAATCAAACCGGCCGTGGTGCAGGTTGAGTCGCATCCATATCTTCCAGAAACTGAGCTTCTGGCGTTCTGTAAGGAAAAGGGAATTGTATTCCTGGCTTTCGCGCCTTTGGGTCATGGCGCGAGGCCGGGGCCGATCGAAGATCCAGTGATCACAGCGGTCGCTGCGCGCGTCGGTAAAACGCCCGCGCAGGTATTGTTGGCCTGGGCCGTGCAGCGGGGGACAGCATTGCTTACCACCCCCAAGAGCGCGGAGCGTGCAAGAGAGAACATTGATATCTCTGCTCTTCCAGAGGACGCGCTTGACGAGATCAATGACATTCAGACGAGGCAGAGACTCAATGACGTGGTGAATACTGGCACGCCAGGTTTCATTCCACGCGCCAAGTCGGCATGAAGTCCAGACAACTGAGTGCCGATGTCGCTTGAATTCGTAGCCGCCTGTATCGCGTTGTGCCGATACGCTCCTGCAATTTCATTGGAGAAGCAAGGAATCGAAAATTCAAATGAGGCTCCTGGACCATCGTTGCGCATGGCGCACAAACGGCCGCAGAAGCGCTCTATTATCGATCTCCATACGCACAGTCCGATGCCCATACCGGCACCTTTCGTGGAATAGAAAGGCCCGAACAACAATTCGGTATCCTGAGCGTCGAAGCCGATTCCGGAATCCATGACGGTCAAGCGAACATGATCGGGCTCGCTAGTTCGGTCCTGAACAAATTCCCCCAGGGGAGGGTTGGTTCAGCGCACATAGGGAACAGGATTTTTCCCAGTCTCATAAAGGGAGAATTAGTGTCATCCGGCGTCGATCCGGCTTTGGAGTTCCGGCACCGATGCGCGCAGCGCTTTCTTCGCGCGCATCAACCGGGATTTCACCGCCCCGACAGTAATACCCAAGGTTACTGCCACCTCACGTGTTGAGCAATCTTTAGCAAGATAAAGCTCAGTCACAGACCGGAAGCCCCATGGCAAATGTAGTATCGCGCCGCGGAGTGACTCCTGTACTTGACGCTCTGCGTAGAGAAACTCTGGACTCGGGGAAAGATCAGGAAGTTCCTGCAAGACGAGGCTATCGGCTAAGCTCGTAGCGTTAATGTCTGAGATCTGGGCGCGCCGGCGTCGCCTCCGCAAAACCATGAGCGCGGAATTGATTGCAATTCTTGTCAGCCAGGTTGAGAAGGTGCAATCGCTCCGAAACTGTCCAATGTTCCTGAAGGCCTTGAGGAGCGAGTCTTGAAATACATCTTCAGCGTCTTCCCAATTTCGGACGATTCGGTATATGTGGCGTTTGATTCTTTTGGAATGACGCCGGGTTAACTCATCGAAGGCAACACTATCTCCAGATTTCGCGGCCAAAGTCAGAAGTGTGTCCGTTGCCCTTCGACCATCGACCTCGAGATCAGCCTGATAGCCACCGTTTGGTGACGTTCGCCAGGTTGGGCCGCTGACCACTCGAGAGGTGTCCAAAACAGGGACCGCATCGTTCTTTGGCATAGTTAGCTCCTTTTGTTTGATGACCGTCAATGGGAGTATCGAGCCTGGACGGCGATGCCGGTCGCCCTCTGTTGTGCGCCCCGGTCGGTCTCTTCGTGGTGTATCTGCGAGGCATTGCAGCTATTCAACAAGTCCCCGCTGGTCTGGTGCGGTTGATTGTTTTGATACGGCTTTTCCGGGAAGCCAGAATCTGATTAGGTCACGACTGCAGACCCAAATCCATTGGACGATGGTGTTGACCGACACCTAGGTGTCTGTCAATACCAAAGTTCAATAGCGTTGCCCGCGCTCTTCTGGTGTGATCCTCATAAACCGGGAGGAATTGTGATGTGTCACCTTCATAGAGCTTTCAAGAGGTCGATCGGATATGAATCCGAAAACGAATAACAAGGGAAGGCAAAGGTTATTCATCGGAAATGTTCGCGTCGCCATCCTTCTGGTGATCTTTGGAGCGCAGGTCCAAGTGATGAAGAGCCAGGATGAACAATCCGGCCGACGGCAGGCTAGCGCTGCGACGGTTCCTGCTGCGGTTGCAGGCAGCGTGAAGCTGACACTTGCCGAGACCGTTGACTTGGCCTTGAAACAAAATCTCGACATCCAAATTGCCAATATTGAAACTGCGCTTAAGCAGCAAGATCGCTTGATCGCGCGCTCTGACCTACTGCCTCATGCGAGCTTTGAGGCGGAAGATGGTATTAATCGTCATAACTTGAGAGCCTTGCTCGGGATTCAAATTCCGATTCCGGCCGTTCCTCACACCATCGGGCCCTATCAGGCGGTCTATATTGGGCCGACATTCTCGGCTCCGATTTTTGATCTGACGCTGATCCGCGAATTCCAAGCGAGTGGGCATCGCGTGCTGGCAAGCCGTGCAGATGAGCAAACGGTTCGCGAAGAAACTGTGCTGCTAACCGTTAGCGAATATATGGCCCATCTTCGCGCGGTTGCTAGCATCACGGCCGCTCAGTCCCGTGTGGAACTGGCGACACGCCTAGCTCATCAGGCCGATGACCTGCTTGCAGATGGAGTGGCAAGCAAGATTGATGTATCGCGCGCGCAGGTGAGGCTCAGAGACGAGGAGCAGCAGCTGATTGATGCGCAGCGCAATGCAGACACCACCATCTACGCACTGAAGCGCATTCTCAATGTATCCGACACCCTGCAGATTCAATTCGCGGACGAGCAGGACTTCTTTAGGATTGCCTCGCTCGATTCATCAGACTCACTAGCGACGGCCCTCGCACAGCGCCCGGAACTGTGCTCTTTGGTCGAGAGTATCAAGGCAGCCCAACTAACGCATCAGGCCGCCGTTGGAAGGTCCGTGCCAAAGTTCGCGCTAAACGGGTTCTGGAACGAGCAGGGTGAGACGTTCAGCACGGCCACTCCCGGATATCTTTACCAGGTCAGCATGACACTCCCCCTCTTCACAGGTGGACGGCTAAGAGCAGAACGCGAGAGCACGACTTTAGTTGAACAGCGGATACGGAAGGAACTCGCGCAAGAACGGAACCTGGTAACTGAGCAAGTACGCGATGGGGAAGTGGAGTTAAAAGCGGCCTTACATCAGGTGGAGCTTAGCCGTGAGGAAGTGCAGTTGGCCAATGAAGAGATCTCGCTCTCGCAGGGACGTTTTGAGTCGGGCGTAACCGACAACATCGAAGTCACCACGGCGCAGGACTCACTTGCCCGCGCAAACGACGCAGAAATTGGAGCCCTGTTCCGTTACAACATCGCACGCGCGCAGCTCGCTTACGCGATTGGCAGTGTGGAACAGACCTATACCCACCCGTAAACCCATCTGTGAGAGAGGACAAGGCCATGAGTGAAGCAGTTTTAGAACCACCAGTCCGAGATGCAGTCATCGCGCCCGACCCTCCAAAGGCCAACGGGATCGCCAAGAAGAGAAGGTTGTGGCTGATCGTGGGAGGTATCGCCGCAGTGATTGTGCTGCTGTTCTTCGCCGTCCGATACATGGTCTGGTCTGCGCATCATGAGACAA
>Ga0187887_10002466_pt1 | contig 14792 bp, 13 predicted proteins | sample June2016WEW_7_10_FD_132977 | JGI IMG/M metagenome (GOLD analysis project Ga0187887, IMG submission 132977) | Peatland microbial communities from SPRUCE experiment site at the Marcell Experimental Forest, Minnesota, USA - June2016WEW_7_10 | ecosystem: Environmental > Terrestrial > Soil >...
GGCGAAACAACTGCTCGCGGAAACCGGCGTGCGCGGGTTGATGATTGGACGCGGTGCCATCCGCAACCCGTGGTTGTTCGACCAGATTCGTGCCGAACTGCGCAGCGAACCAATCAGGTTGCCGACCGGACGTGACGTGCTGGCTTACGTGCGCGAGCTTTGGGACAGTGAAATCACGCCCGCCGGCGTGGCCGAAGCCGGTGTTCCAAAGTTCCCGCCCGATTTGACCACAGCAGGAAATCAACTTCTGACTGGTAACACTTCGGCGCGGCGAAGGCCCGGCCTGCTGGAGTCGGCCCAGGTGCAGCGAATGAAGAAATTCATGAACTTCATCGGCGAAGGCGTGGAGGGAAACTTCCTGCACGACATCCGCCGCGTGGCGACGACCACCGATTTCTTCCGGGTCTGCGAAAACTCCCTGGACCACGACCGGCCGCTGACGCTGGAACCGCCGCCCGCTTCGGAAACGCCCTTGGATTTGCCCGCGACATTTTGATTCACTCTCTTCTCCTGTCCGCGCCACGCCGGCGTCCTTTTTTTTGAGGTCGCCATTGCAAAATTGGGTGTGCTTGTTTTCGGGTTTGGCGGTGTACTTTTGCTGCTTTATCAGGGAATTGAACGTTGTGGAGCGGCATCGTTCGTGCTCATTGCCGGGGAGTGTTTTATTCGTACCGGGGTGCTGTTGCCTGTTTGCGTATGGATCAAACCCATCCTTATGCTTAGAAAAATATTGGTCGTCGAAGATGATCCGGATCAACTTGAAGCCATTCGTGGGAACCTGATCAACGCCGGCTTTGCCATCGGTACCGCCTCCAACGGAGTTGACGCCCTCACCAAAACCCGCACGGTGTTGCCGGATTTGATCGTGCTGGATTTAATGCTGCCCCGGTTGAACGGGCTCGATATTTGCAGGACCTTGCGGGAAAATCCTGCCACCGCCTCCATTCCGGTGATCATGCTGACGGGCATGGACAGCTACTTTACCCGGGTGGCGGGATTTGAGGCCGGCATCAACGTTTTTCTCACCAAGCCATATCTGCCGGAGGAATTGATTTCAAAAGTGGAAGAGTTGTTGAAGCACCTCTCACCAACTTCCCGAAAATCCGGCCAGCCGAAATCAAAATCCGGTAATAACAGATCAAACCAGAGGTCTTCATCCAAGCCGTAACCGGCGATTTTCCCAATCCCGGAACATTCTCACTTGATTTTGATGTGAAAGGCGCTGGCGTCGGCGATCTTGCCGAGGTTGCCGTCGTAAAATTCGTCGCGGTATTCGTCCGTTTCGAGCAGGTGCTGGGTCAAATCCTTTTTGTCGCGTTTGATGATGAATTTCAGCTCGTCCAAATCATCCGACCAGCGGAACCCGTTGAAAAATTCCGCGCCGGCGAACTGCGTCTTGTACAGTGCCGTCTGTGAATAGCAGGTGCCGAGGTAAAGCTGCTTCACGCCGTGCCCGGCGAACAGTGCCACCGCCGAAGTCATCATGAACATGCCGAGGTTGCGCGCGTAATAATTCAGGTCGTAAAACGCGTAGTAATAAAACGCCAGCGCCTTGCCCTCGAGATAGAGCGTGGCCGCGCCAATTTCGCCGCCCGTCTTCGCGTCCGAGAACACGAGCAGGTGTGAGATGATGGGCGAACTGAACAGCGCATCGAGCCGTTCGAAGGTCATCACGTCCTTGCCGAATTTGATGTCGGCGTAGGTCTTGAAAAACTGGCGGCGTTCGGGCGTGTAATCGTATTTGTCGCGCGGCACGAGCTTCACTTCGATGTCCCCGCCCTTGCGCAGAATGCGGCGGTTCTCGGACGACGGCTGGAACTTCGCCAGGTTCACCCGCACCTGGCGGCAGAGATAAAACCGGTCGAGATTGCGTGACGACGGCAAAAAGCCCGCGTCAAAAATGTCCGACGGCATTTCCCCGTCCTCCGGCACGGCCCAGATGGCATACGGAAACTGGTAATGCTCGTAGTCGGAATTTTGTTCGGAAAAAAGAAGTTTCATCGCAGATCAACCACGGATGGACACGGATGGACACGGATGTTGGCAAAGCAGGCGGTCCTCTGCCCGCCGTTTTCCGGGCGGTGATGTTCGTCCGCAGCGAGCGGCGCGCATGGATTGACGCGCCCTGCCTGCGTCAGCATTTGGAATCCGTGTTTATCTGTGTTCATCCGTGGTAAAAATTATTTTGTAACGGCGGTTTCGACTTCGATTTTTACCGGCGCGGATTTGCCGTTCACCGATTGGCGCCGCAGGCGCAGCCGCCAGTTGGTCAGCACATCGTAGCTCACCGAGTTTTTCAGCTTGGCCATGTCGTGCACGGTGATTTCCTCATTGCCCTGGCGGCCCATGATGACGGCTTCGTCCCACAGTTGCGCCTCGGGAATGTCCGTGATGTCCACCATCAACGCGTCCATGGCAATACCACCAATCAGCGGGGCCCGCTGGCCGCGGATGAGGGCGCCGCCCTGGTTGCGCACGCGCGGGAAACCGTCGCCGTAACCGATGGGCAGAATGGCGATACGCCGTTCCGATGAGGCCGTGTAACGCATGCCGTAACCGACCACCTCGCCGGGTTTCAGTTTTTGAATTGCCGCGATGCGCGCCTTGACCGACATCACCGGTTCAATGCCGGGAATCCGGCGGCACACCGACGAAGGAAAAACGCCGTACAGCAAAATGCCCACCCGCACCATGTCGAGGTGCGCCTGAGGCAAATCAAGAAAACCGCCGCTGTTGCACGTGTGGCGCAGTTTCACAGGAATTTTCCGCTGTTCCATCGCGCGCAAGACCTCGCGGTAGCGCGAAAACTGGAGGTTCGCAAACGTCTTGTCAGTTTCGTCCGATTGTGCGAAGTGCGTCATGGCACCCTCGAGCAGCAGCGATTTTTCGGAACAAATCTGTTCGATGAGTGGCAGGGCTTCGTCCCAGCGCACGCCGTAACGGCTCATACCGGTGTGAATCTTCACGTGCACGGGCACCCGTTTGCCGTGGGCGGCGGCGATCTGTGCGAGTTTGCGAACGGCGTGTGGCTCGTTGACGCAGACAGTCAGGTCATGCTCGACGCACCATGGAAGTTCGGCTTCCTGCCGTTCGCCCAGCAACAGCAGCGGCTCGGTGATTCCGGCATCGCGAAGGGCCATCGCCTCTTCCAGCGTACTGAGGCCGAAGCCCCACGCGCCTTCTTCAAGTGCGATGCGGGCCACGTCGAGGGCGCCATGGCCGTACGCTTCGTCCTTCACGACGGCGAGCAGCCGCACGTGCTTGGGCAGGTCGCGGCGGATGAGCCGCAGGTTGTTTCGCAACCGGCCGAGGTCAATCTCGGTCCACGCCGGCCGCAAGGGAAAACTAGTCGAATCGAAATTCATAAAACGTTGAGATTGTTTAACCACGAATCATGCCAAATGGCACGGAAAAACGAACTGCTCGTTAACCACCGATCGACACGGATTTTCAGAAAACGGATTGTTGGATGATGGGATTATTGGAAAATCCAGAACGCCCTCTGCTCACCCCATCCATCAATCCACGAATCCATTAATCTATTCCTTATCCGTGTCCATCTGTGTCCATCCGTGGTTGAAAATTAAACGGTACCCGGCGGCCACAGGCTTTGGCCGATGTCCGTGCGGAAATAGCTGCCCACGACGCGGATTTTGCGGATGTTCGCGTAAGCTTTGGAAATGGCGGCGTCCAGCATTGGCGCGAGTGCAATCACATCGGCAATGCGGTGGCCCGTGGAAACCAGTTTGCCATCCGTGCCGCGGGCCACTTCATTCCACCACACATCGCAATCGAACGGACCGTCCACCTCCAGCGGCAGATGCGGGCTGCGGACCTGCGTGAACGGATAGCCGTAGCCGGCCAGGGTCAGGGAGCAGCCGAAATTCAGTCCGGGCTTGAATTGCGGGTCAAGTTTTTCATTTCGCGTGGTTCGCAAAACAGTTTCCACCGGATTTTTCAGCATCCGCAAAATCATCGGGCCGGACGTGACGCCGATGCGGATGTTGTATTCGATGACGTGCCATTGCCCTGGGAGCGCCGGCGTCCCGCCGGCCGGTTTTTCGGCAACACGCCGGCGAGACGCCGGCGCTCCCGGGTGGGAAGCCCGCCCTGTTTTAACGGCCGTTACCTGGATCGGACCGTGGTATTTAACTTTGCGCAGCCAGGGCAACAGCGGGTGAATTAGCCCGCGCGCCAGGCCGTATTGGTCGTCCGGATCGCGCTCGACCAGGCCGCCGAGCGGCGCGCCGGCGACAATGCCCTGATTGCCGTTGAAGGCGTATTTGTATTCCTGATTGGTGACGAGGGAATAAATCTCCCCGCCACTCACTAGTGCAATGTGCCCGGCCTCGGCGCGCCCAAGGTATTCCTGTAAAAAGACGCCTTCGGCATAATTGACGTGCCGCAGCCAGGCGCGCGTGTCCTCGACGGTTTCGCACAAAATCGTGTGAATCGGACTGGTGGGCGAGCAGAGCGGGTTTTTGATGACGAACGGCTGCGGATGGTCCGCCAGGATTTTTTCAGCTTCGAGCCGGTTTGAGGCCACGTAAGCCTGCGGAAACGGAATCTTGAAGTCGGCGCAGAGTTTACGGGCGAAATCCCGTTCCCGCTCGATGCGCATCGCCTCGCGCGTGGGGCTGAAGATCCCGACACCGGATTTCATCAAATCCTTCGCCCACGGCGCGAGCGCCCAGTCGATGGATTGCGGAATGACGACGTCTATTTCGTTTTTCCTGATGAGCGGGATGGGGCTGGGAAATGCGTCGCGCGAAAAGGTCGGTCCGACGAGTGACGGTGGGAAATGTCCATAATTGCGGGTGAGGTAGGTGGAGACGGTCATGCCGGCATCGGCCAGCGTGCGTCCGAGGCTGTGCGCGAACGAGCCGACGCCGAGAATCATCACCGACGCCGCTGAATTTGGCCGTATTGACGTTTTGCGGGGCATGAAATTCTTTCCGAATGAAGTGTTTCCGAATTTGGCCAACGGCGCAATGACAAGCTCAAGGAAGACTGGAGCCAGTTGTCGGATTTGAACCGACGACCGACGGTTTACAAAACCGTTGCTCTACCACTGAGCTAAACTGGCGCCGACATTACCTTTACGCGGTGCGCGGCGGTTTGGCAAGTCAACGCGCCAATGCCACAAGGTAACGTTGCACGCGGGTGGCGTCGTCCTTCAAGCCCAGTTCAAGGTAGATCTGGTGCAGGTTGCTGCAGATCCGCAAAAAAATCCGGCGCGGGCTGACCGGGGCGAGATATTCCTCGCGCAGGTCGTAATTGCCGCGCACCAGGTAATGCACGCAATCGGCCTTGGTCAGCAGGCGTCCGCGGTTGAAGACGTCCACGTAGATCTCGCCGGACGCGGATTGGTGGCGGCAAATGAAATGGCCCGGCAGGCCGATGCCGACAATCGGCAACTGCAGCCGCCGCGCCAGCAGCATATAAAACAAGCAAAGGGTGATGGGATTGCCCGTCCGCCGGTCGAGTACGCGATTCAGGTAGCTGTTGTCGGGTTCGTAATAATTTTGTTCGTTCCCCTTGAAGCCGAGCTCGCCGAAAAGGTAGTCGCTGATCTTTCCCAACACCGCATTCGCGCGTCCGTGACGATCCGTGCGTTCACGCAGTGCATTCGCATAACCGTCGAGCAGCGCCTGGTACGCCTCCACGTTGATTTCGGGAAAGTACGTTTGGGCCAGCAGCCATGCCGCCAGTTCCAGGTCAAATTCCTCGCCGTGGTTGAGGCAGAAGCTGAGAAAGCGATTGTCGGCCGCCTGCCTCTCCACGTGCCGGAGGATTTCCTGGACGCGCCGGCGCAACAGCGGGTCGTTGCTCAAGGTGTGGGGTTTCAGCCATTCACTTGCGGCGCTGCCCTCGGCCAGAATTTGCCCGCGCACCGCCTGATAAACCTCCGCGTTTTCGTCCGCCAGCAGATTAAGCAGTGCCGCGTGGCGACGCACCGGCGTCGTCGTTTTCGCATCACCACGCTGGGTTTTTGAGGGCATGCGGCCTTCCCAACAGTAAAACCAAAAGTGCCGGCGCGCCAGTCAATAAAATCTGCGAGCCGGCTAGACCGCGCACGGTGCAAGAATCGCGTCGCTCATGCCGTGAACAATTTTTTTATCGGCGGGAACAATGGTTGCCAGCACTCCGCCCAATTGCGGGCGCGCCGCATCCCCTTCACCGGCAACGAAATAATACGGGCACAAACGGACCCGCCCCTTCATCGGCACGACGGCGTTCTTTTCGAAATCGTACCACTGTGCCTCGACGGTTTTCGGTTTCTCATAGCGTTGCAGGACGAAGGGCGAGGTCGGGAAGCTCGCGAGGGCCCGGTCCACCGCCGCGCTCCAGTCCGCGTGCGACAGGTCGCTGCCGAGATAAACGCCGCGTGCGCCCCAGGCGTGTTCGGAAAAACCGGACACCTTCAAAATCAATTCGCGTTGGCGTTGCGACAGCGTTTTGAGCTGCTGCCAGTCGGTGAGGTTCAATTCGGGTATCGCCGCGTGCGGCGGCAGCGGGGTCGGATCCACCGCCCACGTGTAAGGAATCACTTTTTGCAGGCGTGCCAGAAAGCTCTCGCCCAGTTCTCCGCGCCAAAAGTCGCGCAAATTCCGGTTCCACAACAGCGCGAACAGCAGCTTTTCCTCAAACAGGGGTTTCGGCGGTGGTGTCAGCCGGATCCGTTTTTCAGCCGCCAGTCCAAAAATCCTTTTCGAATCCGGCACGTTGGCCAGGTCGAACAGCTCGAAGAAGCGGTAAACCGCATCGCCCTCGGCGAAATCTGTGAATTCCGCGCTGCGCACTTCGCACTTCGCACTTCGCACTTCCTTCGAGATCCATTCCATTTCCGGCCGGTAGGTCGCGGCTTCCTCGGACACAATGATGTGAACCTGTTTGGCGTCGCCGAAGATGCTTTCAAACCCGCGCACCATTCCGTCCGCGGTGCCGATTAATTCCTGGGAGGGACGGCGTGTCGCTGTCCCTAATTTGTCTGTTGGTGTTTCCGAAGTTTGGGACGGCGACATGCCGTCCCTCCCAAGGTTGGAATACGTCTGCCCCAACCACGCCGTCAGGCCGATGCCCCCGGGCACGGAATCGAGTTCGGTGATGCTAAAACCGGATTCGGTCAACAAAATGTCCGGCCGAATCACGCGCGGCACCTCGCTCTTGAACGCGGGCGAACGCTGAAGCTCAATCAAACCGGCAGGTTTGCCCTGGTCCAGCAGTTCGGCAATCCACGCCGGTTGTCTGCCTTCCACGCTGCGCCGGTAGAGCAGGTTGACCGCGCGATAAAATTGCAACAGCACACGGCCCAGCGATTCAATTTCCCGCGCCAGATTTTCCCCGAGCGGAAACGGCTCCGGCGAAATCCGCCAGTCCAGTCCCGCAAAAAGGCCGCCACCCGGAATTTGCCCACGAACAAAATGCGCGGCGTCCGCCAGGGATTTTTCATTGGAAGAGACAGCGTCCACGCCGAAGACAGTAAGCCCCAAAATGTTCAGCGTCAAAAAAGAACGAAGCCAGACCACGGACCCGGCCTCGCGGGCCGGTTTGGCTTCACGGGCTGTCCAACAGGCCGCGATAAAACATCTGCATGGTATTGGTCGTGGGCATTAAAAATTCAAATGAATTGCTCGCCAACAGGTTGGTGTTGACGGCTGACCAGTGGGCCAGATCGGTGGACGATTGGAGGATGTAAGATTGTCCAGCCTGGCCGTTGAGCCAGAAACCCAACTGTCCGGACGGACGGTTGCTGCCAATTTGCAGATTGAAGGTGTTCGTCGCCGACAACACGTACAGCGTGATGCTTTGGGCCGGGAGCAGGTCGCTGAGAGTCCCGGTCGTGAGCGTCATATTTGCGAGATGGTTGATGGTGTTGGCGGAAGTCAGCTGCCAGCGTTGGGCGGTACCGGCGGCGTTGAAATTGGCGAGGCTCACCATGATGGGCGTGGCGTTGTTGAGATCCTTGTTGATGACCATAAGCGTCATCGCGCCATCGCTGGTTCGCACGGCGCCAAAGGCCGAAAGATTGTCCGGGTTGGGCACCGTGGCTTGCACGCTGGTGTCGCCGAAAGTGGATTTATTGCCGTCATAATTGCGGTATAGCTTCATCGCATTGTAGGTGGGCGCCGTATTTGCCGGCGTGGTCCAGCGGGTCGCCAGATCAAGTCCTTCCCGGCCGAAAATGCCGAGCAGGTCGGCCTGGGCGATGGCGCCATTGATATTGGTCTCCGCGCCCCAGTTATATTCGGTAACACCAATCTTCGTGCCGGGATAATTGGTGGCCACCCAGTTTTTCATGCGGGGAATCAGCATGATGACACTGTTGACCCAGCTGGGATCAACGTAGTTGCTGTCCCAAAGTACGCGCGTGGACTGGTTGCGCAGCAGCTCGGTTGACGGAGAGGCATCATTGCCGCTGACAGCACCTTCCTGCGGATAACAATGGAGCGTGAAATAATCCAGCAACCGATAGCCGGTGCTCACATCATGCTGGTGAATCTGATTCAACAACCACGGCATGTAATCCGCTCCGCCGTTGGCCGCGCGATCGGTGTAGCCTGGATTCTGCTGGTCGTAACCGCTGTAAAGGTAACCGTTCCAGCCCCATTCCTCGGGTCCGCAAACCAGTGCGTTGGGATCGTTGGACTTCACCATGCTGGCATAAACAAAGAAATCATTGCGGATTTCCTGCATCGTCGGGCCGACCGGATGAACGTCCTGGTGCGTTGAAAACCAGATGCTTTCCTCGTTATCCATGATGTAAAAGCGCACGCCGCCGTTGGTGGCAGAACCCCACTGGTTCATCAGGTGCTGGACGTAACCTTGCTGAAAAACGGAGTTGGTCGGGAAATCGGCGTCGGTGGGATCGTTGGTCATGATCGACGCACCTGAAGGCGAGGTCTTGCCGTTGCCGGCATCGGGCAAATAAGGATCGGTCGAAATCTGCGGGCCGTACTTGGCCACCGAATAGCTATAGAGGATGCTGCGACCCGGTCCCAGCCTGGGCATCCAGCCAATCATGGGGATGCTGATCATCGGTTGCGCCCCACCGTTTTTGCTGTTGGCTACAAATGCATCAGCCGTGGCGGCGGGGGTGGCGTTTCCGTCATCAATGCTTTCAAAATACCAGTCGGCGGCGTGATTGTGCGCGTTGAGCTGCCAGTTGTAGCGCGTCTCGGCATTGCCACCGGACCGGTTCATGGTGAAGTTCAAATCCGAAAGCTGGTTCGAGGTCGCGAAGGCCGTCCCGTAAATCAAAGGGCTGATTGAATGCCGGTTGGCCAGCGCATCAACCGTGATGGTCACCGTTGCGTTGGTACCGGCCGTGATGGCATTGGTAACCAGCGAGAGGTCGTCCAAATAAAACGTCGGCTGCGCCGAGCCGAGCCGGTCCTTGATCCAGAAGCCATCCATATTCGGCTGGTTCGCAACGCCTAGGGTACTCAGAGGAATTGCAAATTTCTGCCAGGTATTTGCGGCCAACGCCGGCAGGTTCGTCGAAGCTTGTGAGTTTCCGCCAGCGTGACCTTGCACCGATAATTGCTGTCCGCCGGTGGGCCCGCCGTTGATCCAGAACGTCAAGTTCGTATACAAACTGGAATCAAAGGCCCCGTGGGCAATGTAAATGGCCTGGTTAGCATTGGTGATCGTAACAGCGATGGAATCTGAACCGGAATGAACGGGAGCCGTATTGGTGTAATTGATCAGCGTCCAACCCCAGTTTTGCCAGCCGTTTTCAAGCGCATCGTCGTAAATAATCTGATCCGCGCGGACGGCCAGCGAAACCGTGGTTAAGAACGTCAACCAAAGGAGTGTGTGCCGGCCGTTAAAAGGCTGTTTCATTAGGGCATGGGCAGGTTACATCGGTGCGACCAAGTGTGCAGCTTTTATGCCAGAAATCCACCGCTTAAACGCGCACCTGCCCGTTGCCGATGCCGATCCATTTGTAACTGGTCAATTCCTCCAGACCCATCGGGCCGCGCGCGCCGATTTTGTCGGTGCTGATGCCGATTTCCGCGCCCATGCCGAACTCGCCGCCATCGGTGAACCGTGTGGAGGCATTCCAATAAACCGTCGCCGAATCCACTTCGTTCAGGAATTGTTGCGCATGTAACTCGTTTTTCGTGACGATGCTGTCCGAGTGCGCCGAGCCGTAGTAATTGATGTGATCAATCGCCTGCTGCACACCATCCACGACACGGACGTTGAGAATGTAGTCGTTATACTCGGTGAACCAGTCCTGTTCCGTTGCCCGTTTGATGGCGGATTTGGTGTTGTGCATGGAGCACTTCAAAATGGCTTCGGCATCCGCATCGGCCCGCAATTCCACCCGCTTTTCGCTGAGTCGCTGGCCGACGGCCGGCAAAAACTGTGCCGCGATCGCCTTGTCCACCAGCAGGGTTTCCATGGCATTGCAGACGGCGGGGCGCTGAACCTTGGCGTTCAGGGCGATGGCTTCCGCCATTTTCAAATCCGCGTCGGCGTCCACATAAACGTGGCAAACGCCCTTGTAATGTTTGATGACCGGTACCTTCGAGCATTCGGCCACGGCGCGAATCAACCCTTCGCCGCCGCGCGGCATGCACAAATCAACATATTGCGTGAGGGAGAGCAAAACCGGAATCGCCTCGCGGTCGGCTACGGGCACGACCTGAATGGCGTGCGCGGGAAATGTGGCAAGCGTTTTTCTACCCGCCTCAATCATCGTTTTCGCGATGAGCTGGTTGGAATGCATCGCTTCCTTGCCGCCGCGCAAAATCGTGGCATTGCCGGATTTGAAACACAGGCTCGCGGCATCCGCCGTCACGTTGGGGCGGGATTCATAAATGATGACCACGACCCCAATGGGCGTGGAAACTTTTTGCAGCTTCAAGCCATTCGGACGGATGCGCTCGTTCAGGATCCTCCCGACCGGGTCGGGCAGCGCCGCGACGTCACGCAGTCCTTTGGCCATGGCGGCGATGCGTTGGTCATTCAGCTTGAGCCGGTCAAGCATGGCGGATGGCAGGCCATTTTCCGCCGCTGCGTCCATGTCCCGGGCGTTGGCTTCCTGGAGCGCGTCGGAATTGTTTTCAAGGGCGTCGGCCATGGCGAGCAAACAGTCGTTCTTCTCGCGCGTGGTCAGTTTCGCGAGTTCGCGCGACGCGGCCTTGGCCTGTTTGGCCAGTCGCGTCATTTGTTCCGTCAAGGTCACGGCCAGGATAATACGCTAAAAAAGCCAAAGTGAAAAATGGGAAATTCCATCATCGCCATGGCGAATGGCGAACCTTCCACCAATCAGTCCTTTTGCCGCGCTGCCTCGAGCAACGCATCGGCCAGCTGTTGGGCCGTCCATTGGTTGCCGTTGAATTGACGGTAAATCCGGCCCTGCGGGTCGAGCACCACGGTTCGAAGGTTATGTGACAGGTTGTCTCCCTGGCGCATGACCATCAACCCCAGGCGCGGAGCCAGGCCGGCCAGCGTGTTGGTGGTGGCGTCGGCAAAGAGCCAATGGGCGGAATTGGTGCCGCGAAACTCAACGGCATAGTCCGATAAAATCTGGGGCGTGTCGAAGTCCGGGTCAAAGGAAATGGAAAGCAGCTGCCAGTTGGACGGGGCATTGGTCTCCGAGAGCAGCAGGGTCCGCACCTGGTCAAAATTCCGGTTCATCAGCGGGCAATAATTGGGCAACGGACAGCGCGTGAAAAAGAACGTGAACGCCACCGCCTTTCCGCGGAGGTCGGAGAAGTGGATATGATGTTGGTCTTCGGTCACCAGTTCGCCGTCCGGCAGCATGTCCCCGAGCTTAAGCATGGAAAACATGCCGCTGGTCATGGGCATGGAGTTGGCCGGGATGGTGTCAGTGTGTCCGACGCGATGAATATCTTCCACCCAGGCATTGGTCCGGCCCACCACCAGTGTGAAGCTGATCTTGTCACCAGCCGAGACGTCGCTCAGTTCGTTGGTGTCTTTGACGGGAAAAGCCATCGTCATTTCCATCATGTAGCCGGGAATGGCCTGATGATGGACGGTGACCTGGCTCCGGTCGGGCGCGATTTGTTCGACAACGCCGTGCGCAGGATAGGATTGAACCGTCCGGTCGTCGGTGTTGGGCGCGGCGCTGGCCGGGTTGGAGATGGCGGCAAGCAACGGCAAAAATCCAAAAAAAAGCCGCAGAGACTTCCTGGCTGCTGGTTTCACGATGTTTATTTCCTTAGTTGATGGATTTCATTGAGCACGGCCTTCGGTGTGTCGTTGTTCAAACCATCGAAATAGCCCCGCACGCGGCCCTGGGGATCCACCAGGGCGATGCGCTCAATGTGCGCAAAATTGCCCGGCATGTAGCCGAAAGTACTATTGGTGTCCATCGCGAGAAAACTGGTGCCAATCAGATTGTGAATCACGGCGTCGTCGCCGGTCAGCAACCACCAGCGGTTGGTGTCGGCGGTGAAATATTCGCCGTATTTCGCCAGCACCGGCACCGTGTCGTCGTCCGGATCCACGGTCAATGAAACCAGCCGGACGTCCGGTTGGTTGGTGGTGAGTTGCTGGATTTCTCCCATCTGACTGCTGACAATGGGACAGGTCAGCGAGCAGCTGGTGAACAGGAAACTCACCACGAGATATTTACCGTTCAGGTCCGCCCGGGTGACGGCGTGGCCGGTCTGATTCGTGAGGGAAAAATCGACCAGTTGGCGTGGATGATCCGGCGCCATGGCGAGCGGCGGCCCATCGTCGACTGGCACGCCCGGCCGGTTTTCCTGTTGGTTCAATGAATACATCAGCAACCAGAAGCCGGTTCCAAAAACCAAGGACAGGATGATGGCGGCCTGGAAAAACAGCCGCTCGCTACCGGAGGGTTTGGAACCGGCTTTCTCGGGCATGCCGTTTATTATTTCAGCTTGGCCGCGGCGTCGGCCAGCTTTTTCATGTATTTGTCCGGATCTTTATCAAAGTCCGCCTTTTCGGATTGGACACAGACTTTGATTTCCTGGCCTTTATAGACGAATACATACGGCTTGCCCATTTCGCCCAATTTCATGTCGCAGACGAGGCAGGTGTCGAGCGGATACGGTTTGAGTTTTGGCTCATCCGCCCGGCTGCTGAAGGAGACCACGACGATGGCCACCGCCAGAATGATGACGAGGAGGTATTTTATATTTTTCATATTTCCTTTTGGTTGTTGGTTATTCTTGGTGGGGTGAAGATCAAAACATAAAGCTCATGCTGACTTTAAAGAGCACCGGCGCGGCGAGTTGATTGCCGGTGTAATTTTGAAAAACGGGAAATTCCACGTCGGTATAAATTTTCACCGGATGAATGTGGAATTCAATTCCCGGTGACAGCATCAGCCGCTGATAGCCGCTGTTGTCCGGGTTGGCGTTGGAACCGCTATCACTCGTGCGCTCGGAAAAGATTGCCTGCGCGACCGGCGAAATCCGTACGTGGCCGAACGAAAATCCCTTGTAATCGATTCCCGCTGCGGTGTCGAGTTCGACCCCCGGTCGATATCCGGCCTGGGTCAGCACCGGCACGTCCAACACCCCCTGCGCGAACCAGTCCCATTTTTCATCCTGGGTGATATTGCCGCGATAAAAACCGCCCAGCAACAGGTCCGTGCTGCCGGACCCGATTTCGCTGTCGCGGTCAACGTCACCGAAGGAATTTTCGTGGGTCCAGTCGCCGGTCGGCAGCTTGAGACCAAACGTGACGCCGGCGGATTGGTCCGCAAAAAATCCCGTGTAAATCCCTTCGAGCCGGATGTCGCCGAGAGCACCCCAGTTGACCGTCGTAATCGGATTTCCCGGAGCGTTGCTGGTGGTCTTGAACGAGCGATAATCATAAGGCACTTCAACCTGAACCCCCCAGCTCGGGTTGAACAAATATTGGAGGCCGGCCGTGATGAAGTCCGTGGCAATCTCCTTGTCGCCGTTGTTCGCGGCGGGCGCCTCCGAAGTGCCGCTCCAGTTGCGGTTCTGGTCCGAGTAATCGTATTGAAGGAAGGCCATTCCACCCTGGCCATCCGGAAACATGGAACTGGTGCCCACGTCAAACACGCCGCAACCGCACGCACAGGCATGAACCACACCCGGCGCGAGGATTCCGGCCAGCAAACCACCACCCATTTTTACTGCTGCAGAAATATTTTTTCTATTTTTCATTTTAAATTCCAAGTTGTGAGACCCCGCCGCATGGCGGATCTCAAAGTTAATTTTTTGGAGCAATCAGGCGGGCCGGCAGGATGCCGAACCCATTTATTCAGGGACGGCGACACGCCGTCCCTCCCGTTATCAAAACGAATTAGACGAAGAAACTGCGCGGTGGAGGGGTCCGTGGTGGTTGGCTGAGCGATTCCGCGAAGGCATTGGCGACCGGCAAAAGTTGAAAATGCGACGGGGCAATCGGCACGAAGTTTTCCTGGGCCGGTGTAAATTCAAGCTTCTGCGTTTGGGCCGTGAATTCGCTCTTCTTTTCGGACTGCTTGGCCGCGGCGATGGCCCGGCAGATCGGACAGGGATAATTGCCGTCAAACGTGCGGGACACGGATTCGGAAAGCGAGTGCGTGCGCAAATTGTCCGCGAGCATCGTCGTCCACGCCACCGATTGCAGCGCGGCCCAATGCGCGCCGGTGGTCGTGATGAGCGCCACAATCACAAAAATCTTGCCGAAACGGACGAGCACGCCGCAACCATCAGCCATTCACCCGATTAAGTCAAGACCGGGAAGGAAAAACGGGTTGCGTATCCGTGGTTAATTTTCGATTCCGGACGCTTGACGAGGCATCCTGGCCTACGCTTGAATCCACACCA
>Ga0187887_10002471_pt1 | contig 14775 bp, 13 predicted proteins | sample June2016WEW_7_10_FD_132977 | JGI IMG/M metagenome (GOLD analysis project Ga0187887, IMG submission 132977) | Peatland microbial communities from SPRUCE experiment site at the Marcell Experimental Forest, Minnesota, USA - June2016WEW_7_10 | ecosystem: Environmental > Terrestrial > Soil >...
AAGTTCATGGCTGGTGGCTCGCGGGAGCCTGGGCGGATTGCGGGTTGAGGCAGGCTTCGATCACCGTTTGCCAGTGCGGGCCCTTGTCGCGGTCGGCGGTTCCCATGGCGGTGACGTCTTCGTTGGCGACTGGTGCGAGGGCAGTGCGCGTGTAGGTGACTTCGACGGCGGTGTGGGTTGCGTCGATGGGGGTGAGGCGGACGTCGATGACGTTGAGGAAGGCGTCGGGGAGGACGGCAACATACTGCAGGCGGCCAGCGGCGAGGTCATAAGCGGTGTTGACCCAGATGCTGGTGCGAGGGCCGTGCTGGACGGTGAAGACGGCGCCCTGGCTGTCGCGCGCGGGCTGCGGATAGAGGAAGTGCGGGTCCCAGTCCTTGCCAGCCCAGCAGCGCTCGCCTTCGGGGCCGAAGAGCGGGGCGACGCGGGGGAGCGGGGCGGCGAGCTGGAAGCGGAAGGTAGTGCTGACATGGGCGAGTTGGGGTGAGGTCTGCATAGGGTCCGCCGTTTGTGGGGTGTTGAGGAGCGGGAGTGCGAGAGCGAGGGAGAGGAGGGCTGGATTCATTTGCGTGGCCTTTGGCTGCGAGCTTTTGTATGCGGATGCTCGGTGCGTTCGTGGAGGTGGTGGCTGTCAATGGCGCGCAGGGTGAGTCCGTAGAGCTTTTTGAACTGCTCGATCTCTCTGAGGGTTTGCGTGGAGAAGGGGGCTTTGCCTTCGAAAGCGTGGAGGACGATGCCTTCGAGGAGGTCGCCGAGGGTGAGGTCTTTTAGCTCGGCGACGGCTTTGAGGACTTTGAGGATGCGTTTTTCGATACGGACGCCGGTCTGGACGCGTTCGACTTCGACGGGTTCGGATTGGGAGTGTTCGGAACCGGGTTCATGCTGCATTGGTACCAATGTACCAAGGTATGTTGGTAGAGTCAATGGCCGGAGCGGCCGTGCGGGCGGTCAGGGGAGCTGGGCGGCGGCCCCGCTGGGGTTCCAGTGGTCGGAGCCGGCGAGGAAGACGCGGGGATAGAACTTGCGGGCTTCGGCTGCGGTGAGCTGGCGGGACCAGGGGACGCGGGCGGATGGTTGCGCGCCGGGGCCGATGCTGCGGTATTCGGCGAAGAAAGCGGTTTGCTCGTTGGCGGTCTTGCCCCAGTTGTTCCAGCCTTCGGGGCGAATGTCCGCGGGGAGTTCGGTATCGATATAGACGACGCGGGCGTATGGACGCCACGGGCGGCCGAGGAAGATGCCGGCGGAATGCGCGTCGGGATCGGGGTTGGGGTCGAGGCTGGTTGTGACTTTGCTCGAGAGGATGACGTAGCCGGTGGTTTGGGTGGCGGAGGTGCGGGACTGCGCGGTGAGGTAGCCGCGGCTGTTTGCGTGGATCTCGGAGCGATCGAAGACCGCGGCGGCGTTGCCGAAGATGAAGTCGACGCCGCCTTCGATGTATGAGTCGAGGTAGTACTGGCGGCCGTAATCGGCGAAGAGCGTGTCCTGATGGCCGAGGAAGCGGCAGTGTTTGAAGACGGCGCGGTCGGCGCGAACCGCGATGGCGACGGCCTGGCCGGTGTTGCCAGCGGTATTTTCGAAGGTGAGGTTGTCGGCTTCGAATCCGGCGCCGTTGACTTCTACGGTCTCGGTAAAGAAGGTGCCGCCGGCCTGCCTGGCATTCAGGCTGTCGGTGATCACGACGTCTTCGGGCGCGTGGCCCGTGCCGAGGAGCGTGATGTTGGGGTGGTTCTGCGTAATGTTGAGGCGCTCATGGTACGTGCCGGGGGCGATTTCGATGAAGACGCGGGCGTCTTTTCCGTTTCGAGATGGGCCGGGCCAGGGGTGGTGGTCGAGGGCCATTTGGATGGTGGGGAACTCGGTGGCGCCTTCGATGCCGGTTTTCACGTCGGGTGAGACGCGGACATGGACGTCCTGGGCGTGGAGGGTGGCGGCGAGGAGGAAGGCGAGCAGCAGAATGGAGAGGCGCATCGCGTAACAGTGTGCCGGGTCGGGGGACGAAAAGCTACTCTGTTGGTTGCGAATCGAGAACGGAGGAGGGGTTCATTGAGAATGCGGGCGGGGTCTCTGGCGGCTGTCGTTGCAATTGCGATTGCAGGCGCGGACGCGGGTACGGCGCGAGGGCAGGCAGCGCTGAGCGATGGGAGCGGGGCGTACGCGACGGGGAAGTATCGGAATCTGTTTAAGGAGGACGGGCACTCGGAGAAGCAGATTCGGGCGAAGATCGATGCGGCGTATCAGCAGCTGTTCCACGGCGATCCGCAGACGCAGGCGGTGGTGTTTGCGGCGGGGTCGAATGCGAATGGGCCGCTGATGTATCTGACGGACTGGAACAACAAGGACGTGCGGACCGAGGGCATGTCGTACGGGATGATGATCACGGTGGAGCTGAACAAGAAGGCGGAGTTCGACGCGCTGTGGAACTGGGCGACGACGTACATGTACATCGCGGACGCTAAAGCGCCGAGCTACGAATACTTCGCGTGGTCGTGCAAAACGGATGGGACGCACAACTCAGAGGGGGCGGCGCCGGATGGGGAGTCGTACTTTGCGATGGCGCTGCTGTTCGCGGCGAATCGGTGGCCGGGCGGACAAGGAATCTACGATTATCGGGAGCAAGCAGAGAAGCTGCTGACGGCGATGGTGCATCGGGAGACGATTACGGCGCCGGGGCCGCGCGGGCCGCACACGGTGGGGGCGGAAATGAATCTCGATCCGCCGATGGTGAAGTTTGTACCGGAGGCGTGGCCCAGGCCGATTACGGATCCGTCGTATCACTTGCCGGCGTTCTATGAGTTGTGGGCGCGGTGGGGTCCGGCGGAGGATCGGGATTTTTGGGAGCGGGCCGCGGAGGCGAGCCGGGCGTTTTTCCCGAAGGTGACGAATGCGGAGACGGGGCTGGGGCCGGACTTTGCAAATTTCGACGCAAGCCCGATGACGGGGCCGTTTGCGCGGCGAGGGAGCGTGTTTGGGTACGACGCGTGGCGGACGCAGAGCAACTGGAGCGTGGACTGGTCGTGGTGGCGGAAGGCGCCGGAGGAGCAGGCGCTGAGCGATCAAATCCAGAAATTCTTCGAGTCGCAGGGAATGGACACCTACGGGCCGATGTACACGCTGAAGGGGCAGCTGCAGCATCCTGATCCGCGAGTGACGCACGAGGAGCATCCGGAAGGACTGGTGGGGACGAATGCGGTGGCGGGGCTGGCGGCGACGGATCGAACGCGGGAACGGTTATTCACAGAGGCCCTGTGGAACACGAAGATTCCGTCGGGTCAGAGCCGGTACTACGACGGGATGCTGTATCTGATGAGCCTGATGCACTGCGGCGGGGAGTTCAGGATCATCGAGCCCAAGTGAGCGCTCAGCGTTCAGACGGAGCAGTCCCTGGCAACGTCGGTGGTCGCCACTTAGGTTGGCGAAAAAAACGTGAAGCAGTGCTAATGTCGGGTACGAGATGGTCTACTCCATCACGCTGAACGGACGCACGCGCAGCTTCGGGGATTTGAAGATTCTGCTGGCGAAGTCAACGCCGGCGCGGTCGGGCGATGCGCTGGCCGGAATCGCGGCGGAAAACGAAGAGGAGCGGGCGCTGGCGAAGATGGCGCTGGCGGAGGTTCCGCTGGCGCGATTTCTGGAAGAGCTGCTGATTCCGTATGAGCGGGACGAGGTGACGCGGCTGATTGTGGATACGCACGACGCGCAGGCGTTTGCGGCGATCGGCGGATTAACGGTGGGTGAATTTCGCGAGTGGCTGCTCGACCCAGCGACGGATATCGAGACGATGACGCGGACGGCGCCAGGGATTACACCGGAGATGGCGGCGGCGGTGTCAAAGCTGATGCGGAATCAGGATCTGATTCTCGCCGGCCAGAAATGCCGGGTGGTGACGCGGTTCCGCAACACGCTGGGTTTGCCGGGGCGGTTGTCGGTGCGGCTGCAGCCGAATCATCCGACGGACGATGTGCGGGGGATTGCCGCGTCAATGCTGGAGGGCTTGCTCTATGGGTGTGGCGATGCGGTGATCGGGGTGAATCCCGCGTCGGACAGTTTGCAGGCAGTGACGCGACTGCTGGAGATGATGAATGCATTTCGGGAGCGCTACGACGTGCCCACACAAACATGTGTGCTCGCGCATGTTACAAATACGCTGCGCGCGATGGAACGGGGCGCGCCGGTGGACCTGGTGTTCCAGTCGATTGGCGGGACGGAGGGGACGAATCGGAGCTTCGGTGTTTCGCTCAAACTGCTCGAGGAGGCGCGGGCGGCGGCGCTCGAACTGAAACGCGGGACGGTGGGCGAAAGCGTGATGTATTTCGAGACGGGTCAGGGGAGCGCGCTGTCAGCGGGTGCACATGAGGGCGTGGATCAGCAGACATGCGAAGCGCGGGCGTACGCGATGGCGCGGCATTTCAAGCCGCTGCTGGTGAATACGGTGGTGGGGTTCATTGGGCCGGAATATCTGCTGGATGGGAAGCAGATTATTCGCGCGGGCCTCGAAGATCATTTCTGCGGCAAGCTGCTGGGGCTGCCGATGGGGTGCGATGTGTGCTACACGAATCACGCGGAGGCGGACCAGGACGATATGGATACGCTGCTGACGCTGCTGGCGGTGGCGGGGGTGAATTTCGTGATGGGGGTTCCGGGCGCGGACGATGTGATGCTGAATTATCAGAGCACGTCGTTTCACGATGCGCTGTACGCGCGGAGCGTGCTGGGGCTCAGGCGCGCGCCGGAGTTTGAGGCGTGGCTGGAGCGGATGGGGATCGCGGACGAGCGCGGGGATCTGATCGGGACCGGTGCGGAACGCAAGCTGCTGTCGGGGGCGAGCGAGTGGCTGGGATAGAGTCGCGCGCGGGCACGGGGGTTCAGGCCAGGGACGATTTGTGGGCGCGGCTGCGGGAGATCACGCCGGCGCGGATCGGGCTGGGGCGTGTGGGCGCGAGCTTGCCGACGCAGGCACTGCTTGACTTTGAGCTCGCGCATGCGCGGGCGCGGGATGCGGTGCAGGCGGGGTTCGATGCTGAGGCGCTGGCACGCGAGCTGCGAGTCGGCGGGTTCGGGGAGCCAGCGATCGTCGCGAGCCAGGCGCGGGATCGGATGGAGTATTTGTTGCGGCCGGATTTGGGGCGGGCGCTCGATGCCAAGAGCCGGGAAAAGCTGAAGGAATCACGCGGAGACGGCTGCGAGCTGGCGCTCGTAATTGCAGATGGGCTGTCGGCGGTCGCACCGGCGCGACATGCGACGCCGCTGCTTCGGGAGTTCCTAACCGCGCTGGGATCGAACCGGAATAAAGTCACAGTCGTCGTGGCAAATCGCGGCCGCGTGGCGTTGGGCGACGAGATTGGTGCGTTGCTGCGGGCCGAAGCGGTCGTCGTGCTGATCGGAGAGCGGCCCGGGCTGAGTTCGCCGGATAGTCTGGGGGTATATCTAACCTGGGCGGCGCGGGTGGGGCGGACGGATGCGGAGCGGAACTGTATTTCAAACGTGCGGCCGGAGGGGTTGCCGTACCAGGATGCGGCGAAGCGTCTGGTTTATCTGGTCTGCGAGGCGCGGCGATTGAAGCGGAGCGGAGTAGCGCTGAAAGACGACAGCGAGGGAGCTGGCCAGCTAAGAAGCGGTCAGCGATAAGACGGCCAGCCAGGAAGCAGTGAGGAGCGGCAGGCGAAGTGCGAGCGAAAACCCAACGGCGGCGAGGAGGTCTCTGTGGTAATCGGCGGAGGCTCTTCCTCGACAACTTTTAACGGAAGGCAAGTCATCAAATGATGACGAGGCGGGGTCTGTGTCTTTTCCACTCCTCGATCCAGCCTAGAATAGTAACTAATATGGCAATCCGACGTTTCTCCCCCCTTCTGGCAGTGGCGGTGTGTGTGGCGGCTGTGACATCGGCGTGGGCCGATGCGGCTCCGTTTGATTTGGCAGGTCCCAAACTCGAGGTGAAGGTCACGCGAGCGGGCAGGACGCTGCCCGTTTCCGAAGTGCCGAACCTTGCGGCGGGCGATCGGGTTTGGATCAGGGCGGATTTGCCGGCGGGCCAGTCGGCGCACTACCTGATGGTCGCGGCGTTCCTGCGGGGATCGACGAATCCGCCGCCGGAGAATTGGTTCTTCAAGCAGGAAACCTGGGACAAGAAGACGGGTAGCGAAGGGCTGACGGTGACGGTGCCGGAAGGCGCACAGCAGGTGCTGATTTTTCTTGCGCCGGAGACAGGGGGGGATTTTCACACGCTGGTAAGCGCGGTGCGGGGCAAGCCGGGATCGTTTGTGCGCGCGTCCCAGGATCTGAATCAGGCGATGCTGGACCGCTCGCGGTTGGATACCTATTTGGCAGCGGTGCGTGAGATCAACGCGACCGATCCGGCGAAGCTAAAGGATGCGGCACCGCTGCTGGCGCGCAGCCTTGGCATGAAGATCGACGAGAAGTGCATGGAAAGGATGCCGGAGCTGCAGGCGGCGTGCCTGATGCAGGGGCAGGAGGCGCTGATCCTGAACGATGGGCACAGCGAGTCGATTGTGGAAGCGCTGACAGCGGGGCCGGCGGGCGATCTGGCGATGCAGCTGAGCTACACGCCGCAGGCGAGCTACGGGTTCTACAGCCCGTATGTCGGGTCGGTGATTGATATCGCGCGCATCCTCGACACGTTCCACACGGCGCAGTACCAGTACATTCCGGCGCTGGCGACGCAGCAGGGCGAGGAGATCGCGCTGGTGTTGAACACGCCGCCGTCGTTTCACAATCCGAAATCGGTGCTGGTGACGGCGCTGCCGGCGGTCGAGGGGGCGCAGCCTCCGCCGCTGCATCCGGTGGACTCGAAGCAGAACTATTGCGCGGAGAAAAATTCACTGGTGCTGGCTGTGGATGGCGCGCCGCTGGTGTTCTCGACCGGCTACACGCACGAGATGACGCTGCGTCTGAAGAAGAAGGATGGCAAGACCATCGATGAGGCGGTGAAGCCGGACGCCGAGAAGGGTGGGCTGGAGCTGGAGGCGAAGGACCTGAGTGCGGGCGATTTCGGGAACACGATCGACGCGTCGCTGCACGGGTACTGGGGATTTGAGAAGTACGACGGGCCACAGTTCCGCCTCGAAAACATGCACGCGCAGCACTGGGAGCTGGCGGCGGCGGATCGCGAGGCGCTGATTGTGGGGCGCGAGGACACGATTCATCTGTCGACGGACGATGCGAGCTGCGTGGACACGATTCTGGTGAAAGATTCGACGGGCGAGGAGCTGAAGGCGGACTGGAAGGCGACGGGCATCGATGAGGTTGAGGTGCAGTTGCCTCTGAAGGAGGCGCATCCGGGGCCGCTGCAACTGGAAGTGAAGCAGTTCGGGACGGTGACGGCGCAGACGATTCCGCTGCGGGCGTATGCGGCGGCGGGGCATCTGGACAGCTTCAGGCTGCATGCAGGCGACGCGCAGGGGGTGCTGAAGGGCAGCACGCTCGAGGATGTGGCGAACCTGACGCTGGACGGAGTGACGTTCACGCCGGGGAAGATCGATGCCACCATGGGCAGCGACGAGCTGCCGATGATCGCGAAGGACGCGAAGGCCGCGGAGAAGCTGAAGCAGGGCCAATCCGGCATGGCGCAGGTGACGCTGACCGACGGGCGGACGATGACGGTGGCTGTGGCGGTGGGCGCACCGCGTCCGGGGGTTGCGCTGATCGGGAAGAGCGTGCAGGCGTCGGCGTCGAGCACGGGGAGCAATATTCAGCTGGCAAACCAGGACGAGCTGCCGCAGGATGCGAAGCTGACGTTCAGCGTGCGGGCGCAGTTGCCGGCGACGTTCCGGCGCGCGGAGCAGATTGAAGTGGCCACCGCGGACGAGGCGTTTTCGACGACGCTGAGTCTGGACAACGGCGGCATGACCCTGGAGAACGCGCAGGTGGCGCTGGCGACGCTGGATCCGGCGAAGGCGTTTGGCGGGTCGGCGTTTGGGCCGCTGAAGTTCCGCATTGTGGAAGACGGCACGTCGGGAGACTGGCAGCCGCTGGCGACGCTGGTGCGTCTGCCGGAGCTGCACGATCTGAAGTGTCCCGCGGGCGTCGACGAGCAATGCAGGTTGAGCGGATCGAACCTGTTTCTGGTGGATTCGGTGGCGAGCGATCCGCAGTTCGATCATCCGGTGGAAGTGCCGGATGGATTTCCGGGGTATGTGCTGCCCGTGCCGCATCCGGAGGGTGGGCAGCTCTACGTGAAGCTGCGCGACGATCCCTCGGTGGTGAACCAGGTAACGCTGGCCGCGGAGAATCTGCCGACGCCACCAAGCCAGGCGGCGCGTCATGCGACGCGGGCCGCGTATCACGAGGGAGAAGCAGCGCCGCCGCCCGGCGCCGCGGGGCAGACGGGCGATGCGGGGAAACCGGCGGCTCCGAAGGGGAGTGCTCCGGCGGATGAGACCAAACCGGCTCCACAGCCGTCCACAACCCAGCAGTCGTCCCAGCCGTCGACTCCGCCGCAAAGCGGGACGGGGCAGCCGCAGTAGCCCGGTTCTTCCCTCCACACACGGCAAGGATCGTGTCTGCCATAATGGATCGCGGTTGCGGGCGCAGGAGGGCAAAGATGCGGGCGCAATGGAAACTCTGTCTGGTTCTTGTGTGTTGTGGAGCGAACGCACTGGCGCAGAAGCCGCTCGATGTTCCTCCGGTGGCCACGCCGGCCCCGGTCGCGTCGTCGGGGCCGATGACACTGGACGTCGTAGTGACGGACAAGGCGGGTCATGTGATCCGCGGACTGAAGCAGGAAGATTTCACGCTGCTGGATAACAAGCAGCCGGCGACGATCCGTTCGTTTGCGGCGCACGAGATCGAGACGCCCAACAACGATCCACAGGCGCTTATTCTGTTGATCGACGATGTGAGCACGGGCTTCACCAACGTCAGCATCGTACGCACGCAGATCGAGAATTTTCTGCGCGGCAACGGCGGGCATCTGGCGATTCCGACCGGGATTTATATGCTGACGGATTCCGGCCTCAGTCAGGTAACGGAAATCTCGAGTGACGGCAATAAGCTGGCCGATGTATTGCATCAGAAGCAAGGCGCGCTGCACGATATTCCGCGCTCGGCGGGGTTCTACGGCGGGGAAGAGATATTGGAGATCTCGCTGAAAGCACTGGCAGGCTTGGGCGACTATCTGGGCCACGCATCGGGCAGGAAGCTGGTGGTGTGGATAGGGCCGGGCTGGCCGATCTTCGACAATCCCAACGTGATCGTCAGCCCGCAGCAGCAGCGCAATTTCTTCAGCGCCATCGTGGGCATCTCCAGCACGCTGCAGCAGGCGGGCATCACGTTATACGCCGTGGACCCGCTGGGCACCGTAGACGCAGCCAGCTCGCGCACGTTTCTCTGGGAGAGCTTCCTGAAGCCGGTGACCAAGCCAACCAAGTCGGATCCAGGCGATCTGGCGCTGCAGGTTTTCGCGACGCATTCCGGGGGTACGGCGGTCTCCGGCAGCAACGACATCACGGGCGAGATTGAGAAGTGCGCGAACGACGCGTCGGCGTGGTATTCGATGACCTTCGATCCGCAACGGCCGGATGCCCCGAATACCTGGCACGATGTTGTGGTGAAGGTGGACAAGCCGGGCCTGAAGGTGCGGACGATCAACGGCTACTACGCGCAGCCGTAACGACAGCCAGTAGCTGGTAGCGAGTAGCACATAGCCTGTAGCTCGTAGCCGAAACGGGCGCCAGTACGATAAGAGAATGATCGAAGGGCGGCGCAGCGGGACCGCGGAGCGGGTGGCCATGCGGCGCGCGGCGCATCAGCTTTACGATCGGCCGCTGATTTTCGAGGATCCACTGGCGCTGGCCGTCCTGAGCGAAGAATCGGCGGCGCGGGTTCGCGGCGAAACGGAAGAAGACAACGGACCATGGGCGCGCGGACTCCGCATTTTCATTGCCGTACGCAGCCGCTTTGCGGAAGATGAGCTGGCGCTGGCGGTGCAGCAGGGCGTTCGGCAGTGTGTGGTGCTGGGCGCGGGGCTGGACACCTTCGCATACAGGAATCCGTTTGCGGAACTGCGGGTGTTCGAGGTGGATCATCCGGATACCCAGGCATGGAAGCGCGAGCGATTGCGGCATGCGGGGATTGCGATTCCGGAGTCGATGCGGTTTGCGCCCGTGGATTTCGAACGAGACACGCTCGCTCATGGCCTCGAAGCGGTGGGGTTTCGCCGCGAGGAGCCGGCATTTTTTTCGTGGTTGGGGGTGGTGCCGTATCTGACGCGCGATGCGGCGTTTGCGACGCTCTCGTTCATTGCGGGATTGCCGCGGAGCAGCGGTTTGGTTTTCGATTACACGATACCGCGCGCCATGATGGGCGAGGCGGAGGGGCGTGCCTTCGATTTGCTGGCGGAGCGGGTTTCGCGGGCAGGCGAGCCCTTCCGGCTGTTCTTCGACCCGACGCAGCTGGCGGAGGATCTGCGGGCGCTGGGGTTCACGGAGATCGAGGATCTGGATGGCGCGGCAATTCGCGCGCGTTGGTTTGGAGAGGACGCGCAGGCACCGGGGTCGAGTGGACGGTCGGGGCGGTTGCTGTGCGCGAGGGTCTAACCACCCCAGCAAGCCAACATCCAGACGACACCAGAGCTTGATGGGGACCCCGGAAGACCGACGGTGCTTACCAGATGCCGGGCGCGAGTCGCCAGCGGGTGACGGCCGTGAATTCGCGAAAGCCAGGCAGTTCGCGCTGCAGGATTCGATCCTCGAGGGCGGTGCGGACGATCACTATGACGGCCATGATGCCCGCAATGGCGAGCGCCCAATTGGAGCCGAGGATCAACGCCACCGAGAGTGCGCCCGCCGATCAGCACGCAGCGACGAGCTACATATTCGTGTGGCCGGCGCGCATTTCCTCGTTGAAAGTGGGGCGGGTGACGGCGAGCGCGGCGGCGAGCCTCGCGTGATATTCCTCGGCGCGGCTGAGCAGCGACGGCGTGGCGGAGGCGTATTCGCCGTCGAGGGCGAGCAAGCCCTGGCGCGAGAGGTCGGCAGCCATGCGGGAGAGCTCGTCCGCGGTGGTGTTCAGGTACTGCGCGTCGCGCGGGTCGACGATCCAGACGGGCTGATTTGCGCCGAGAACGCCGGAAAGCCAATAGACCTTGAGGGCGAGGAAATCCATGCGGCTGCGGTCGTCGGTGTCGGTGAAGAAGAACTTCTTCTGCCAGCGGCTGTAGTAGCGCGTGGTGACGGGAACAGGCTGGCGATTGCCGCTCTTGAGCAGTTCGAGCTGGCCGCGGTCGAGGGTCTTGCGGACGGCGTTGTAGATGAAGGTTTCGGCGTAGGGCTGCTCCGGCGCCGGGACGATTTCCGCGAAAGTAACGGTCATGCTGGCAGAAACCAGGGTGTGAAGCGGTGATTGTGTGCCATCTTCGAGATGGAGGGTGCCGTGGACGATAAAGGTGTCGGCCCCGGAAGAGGAGCGATGAAACGGCCAGGCAAAGTCGCTGAAGCTCACAGGAAGACCGGCGAGAGTGACGTAGGCATCAGGACGCGGGTTGCGGAGGCGATGGGCGGCCTCGCGCAGGTGCGTGGTCATCTCCGGCAGCAGCTCGGGCTTATGGAAGTCGAAGGCCTCGCTGAGTTCGAGCAGAAGGGTTCGCTCGGCAGGGGCTGCGGCGGTGGTGGCGAGGCAGAAACGCGTAGTGGGATGGCCGTTGAAGTCGGATCCTATATCGATGGAAAGGACGGTAAGACCCGCCTGTTGGGCGGCGGTCTGTAGGTTCGCGGTAAGAGTGGATTCGAGATGAGCGGTCATGTCCGTGAGGTATCAGGCCTGATTGTAGCGGCTGAGCCGCGGCGAGCGAAACCGGGGGGCCGCAGGTGACGCTGAAAGCAAGGGTTAAGGGATATGCCACGAGAGTGGGAGAGCGTAATGTTTACCCGGTTTGTATCCTCGTGCAAGGCTGAGGGCCGGGGCGGAGATACGCCCGGGCGTGCAGCAACTTTTTCGGCGCATGAACGTCTAGTCAGGATTACGCAGACTTGTGACAAGGGAGGAAGGTTCTTCTGTGCACATTGTTCGACGCACCGCCCTCGTGGCACTCGCATCGGTTGAACTGGCGGTACTGCTCGCGGCATTCACCAAACCCGCATACGGCTATGTGGATCCAGGCTCGGGTCTGCTGGCGGTCCAGGTGGGAGGGTCGATGCTGGCCGGAGGGTTGTTCATCCTGCGTTCCAAAATCCGGCGTCTGTTTGGCATGACCTCGAACGAAGGAAAGATCGAGGCAGAAGAGAGCGCACAACCCGAACCGAGTAAGTAACTGATGGCGACAGCCGAGCTCACGCTCGAGACCTTTCGCGACCCCGCTGGCTCTTTGCGCATCGCCGGGGATCGTGTGCTGCGCGAGGTCCGTCCTGAGCACGCCAAGGCCGCGCTTAGATTCCTGCAGTCACCGACCGCCCAGGAGTGGGTCACGCAGGGACGGCTGATTGAAACCCGTTTCATCCCCCATGAAAATGGCGATTTGACCCTCGAGCATCCGCGGGTTTTCTTTCCTTCCTATCCGTGGGAGTGGACGCCGAGCGGGTGGATTGCGGCGGCGGATCTGACTCTGTATCTGTGCGATGGATTGTTGGCACAGGGGCTGATCCTGAAAGACGCAACACCGCTGAACGTGTTGTTCCGCGGAACGCGGCCTGTTTTTGTGGACGTGCTGTCGGTGGAGGAGCGCGATCCGGCGAGCCCGCTGTGGCTGGCGTACGGGCAGTTCGTGCGGACGTTTTTGCTGCCACTGGCGGCGTATCAATTCCTGGGATGGCCGCTGGCCGCGTCGATGCAGAAGCGTGACGGGTACGAGCCGGCGGACCTGGCTCCGCACCTGAGCCGGGGGCAGCGGTGGCGAGAGCCCTTCCGCTCGCTGGTGACCCTGCCGCTGATGCTGGAAAAGAGCGGCGGAAAGAGCGCACACGACACCCGCGTGCGGCAAAGCCCGGAAGTGGCGCTGGCGGTGCTGCGGCGGAATCTGGGCAGGTTGCGGGGACATCTGCGGCGCATCGAGCAAGGGCTGCAGTCGGGGCGGCGCTCGTCGCGTTGGAGCGGGTATGCGCACTCGGCCGACCATTACAGCGCGGAGGATCAGAAGCTGAAAAGGCAGTTTGCGCGGGACGCCCTGACCGCTGCGCAGCCGAAGCATGTCCTCGACCTGGGAGCAAACAGCGGGGTGTATTCGCGCATCGCGGCGGAGTGCGGCGCGAACGTCGTGGCCTGGGATACGGATTTGCCGGCGACGGAGGAGAACTGGCGCGAAGCGCAGCGACGAGACCTGGACATAGCGCCGCTGTTCGCGAATCCAGCGCGGCCCACGCCGGCGGCGGGATGGCGCAATGCTGAGAACCTGGCATTGCTGGATCGGTCGCGGGGGCGCTTTGACTGCGTGATGATGCTGGGGCTGATCCATCACCTGCTGCTCGCGGAGCAGATTCCGATGCGGGAGATTGTCGGGCTGCTGCGCGAGCTGACCACTAGCTGGGCGATTGTGGAGTGGGTGCCGGCAAGCGATCCACGGTTTGTGGATCTGCTGCGTGGGCGCGAGGAGCTGTATGGGCATCTGGACGAAGCCGCGTTCCTGAGTGCGGCAGAGAACCACTTTACCGTTGTGCTGCGCGATGCGCTGCCGAATGGCCGGGTCCTGTTTCTTCTGCAGGCCAGGTAAGGGCGGGTGCGAGCGCATTCATGGAGTGCAGGGCGAAGTTCATGGGCGCGCTGCTGGCTGGAGGGCGCGGGAGCGGCCATTCTGCTGGCGCCGGGGCTCCTGTGGACTGAGCTTTCCCAAACGCACATCGATCAATATCACCGGCTCCTGCCGCTGACGGCGGTGGCGCGGGCGCTGGCTGTGGATCTGGCCGCACTTTCGCTGCTGGCGATGGTGGTGGTAGGAGGGCTGGAACGGCTGAGCGGAGCGCGGGACGCGGGGCTCGGAGGACCTGCCGGGGTCGATGACAATCGCAGACGCGTCGTGGGGCTGCTGTGGGCGCTATGGTTCGGACTCCTGGCGGCGCGCGCGATCGCAGGCATGATCGTCTCGCAGGTGCTGTGGTGGCGGCAGATCACTACGGGGCGGGCTTTTTTGGTGGTAGCGGGGACGCTGCTGATTCTGTGGCTGGCGTCGCCGCACTGGTACGGGGTGGCGGTTCGCGCGACGCGGTTTGGCTCGCTGTTGGTGGGGTTCTGCATTTTCTGGATGATTCCGGTGCTGGTGGCCGCGGGTTTTGCGGACCAGCCGCGGGACCAGGCGCAATTTCGGAAGCCGCTACCGGCGACGACCGCGCCGCACCCACGGGTGGTGTGGCTGCTCTTCGATGAGATGTCGTACGACCAGGTGTTTGTGCATCGCGTCCCGGATTTGGAGCTGCCGAATCTGGACAAGCTGCGCGGGGAGAGCGTGACCTTCTCCGACGTGGAGCCGGACGGCTTCTTTACGGAGGATGTGATCCCGTCGATTTTTCTCGGCGAACCCATCAATCGAGTGCGGGCCACGATCTCAGGGTGGATGCTGTACCGGACAGCGCAGCATGCGCCGTGGCAGCGATTCGACGGCAGCCGGACGCTTTTTGCCGATGCGCGGCGCGCGGGATGGACGACGGGCGCGATCGGCGAATACAACCCCTATTGCCGCATTCTGGGGGACCAGCTGGATTTTTGCTGGATGGGCCTGCCGCCCCTGCCAGATCATTTTTCGCGGGACAAAAACACGCTGGAGAACGTGACCGCACCGCTGGCGGCGGAGTGGAATCGGCTGTTTGGGCACAAGGACGCGCCAGCGATCGCTCCATC
>Ga0187887_10002476_pt1 | contig 14745 bp, 14 predicted proteins | sample June2016WEW_7_10_FD_132977 | JGI IMG/M metagenome (GOLD analysis project Ga0187887, IMG submission 132977) | Peatland microbial communities from SPRUCE experiment site at the Marcell Experimental Forest, Minnesota, USA - June2016WEW_7_10 | ecosystem: Environmental > Terrestrial > Soil >...
CGTGGCGACGATCTATAAAATCTGCGAGCGGGCGGCATGGGAGGCGGCCGGACAGGCCGGGCTTTATCGCGGCTCGGAACTCGATGCACGCGACGGCTTCATCCACTTTTCGAGTGCGGCGCAAGTCGCCGAAACGGCGGCAAGGCATTTTGCACGGCAGAGCGATCTGATGCTGATCGCGGTCGATGGTGCGGCGCTCGGAGCGGCGCTCAAGTGGGAGCCCTCGCGCGGCGGCAATCTGTTTCCGCATCTTTACGCAGACCTGCCGCTGACCGCGGTGCGCTGGGCTAAGTCCTTGCCCGACGAGGTCGATGGGCGGCGCGAACTCCCGGAGCTGCAGCCGTGATCGCCCTATTAGGCCGTCTGGCACGGCCCCTCCTGCACGCGCTCGACCCGGAAGATGCCCATCGGCTCGCGGTCAGAATGCTGAAACTGGCGCCGCTGCGGGCCGCCGCCCCGGATGACAAACGGCTGGCGATGCGGGTGTTCGGGCTCAATTTCCCCAATCCGATCGGGATCGCGGCCGGCTTCGACAAGAACGCCGAGGTGCCGGACGCGCTGCTTCGTATCGGCTTCGGTTTTGTCGAGGTCGGCACCATCACGCCGCTAGCCCAAGAAGGCAATCCGCGTCCGCGCGTGTTCCGGCTCGACGCCGATCACGGCGTCATCAACCGGCTCGGCTTTAATTCCGAAGGCGCCGACATCGTACTGCGCCGGCTCGCGGCGCGGGCGCAATCCGGCGGCGTGGTCGGCATCAATATCGGCGCCAATAAGAATGCGTCCGATCGGGCCGCCGACTATGTGCAACTGATCGAGCGCTTCGCCTCGGTCGCAAGCTACGTCACCGTCAACATCTCGTCGCCCAACACGCCGGGTCTGCGCAACATGCAGCAGGCCGCCGTGCTCGATGATTTGCTGGCGCGCGTCATCGATGCGCGCGAGCGCGTGGCGCCTCATGCCGGTCCTACTCCGGTGCTGCTCAAGATCGCGCCCGATCTGTCGCTGCCCGATCTTGACGACGTTGTCGGTATCGCGCGTTCGCGCCGGGTCGATGGCATGATCGTCGGGAACACCACCTTGTCGCGGCCGCCGCGCCTGCGTGACCGTGACACGGCGAAGGAGGCCGGCGGTCTCTCAGGCCGGCCGCTGTTTGAGTTATCGAACCGCGTGCTTGCCGAGACCTATGTGCGGGTCGAGGACGTTTTTCCGCTGATCGGCGCCGGCGGCATCGATTCCGGCGCCGCCGCGCTCGCCAAAATCCGCGCCGGGGCGAGCCTCATTCAGCTCTATTCGGGGCTGATATTCCGCGGCCTGGGCCTGATCGCCGAGATCAAAACGGCGCTTCTCGCCGCGCTCGACAATGACAGCAAGCCGAACCTCACCGACCATATAGGCGCTGACGCGGCTGCCGTGACCGCGGAACCGTGGCCGGACTAGGCGGTCTCGAGCATCTTCAGCGCATGGCTGCAGCGCCCGGTGACGGCGCCAGCACCGGCCGCAACGCGGGAACCAGACGGCGTTTTTCGCGCCGCGCCGGAATCGCGCGGTAAACCTGTTTGGTTGCCTCGACGATATGCACGCCGGCAAATGGCGCCGACAGCGTCGCGCCGGTACGTTCCCAGGCGACGGCGGAGCGCAGGAACCAGCTGAGCGAGATGGGCGGCACGTAGAGCGCTTCGTCCCACCCGGTCGGCGTGAACCAGGCGTCGCGCAAAAGCTGCGTGATCTGCGCCCGCGAATAGGGGCGGCCGTGGCCGAACGGGGTCGTATCCATGCGCGCCCACACACCGCGCCGATTCGGCACCACCACCAGAAGCCGTCCGCCGGCGGCGAGAACCCGCCAAGCTTCACGCAACAATTCGACCGGATCGGCCGACAATTCCAGCGCATGAATGAGCAGCACCCGGTCAACCGCGGAATCAGTCAGCGGCAGTTCGTCCTCCTCAACGAGCGCGGCCAACGCTGCGCGGCTGGAGGGCCAACGAATAACGCCCTGGGTCGCCGGCATCATGGCAAGGCACCGTTCGGCCTCCTCGCGGAACAGGCCGAGATAGGGGGTGGCATAGCCAACCCCCAGCACCCGCAAGGCCCGCGTATCGTTCCAGCGGGCGCGGATGCCGCGACCGATGAAACGTCGGGCCACCACGCCGAGCTGCTGGGAATAAAAGTTGCGTAGATCGACGACGTCCATGGTGACAAAATAGCACGGAATGCGTTGCTGTTCCGCTTCCCGTTAGCGGCGTTAACCAGCCGATGTTGCGTCATAATGGGTGAAAGCGGATGATCCGGGGGCGAACACGAGGGGAAAAAGACCATGGCGGCCAAGACCTATTTGTTCCCCTGCCTGAAGGATAATTTCGGGGTTCTCGTTCATGACCCGGAAAGCGGCGCGACTGCGTCGATCGATGCGCCGGAAGCGGCTCCGGTGGAGGCGGCGCTTGAAAAGACCGGCTGGCGACTCACCGACATCCTGGTCACGCATTACCACGGCGATCACACGGCGGGCATCGGCGAGCTGAAAGCCCATCACGCGTGCCGCGTCGTCGCGCCGCGCGGCGAGGCCCAACGCATCGCGCATGTCGACGAAACGGTGGGCGAAGGCGACAAGGTGCGGGTGGGAACACTTGAGGCGCGTGTCATGGACACGCCGGGTCATACCGCCGGGCACATTTCTTACTTCTTTCCGGCGGACAAGCTCGCTTTCGTCGGCGATACACTGTTCTCGATCGGTTGCGGCCGCGTCATCGAGGGCACTCCGGAAATGATGTGGAATTCGCTGCTCAAGCTGCGCGCCTTGCCCGACGATACGCGGTTTTATTGCGGCCACGAATATACCGATGCCAATATCCGCTTCGCCAAGACCATCGAGCCGCACAATACGGCACTCGCCGCACGTGCCGAGGAGGTCGCGAAGCTCCTTGCCGCAGGCAAGCCGACCATCCCGGCGACGATTGGCGCTGAGAAGCCTGCCAATCCGTTTCTGCGCGCGGACGATGCCGAGGTGGCGAAATCGGTCGGGCTTGCCGGCAGCCCGGCCTGGAAAGTGTTCGCGGAAATCCGCGACCGGAAGAACCGCTTTTGACCAGGCCGTCGCCTGTGGCTCTGACCGCGGAGGTCGTGGTCCGGCTGCTTGATCTTAAGCCGCATCCGGAAGGCGGCCATTTCCGCGAGACCTTTCGCGATCTGCATCACGTGGACGGATCGCGCCCGGCGTCGACCGCGATCTATTTTCTACTGGCGCGCGGCGGGCGCTCGCACTGGCACCGGGTCGATGCCGTCGAGGTCTGGCATTGGTATGCCGGTGCGCCGCTCGCGCTCGACGTCGCGCGCGAGCCTGGCCGTATCGAGCGGCTGACGCTCGGCTGCGATCTTGCCGCCGGCCAGCGACCGCAAGCCGTGGTGCCGGCGCAGGTCTGGCAGGCGGCGGAAAGCCTCGGCGAGTGGACACTCGTCGGCTGCACCGTGGCGCCGGGATTCGAATTCAGCGGATTTGAGCTGGCGCCGAAGGACTGGTCGCCATAGCGGGACTGCCTGGGCTTGCCGCCAAGAACGCGTGCAGGGCCGCTACGACCTGCGCACCTTCGCCGACAGCAGCGGCGACGCGTTTGATGGATTTTGCCCGGACATCGCCGATGGCGAAAACGCCGCGCCGGCTGGTCTCCAGCGGATGGCGGTCAATACCGGCGTCCGCGCCGGTCACTACGAAGCCTTTGCCATCGAGCGCAACGCCGGACCCGGCCAGCCAATCGGTATTCGGCTCGGCGCCAATAAACAGAAACAGGTGCCGGATCGGGTGCCGCTCTTCCTGCCCGGTGGTGCGCTGGCGCCAGCGCACCGCTTCCAGGATTCCGTCGCGGCCTTCAAGTTCGGTAATCTCGGCGCCGGTGACCACTTCGACATTCGCAAGCCCCTCGATGCGGTCGACCAGATAACGCGACATGGTGGCGTCCAGGCTTGGGCCGCGGACCAGCATCCTGACCCTCGCAACCTGGCTCGAAAGATAGACTGCGGCCTGACCGGCTGAATTGCCCGCCCCGACCAGTGCCACTTCCTGACTGGCGCACAATTTCGCTTCCAGCGGGGTGGCCCAATAATGGATGCTCGCCGCCTCGAACGCATCGAGCCCCGCAACGGCGAGCCGTCGATAGCGGGCGCCGCTGGCGATAACGACCGATCGCGTGCTGACACGCTCGCTATTGTATAATTGCAGAGTATAGCGGTCGGCCAAGTCGTTTGCCGGGCTCAATCCGCTCGCCTCATCGGGGATAGCCATCTCGGCGCCGAACTTCTGCGCCTGATTATAGGCTCGCGCCATCAGTGCAATGCCGGTGATGCCAGTGGGAAAGCCGAGGTAGTTTTCGATACGTGCCGAGGCGCCGGCCTGGCCGCCGAAGGCGCGGCAATCGAGCACCAGGACGGAGAGTCCTTCCGACGCCGCATAGACCGCCGTGGCAAGGCCCGCGGGTCCCGCCCCCACGACGGCTACGTCGTAGAGGCGATTGGCGTCGATCGGCCGGACCAACCCCACGCAACGTGCCAGTTCGTCCTCGCCGGGATTGCGCAACAGCTGACCGCCGGGACAAAGCACGATGGGCAATTGTCCGGGATCGACATGGAATCGCTCGATCAGCGCTTTGGCTTCGGCGTCGGTTTCGGGGTTCAGGAGTTGATGCGGATGGCCGTTGCGGCGAAGAAAACCCGCAAGCCGCAGCACATCGCCGTGATCGGCGCGGCCAACGATGATCGGCCCGCCGGTTCCGGTCTCCAGAAGCCCGACGCGGCGCAGGATCAAAGCGCGCATGATCCGTTCGCCCATGTCGGCTTCCGCCACTAAAAGCGCGCGGAGCCGATCCGGAGGAATGATCAGTGCTTCCACCGGCTCCTTTGCGACCGCGTCCGCCAGGGCTGGGCGTCCGGCAAGTTGCGCCAACTCGCCCATGAATTGGCCGGGCCGGTATGTGACGATCAGGCTTCGCTGTCCCGATTGCTCGCGCCGGGTGACGTCGACTATGCCGGCAAGGACGACCATAAGTCCGGGACCAACATGTCCGGCCGTAAAGACCGCTTCGCCGGCGGCAAAGCGGCGGACCTCGCCGAACCGACGCGCCCGTTCGATCTCAAATGGATCGAGATCGGGGAACATCTGGTCGCGCCGCCGCTCGAAAATCGACTGGACAGGCAACGCCATAGTGATTAGCCGCGCGCGGCTCCTCCCTGGATCAGGGAGCTTTATATATTATGCGAAATATTGCCCGCCATTGGCGGTCAATGTCGAGCCGGTGATCAGGCCGGCGTCGTCGGAGGCAAGGAAGACGACGCAACGTGCGACCTCTTCCGGCTCGCCCAGCCGGCCGATCGGAATTTGCGGCAGCACATTCTTCTGCAACACCTCCTGCGACATTGCTTTGACCATGTCGGTCGCGATATAGCCCGGGCAGATTACGTTGACCGTGACGCCGGCGCGCGCGCCTTCCTGCGCCAGCGCCTTGGTGAAGCCGATCTCGCCAGCTTTGGAGGCGGAATAGTTGACCTGACCAAACTGCCCCTTCTGGCCGTTGATCGACGAGATGTTGATGATGCGGCCGAATTTGCGCTCGCGCATACCCTCGATCACCTGCCGGCACATATTGAACAGCGAGCCGAGATTGGTGTTGATCACCGCGGTCCACTGTTCCAATTTCATCCGGTGCAGCTGGGAGTCGCGGGTGATGCCGGCATTGTTGACCAGCACATCGATCGGGCCGAGATCGGCCTCGACCTGTTTTACACCCGCGGCGCAGCCTTCGAACGACGAGACGTCCCACTTGTAGACGTTGATGCCGGTCTCAGCCTTGAATTTTTGCGCCGCCTCGTCGTTGCCGCCGTAATTGGCGGCGACCGTGTAGCCGGCTGTTTTGAGTGCCGTGCAGATGGCGGCGCCGATGCCGCGTGTACCACCCGTGACCAACGCAACGCGGGGCATGCAACCCTCCCTTTAGTCCCTCACTCATGCCCGATCTTGCGCCGGGCATCTATACCTAGGTTTACCAAACCTTAAAGACGTACATGGCCGGGACAAGCCCGGCCATGACCTAAATCAACGCTGAGTCCCTGCTGCCTAGCGCTCTAAGCACATCGCGATGCCCATGCCGCCACCGATGCACAGGGTGGCCAGTCCCTTCTTCGCATTGCGCTTTTGCATCTCGTACAAGAGCGTCACCAGCACGCGGGTGCCGGATGCGCCGATCGGATGACCGATGGCGATGGCGCCGCCGTTGACATTGACCTTGCCGGTATCCCAGCCGAGATCCTTGTTCACCGCGCAGGCTTGTGCGGCGAACGCCTCATTGGCTTCGACCAGATCGAGGTCGCCGACGTTCCAGCCGGCCTTCTTGAGCGCCGCGCGCGACGCTGGGATCGGTCCGCTGCCCATGATCTTCGGATCGACGCCGGCCTGGGCCCACGACACGATGCGCGCCAGCGGCGTTTTGCCGAGTTTGGCCGCTTCGCTCGCTGTCATCAAAACGACGGCGGCGGCGCCGTCATTGATGCCCGAGGCGTTGCCAGCAGTCACGGTGCCGTCCTTGTCGAAGGCAGCCCGCAATTTGCCGATCGATTCCAGCGTGGTGCCGTGCTTGGGATATTCGTCGGTATCGACGACGACGTCGCCCTTGCGGCTCTTGATGGTGACCGGGGTAATCTCGTCCTTGAACTTACCGGCTTTCTGGGCCGCCTCGGCCTTATTTTGGGATTTGACCGCGAATTCGTCCTGCTGCGCCCGGGTGATCTGCCACTGCCGCGCAACGTTCTCCGCGGTATTGCCCATGTGATAGCCGTTGAAGGCGTCCCACAGACCGTCTTTGATCATGGTATCGATCATGTCGAAATTGCCCATCTTCACGCCGCCGCGCAGATAGGCGCAATGCGGCGCTACGCTCATCGATTCCTGGCCGCCGGCGACCACGATCTCGCTGTCGCCATTGAGTATGGCTTGGTAGCCGAGCGCGACCGAGCGCAGGCCCGAGCCGCATAATTGGTTGACGCCCCATGCCGGGGTCTCGACCGGAACGCCGGCTGCGATCGAGGCCTGGCGGGCCGGGTTCTGGCCCTGCCCGGCGGTGAGGATCTGTCCCAAGATGACCTCGGACACACGCGTCGCTTCGACGCCGGCGCGATCGAGCGCTGCCTTGATCGCCGTCTTACCGAGTTCGTGGGCGGGCAACGTGGCAAAGGCGCCGTTGAACGCTCCAACCGGCGTGCGTGCCGCGCTGACAATGACAACATCGTCTTTCATGGTGAATTCCTTCCGGGCTCTTTGACAATTGCTCTAGCCGAGGCTTTCGGCGTATTGCCGATGCGGGCTCGCCGCTGGTCAGTTGATAGGCGGCCTTGCCGCTCCATCAGTTGATATATGTCATAAGGACGTGACCCGCCCTCGACAAGGCGCAAACTGGCCGCATCGCTGGTATGCCAGACACGGCGCCCTTGCCTTGCAGGCTGGCTGGCGGTCCGGTTTCATAAAACTGTAGCCGCGCCGCTCGAAACCGCTTATTTTGTCAGCAATGCTATTCGGTTACCGTACCGCTGGCGCCCTCAATGCCGGGAATATCCGGGAAACACGGCTGATCCATGCCTGAAACAATGACCAAGACTGTCGAGCCGGTCACGATCAAGAAGTACGCCAACCGGCGGCTCTACAATACCGGGACGAGCACCTATGTGACGCTCGAAGACTTGGCCGCGATGGTCAAGAATGGTGAGGACTTCGTCGTCTATGACGCCAAGACCGGCGAGGAAATTACCCGTTCGGTCCTCACCCAGATCATTTTCGAGCAGGAAAACAAGGAAGGCCAGAATCTGTTGCCGATCGCCTTCCTGCGCCAGCTGATCCGCTTCTACGGCGACAGCATGCAGATGCTGGTACCGCGTTATCTCGAAGTTTCCATTGAATCGCTCACACGCGAGCAGGAAAAGTTTCGCAATCAAATGGCGCAAGCCTTCGGCGTCGGCGGCTTCACGTCGCTCGAAGAGCAGGTGCGGCGCAATATGGATATGTTCGAACGCGCCTTCTCCATGTTCGCACCGTTTGCGCGGCGCGAGAGCCAAAGCGCGGAAGCGGCGGCCGAAACGGAAAAGCTGCCGACGAAGTCGGGCGACATCGACGATCTCAAACGGCAGCTCGATGAGATGAAGCAGAAAGTCGATCGGCTGACCGAGAAGGATCCGAGCGAGAAATAGTCTGAATCGCTCGGAGTTCAGATAGCTTTGGCGAGCTTGGCAAGCCACGGCCGCTCGGTGGCGGCGAGGCCGATCAGCGCGCCCTGCAGATAATCGCAGCCCCACGATCGCAATGTCTTGGCCGCGTCATCGTCCTGCACCCATTCGGCGACAGTCTTAAGCTTAAGCCGCTTGGCGAGGTCGATGAGGGTTCGCACAAAGGCGCGATCGTCTTCCGAACGCATGATGTGTTGCACGAATGCGCCGTCGATTTTCACGATGTCGACGCCGAGTTTGCGCAGATTGCGGAACGAGGTGTAGCCGGCGCCGAAGTCGTCGATGGCAAGACGGCAGCCGAGATCCTTGACGCGAGCGACAAAGCCGCGTGTCTCATCGACATCGTGGATCGCCGCGCTCTCGGTGATTTCGACGATAAGCCGTTCCGCCACGCCGGCATGGCTGCGCAACAGCGAGCCCAGTCCGGCCCACCAGTCGGGATCGGTGGTCGAGGCCGGCGACACGTTGAAGCTGGCCTGCAGCGTCGGCGCCGCGATCATTTCATCGACGACGAGTTCAAGCACGCGAAAGTCGAGCAGGCGGACGAGACCGAGCCGCTCGGCGACCGGGACAATGTCGTTGGCTGCGATCAGGCTGCCGTCGGTGCGGCGGATGCGCATCAAGCATTCGTAGAAGGCCGGCAGCCCATCGGTCGCCGAGGCCACGCTCTCGTAGGCGAGGAAGATGCGACGATCGTTGAGCGCGGCGACGATCTCGTCGGTTGCACGGACGTTTTCCCGGCGCATGGCTTCGCGCTCGATATTTGGCCGATAGGCCTGGAACGAGCCGCGGCGCCTGGTCTTGGCGCCATCGAGGCTCTCCTGCGCACGGGCCAGCACTTCGGCCACGCTGCGGGCATGGCGCGGCGCCGTGACGCCGCCGATGGTGACGGTGACGGAAACCGGCCCGGCGCTGGTCGGCACCATATCGTCGCGGATACCGGTCAGCAGGCGCTCGGCGGCGACCGCCATGTCGTCAGGCGTGCAATCGCGCAGCACCAGGCCGAATTTGTTGCCGGAAAAACGTCCCAGCGTGTCCTTGCCGCGCATTCGTCCGCGCAATCGCTTGGCAACCGCGCCGATCACTTGGTCCGCGATGTCGAAGCCGTAGGATTCGTTGATGCGCGCCAGATTGTCGATCGCGACCAAAAGAAATCCGCAGGACGAGCGGAAGCGCAGCGCTTCGTCGAGCGTGTCTTCGAGAACCTCGGTGAGGCGGTGGCGATTGAGTTCCCCGGTCAGCCCGTCGCAACGGGCGAGGAAAGTGAGCCGGCGCTCATGCTCGTAACGCTCGTTGATGACGCGCAGCACGCCATGCGCTCGCAATGCCCGGCCGTCCGGACCGGCAAACCAACGGCCGGTGTCTTCGACCCAAAGCCTCGTCTCGGAAGCGGGGTCGGGCCGAATGCCATATTGGATCTGATAGGCGACGCCATGGCCCTCGTCGCGTTTGTCCGATTGCGTGACGATGTCGAAGCGCGCTTGCGCGTTGTCAGCGTCAAGTATCTGCGCATAGGCGCGCCCGCTCGAGATTGCCGCAAGGTCGCGGATCAGCAAAATATCGGTGGCGTTGACACCCCATGACAACGTGTCGGTGTCGATGTGCCAGTCGTAGGCGACCTCGCCGATCGAAGCGAGGATCTGGGCCGCATCCAGCGGCGCCGTCGGACGCGGCGCCGTGCCGGCGGCCGTTGCGGCCGGATCGGCTCTGCCGGGATTGCCGGAAGGAAGGGAATTTGGTTGACCGCTATGGGTCACGGTCGCCTCGTTGTTGCGGTCCGCGGATGGCGACGGCAGACGGCGGGTTCTTCGCCAGCATATCGGCCAGACTTTAAACAATTCGGTAAATCGCGCACCGGATTCCGAGCATCCGCGGCATGACCCTTGCGACCTCTCTAATCAGGACCCCCGATCGTCCCATTCCGGGACAGGAGCCGCTGGTGCGCAACGCGCTCGTTCCCATTACCCCGATCGACGCCAAGCGTGCAGCTTCGTCCGCCGACACGCGTCCAAATGCCGATTTCATTGCCCATTTGATCGCCACCTCGACGCAAGCGCCGCAAACCCGCGCGCGCCGTCGCGCCGAGCCGGAACTGGCCACGGCCGCCTATCGCAGCGTCGGCCAATGGCCGACCACCCCGGGTCGCAGACTGACGCGTTCGCTATAATCCGTCGCGAAAGTTTCCCGCTAGCGCCGGTCAGGCTTGCCCCGGGCCTTCGAATTCGACCTTTCGCTGCGCACTTCGAATGCCGACGATAAAGCCGGCGAGTACGTCGACTAATCCGATCGCCATCAGCAGGAAGAACGTCGAAGTAGCGGCCTGCGGCACCAGCAGAAATTCGACCAGCATGGCAATGAACAGCGCCATCGCCAGGACGTGATCCATCACCCCGCGCGTGCCGATCCGGGTCGATTTAATGATCTCGACCCACAGCAATAAAATCGAGAAGGCGATGAGGATGTCTTCCCAGGTCAGCACCCAATCCTGGCCGGACATCATGTGCACGGTGGTCGCCGGCGAGGTCCAGACCACGCCCGGCGTGAGAAACGCGATCATGTTGTAGATCGCGAACGGCACCAGCAGCAGCGGAAAGCCAAGCAGGAACATGGCGCGGATCTTCCGTCAGACAGCCTTCTCGTCCGAAGCGGGGTCTCCAGCCCGGCAGATACCGGAGCAGGAAATTTAAGCTTCCGCTTTCTTGCTCAGCACTTGCCGGCCGCGATACATCCCGGTCTTGAGATCGATGTGGTGCGGTCGGCGCAATTCGCCGGAATCCTTGTCTTCGACATAGGTCGGCGCTTTGAGCGCATCGGCCGACCGCCGCATGCCGCGTCGCGACGGCGAGGTTTTTCGTTTCGGCACGGCCATGGTCAGTCACTCCTCTAAGCCGAATTTGTTCCAACTCGTCATTCCGGGGCCGAGCGCAACGCTCGCGCTTCTGGCGCGTTCCGGTATGGCGGAAAGCGGGCTTATAGAAGAACAATGCGGCCAATGCTAGGGGCCTCTGACGCATGCGTCGAGGCCGCTGAAATCCGCGGCCCGACGGACATAAAGGCCCGCCAGCCGCCGGACCATGAGGCCCGGCGCCCGGGCGCTGCGCTGTACCGGATTGGGCAGGATCGCGGCGAGTTCGGCCGCTTCGTGAGCGGTCAGGTCGTGGGCCGATTTGCCGAACGCCCAACGCGCCCCGGCCTCGGCTCCGAATTCTCCATTCGGGCCCCATTCGGCAATATTAAAATAGATCTCCAGAATCCGGCGCTTCGGCAGCACCAGATTGAGCCAAAGCGCGAGCGGGATCTCCAAAGCCTTGCGGACAAAGCTGCGACCTTGCCAAAGGAAGAGGTTCTTGGCCGTCTGCTGGGTAAGGGTCGAGGCGCCTCGCGCCTCGCCGGCATCGCTGGATTGTCGCAAGGCCTCGCGTATGGCGCCGAGGTCGATACCCGGATTGCGGCAGAAGCTGCCGTCCTCGGCGACGATCACAGCAAGCCGAAGCGCCGGCGAGATACGGTTGAGCGGAACGACCATACGCTCGACTTGGGCGCCGGTCGCCCAACGCCACAGCATGGGCGTCGAAACCGGGTCGATAAACCGATAAAATGGCGCAATGGCGTAGGGCATTAGCACCAGAACGGCGAGGGCGAAGGCGAAGAACACGGCGAAGCATCGCGCGGGTTGTTTCATGATGCGGCGTTTATGCGCGGCTTCCACGCGACGGCGCTGCTGCCGGCCGCGGCTTCCTAGAAGGGCCGAGTTCAGTCCCGCGCATAGCCAATGAGCGGCTTCTTTTTCCTGCCCAGCAGGATCAGGATTGTCGCGACGAGTCCAATGACAACCCAGGCCGGCAAATCGAAACTCTGCTGGACATACGGGTCCCAAGCCCAAGCGAGTTTCAGCTTCAGCCAGGCTTGCACAAGATTAAGGCTGTTTTGGTCGATGATCGCCCAGACATCGCCGACCTTGGTGTAGAGCACCTGGTGATTGGCGATCGATTTGGTCCCGTCATAGACGAAGAACACAAACGCGGTGGCGAGTAGGCACAGGCCGATAAAGCGAAGCAGGAATCTGATCATAAGGACGCCGGGCTGCGGATGGTCATACGACTGCAACAGCCGACAGGCTGAAGGTCTTGCAGGAGCCCTTACCCTTCCGCGCCGGCTTGTTCAATGTGGCTTGCCTGCGGCGCTTTTTTGCACCACAGCTTTGCAGCCGCAGACCGCCCGCAACCGACTTTCTCTTGAGCATAGGCCGCCGGGTTCGTTAAGGTTCCGCGGTCCTATCGGTCCTCGCCTAGCGGCATCAGCAGGGTACGGAAATGGCTTCCAAAGACGGCGGCAAGAACGGCGGCTCTTCGCGGCGGCCGACTTTTACCGACCAGGAAGCCCTATTGTTTCACAGCCAAGGCCGGCCCGGAAAGCTCGAGGTTGTCGCCACCAAGCCGATGGCAACGCAGCGCGACCTGTCGCTGGCTTATTCGCCCGGCGTCGCCGTTCCGGTGCTGGCGATCGCCGAGGACGAGTCCAAGGCTTACGACTACACCACCAAGGGCAATTTCGTCGCGGTGATCACCAACGGCACCGCCATTCTCGGTCTTGGTAATCTTGGCGCGCTGGCGGCGAAGCCGGTGATGGAAGGCAAAGCGGTGCTGTTCAAACGCTTCGCCGATATCGACTCCATCGATCTGGAAGTTTCGACGGAAGATCCGGACGAATTCATCAATTGCGTCAGGTTCCTCGGCAAGGGCTGGGGCGGCATCAACCTCGAGGACATCAAGGCGCCGGAGTGTTTCATCATCGAGCAGAGGCTGCGTGAACTGCTCGACATCCCGGTGTTCCATGACGACCAGCATGGCACCTCCATCATCGCCGCCGCGGGCCTGATCAACGCGCTCGAACTCACCGGCCGCGAGATCGCAACCACCAAGCTCGTCTGCAACGGCGCCGGTTCCGCCGGTATCGCCTGCCTCGAACTCTTGCGCGCCATCGGCTTTCGTCCGGAAAATCTCATTCTCTGCGACACCAAGGGCGTCATCTACGAGGGCCGTACCGACGGCATGAACCAGTGGAAGTCGGGCTTTGCCGTCAAGACCAAAGCGCGCACGCTCGCCGAGGCTTTGGCTGGCGCCGACGTATTGTTCGGCCTCTCGGTCAAGGGCGCGGTGACGCAGGCCATGGTGAAGTCGATGGCGGATAAACCGATCATCTTCGCCATGGCCAATCCGGATCCGGAGATCACGGTGGAGGAGGTGGCCGAAGTGCGTTCGGACGCTATCATGGCGACCGGGCGTTCCGACTATCCGAACCAGATCAACAATGTGCTCGGCTTTCCCTACATTTTCCGCGGCGCGCTCGACGTGCGGGCCCGCGCCATCAATATGGAAATGAAGATCGCGGCGGCACATGCACTGGCCGCGCTCGCCCGCGCGGATGTCCCCGACGAGGTCGCCGCTGCCTACGGTGCGCGTCCGAAATACGGACCCGACTACATTATCCCCGTACCGTTCGATCCCCGGCTCATCTCCGACATTCCGCCAGCGGTGGCGCAGGCGGCGATGGATACCAAGGTCGCGCGCAAACCGATCGCCGATATGGAAGCCTATCGGCACGAGTTGCGCAGCCGTCTCGATCCGATCGCAGGCGTGTTGCAGGGGGTATACGAACGACTGCATCGCCGGCCGCGGCGCGTCGTCTTCGCCGAGGGCGAAGAGGAGCAGGTGATCCGCGCGGCGGCGACGTTCGTACACCAAGGACTAGGTTCCGCCCTTCTGGTCGGCCGCGAGCGGCGCGTCCGCGAAACGGCGCAAACGCTCGGCGTCGAGCTTGGCGGCAATATCGAAATCATCAATGCCGCGATGTCGTCGCGCAATGCCACTTACGCCGCCTATCTGTACGAGCGGCTGCAGCGCCATGGATTTCTCCAGCGCGACTGCCAACGCCTGGTGAACCAGGACCGCAATCACTTTGCGTCCTGCATGGTGGCGCTCGGCGATGCCGATGCCATGGTCACCGGTGTCACCCGCAATTTCTCCGTTGCGCTGGAAGACGTGCGGCGCTGCATCGATCCCAAACCCGGGCACCGCGTGATGGGGATTTCACTGGTGTTGGCGCGTGGGCGCACGGTGCTGGTGGCGGACACCGCAGTGACCGAAATGCCCGGTGCCAACGACCTCGCCGAAATCGCGATCGAGGCCGCGCGCGTGGCCCGCACACTCGGCTATATGCCGAGGGTTGCGCTCTTGGCGTTCTCGACCTTCGGTCATCCCGAGGGCGAACGCTCGGAGCGAGTCCAGGAAGCGGTGCGGTTGCTCGATGATAAGCGCGTCGATTTCGAATATGACGGCGACATGGCAGCCGACGTCGCGCTCAACATGGAACTGCGCGAGGCCTATCCGTTCTGCCGGCTGTCCGGTCCCGCCAACGTGCTGATCATGCCGGCATTTCATTCGGCATCGATCTCGACCAAGATGTTGCGGGAACTCGGCGGCGCCAATGTGA
>Ga0187887_10002477_pt1 | contig 14745 bp, 7 predicted proteins | sample June2016WEW_7_10_FD_132977 | JGI IMG/M metagenome (GOLD analysis project Ga0187887, IMG submission 132977) | Peatland microbial communities from SPRUCE experiment site at the Marcell Experimental Forest, Minnesota, USA - June2016WEW_7_10 | ecosystem: Environmental > Terrestrial > Soil > Wetlands...
GGCACGGCGAAGGAGAAAGCGGGTGTACTCTCCTTCGTGCTCGATGGCTACAAGACCGAGGACGTGGGCGCCGCGCTCAACCGCGAAGGTATTGCGGTGCGCTCCGGCCACCACTGTGCCCAACCTACACTGCGCCGCTTTGGCCAGGAGACCACCGTCCGCCCATCGCTCGCTCTCTACAACAACTACGAAGATATAGATGCGATGATCACCGCGCTACGCCGGCTCAAACAGCTTCACGCATAAGGCCCGATGGTTCGCGCAATAGTGCTGATAACGAGAAGGAATACGTACTATTTTTTCAGCATTCGATATTAATTGTTATTTACTTGTTGACAACATTCTAGTATCTGATATATTACGAATATGCGCCGAAGCAGTTCTATATTCGAGATCGAAGTCGTCACGAATTGCGTGCGCATCCATGCCTGTCGATGTTGCTAATCGCACCCTCTGTGCGAATCCCCCACTCATAATTCATGTGTCGCCATTCAGGAATCTCCTGGCAGAAGTTTATTTCTGCCCTGTGAATTACTGATCTTGTCCTAGCTCGCCCTTTCGTCGACTTATGTCTTCGTAAGTGCTGAGCATTTGACGCGACGCCCCATCTGTAACTGCGTGCATCTGCATGCGTATTCTGCGCTAATCCAGCGCCATAGGACCATCATGACCTCATCCAGGTTTCGCAATCTCGTGCTTGCATTGCTCATTGCGTTTTTTGCAATCCCACATCTGGTTGCTCAAACGCTCACCAGCGCAACGGTAGTTGGCATTGTGACCGACTCCACTGGCGCGGTCGTGCCGAATGCAATACTCACCATCCGCCAGCCTGAAACCGATGCGGTCAGCACCACAATTACCGGGCCATCCGGGCGGTATCGCTTCCCATTTCTCAAGCCTGGTGTATATGAGATCAAGGCGGACGCTACGGGACTGGTTGCGACCACGGCGCGGTTTCAGTTGCTCGTGGGACAGGAGCAGTCGGTCAATCTTAAGCTGGACGTGAAAGCCGTGGAGCAGAGCGTCGAGGTGGATACCACGGCCGGCCTGCTACAGACGGAAAACGGGAACGACCTTACAGACTATAGCCAGCAATACATCGAGAATACTCCTGTGAATGGCGGCGATATCACTAATATCGCCTTCAGTACCCCGGGTATCCGTATTAACGTCGGCGGAGGAAATGCAAACTTCAACGTCAACGGATTGCCCTTTAATTCGGTACTCTTCACCGTCAACGGCGCCGATATTGTTGAGCCGTACAACAACAATAATAAGTCCGGTTCCAGCAACAATACGCTGGGCGCAAATGACGTGTCCGAGGCCTCGGTCATCACCAACGCCTACAGCGCGCAGTATGGACGCGAGGCTGGTGCGCAGGTGAACTACGTCAGCAAGTCCGGCTCGAACAAGTTCCACGGAAATCTTGCTGAAAATTATAATGGCGAATTTCTGAATGCGAACGACTACTTCAACAATGCAAACGGAACACCGCGCGCCCGCGCCGTGGCAAACCAGTATGCGGGCTCAATCGGCGGTCCCATCATCAAGGACAAGCTGGCATTCTTCTTCAACGCCGAAGGCCTGGACTACGCACTTCCTTCAGCAGGCGTTGTCTCGTTGCCATCCGCTGCACTACAGACCTATGTGCTGGCGCATGTTCCAACTACGGCGCTTCCCTACTATCAGGCAATCTTCAATCTCTATAACACATCGCCGGGGTTGAGCCGGGCGGTGTCTGTCGTGAACGGGACGAGTGGATCGTTCGTGGACACTACAGGCAATCAGGGATGCGGAAATAAAGGTTTTTCCGGAACCTATGTATCCGGCAGCAGCGGACCGACCTTTGGCGGAGCCTCTGGCGTCTCGTGCGCGGTCGCGTTTGGAACAACAGCCTCCAGCGTCAACACGGAGTACTACATTGACGGGCGCGTGGACTGGAACATCAACAACAAGCAGAAGCTCTACTTCCGCACCAGCCGGGATGCAGGCGTGCAGGCGAGCAGCACTAACCCGGTCAACACTCTTTTCAGCGGAAGAAGCCCTCAGCCGTGGGTCATCCCGCAGTTGAACCACACCTATACGATTACTTCGCAACTCGTGAATAACTTTATTCTGAACGGAAACTGGTACTCCGTTGTTGGCGGAGCAAACACGCAGGGACAGCTTGCGCTGATTCCTCTCTCGATCAGCATCTCTGACGGGGGCGCTAGCGGCGGGGGATTCCCGACTCTGTCTCCATCGCTGAACACGGGCCGAATCGGACAACAGCTCGGCATCATTGACGACCTATCCTGGGAGCATGGCAAGCACACGCTACAGGTTGGCGTAAACAACCGGGAAAACCGTATCAGCAGCAGCGCGAATATCAGCGGCACGCTTCCCAGTTATTCCTTCGGCGATCTTGCGGACTACGCCTCGGGAACGGTGACGGACAGCAAAAACTACAATAGCTTTTCACAGGCCTTTCCGCTTCAGCCGTACGTCCATATCCGCGTTGATTCGCTCGGGTTTTATGGACAGGATGAGTGGAAGATCCTTAGAAACCTGAATCTGACTTATGGCGCACGTTTTGAGTATCAGGGAAATCCGTCGTGCAAGGAAAGTTGCTATTCGCGGGCGAACACTGTGTTTTTGGGCAGCGGCTATCAGGCAGGGGCCGCAGTCCCATATAACTCCACACTTCAAAATGGGTTCAATAAAAATTTCGCGCAGTTGGAGGGCATAGTCACAGAGCCTCGGTTTGGATTCGCCTACTCGCCATACGGGGAAGGAAAGACCGTAGTACGCGGAGGGATTGGGCTCTTTGCCAATACATTTACAGCAGGCATCACTTCCAGTGTTTACGGTAACTCGCCGAACAAGTTCACTCCCAAGGTTACGACCGGTATTGTTGGCCTCGCACCAACAACAGGAACGTCGCAGGCTACCGCAATCGCCTCGAATACTGCATTTCAGAATGGTTTTTCCAGCGGCTATACGCTCGCGCAACTACAAGCAGCGGTGGGCAGCGGAGTAACATTCTCCACTCCTGGGCTCTATGTCAATCCCAACAAATTCCACACCAACAAGGTCCTTGAATGGAGTTTGGAGGTGGAGCAGCCATTGACAAAGCGCGATGTGTTCACGCTGTCCTATGCAGGAAACCACAGTTATAACTATGCACTCTCAACAGGCGCGGCCAACGGGGCCTCGACCAAGGGATTCGGAGGTTTGCCAACGACAGTCCCCGACCCGCGCTTTGCCGGTGTGACACAGGTGATTGATGAAGGCTACGGCAATTACAACGGACTTACAGCAGTCGAGCGTCACGCCTTCTTTCATGGATTCCAGGGGCAGGCAAGCTATACGTGGAGCAAATCCCTGGCGTTGACGAGTATTTATAACCCAACGCTCTACTCACTCGGAACACCTGCGACCATTGGAAAGCGGACGGATGGATACGGTCCAACAGCCTTTGATACACGGCACAATTTTTCAGCGGATTTTGTTTATTCAGTTCCCAAGTTTGCAAAGCCAATTTATGAGCATTTCTTGGGAGGATGGAAGCTGGGCGGGAAGGTCTACCTCTATAGCGGCCGTCCGTTCTCGGTAACGAACAGCGCAATCAATACCGCCAACGACGGTCTATCCAGTACATTCAGCGGCACGGTGCTTGCAGATCTAGTTACCACTTCCGCTCTTGGGAAGCATTGCAGCAAATCCTCAGTGAACCTATCGGGCCATACACCTTGCCTAACCCCCCTCAACTTTGCTCCGGCAAATACAAGCACGACCTATATCGGCACAACTAATACTGCGGCGCCACAGGCCGACTGGGGCAATACGAAGCCAAACAGCTTTCGTGGCCCAGGCTTTTTTTCCATCTCGGCCCAGCTTGGCAAAACAATTCCCGTGACTGAGAGTACGCACTTCGAGATCGGCGCCGACGCATACAACCTGTTCAATCATCCGAACTTTGGATTGCCTACCTCGGATGTCAATAGTTCCAGTTTTGGTTTGATTACTGCGACGCAGGCCTCGCCGACCAGTATCTACGGCACGGGTCAGGGAGCTGCTGTCTCTGGGCGCGTTCTGGTTGTCTTCGGCAAGTTCGTTTTCTAACTCCATACGGACGCTGTTGTATGGGATGACAACAGCGTCCGTCCTTACCTGGTTCGGGAACTACGGAGAATATACGATGCAAAAGATATTGTCTCTATCTAGGATCAAGCTAATATCAGCTTCTGTATTGTTGCTGTTTCCTGTGCTGCTTTCGGCGCAGACCGAGAAGCTCACGCTGGACGATTTACTGGGCGGAGGACGTGGCGCTCCAGGCGGCGGCGGTGGGTTTCGCGGGCGCGGCGGCGAGGCACGGCTTACTCCCGATGGCAAGTACTCCGTGACGGAGGAGAGCGGCCAGATTGTGCTGAAGCCGACCGATGGCAGCGCGGAGAAGGTGCTGACCTCCTCCCCAGATTTGAAGTCCAATGTGGAGCTATCGCCCGATGGACAGCACGTCGCGTATCTCAGTCAGGGACAGGTGTGGGTGGTGACGACTGCCGGCGGCGATGCGTTGCAGTTGACGCACGATCCCAAGGGACCGGGCGATCCGCGCGGCGCGACCGATCACAATCCGCAGTGGAACCCCAATGGCAAGTGGATTCTCTACGACACCGGGACCAAGGGCTATAACGAGCTATATGTCGTTAGCCAGGACGGCAAGGTCAGGAACTGGCTGGCGGCGACGGAGATCTATCACGGCAAGGATTTGATTGCCGCAAACACGGCGCCGGACAAGGGAGACGCGGTTGCATCGGACCGTTTCGATGCGCGCCCAGCGTGGTCTCCCGACGGGACGCGCGTCTCCTACACGGAGCGTTCGCGGGAGTTCTTCTCCGGCAAGCTGAAGGTGCTGCCGTTCAACCAGGAGACGGGCAAGGCCTCTGGCCCGGCGCTGGACCTCTATATTGCGAAGAACGATCCGGGTGGCGCTTGGGCCATCAACACGGATGTCTGGTCGCCCGACAGCAAGACGCTGGCCGTGGTGTTGCAGGAGACGCACTGGGACAAGATTTGGCTGATTCCCTCCAAGGGCGGAGCGCCGAAGGAGTTGACCTTCGGCGAGGGCGAGGACGAATCGCCGATCTACTCGCCGGACGGAAAGTGGATCGCGTTTGAGTCGAACCGTGGCGTTGCTGAAGAGCGGCACATCTGGGTAGTTCCATCGACCGGCGGCGAAGCGCATCGCCTGACGACATTTACCGGCCAGGAGATTGGGACTCGTTGGTCGGCGGACAGCCAAAGCATCCAGTTCACACACAGCACGGTGCTGGGCGCGTCGGCGAGCTATAGCGCGGATGTAAGCGGCAAGACGGAGCCGCGCCTGATTGGTGAAGAGCGTCCTTCACGCTACGCGAATCTCGGCATCACGCCTGAGGTAATTCACTATAAGAGCAAGGATGGGTTGACGATTGCAGCCATCCTCTACAAGCCGGTGAACTATCAGGCGGGCACGCGCTATCCGACAATCATCCTCGCGCATGGCGGGCCCGAGGGACAGGATGCGCTGAGCGCTTCGCCAACGTCACTCTATCTGGCGGATCAGGGATACGTTGTGCTGGAGCCGAACTTCCGCGGCAGCACGGGCTACGGCGAGCGCTTCCGCAACGCCAACGTGGAAGACTCCGGCGGCGGCGAGATCGACGACATCGCGGCCGGCGTGAAGTATCTGGTCGACACTGGGCTGACCGATCCGAAGCACGTTGGGATCTCCGGCGGAAGCCACGGCGGAACGGTGGTTGCCAACGCGGTGGCCAAGCTGCCGGACACCTTTGCCGTGGGCATCGAGAAGTTCGGCGTCGTCGATCGCGCGCTGTTCCTGAAGTACACCAACCGCAACTCCGAGATTCGCTGGGAGACGAAGATGGGCGGTACGCCGCTTCAGAAGCCGGCGGTCTATCGCAAGGCAAACGTGCTTCCCGACGTGGCGCAGATCAAGACTCCGCTGCTGATCCTGCACGGCGAAGAGGACCCGCAGGTTCCTCCGCAGGAGTCGCAGGAGTTTGCGGCTGCGCTGAAGGCGGCGGGCAAGACGTTTACCTACATCACCTATCCGGGCGAAGGGCATGGCTTCTCGCAGCCAGACCATCGGCGGGACGCTACGGAAAAAGAGATTGCGTTCCTCAACAAGTACCTGAAACCCGACTCGGTCCAGGTTGCAGCCCAATAACAGCAAGGCATGGAGCGCGGCTCGCGTATCGCGGGCCGCGCCTCTGTCAGGAGAAGAGAATGCAGCATCTTACGATTCGCACAATCTGCGCAGCGGGTATACTCGCTATCGCCACCACCCTCTTGATCGCGCAGCAGCACTCCCGCATTAGCGCCTACGATCCCGGAATTCGCCCCGTGACCGCTGCTTCCATTCAGGCGGAGAAGGCCGCAGAAGACGCGTGGTTCGCGCATATCCAGGTGCTTGCCGGCGACGATCTTAAGGGACGCAGGACCGGTACGCCGGATTTCATCCGCGCGGTGGAGTACGTCGAATCGCAGTACAAGACGATTGGATTGAAGCCGGCAGGGACGGACGGCTATCGTCAATCCGTTGGATTTCGCAGCGCCAGCGTGGACGCCGAAGCCTCAAGCCTTGAGCTGGTGCAATCGGATGGACAGACGCAGAAACTGAATCTCGGCAGTGAAGCCACGCTTAGTCCGAACGCGGAGGGTGCGGTCTCCGTCTCTGCTCCGGCGGTCTTCGCAGGTTATGGGCTTGATGTTCCAGGACTTGGATTGAATGATGCCAAGGGCATCGACCTGCACGGAAAGATTGCGGTAATTCTCTTAGCATCACCAGCCTCGGTGCATGGACCGTTGAAGGCGTACTTCCGCACCGCGGGCGCGCGATGGAAGGCGCTGAAGGCTGCCGGAGCAGTGGGTCTCATCACGATTCCCGAGGCGCGCCAGTTTGCGGGAGGAGCTGGGCGTGGAGCTGGTGGCGGACGTGCATTGGCGGGTGGTGCAACTCCAGGGCAACAGGGAGGAACTGCTTCGGCGGCTGGTACCGCTCAAACCGCCGCTGGTGGAGCGGGTGTTGTGCAGCAAGAAGGTGTGGGACAAGGAGCAGGATTCACACGTCAGCCAGGCATTCAACTTGCCGATCCGGCGCTCAATCCGCTTGAGGGTGCGCGGCTGAATGCAACGCTACTCGCAGCTTCGGCAAGTGCTCTGTTCGCAGGCTCGCCGCATTCGCTGGATGAACTGCAGGCGCTGGCAAAGAATGGCGATGCGCTGCCATCGTTTCCCCTTTCGGTGACGGTCCGCGCTACAACAACGACGAAGGTGATCTCCACCGTCGACGCTCCGAATGTTGTTGCGCTGCTTGAGGGCAGCGACCCAAAGCTGAAGCATGAATACCTGATATTGAGCGCGCATCTGGACCATCTAGGCGTGGGCCGTCCAGTCGATGGCGACACAATCTATCACGGCGCGATGGACAACGCCTCGGGAATCGCGTCGCTGATCGAGACGGCAAAGGCATTGTCCAATGGCCCGCGGCCAAAGCGGTCCATCATCTTCCTGGCGCTAACCGGAGAAGAGGAAGGCGAGCTTGGATCGCAGTACTTTGCGCACTACCCGACCGTGCCGCGCGCCCAGATCGTCGCGGTCCTGAACATGGACATGTACCTCCCGATCTTCCCGCTGCACTTTCTGGAGGTGCAGGGCCTGGGTGAATCGACGCTGGGAAACGATGCCCGCGCGGCGGCTCAGTTGAACGACATTGAGGTGCAGTTCGACAAACAGCCGGATGAGAACCGCTTCATCCGCTCCGACCAGGCGAGCTTTGTGAAGTATGGGATTCCGTCGCTGGCATTCAAGTTCGGCTGGCTGCCCGATACGCCCGAGCAGAAGGCCTTTAACGACTGGATTCGCCAGCGCTACCATCGCCCGGGCGACAACCTTACTCAGCCAATCGACCGCGAAGGGGCCGTGCACTTCGATCGCGTTCTGCTGACGCTGGTCACCCGCGTTGCGAATGCATCCACGAGGCCGGCGTGGTACCCGGAGAGCTTCTTCAGCACAATTCCACGAACCTGAACCCGGCACGCGCCCGTCGCTCGAACATGCAATACCGCGAGAGATAGGCCAGCAATCAGAAGAGATGTACCGAGACAAGGAATTATCCACGGCATTATCCACTCAACCGCGCCAGAACTTCTTTGGAGGCACCATGAAAACTCGCTCAACACCAATTCCATTTGTGAAGTCGATTCTTGCTCTCACAGCGGTCACATTTGCTTTGGGCAGTGCAACCGCGCAGAAGCTGACGGTCAACGCCGCCGATTATCCCACCCTCGGCAATCCAACATCTGCCGTGGAGACGCCGGACGGCCGCTATGTCTTCGTCTCTGTGACGAATGTCGGCGGGCCGAACTTCTCCGGCCCGGACTCCACTGGCGCAAGGAAGGGCGTTGTCTCTGGCGTTCAGATCTTCCATGACGCGGAGGGAACGCTTACATCGGCTGGATTCATTCGGCTGGGCAGCAGCGGCGCCAACGGCTTGGCATTGCTGCCAGGTGGGAAGACTCTGGTGGTCGGCGCGGGGGACGACGGCGTCGCATTCCTCGATGTGCAGGATGCGATCCACGGAACAGCCAAGCCTGTCTTCGCCACTCAGGGCGCGGGCGCGGGAACCTTCGATGTGGTTGCGACGCCCGATGGAAGGGTTGTGTTCTCCGCCAATGAATACGGCGTGGTTGCGCAGCAGCGCGGCAACGTCGGCGTCATCGCGGTCGAACCGGATGCGTACGGACGCGTGACGCAACCCGTAACGCTTGAGCAGATTCCATTGGGGGACGTTGTCCCCAGCCTCACTCTCTCGCGCGACGGAACGCGTCTGTACGTTGCCACGGAGTTGGTGCCGGCGAAGAGCGCCTTGCAGATCTCCGGTGCCGCAAATCCAATCCTGAGCAAGAACGATTGCGTGCAGGCGAAGGGGTCGCCCGCAGGGCCGAATGGGTTGATTACGGTCATTGACGTTCTGCGAGCGGAGACCTCGGAGTACGCCGGGCAGGACGCGGTCCTCTCGCGTACGGCTGCGGGATGCTCGCCCGTGCGGCTGATCGAGGCCTCGGACGCTTCGGCCATCTTTGTCTCCGCGCGGGGAGACAACGCGGTACTCCAGTTCAACCCGGCGCTGCTGGAGTCCGATCCGGACCATGCCTTTCTGCGCTCGATTCCAGCGGGCGGCGATTCGGCCGTTGGACTTCTTCTCTTCGACCATGACCGCCTGCTCGCGGTTGCGAACTCGAACCGTTTTGCAAACTCCTCAGGGTCTCTCGCCTTGCTCAATGTTGCAGAGCCGGCCGAACCCAGCTTGCTACAGACTCTGCCGGCAGGGACCTTCCCAAGGAACCTCAGCCTGGCGTCCGATGGCCGCTCGTTCTATCTGACCAACTACACTTCGCGCAGCCTGGAGAGGGTCATCGTTGCTCCTGCGCCAATTACCGTGGCCTCTCGTAATTAAGTCAGGCCGTAATTTACTATCTGGACTACAAACAAAGATGAATGGATCACAATGCCCCCCATTGCTTATCTGGAATGTTCTCGCTGTCATGCAAAGATCTCCGCGGATACGCCGCAGACCGTCTGCACGCAATGCGTGGAAGCTCCCGCCGGCTCGCTCTTCGTGCACTACGATCTTTCAGCGTTGCGCGGTAGTTCTCCCGATGCAGTAATTGCGCGCGAGCCGACTACTCCCTGGGCCGGAATGTGGCGCTATCGCTCCGTGCTTCCAAACGTTCAGCCTGTCACCCTGGGCGAGGGATGGACGCCGATGCTGCGCAGCAAGCGATACGCAAACGTGTTTGTGAAGGAGGAGGGCGCCAATCCGACCGGGACTTTCAAGGCGCGTGGGCTGGCCATGGCCGTCACCATGGCGCGACACTATGGTCTGCAAAAACTGGCAGTCCCTTCCGCTGGCAATGCCGCGGGAGCGCTTGCCGCCTATGCCGCGGCTGCGGGAATTGAAGCGCACATCTTCATGCCAAAAGACGTTCCCTTCGCCAACTATGTGGAGGCGGTTGCGTACGGAGCGAAGGTGACGCTGGTGGATGGATTGATCTCCGACTGCGCGCGGATCGTCAACGAGCGCAAACAGGAGGAGGGATGGTTCGACATCTCCACGCTCAAGGAACCGTTTCGCATCGAAGGCAAGAAGACGATGGGATACGAGCTGGTGGAGCAGTTGGGATGGGAGTATCCGGACGCGGTCTTCTACCCCACGGGCGGCGGCGTTGGATTGATCGGAATGTGGAAGGCCTTTGAAGAACTGGAGGAGCTTGGCTGGGTCAAGCCGGGCAAACGGCCACGCATGATTGCTGTGCAGGCCGCCGGATGCGCCCCCGTGGTCCGCGCCTACGACGATGGCTCCAGTGTGAGCCATATGTGGCAGAATGCATCCACGTTTGCTGCTGGCCTGCGCGTTCCCAAGCCCTATGGCGACGCCATTATTCTCGATATTCTGCGGGCCTCGGACGGCATCGCACTCACCCGGACCGACGACGAAATCCTGGCATCGATCCTGGACTGGGCGAGGAATGAAGGGATATTTCTTTCGCCTGAAGGGGCCTCGGTCACGGCCGCCTATGACAAGCTGCTGGCCGATGGAATCCTCAAGCCATCGGACCGCGTCGTGCTCTTCAATACTGGAGCCGGACTGAAATATACCGACGTCACGGCGGATGCAATGAATCTCAAGCGGCCATAGAATGCCAAGCTGGATTCCCTCATCTCCGCGTAGCCTGGCCAGGATCACTTTGGTCCTTGCCCTGACTGGTCTTGCGCTATGGATGGGTGGCGTAACTGCGGCTCTGCTTGGCCATCCGGCGCTCGGCGCAGCGCTTCGTTCCACGGCATTGGTGCTGTTTGCCGTTGCCATTCTTCCGCGCTCCTCGCTCATGCGTTGGACGTTCCTCGCCATGTTGGCGGGCGTGGAGCTTGGTCTCGATGCGCCGCGCGTCGCCATCGAGACGCACTTCCTGGGCGAGCTGTTCCTGCGGCTGATCCGCATGATCGTCGCACCGCTGATCTTTGCCAGCATCACCACGGGCATCGCGGCGCATGGCCATCTGCGCTCCATCGGCCGCATTGCCGTCAAGGCGCTCATCTACTTTGAAGTAGTCACCACGCTCGGTCTGATCCTCGGCACAGTCGCGATGAATCTCTCCGGCGCAGGCTGGGGGATTGCGCTGCCACACGCGGTTCAGGATTCCGTACCCGCGATCCAGACAGCCCAAATCTGGCAACAGTCGGTGGTGAATCTGTTCCCGGAGAACATCGCGCAGGCGGTTGCGCAGAACCAGATTCTGCAGGTTGCGATCTTCTCATTGTTGTTTGGTGCTGCGCTGGCCATGCTCTCGCAACAGAAGCGCGCCCCACTGCTCTCCGTGTTGCAAGCGCTCGCGGATGTAATGTTTCAGTTGACACGAATCATCATGCTCCTCGCGCCGCTTGCCGCCGGAGCTGCCCTGGCCTATAGCGTGGCGAGCATGGGGCTGCTCGCGCTGTTTCCATTGGCCAAGCTGGTCCTCACATTCTATGCGGCGCTGGCCGCATTCTGCCTGTTGGTCCTTATCCCCATCCTTCTTCTCTTTCGTATCCCGATGCGGAGATTCGTCGCCGCAGTGGGGGAGCCGGCGGCGATTGGATTCGCCACCACAACGTCGGAGGCTGCGTTGCCACTGGCGATGGAGCGCATGGAAGAGTTTGGCGTACCGCGTTGGATTGTGTCGTTTGTAATTCCGATGGGCTACAGCTTCAATATGGATGGAGCCAGCGTCTATCTTTCCATGGCTTCCATCTTTGCGGCGCAGGCTTCTGGAATTCACCTAGGCGTCGGTCAGCAGATTGCGATGCTAGCTACATTGATACTAGCCAGTAAAGGTGTCACCGGTGTTCCGCGCGCGACCCTCGTGGTGCTGCTGGCGACGGCCAGCGCAATCCATATTTCCACGGCTCCCATACTCCTGATCCTCGGTGTTGACACCCTGATGGACATGGGCCGCACCATGATGAACATCGTTGGTAACTGCATGGCCAGTGCCGTCATCGCGCGCTCCGAAGGCAGCTTATTCGATTCTTCGACTTTGCTAAGGTCCGAATGACGATCTTAAATTCACGGTTCTACTGTGACAGGTGCAACACAATACTCTTATTAGGTGAACGGGAGAATACTGATGTTCTATAAGATTCCAGACAATCTTGCGGCGGAACTCGACGAGCTTGATTCGTACATCGAGCGCTATCGGCGGGGCGAGATTGACGCCGCAACACTGAAGGTGCGCCGCGTTCCGTTCGGCTGCTACGAGCAGCGCACCGACGGCAGCTATATGGTGCGTATTCGCACGACGGGCGGCGCGCTGACGCCGCATCAGTTGCGGACGATCGCCGAGATCTCGGCGCGATACGGCAGCCCGGCGATCCACATTACGACGCGGCAGGAGTTCCAGGTCCACGACGTTGCGCTGGAAAATGTTCTTCCGGTGATGCGCGAGCTGCTGCAGGCCGGGCTGGCTGCGCGCGGCGGGGGTGGCAACACGGTCCGCAATATTCTGGTTTCGCCGGATGCGGGCGTTGGGCTGGATGAGGTCTTCGATCCGAGTCCTTATGCATTTGCGTTGACCAGCCGCCTTATTGCCGAATCCGATTCGTGGCTTCTGCCGCGCAAGTATAAGATCGCATTTTCCAACTCAACTGAGGACAGCTCTTACGCGGAGTTCAACGATCTTGGGTTTATCGCGCAACTGCGCGATGGCGAGAAGGGATTCCGCGTCCTTGTTGCCGGCGGGCTGGGGACTAAGCCGGAGGTTGGGCATCTGCTGCATGACTTTATCCCTGCCGGAGACGTTTACCTCGTAGCCACTGCCATCAAGCGGCTCTTCGATGCACATGGAAATCGCAAAAATCGCCACGCGGCCCGACTGCGATTCTTGTGGAACACGCTTGGCGAAGAACGCTTCCGCGAGTTGTACGATGAGCAGTTGCAACGGCTTCGCACGGAGAATCCCCCCGCGCTTCTCCTCGAAGAGGTTCCGAACTCCAGCACGCTTCCACCCAATGCGCCGGAGTTGGATGACTCGCCGGAGTTTGCGCAGTGGAGAGAGCGCTTTGTCGAAGCGCAGAGACAGCCGGGACTGGTCTCCGTGCTGGTTCCCATCTTTCTCGGCAATCTGAAGAATGAAGATGCAATTCGTCTGGCCGATCTTCTCGCGCCCTTTGGCAATTATGTTCTGCGCGCTACCTTTGGCCAGAACCTTCGTCTGCGAAATATTCCTGAAAATTATTTGCCGAATATATTTCACTTAGTCCGCGAGATTACGGAGCTTACATCGTTTCCGCGTCTGTTGGGCAATTCCATTGCATGCACTGGTGCGGACACATGCAAGCTGGGCATCTGCCTGTCCAAGGGAGCGCTCACTGCCACGGCGGAGAGACTGAAGAACTCCGCTCTGGATCTGAATCGGATTGCGGACTTCCGCCTGAATCTCTCCGGCTGCCCCAATACCTGCGGGCAGCACATGCTGGCCGATCTTGGTTTCTTCGGCAATGTCGGACGCAAGGAGCAGCAGATGTTTCCGGCGTACATGGTTGTGGCGGGAGCCGAGATCGGCGAGGGAAAGGCACGGCTGGCGCGGCAGATCGATCGCGTGAGCGCGCGCGATCTGCCCCAGTTTGTTGAGGAAGTTCTCAAGCTGTGGCTGGCGAAGAGGGACAGCTACTCATCCTTTGCGGCCTATGTGAATGGAGATGGTACGCAGGATATTAAGTCGATTGCAGATCGTTTCCGCAAGATTCCGGAGTTCAACGAAGACAAGAGCTACTACTACGACTGGGGCGCAAAGGAATCGTTCTCGCTGGTAGGCCGGGGCCTCGGCGAGTGCTCTGCGGGGCTCTTCGATTTGATCGAGGTCGATCTCAATGCCGCTCGAGATCTGCGCGAGGAGTTTCGTGCAGGCGAGTCGCAGGGTGCCGATACGCTCTATGCCATCAGCCTGCGCAGCGCTCGCGCGTTGCTGATTACGCGCGGCATTGAAGCGCCAACCGACATCGCCGTCTTTGAGAACTTCCGCAAGCATTTCATCCAGGCGGGACTGATCGGCGAGCGTTTCTCTCCAGTGATTGCGGCAGCACAACAGAAGAACGTCGAGGGGTTGAGCCAACTCGAGGATGAGGTCTTCTCACTTCTGGAATCCGTGGAAACACTCTATCGCGGGATGGACAACTCGCTGCGCTTTGCAGCCGAAACATGCGCGTGAAAGGACATTCAATGCGGGTCGCACTTCCATTCAACGACTGGCGAGCGATCACCCGCCAAAGATCACAATAACCCTTTCCATTACTATGCGTTAACCGTGGTTCAGGTACGTAATAAGTACAGACGCACGGACGCGCTATTATAACTACATTAGAATCAATAGATTACGTCTTGGTGGAGGCGGCGGGAGTCGAACCCGCGTCCGAAACTACCTTCAACAGAGAGCGTTCATGCTTTTCCGCGTTCATTTTTATCTCGTCATCGACGCTAGGAACGGGCGAAGACGCGGCGACGACCAGTCTGATTAATCTCGCCTGTTCCGCTCAGACGGAGCAGTTCAGGCCAGCCTACTGTGCGACGATCGGACTCCGCCCATAGGCGAAGCGGAGGCGATCGGCTGTCTAATTAATTAGGCAGCAAGAGCGAACTGAGGTTCGGCACTTATGATTTTGTGA
>Ga0187887_10002482_pt1 | contig 14731 bp, 9 predicted proteins | sample June2016WEW_7_10_FD_132977 | JGI IMG/M metagenome (GOLD analysis project Ga0187887, IMG submission 132977) | Peatland microbial communities from SPRUCE experiment site at the Marcell Experimental Forest, Minnesota, USA - June2016WEW_7_10 | ecosystem: Environmental > Terrestrial > Soil > Wetlands...
ATCGCACAGTTTTTTCATCTCACCAGCGCTGAACGAAAGACCTTGCTTGTGGCCGGAGCGGCGGCCGGCATGTCGGCCACATTTGCCGCGCCACTCTCGGCGATTCTTCTTGCGGTCGAGTTGCTGCTCTTCGAGTGGAAGCCGCGCAGTCTGATTCCGGTGGCGCTGGCCAGTGCAACTGCATGCGCAGCACGGCGATACCTGATCGGTCTCGGCCCGCTCTTTCCCACGCCGGCGCATTCTGTATTCATTGGTCCTGGCGGGCTCATGGGCTGCGTCGTCTGCGGACTGCTCGCGGGTGCGTTATCTGCATTGCTTACCGGCGCCGTCTACGCCGCCGAGGATGCCTTCGCAAAGCTGCCGATCCACTGGATGTGGTGGCCGGCTATCGGAGGCCTGGTGATCGGGCTGGGAGGCATGATCTTTCCGCAGGCCCTCGGCGTTGGTTACGACACAATTGCCACTCTCCTTGAGGGCAACGGCGCCATTGGCCTGCTGCTGGGAATCCTGCTGGTGAAGTCCACTATCTGGGCGGTATCGTTGGGATCGGGAACATCGGGCGGGGTTCTTGCCCCGTTGCTGATGATGGGTGGCGCATTGGGCGGCCTTGAAGCTTTGTTTCTTCCCGCGGCCGGACCCGGCTTCTGGCCACTTGTCAGCATGGGAGCGATCCTTGCCGGCACCATGCGTTCGCCATTCACCGGAATCGTATTCGCAATCGAGCTGACGCACGACGTGAACATGATCCTGCCACTCATCGTAGCCGCCGTCATTGCGCACACGTTCACGGTGTTGGTGTTGAAGCGTTCGATCCTGACTGAGAAGGTGGCTCGACGCGGCTTTCATCTCAGCCGCGAGTACAGCGTGGATCCGCTGGAGGTGCTATTCGCTAGCGAAGTGATGCGTACACAAATACTCGCGTTCGAGGGGAGCGGCACGCTCGACGATGCACTGAGAATGTTGAAGAATGGCCATCCTTCTCGCGGGCAGCACCTTTATCCCGTGATCGATGCAAATCACCGCCTGAGGGGTGTAATCACCCGCAAGGATTTGGCCAAGTGCAGTAGCGATCGCGCCTTGCTGTCCGACATTGCACGCCGCGACCCCGTCGTGGCGGTTGCAGATGAGTCGCTGCGAACTCTAGTTTATCGCATGGCAGAAACGGGTTTCACGAGGATGCCGGTGGTGGATAGCGGCGAAGAACGCAGAATCTTAGGCATGATTTCGCTCGATGACATGCTGAGTGCGCGCGCCCGCAACCTCTCTGAGGAGCGCAGCCGGGAACGCGTCCTGCACGTTCGTCCACCGTTCCGCGGGGCGAGGAAGACAGCCCCAGTCGACGAGTAACTCTTCCTGGCTATTGAGTTGGGCCAGTATCGATTAGGATGCGGCTTTCTCCATCTCTATTGCACGCGGAAACAGTATGTTGTTCTCCAAATGAATGTGCTGGTGCAGGTCCTGTTCAAATTCCTTTAGCCCGCCGTAGAAGGCATGAAAGGTAGGGCAGGCATCCTCAGGCGTGGTGAAATTGTGGCTGAGACGACGAATTTCAGCGAGGAGCGTTCCGGCAGCATCGTGTTCCTGCGTCATCATCGCGATCGGGTTGGCAACCGTCCCGAAGCAACTGCGTGGCTTCGCGGCATGATTCGAAACGGCCCGTTCAAGATCCGCAATGTAGGGAAACAGGACGGCTTCTTCTTTCGCCAGATGCTGCGTGAGTTCCCCGTCGAGCCGCGCTAGTGTTCCAGCGATTCCCGGCAATTCCGTCTTTGTTGCGCCATGACGATTCACAACCTTCTCGGCGAGCACGGCGAGTCTAGGCAGTTCTCGCTTTACGTAGGCATGGTGCGTGGTGACGATATGCGCGCTCAGGCTCTCCAACGACTTACCGGACCAGTTTTCAACTTCTGAATCCGGCGCCTTTGCAGCCGCTTCCAACGCGGCGATCACAATGTCTACCTCAAGATTTCCGGCCATACACGCTTCGCTGAGAGGCTCGCGGCCCCCGCAGCAATAGTCGATTCCAAATCTCTCAAAAACTCTTATTGAAGATGGCTGTTCCAGGGCGATTTCGCGAACGGTCTGTGGGTTTGGGGTCATTTCGATCTCCTTTAACCACAGCGTAGGACTTCGGATTATGAACCACAGCGACTTTGGTCACTTCAATTGAAGAATCGCCGTCATTTTCTCCGCATCTTGAATTCGGCGGCAATTTTGGCAATAACCTCGCCGTCCAATACCTTCGCTGCGTAGGGGAACACGACGGTTTCCTCCATCAATATATGGGCTGAGTAGAGTTCTTTGAGTTCACCTGTCTGAGACAGTAGTCGTTCTGTCTCTTCGGGCGTCAGTCTTCCGCTGGAGATCCAGGTCAGATATATCCTCTCGATCGAATCATGCAACCGATTGGCGCGGCGATGGTCCGATTGCAGCCCGGCAATCGCGTCGATTGCTGGATTTGGTTTTCCCCGCAACCGAGGAAACAGAGACTCCTCCTCATCGGCAGTATGCCGCTGCCCACCCAGTTGGAAATACTGAAGAGCCGATTGAACCGCGCTCTTCTCTTCATCGGTCAATTCTCTGTTTTTGGCGCGCTCAACTACAGCGCATAAAATCCCAAGAAAGCCTTCGACCCTGCGGTGGCAGTCCACTAGCATCCCAATTGGATCGTCGAATCCGCTGTCCGGTTTTGCGCCTATTTGTACCGCCATGTTAGTTCTCACGTTTCTGCCTGGTCACGACGCTCCAGCGTCGAACATCTCCAGGCTGCAAGTTGAATGCGAGTAAGCGCCAATGGAAATGCCTGATCAGCGAACGTGCCCATCTGACGCACCCGTTTCCACTCCGGGATGCACCCACGCGTAAGTTGCACCCAGCCAGGAACGGCTTGATGGCGCTTCCGGTAAATGAGGAATCAAAGCCCACAGTCCGATCAGAGCCAGTCCAACGAGATTCGGAAATAGCAGCGGAGCCATTGGGGGAGCGCCATTGACGAGTTTGTCGAAGATGTTGCTTCCGGGCTCGAACAGATTCGCGCGCAGATGAAACCAGAATCCCAAAACACCGACGAAGGCCTGCGCGAACATTACCACAAGGCAAGCGTCGAGAAATCGGCGCGTCACCACCGCCATGAGGAGAACGATCAGGAATCCGGTAGCAAATGCCGAAGAAACAACGGGAATCCATTCGGTTCTTGCAAAGAAGCCATTGGATGCGTGGTCGGTCAACGACAGAACGAAGTTCCCGAAGAAGCCGCCCAGCGCCAGGAGGATCACCCAACGTGCCCACTCGGCACTTCGCGCAGCCACCATGCGATTCATCAAGAGGAGAAAGCCGAGGCCGGTATACGCGAGCGGCGCGGCAAAAGGCGCTGCGTAGGTGAGGCTCTTCAACGTGCGATCCAGAAAGAACCGGCTCTCCAAGTGGTAAAGCACTCCGCCTAACCCTACCAGCACTGAAAGACCACCGACCAGGTAGCCTACGTCGCGCCAAGGAGCTTCAAATCGACCTATCCAGCGCAGGGCGATCACGGCCGCGAGCACTACCGGCGAGCCCATTGAAAAGTAGAGCGGGATATACTCCGCCGCCTTTTGAAAATGATTCACCGAATGTGCGAGGTAAATGTCCGCGGCAAGAATCGCCAGATTCACGGTGACAAACAGCTCGACCCAAAGCGGGAGATCGTGCACCCACAGCAGGCGCGGGTCGAGAATGATCTTCTGAATGCGAAGGAGCAGTTTACTTGTGAGCATGCTCTCTCCGTAGTTCGTCGGCGTCGTGCTGAAGTTCGACGGTCTTCGACAGCATTTCGTAATTGCCGTGCCATTGGACGAAGTCGGCGCCTCCCATGAAGGCTCCGTGCTTACTGGTGCGGCCGTCGTAGTGCCACAGATTGAAGTAGGTAAAGTCAATCGGGTGGCTAAACGGAGGGCCCGCCAGGGTTCCGTCTTTGTGCAATCCATCCATGATGTCCTTGGCGGCAAGAACCTTGGCGTTTGTGCCCTTGATGACCTCTTCACCCTGGTCGTAGACTCGGTCGATACGCGCCGGGGTGTGGCATTGGGTGCAGACCTGCTTCATATTGATCTGGGCCTGAAGGTAGTTTGGACGATGGGTCGTGACAGCGTCGGCGAGATACCAGCCGAGTCGATCGGACGGATTGTGAGTAACCTTCAGGCCGTTGATGCCGCTCATATGGCAGGTCGCGCAGGTTGGCACGAACATGTCGCGAGTCGTCAACGTGCGAGGATCGGCGTCGAGCCGAAGAAGGTTGCTTTGGGCGGCGAACATCACGCCGTGCTTTGACTCGTTATAGATCTCAACCTGGGAGTGGTCGGGCCCCATATGGCACTGGCCGCAGGTGGTGGGCAGGCGGGCGAGAGCAACAGAGTTGCTGTGGCGCGAGTGGCATTCGGTGCAACTGCCAATCGTGCCGTCGTCGTTCGGCTTGCCAATGGCGTGGCACTGTTCGCAACCCGAAGTGATTGCTGGATGCCCCTCAGGAACCGTAAGTGGGTTGGGCGGACGCTTCGTTCCCCCGGGCTGGAACTGCTCGCTGAAGGCAACCTGCTCCGCACTCAATCCCGCTTCGCCATGCACGGCCGCCCAACTGGGCGCGGCGTGACGGCTGCGCAGAAACTCCTGATAGATGCCTTCGTGACAGGAGCGGCAGTTGCCTGCCGTCAAGTGAGTACTGATCACGAAGCCGTGGTGATCCACCTTCTGCTGGCCGGGGCCGGGTTCGTGACAGTCCAGGCAATTCACGCCTTTCTTCGCATGTACGGACATCTCGTATTCGTGAACGACGGAGTATTGAAGCCGGGCATGGCACTCGGCACACTTGCCGGACGCGCGAACAAAGTCGGCGGTAGGCTGGTCGGTCTCTACCTTGGGGCGGGCTCGATTGACAAGGAAGGCGGAAAGTATGAGAGCAAACGCAATGACGACGGCCACAAACACAGAACGAAACGACATGGACACGCCCCCTGGGGAGAACTTGATGTGTAAGCCTTCTTGCGGTTCAGATCTCCCGACAAAGCAACACAAGGGCAACTGTATCAGGCCTAACGGCCGGTGTGCCTCAACAGGACACGACTGGAAGGACGCACTCACCAAGTCTAAATCGGCAGTCAATCTCCTTTCAGTGACAAAAGTCCCTGCATTGATCTCCGCCAGACTCCAGGGTGGGGCTAAGCCGCGACATGGGGTCTTGTGCCTTCATTCTGTTCACCGGTAGTTCCATTACCGGTGGCCAACGCAAGTGATCTGTAGATAGCAGATGGGCGTTACTTGTCCCTTATTAGCTTTCGAGGTTAAGGAATCTCCGTAGCTTCGAGCCGCATGCAACAACTTAAAGTAGGGGACACTGAGAATCTGCAGAATGGCGATAGAGAATTTCATCTTCGACTACGAGGACCCCATCCGTTAGAATCCGCGCGCGCAACCCACCCCGGCCTTTCAGGAATTCCTCGGCGCCGGGTGCGATGGCTTTGTCCATCCAATAACAGGGGCTGCACTCAGCTACACCTGAAAAACGCACGCCTTGTACGTCAAACTCTCTTTCGATCAGGGAATTCAGATCCACTCCAGCGGTGATGACGTTGCGACGGGTTGCCCCCGGAGACTTGTCGTGCACGCCGAGAAGATTACAGAGTTCCTCGAAGACCTCGGAAGAGAAGAAAGTGATCTGTCCCTTGTAGTTGTCCTTGTAGTCGAAGAAGCGGTCTCCTTCAACTCCGCGACCGGCCATACAACGGAGCTCCGCACACTCGATCAGCGGATACTCTCCGGGCGGCTGTTCGTGGTGGCCAAAGAAATTATGCCCTGGCGAAATGTATAGCTTGCAGACTCTCATCCTGCATCCCGGTTTTGATTTTAATAGGAATGACAGATACAAGAAAGATGCCATTGCGGCTCAGTACACATCCCGATGGTAGCGATGCTGCTCTTTCAGGGTTTCCACATATTCCTCCGCAGCAATCGCCGGCATTCCCCCTTGCGTTTGAACAATGGTTTGCAAGGCTCCATGCACATCCTTCGCCATTCGTGACGCGTCACCGCAGACGTAAACACTAGCCCCATCCTGCAACCAACTCCAAAACAACGGAGCCTGCTCCAGCATACGATCCTGCACGTAGATCTTATCTTCCTGATCGCGCGAGAAAGCAGTATCCAAGCGGGTCAGATGCCCATCGGCCTGCATGGCCTCCAACTCGTCCCGATAAAGGTAATCGGTTGTTGCGCTGCGCTCACCAAAGAAGAGCCAGTTTTTTCCCTTGGCCCCCAGTGCGCGGCGCTCGTGCAGAAAGCCACGGAACGGCGCAATGCCCGTGCCGGGTCCAATCATGATCATGGGGGCGTCGGAATCATTTGGCAATTTGAACCGCTTGTTCGGTTGAATGTAAAGAGGCAAACGGTCAGAGACGGAAGCGCGATCGGCAAAGAGCGTCGAGCACACTCCTCCGCGCTCACGGTTGTGCGCGCTGTAGCGCACCACGGCCACTGTGGTATGAATTTGCCCGGCATGAGCAATGGGGCTGGAGGATATGGAATAGAGACGCGGCGTAAGTTTGGGCAGCATTGCCACAAGTTCTTCCGGGCTCTGCACCACGCCAGGATACTCGATCAACAGGTCAATCAGTCCTCGGCCGTAGAGGTATCTATCCAGTTCCGGCTGCTGCCTGGGTTCCAGCAGCGAAGAGAGCAGTGCGCACTTGCCCAGGTTTGCATATTCAGTGACCATCTTGCGATTCAGGCGGGTGATTTGCAGATGGTGAGTTAACGCATTGTGAAGAGGAATGGTTTCTGCCTTACCGCATTGAACCCGCTCGTTGCCGTTGAAGCGTAGAGCTTGCAGGATCTCGGCGACCAGGTTGCAATCGTTTGCGGGCAGAACACCGCAGGCGTCGCCGGATTCATACTGAATACCCGTTCCCTCAATGGAGAATGCCAGATGAAGTGTCGTCTTGCTGGAGGTCTTGTGCGTAAGATCTTTTTTGTGAATCAGCGGAGCAAAGACCGGATTATCGCGCGTAAACGAGGCATTTGGCGCTGGCCTTTCCGCCACTGCCACGGCGGTTGAAGCGGCCCTTGAAAGCTTGAGTGCTGCCGCCGATTCATTAAGCCGCGGAAGAACTTCCGCTTTCCATTGCACTAACGGCTCATCGACATCCACATCGCAATCGACACGATTGGCCAGGCGATTGGCACCCAATGCAGCCAGTTTGCTGTCAAGATCGTTGCCAAACTTGCAGAAGTTTTCGTAGTGGCGATCTCCGAGCGCGAAGACGGAGTAAGACAATCCCTCGAAGCGAGGAAAGTGCTCAAGACAGAGTTCTTCAAAAAATGGCTGAACGCCATCGGGAGCTTCACCATCGCCATAAGTGCTGGCAAAGATCAGTGCATATTTCTCCGACGCCAGCGCGGCCGGCGAATAGCCGACCAATGTTGAGACCACTGGCTGATGGCCCTGAGCCTTAAGTTCCTTGGCCAGCCTGCGCGCCAGCCCTTCGGCAGTGCCGGATTGCGAGGCATAAAGAATCGCAATGCGATGCGATGGTTTGGACTCCGCAGCGGCAGCCTGCTGACCATCGCCTGCAAACAGTCCGGCAAGAAAGCCGTTGAGCCACGCTCGCTGTTCTGGTGTGAAGGGAGCATTATCGGGAATATAGGGAGGGTTGGTGGACATAGCTATCTCCGCTCCTTTGCCGCGCAAAACGATTGCAACTCCGCAGTGCTGTGTCTACGGCTGAAATCCAGGAAGGACTCATCTCTCTTCCGCTGTTCGATATAGGCGGCAAAGAGCCGTTCCATCATGGGGGGCAAATCACTATAGGCGATAGCAGGGATTAGCTCGCGCGCCAGGCCTTTGTCCAGATCCGAGCCTCCACCGATTACCACTTGATAGCCTTCGGCGCCGCCAACCTTCATGCCGAGCAGGCCGATATCGCCGATGTAATGTTGTGCGCAGGAGTGGGGACAACCGGTCACATGAAGATTGACCGGCTGTTCAATCTTGAATCGTGCATCAAGCAGACTGGCCAATTCAACCGCGTGTGTCTTGGTGTCGGTCGATGCATACTTGCAGCCGCGATTTCCTGTGCAGGCAACAGTACCTCGCAGAACAGTTCCTGCCGTGCAGTCAAGACCGATAGCTTGAAGCGCAGCCAACGTCGCATCCAGATGAGCGGTTGGAATGTTTGGGATCAACAGGTTCTGCCAGACCGTGAGTCGCAACTCCCCGCTGCCGTAACTGCTGGCTATGTCGGCCAGGGCCAGCATCTGCGCGGCAGGGAGACGGCCAACCGGCACGGAGATCCCAATATAGTGCAGATCGTCTTGACGTTGCGCGTGAACACCGATGTGGCCGGCGCGATCAATCGGCAGGCGCGGCTCGCACTCATTGATCGGAACGCGGATCAGCGGGAAGGACAAACGCTTTTCAGTCTCATCCAGAAACTTGTTGATGCCCCAGCGATCCACGAGATACTTCAGGCGCGCTTTTTTGCGATCCGTTCGGTCGCCGTTCTCGCTGAAGACACGTATCATGGCAGCGGCAACAGCCACGGTCTGATCGGCGCGTAACAGCAAGCCGCAATCGGTAGCGAACTGTTTGTGCCCAGTAATGCCGCACAACAATACTCGAAAATAAACGCCTGCGGGGACGCTGCGCCCTTCACTGACGCGGACAGCAACAAAGCCAATATCGTTGGTATCGGCAACGACGCTGATGGCGCCTCCATTGTCGAAGGCTACGTTGAATTTGCGCGGCAACCCATACAGATCGCGGCTATTCAGAATGTAATGGTGAAGCGCATCGGCCAGCGGCGCCACATCGCAGAGTTCAGTGGGATCGAGTCCGGTGATCGGCGAAGCCGTGATGTTACGAATATTGTCTGCGCCTGAACCGCGCGAGGTAAGCCCAAGCGATTGCAGCTTGTTGAGCACGCGAACAATTTCTTTCGGCTGGAATTCGCGAATCTGCAGGTTGGCACGGGTCGTAATGTCCACGCGGCCCGATCCCCAATCGGAGGCCATCGCCGCCAGGCCGCGCATTTGGTGAGCGGTAAGAATGCCGCCTGGGACGCGCAGCCTGAGCATGAAGGAGTCCTGCGCGGGAGCTACGTAAAATAGCCCGTGAAATTTGAAGCGGAAAAGATCATCCGCTGCCGGTGTTCGATTTTCATCTGCATGAGCCAGCAGCTTGTCCCAGATATCAAGAGGATTCTGCTCATACTTCCATCGCTCTTCGCGGCAGAGATCGGAGACTGGCGTTCCGTGGTAGGTCTCCTCTTGCGGTTCCGCCAGATTGATCGAGCCAAGGGTTGAATCGTTGGTCAGCAGCCCGGTCGCGGTGTGGCCCGCGAAAGGACGCAAGCCATGATGCTTGGCACTCGAAAAGATGCCGAGAAGATACTCCTTCTGTACTGCCGTGAAATCCTGGGAATTGAGGGTATCCAGCGTTTCCATGCCATCACTCCTTCCAGTAGTCCATCCATGAGGAGGACCGGACTGCCCGTTGAAAGCGCTTGTGTGCGCGTGCGCAAAGCGGCGTTGAGACCCGATGAATGCCGCAAACAATGCGGAGAATTCAAGGCTCATCACGGAGCATGGAGTAAAGGGATTGTGGTCTGAAGGCCCCAGGCACGGCGTGGTGCGGGGAAGAGAGAACCCGAGGAGACAGCCTTGTCTCACTCTTAGGGTTAGACTAGCGCAACTCGATAGAGATCACAAGCAAGTTGCGATCAATTCTTGGCTTTCCTTATACCATCTTCATGCGCTGCCGGTCTATTTGCTTCTCCCAAACGGCTCTTGCGCAGATCTTCGTTGAGAATAATTGCCTCGGCAATCTCGCGCATCGATTTGCGACGCTGACGGCTCTCCCGCTGCATGGCCTTGTAGGCAGCCTCTTCATCCAGGGCGAAATCGCGCTGCAATACTCCCTTGGCGCGTTCAATGTGTTTGCGCGATTCCAGGCGATCTGAGAGTTGGACGTTTTCGGTTTCCAGGCGCGCCCGCTCCAACTCCGCGCCCACCAGATGGCCGATCGTCGTCAGCAGCCGGACTTCATTTTCTGCATGCTGATAGGGCCTGCGATGCTGCAAATTAATGACTCCGACCAGCTTCCCGCGACAAAGAATTGGAACGGAAAGAAACGCCTCAAACGCATCTTCCGGCACATTTGGAAAGCGCTTGAAGCGTGGATCCTGCAGTGCATTCGCTGAGATCGCAACCGGCTCGCGATGCCATCCAACCCACCCGGTAATGCCTTGGCCAAGCCAGATTCCCAGATGGTCCACCAGATCCGCATGGGGGGTTTTGGATGCGCGCAAAACCAGCTGATTGTCTTCCAGCACGTAGACAAAACAAGAATCGCAGTTGATGACTGTACAGGCAAAGTCAACTATGCGATCAAGCACCGTGTGCAGCGGGTCTGAGGCTGCCATGCGGCTGCCTATCTCGTGCAGAAAATCGACTGGCGAGGGGATGGCAGGCTCTACCGTTGCAATAGGCTGGGCGCCGCTCTGCAGCAGCGGACTGACGGGAGGTGGTGGAGTGCTGGTAACATGTAACGCTGCATCGGAGCGTTTTTTATTCAAAAGAGACCGCCCATGTTGCGCCAGCTCGTTGATCAGGAAGCCCATCTTCGATTGCGTTGGCTCAAAATCTGGGTGCAGTCCGTAGGCAGACATTCCTTCGGTCGTGCTGGGACCAATCGAAGCGATCAGCGTAGAGCGGAGTCCTTCATGCAGCGCCTCTGTGTAGCCCATGCGTTCGGCCATGAGAAACAGATGCATGACCTGCCCGGCATTCATGAAGAGCACGATATCGACGTGTCCATGCGCAAGAGCAAGCACGGCTTCACGTAAGGGCTGAATGTCTTCCGGCAATGCCCATTGATAGACAAGAAGACGGGTAATTGAAATGCTCTTCTCTGCCAGCGCTGTCAGCAACTCTGGATTTGATGTTCCGTACTCCTGCACGGCGATGTTCATGCCATCCATCTCTGGGCCCAGCTTCTCTTCAAGCGCCGGCATCAGAGCACGCCACGTGAATGGCTCTGGAGAAACTACCGTGATGGGGATCTGCAACTCCCGCAAAGCGCTGGAGGACTTGGGACCGCGGGCGGCAATCTTCACGCCGCGCAGGGCAGCAAGAAACTGCTCGCGATCCAGACGCTCGGAGACGATCTTGACCAGAGAACGGACGCCCACCCCGGTTGTGAAGATCACCAGATCATAGGCTCCCCGCATCAGGGCCTGAGCGAATTCAATCACCGGATGATTTTCTTCGAGAGGAATCTCCCGCATCGCCGGCGCCGTAAGCGGCTCGCCACCATAGGTGTGAATCAGCTTGGCAACTTCATTCGCGCGGCGTGCTTCCAGACTCAGAACCCGTAGACCTTCAAAATTCGCCCCTGGCATGGGTCTCTCCGTGTGCTGGGTTAGAAGAAATGGACACAGATGGAAGATACGAAGAGCGGGCAGCGCAAAGTTGCGTCGCTCCATTTCCGCATGAATCCAGCGGACTCGAAGCAATCTTCAACTCCAGTATCGCATGATTAAAGATCGGCAAAAACATAGTCCGTTGGTCACACTCGATAGAAGCCTGAAGAGAAGCAATGACCCAATCATCACCTCCCGAAGAATGCCCGGGGCAAGGTGAATGGGGAAACTCTCCGACTTCGCTTTAACACGCATCCAATCGGGAATACAAGAGTGGAAGGTGCTTTTCCACGCATATTGAATGAGATTTCTGCACAGATTGTTCAAAACCAGAATCTACTTGCATTGATTCTTATTTGACGCTATGCTCAACGCAATCACTCCACGCGGAATGAGACTCTTTTGAGAGAGCTCACACCGCGAAGGTCTGGCCCAGTGTGCCGGATGCTTCCCCAAGCTGAAGTGATTTCCAGTTGGCTCCGCGAAGAGCCTGGCCTGATCGCCAAACCACCAACAAATTACAGGGACTCGAACGTCTGAGAGCAACCGTCATCGGTCGAGGGCGGCGTGTCCCTGACACCAGTCCTCTTCGCACATTGCGCGTGCCGCACACGATGGAGCTATCGATGGAACTTCCCTTACTCGAACGGGTCAAGGCCGGCGACGATGCCTTCCACCTGACGACCTCTGCCCAAAATTCCGGGCAGGGGTTGGTTCAGTTGTGCGGCAGCGGAGTCGATGTTCCTCTTCCGCCTCCACCGGGGCCGGGCGAACAATATCGTTTTCATTTCGACATGACCAAGTGCATCGGCTGCAAGTGTTGCGTGGTGGCTTGCAACGAGCAGAACGGAAATCCTGCCGACATTCTGTGGCGGCGGGTCGGCGAAATCGAAGGCGGCACTTATCCGGATACCCAGCGCAACTATCTCTCTATCGGCTGCAATCACTGTCTGGAGCCGACTTGCATGACGGGCTGCCCGGTCGACGCTTACTCAAAAGACGGCCCCACTGGAATCGTGCGCCACAACGCGGATATCTGCATTGGTTGCCAATATTGCACCTGGAACTGTTCTTACGGCGTGCCCCAGTACAACCCGGAGCGCGGCGTCGTCGGTAAATGCGATATGTGCTACGGGCGTCTGACCGAGGGGCAAAATCCAGCCTGCGTCTCTGCCTGTCCGGAAGGCGCCATTCGCATTGAAATTGTGCGCACTGCGGAATGGCGTGAACAATATCGCACCGACGCAAACGCGCCAGGGATGCCCTCGGCAGACGACAGTCTATCCACAACGCGTATCACCCTGCCCAATCGCATGCCACGCGATTCCGCCAAAGTGGATCTCAACCGTCTTCGTCCCGAGCATGCTCATTGGCCGCTGGTGGTAATGACCGTTCTGACACAGCTTTCGGTAGGCGCATTTTCTTCCATATGGCTGATGCAGATCTTTGGTGCTCACCTGCACTGCGTGGCTGCACTCGTTGCGCTGATGATCGCAACCGTAGCGCTCGGAGCCTCAACGCTGCATCTGGGGCGACCGATTCATGCCGTGCGCGCTTTGAAGATGTGGCGTCGATCATGGCTCAGCCGGGAAGTCTTGATGTTTACTCTCTTTGCCAACGCCGCGGCTGCGTATTCCGCGGCGCTGTGGATCACCTTGCCCGGTGGCTTCGATCTTAGACACATGGCCGTCTTCCAAAAACTCACTACCTCTCTCGTTCTGCTTCTTCGCGAGATCAATGCGATGCTGCCTGCTCATACAGTTACAGTCTTAGGTGGATTGACTGTCATCTTTGGCATAGCCGGCGTCGGCTGCAGCGCACGATTGTATTTGGCGCCGGGACGCCCAGGGTGGAACTCCCCATTCACTATTGTGGAGTTCTTTCTGACCGCCATGCTGCTTGGCTCTGCGGGCGCCAACATTCTCAGTGGAACAGCCACGTTTACGCAACGGGCGGTAATCGTTACCGGTATCGCGACGATTCTTGCCGCCGGCATGAAAATGGTTTGGCTGGCCCGCTCCTCTGCGCATGAGCGTCGCGGAGTCTTCATCCTGCTTTTCACCGTACTCTCGAATCTCTTGATGCTGCGCCTCCTTTTGCTCAGCGCGGGCCTGTTGCTTGTACCTTTTGCGCAGACTCGGTGGATGGCTGTTCCCGTTGCACTTCTTCTGATTGCCGGCGAATTCGTGAGCCGCTATCTCTTCTTTGTCAGTGTCGTTCCCAGCAACATTGCAACCGAATATCTCTCCATGGAGTCTGCATGAGTGTGCTGGACTGGGTATTACGCAAAAGCGGGCTGGACAACCTCTCCGCTAAATACAGTTACGGGATTGACCCGGTGCTCGGCTTCACCTCGACCCGCAAACATGCGGAAACGTGGGTGAAAAGCACCTGCGGATACTGCTCTGTAGGTTGCGGAATGGAGTTAGGTGTAAGCAAGGGAAAAGTTGTCAGCGTTCGCGGGGATCGCGATCACCCGGTCAACCTTGGCAAGCTTTGTCCAAAAGGCTTGTCAGAGCACTACACAATCGAGGCTAAGGATCGCGCCAGGTATCCGTTGCTGCGAAAAAACAATGAGCTAGTACGCGTTGGTTGGGACGAAGCGGTGGAAACTATGGTGGAGCGCTTTCGCGCCGCGCAAATCAAATATGGCCCTGATTCGGTTGGCGTCATCAGTACCGGCCAGTTGCTTACGGAAGAGTTCTATGCGCTGGGCAAGCTGGTGCAACTGGGATTGGGCACGCGCAACTATGACGGTAACACCACGCTTTGTATGTCCACCGCAGTCTCCGGCTACAAGCGTTCTTTTGGAAGCGATGGACCGCCCGGCGCCTATGCCGATCTGGAGACCGCGGATGTCATTCTGCTCATCGGAGCCAATGTTGCGGAGAATCATCCGATTCTCTGTACGCGCCTGGAAGGCAATCGCGGCAAAACGATGATAGTGGCCGATCCGCGCGTTACCAAAACGGCGATGATGGCCGATGTATATCTCCCCCTGAAGCCGCGATCGGACCTCGCACTTATCAATGCCATGCTACGCATCATCATCAACGAGGATCTCTATGACAAGCAATATGTCGAGCATTACACTACGGGATTTGAAGAATTGCGCGCGTCACTCGAATCCTGCACGCTGGAGCATGCAGCCAAGATCACAGGTCTCACGCCGGAACTGATTCATAGGACGGCACTACTTTACGGCAATGCCAAGGCTGCATTCATCGGATGGACGATGGGGGTGAATCACAGCACCAAGGGCACCGAGACCGTTAATGCCATCAACA
>Ga0187887_10002483_pt1 | contig 14729 bp, 16 predicted proteins | sample June2016WEW_7_10_FD_132977 | JGI IMG/M metagenome (GOLD analysis project Ga0187887, IMG submission 132977) | Peatland microbial communities from SPRUCE experiment site at the Marcell Experimental Forest, Minnesota, USA - June2016WEW_7_10 | ecosystem: Environmental > Terrestrial > Soil >...
AATACGCGAAAGAGCGTCTTGCATGCCTTACTGGCCCTGTAAACATCCCTCGTGGACGATACCCGCGAATTTGCGAATATCGTTCCGAATATATCGCCAAATTGCGGGACGAATTCGCTAAGAGTCCGGTCCGATCCGAGGGACCGATTGCAACTCCTCAAATAGAACCAACTTATAAGAGATTTGTGGAGCGGGTGACGTCCGCTAAGCAATTGCGCGAAATGGCAACCGCGATCGAGAATGCACGAATTGACGCCGCCTCAGCATTAGGGCTGAAGGAATCCGCTGAGTTTGCAAACTTTATTCACTCCGGGCGACGAGATAAACTTTGTGAGGCGCTAGTCGCACGATTCTCGGCCAATTTAGTACCCGCAGGGTTTGCTGTAGATTCCTACTTGGAAAAGGGGTTGATTTGTCGAAAGTTATTGCGAGGCTGCGAATTGGATTTTGTACTAATTTTCCAATATGGCGGCGCATTGATGACGGGAGTGCTCTATCCGATGTTCGCATTGGCGTCAGTGGGAAGGAAGGTTCTCCCGGGCAGCATCCATGCTTCTTCGGTGGCCACATTTTCGCCAGAGGTCATCGTGCCAGAGTTCTACGAGTCATGTGCATTTGCTCCAGACTCCTATGCGCAGTTTTGCCTTGCTGTGGATTCCATTGCATGTTTGTGCAAAATCGTATTTGGACGTATAGAGAAAGTACTGTGTTGCAGGATCGGCGACGTTACCCCCTCCTGAGTAGCATTTGGGTTTTGCGACAAAAATGTGCAAGTGCTCGCCATCCGGAGGAGCTGTAGCAAAGATCTTGCCTTTAACGCGAAACGACGTGTAAGCGAAGTGGGGCTCTTCTGTCACCTCGGGCATTGAAATTGCGATACGGCGTACGTCATTGAGTTTCACGAGGCATAATTTGCAGCAGGCAGCTCACTGGTGTCGAACAAAAGACAGCTCGCAAGCAGCCAGTCGCGGGCGGCGGCAGTGGGTCGAACATCGGCGGTAGGACCGCCGACGGCAACAGGCCGCCCAAAACCGGCACTAGACCTCAATAAATCGTCTCCCTGAAGCGGCCTTGTTCGACGTGCATTAAGCTCGGGGCCGAGATTTATGAAATCCCGCCGGATTGCAGGGAGCACACAAATGCCGTCGAACAAGTCTGTTCCGCTTATTCGACATTTTTGTCGCCAATGTTATTCTTAGGTACCTCCGTCGATGACTTACGTTGATGTAGTTCCCTGCGAAGTGTCTGCGCCTACTGACCATGTCGGAGATGTCATGGCAGAATTGTTTCGCATTGGCGGACTGATTCAAGATATGCAGCATCGGGATTCGAGGACGTTGCTTAAGGTCCGAGTTCCACACGACAACGTCATTCTATTCGAGAAGTGGCTTTCCAAAGCGTTTCACGGGACTGCTACGTCCAAGCTGCTGCCAATCAATTGTAAACCTGACAGTCGGTTCGAGTGATCGCGGGCCGCGTCTTCGGCGGGCCATGGGGAAAATGGATGACTGATATAACGTGCGTTCGTTGCGTGCCGATTCAAGCCCGCGCTGCTCAATCTCTTTGTTAGGCGCCGATGTTCCAGCAGAACACACTCGATTCGGCTGTGATTCAAACGTGGAGCGAACGTACACGACTGTATCGCCGCAGAACACGTTGGTTATGGATCGTCGCTTTGCTTGCTGCGTATTCCGGCGAAGTTGACCGGCTGTTCCGCCGGAACGTGACCGGCGATTCCGCCGAGTCTGCGCTGTAGTTGGTTTCTACTCGGATCGGTCACGTTCAGTCAAGGTTGTGGGGTACCAGACGCAGTCTGCCGCGGCAGCGGCAGAAGCTCCGGAGAGCCCGACCGATTGACTCACCGTCTACGCCTGAGCCAAGGACTTCGCCTTGGCGGTTTGCTTGGCGGCCTCGCGCCCGCGCAACGATTCCTTCGCCTCAAGATGGATTTTGTGCGCTCTATGGACCAGACGATCCAAGATGGCGTCGGCGAGCGTGGGATCGCCAATGTAGTCATGCCAGTCGTTGACCGGTAATTGGCTGGTCACGATGCACGCGCGGTTCCCGGCACGATCATCGAGGAGTTCAAGGAGATCGTTGCGCTCCCGCGGACCGATGGGCGCGATGGCAAAATCATCGATGATCAACACGTTGATCTTGGCGATCGCGGCGAGTCGCTTGGGGAAGCTGCCGTCGGCATGACAAAGATTAAACTCCTCGAACAGACGCGGTGCACGAACGTACAGCGCGCTCATGCCCTGGCGGCAGGCCTGGTGCGCGAGCGCGCACGCGAGATACGTCTTGCCGCTGCCGGTTGCACCATGGATCAAGACGCTCTGGTTGGACCGGATCCAGTCGCAGGACGCGAGGCTCGCCAGTTGCGAGCGATCGAGCCCGGTGCGCGATCGATAATCGAGGTCCTCGATGACGGCATCTCGATATTTGAGCGTCGCGAGCTGCAGTAGGCGCGTCATGCGCCGGTTGTCGCGCGTAATTTCCTCGCGCTCGAGAAGCAGCGCAAGTCGTTCCTCGAACGCAAGGCTCTGGGCGGCGTTGGTTGTCATCTGCTCGGACAGCGCGAGCGCCATGCCGTGCAGCTTCAGTCGGTTCAGTGTATCGAGCGTGGGTTGGATAAGCATGAGTCATCGTCTCCTTCGTCGGTGGTGGTCGTTTCGTTGCTGGTCGTTGAGTTACGGAAGTAATCGGCGCCGCGCACGTTGGCGTGGGTGCGGGACGCCGTGGCAGCCGCCGTGTCGGCTGCGGGAAAGAGGTCCGGATGCTGATCGAGCTTGGCTTTCAGGATCGCGATGATGCTCTTGCGGTACGGGGCGCCGATCGCGAGCGCGCGGCGGCACGCCGCCTCCAGTCGATCCTCGCCGTAGGTCTTCGATAAATTCAGCAACCCCAGGCATGCGCGATACCCTTGCTCGGGATGCGGCCGGTTCTCAAGCTGCCATTGCACGACGGCGCGCGTGCCCGCGCCGATGTTCTGGCCCCAGTTCAAGAGCCTTCCGGGCGTCCATTTCATGTGCTTGCGATGCGCACTCGGCATGTGTTCGGGCAGCGTTGTATGCTGGCCTTTCAGGTAGCTGCGCACGTGCGCGGCGACGCGGCCGCCTTTGAAGAAGCATTCGGCTGTCGTATCGGTAAGGCGCACCATCACATGCTCACCAACGAGCGTATGCGGCACGCTGTAGTAATGGCGGTCCGCCTCGACGTGATAATCGATGCCGACTTTCGCCTTCGACCACTCGGCGTATTCATACCGCGTCGGCGGCAGCGGCTTCATCGCCGGCCGGTCGAGCGCTTCGAACGCCGTGAACCGGCTGCCGGGCAGCTTCTTGAACGGCCGGCGATTGAGGTCCGTCAAGAGTTCCGCGATCGCGAGGTTAAGCTCTCGCAGCGAGAAGAACTGGCGATTGCGAAGCCGCGCGAGGATCCAGCGCTGCACCACCAGTACACTCATCTCGACCGACGCTTTGTCTTTCGCGTGATAGGGGCGCGCCGGTAAGATGGCCGCGCCATAGTGGCTCGCGCAGTCCTGGTAGGTCGAGGTCGCCTCCGGTTCGTAGCGACAGGCCTTGCGGATCGCGGCTTTCAGATTGTCCGGGATCCACAGACTCGGAACCGCACCAAAGAACTCGAGCATCCGGATCGTCGAGCCAATCCAGTCCGGCAAGGTCTGCGTCCAGGTGGCCTCCGCATACGCGTACTTCGAGGCGCCCAAGGTCGCTACGAAGATTTCGGCGGTGAGGATCTCGCCGCTCTTCGGATCGATCACCACGACGGTGTCGCCGCTGTAGTCGATGAACACTTTCTCGCCGGCGCGGTGCACCTGGCGCATCGAACGGGCGAGCCGGCTGCGGTACTCGTGATAGTGAACGCAGAACTGGCTGTACCGATACGCGCTCGGCCCGTGCGCCTTCTCGTATTCCTCCCACAACAGCTGCAGGGTGACGCCTTTGCGCTTGAGCTCTTGGTGGATCAGCGCATAGCCCGGCTGCGCGTAGCGCTCAGGCGACGCGGCTTTGCGGTACAGCAGCGCCTCGAGACCGGCTTCATCGAGCTCCCCCGGCAACGGCCAGGCGAGGCCCTGCCGCAGGGCCCGCTGCACGGCGTTCGTCACCGCGCCCTTCGACATCCCGGTCGCCGCCGCGATCTTCTCGTGGCTGAGTTTTGCCTCAAATTTGAGGCGCAGAACCTCTTTGATCTTGCGCATGGCACTCCGTTTGGCTGGCATCGGCTCCCCCGAGGTAAAAATCGGGCAGCTTAGCCAGGAAAATGTAAGTTCCAGCGCAAACTCGGCTTCATTCCGGACGAACGTGACCGACAATTCCGGGATCGTGACCGAGGTTTCCGGCCGAAGCCGAAAATTGGTCACCTTCAATCAGAATCGGCGGTCACGTTCGGTCGGAACGACCGGTCACGTTCAAACGGAATCAGCGGTCAAGATGGTCCGGAATACGCAGCTTGCCACGCTAGCGCCGGTTGCCATGATTGTCATCCTTGGGTCGTCACTATTTTGGTGGGCGTGCGCTATCTTCGTGTTAGGCATGCTGATTATCGGCACGGTGCTCGGCCGGGAAACTCATCTCTTGTACTGTCCGCATTGCGGTAGGCGACCGACGCCGCTTTTTGGGCAATATCAATCGCCGTTCAACGCGACGTATTGCGCGCATTGCGGTTTCTGGCTGAGGGAGCCAGAAACTCCTCATGGGTAATATGCGCTCTTGTGTAACAATCGGTGAGAGCGAGCGCGGTTCCAATACCCGCAAGCCGCCGTTCACGACCGTAAACAACGGGTCGGTCAGGCCCATTCGACCTGGCCAGTCAGTATTACGTCGTCCAACGGGTCAGATCGGCCGCAACCGGGCACTGGCGGCGTCGAAATTATTGCCTGGAACCGGTCGCTCGTGGCTTACGATAGGCCAAAGAGGCGGAGAGGCAGAATGAGCATGCAAACTTGCTCATTTGCGACCGACGTCATGCGAAACCCAGATTCCGCACTGTTATCTACCATGGCTTATTGTCAGTGAATAGATCCTCTTCCTTTTGGCTTCGGAGGGTTGGCGCTGGCGTGCTATCCGTCGCGCTCAGCGCATCGGCCGCGAACTACTACCTGCGACTTGGGCTATGGGGTTTAGATGATCGACACGCGAAGTTGCTTCTTTTGTCTATATTTGGTCTGACGATTCTTTATGGTGCGTTTCTCATACCGACGAGACGGGAGTACCAAGAGTATCGAGATGCAAAGCGCATAGGCAAGGACGAATGAGCCAACGATTTCGCTGAGATTGGGAACGTCCATTGATTACGTGTGTGCGATTCGGGGAGGCTTACGGTCGTGCCTCAGGGCGCCCTATCTTGATAATATATTTTATCAAGATAGAATAGAGTGCATGCACATCCCAGGATTTACTCTCTTAGTATTGCTTGTTGTGGCCCTCGCGGTCTTGAGCGTCCTCGCGGCGCAATTCAAACCCCGCGACGCCGCACTCTCAAAACCGTGGCCGCTCGAGGCGAAGCGTCAGCTGCTGAGCGAGCGCGAACGCGCACTATACCAGCGGCTTGTCCAAAGCCTTCCGAACCACATTATTCTGGCCCAGGTGCAGCTCCTGCAGGTCCTCAATTTCCAGCGCGGTCGCCGGACCCAAGCGATCTTCAACCGCATCAGCCAGCTGTCGCTCGATTTCCTGATCTTAAACCCCGACACGAGCATCGTCGCGGCCATTGAACTCGATGATGCCACGCATACGCGCGAGGACCGACGTCAGGCAGATGCCCGCAAGAGCCATGCTTTGCAGTCCGCCAGCGTTCCCTTGATCCGCTGGAACGCAAAGAGCTTGCCCGATGCAGCTGCCATACTTGCGGCCTTACCGGTCAAGATACCCGCGGCTTCAGCCAAGTCGTGACCAAAAACCTCACTCCCAGGCCAGTTACGCTGCCCCGAAGGGCGCTAACCTCCGCAGAATTCTCCCAGCTTGAGGATGTACCGCCCGAAACCGAGTGGTTCGCGAACATCGATAACGCGCACACCCGCCGCGCGTATCGCAACGACCTCAAAGAATTCATGACATTCACGGGTATTCGAACGCCCATCGAACTGCGTCTGATCACTCGAGCCCACGTCATTGCTTGGAGAAAGGATCTCGACCGCCGGAAACTCGCCCCAGGATCAATTCGGCGCAAGCTCTCGGCTCTCTCTTCTCTATATGAGTTCCTGACCGACCAAAACGCCGTGCCGACGAACCCCGTCAAAGGCGTCAAGCGCCCCAAGGTCGACAGCTACGAAGGCAAGACCCCGGCGATCGCCGACAAGGAGGCTCGGCAGCTGATGAACCTGCCTAAGGAGAAGACCCTCAAAGGCCTGCGCGACCGAGCCTTGCTCGCTACTCTTCTATATCACGGGCTGCGGCGCGAAGAGCTCTGCCGCCTGAAGATCAAGGACATCCATCCCCGTCGCGGCGTCCCCCACCTGCGCGTTCACGGCAAAGGCAACAAGACCCGCTACATCCCCCTGCACGCCGGCACCCAGGAACTCCTCAATGACTACTTGGACGAAGCCCGCCACGCCGCCGACACCGAAGGCGCGCTGTTTCGCCCCGTCAGCAATAACCGCACCGGCGAGCTCGACAACACGATCACGCCAGACGGCGTCTATAAACTCGTGCGCCGCTACGCCCTGGCCCTCGGCCTCAAGATCGGCGCCCACGCGCTGCGCGCGACCGCCGCGACCAACGCTCTGGACCACGACGCAGACATCGCCAAAGTTCAAGAATGGCTCGGCCACGCCAACATCGCGACCACCCGAATTTACGACCGGCGTAAGATGAAGCCCGAGGATTCTCCCACCTTCAAAGTCAGCTACTAGCGGGGAAACGCGGATGGCGATCCAACTAAGCACCGTTCAGTCATTCGGGAGCACCGACGCGGAAGCCGATTCGCTGCTGCAGGAATGTTTTCAAAGTCATAGTGCATACGTCGATGCAATTAAACACCAGAGATTCCTAATATTGGGGCGAAAGGGCACCGGCAAGACAGCGATATTCAAAAAAATCATCCAAACACGAGACAGCACTTTCTTTTCCTTTGGTCATACCTTCTTGGATTATCCTTGGGAGCACCACCGTCTTCAGGGTCTGATTGGTGTCCCGGAGGAACTGCGATTTACGCAAAGTTGGGTGTACTTGATATTGATGACAACCGCGAAGGTCCTTCTCAATCAGGACAATAGTCAACCATGGAGCGACGGGATGGTGGACGATCTTGACCGCCTCGAGAAATTCGTTGTCGATTCCTATGGCACTCGCGATCCAGATGTGACACAACTTTTTTCCCCCTCGAAACGTCTGAAAATTAGGCCCCATATCAAATTGGCCAAAGACTGGCTCGACGCCGGCGTCGACCTAGAAAAATTACCTGTTTCTGATCTCCCTAAGGTGGTTCGCGAGGTCAATCAGAATATCACCGCTGCCGTAATCAACTCGCTAAACCCTGATCACCACTACTATGTGTGCTTTGATGAATTGGATCACGGGTTCAACCCCAAAGAGCCTCTATACGTAAACATGCTCATAGGCTTGATTCTCGCCGCGAAAAGCCTAAACGACGCCGCGCGCCGTGACGGGAAGCAATTTTCGGTGATCGTCTTTCTACGGGACGATATCTATGAATTATTGCGATTCGAAGATAAGAATAAAATTACTGAAAACGCGGCGTCTACGATCGAGTGGGATTCCGCTAGAACCACATGGACGTTGAAGCATTTGATGGAAAGGCGATTCCAAGCAGTAATTCCGGGTGTTGGCGAACGAAGTTGGGACATCGTTTTTGACGAAGAGAAAACCATGTCGGGGCGACAAAAGAAGTATCAGCACATGCTCGACAGGACGTTCAGGCGTCCCCGCGACATGATCAAATTTTGCAATGAGGTACTGGCCGCACATAAGACGAGTGGCGAGATGGAAAACAGGTTCTGTAACGCGGATGTGATTGCGGCGCGCGACAATTATTCGCGATATTTTCTCCACGAAATTGAAGACGAAATTCCCAAACATTTGCCTGACTACGAGCGCCACCTCGATTTACTTAGGACCATCGGTGTGGCCGCATTCGATCGCGAGTCAGCTGATGAGGCGTTCCGAAGGCGATTCGGCCAAGGTGACGACGGTCTCAATTGTGCTGATATGCTAAAGAGCCTTTTCCAATTTTCTATATTGGCGTTTCAAAAGACCGGTGGCGCGGGCGGTGGATCCGAGTTTGTCTGGCGTTACAACGATCCAGGTGCCCGCTATGACGATTCGGCGAAATTTTTTCGTTGTCATCCAGGCTTGATTGAATCCTTGGGGCTCAAACAATGGGCCAAATCTATGGAATCAGATGAATAGCGCGAGCTTCGTCGAGGCTGATAACGTCCTTTATCATACTCGATCGGTTGACCCTCCGGACCGCACGACCCTCTGCGAAGAAACTATTCAACGCTCTTCACCCCGTCTCGCGATCACCTCCGAAAGCCCGCTGCGCACCCCGTAGTCATCATCGAGTATGAGCGGCTGCAGCGCCGCCTCCACTTCTCGGTGCGGCAACGAGCGAGCCGCCTTCGCGATGAGCTCCGTCGCTCGATCGAAAACAAATGTGACCTCATAGTCATGATCCCCACAATTCTCCATCGCCACGGAATCTGATTGGAATACAAGAACCAGCAACTCGAACGCCCTTTTTGCGTTCGCCGGCAACACCAAGGTCTCGATCGAATCGACAATAAACCCAAGTCGCTCGTCAATTTCCTCTCCCTGTCGCCGCCGATAGTCGCTTTCCGATGGCGTCCGCAACGACTCGATGCGCACCTTAATCGATTCTGCCGCTGCCGATGTGTCGTCGCCCACGATGAACGTGCGCACCTGCTCGCCAATCGGTCCCGAGTCTTGGGCCAACGAGACAATAAAATCTGCAAGCGACTTGGGGTCGCGCCGCGCGAGTCGATCAACCGCCTGCGCGACGCCCTGAATCGTATCGAATCTCATGATCTCGTCTCCGTCAGGTCCGTATTATCCCAGAACGTCCCCTCCCAGCCGCTGATCCGCCCGTTGTCCTCACACTCAGGACAAAACCACAGCACATCAAAATTATCGACATCAAAGAAGAGCGTGAGCAAGCCGCCGCAAGGCCTCCTCCCCGGCCGGCGCCGACAACGCAATGTCGTCGGCTCGTCGTAGTTCGACGCCTGCGCGACAATTTCCGTCCAATATTGCGCGAGCCGCAATGCACGCGCGGACATCGGCGCGAGTGCACCAGTCGGCTCGAGCAAATGTGGTAGGTGAATGCTCCAATAATTACCCATAGGTCCTCGCAAAACGAAGCGCCGTCACCCCAACCCCACCTCTCTACCCAACACCTGGCGCACAAACCCATCCGCCCGCCCGCTCGCCACGAGCGCCGTTATCGCCTTTTTCGCATCCGCGACCGTGCCAAGATGTTCCGCCGCTTTCAGCGTACTGTGATAGGCGCCCCAGACATCGAGCGAAGTGATCTCATACCCATGACCCGACACCAACCAATGTAAGGCCAACAACCCCGCCGCCTGCGCAAACCGCGGCTCATCGTCCGCAAAATCTCGTGCTGCGCGGGCGAGTGTCTTCGGATCACACGGCGACTGCCTCGCGAGATCAATAGCGACGTTATAGAGTCCCGCCTCTTTCGCCGTCGCGAACCACTTCCCCTCATCTCCCGGTGTCGTCGCCACGAGATCGCCGAGGATCTCGGCTTTGTCTTTGCTCGGATATTTCCTCGAGACCGCTCGAAATGTAGCGAGATAGGTTCCCGCCCGGTGCGCATATAACCCATATCGCCGATAGGCCTCATCGACCTTGCCGTCGGCCAGCAGCATCTCCTCACAGAGAAGATTCACGTCGGTTTCATTGGTCCACGGCCCGCGGCTAGCCTCCGCGAGCGCAATCGCCTCCGCTCGCTTCCCCTGCGCCGCCAAACCTTTCACGAGCCAGCGCTTATAAGGCCAGAAATCGGTTGGGCGTAAGATGTCCTCCAGCTCCGCAAACCGCTCGGCCCGTACCAAGGCGCTCAAGCAGGCACAAGTCCCATGGAAATGAGCCTTGAACTTCTTGTCCGGAGTCAACGCCCGCCGCGTGAGCTCGAGTAAGCGATCCGCCCACGCGCTCGCGATCTCCCGCGTTGCGCACAATTCACCCCAGTAATCAGACAAGCTTTCGAGGTACGGGATCTCATCCGCCGCCGACGCCTCGAACAACCGGTCCAGCCAGACCTCGCGAACCTCCGCGTCGACCTCGGCCCCCGCGATGATCGGCACCAACTCGGCCAGCGTCCGATTGACCGCGCTGCCCAGCGCGCCAGACGAACTATCCACCTGTTCGAGCGCCGGCGAGATCTTCTCGATGAGGCGCACAGCGCCCTCGGCGGCGAGCGCCCCGTCTTTGCGTGCGACCGCTTTGATCTCCGCGACCGCCTCCTTGAGTCGCTGCGCCGCGAGTTGTGATCCCTTCCAGCTGAACCCCTTGCGACGGAACCGCGCCGGAAACTGCCATGCGTGGTCCGCGACCATTTCAGGGCGCTTCTTAGATTTCATAGAGGATACCGATCATCGCTAATCGAAGCGAGTCGGGCTTACGACTTTGATTCGGCCGACTCGATCCCGTACTCCTCGAGCCACCGGTGCAGATCCCGCTCACCATTGGCAAGATGCTTGTGAACCTCTTTGATCCCGAGCCGATCGTAGTTCAAATAGTCGAGGCAGGCGTTCGCGAGCGCGGTATCGAGGCCACGCAGCTCCGTGAGGTCAAACGGATAGTCCTGCCCGTTGTACACACCCGCTAGGAACCGAACCAAACGCTTTGCCTGACCGGTCGTCGGGTGATCAGTGATCGCCTTTTCAACGGCTTGAAGTCCCGCAATCGCCCGGCGAGTGATGCTGGCGACATCGCGGTCGAGCGCGTCCATGCGCGGACGTTCGCCCGCGACAATTTCAATCATTGCACGATCGAATTCATCGCGCTGACTGACGGGGATATCCGCTTCCACATGAACGGTTTTAGAGAAAGGCGGCAGCCGAGTGACATTGCTCATGACGATATCCTGGGAGCCTAGCGAGCCGCTGTCAAATCTCAAATCCACTATCTGATCTCTGCTAGATCGCACCGGCCGCGCCCGCGCAGAGTCGCTGTCACGGCCGCCGCTTTTCCCAGATTGAAGCCCACCTGACTCAACAATACGTCTCAAGAAACCGCCGAACACATCAACCCTCGCAGACCCCTCTTGGCGAAGCCGAGCCGCGCCAGCGGCGTCTGCCCGATTGCCTTGTGACGAGCGCTGTTCAGCTCCTTGTCCTCCCCCGTTTGGTCCGGCGGCTTGGGTGACCGGACCAAACGGGGTCCGCGAAACCAAGGAGCTTCACATGACACTCTTCACCAAAACCCAACTCGAACAACTGATCGCCAACTGCCAAGCGCAGATCGTCCGTATGGACGCGGGCGACCCCGACATCGATTTCAAACCCGTCGTCAAACTCTTCACACCCGACGCGCAATGCACCTGGCTTTTGACGGAGCTCGGGCTAGACGACATCGCCTTCGGCCTCTGCGACTTAGGGCTCGGCAGTCCAGAGATCGGCTTCGTCTGCATGCGCGAGATTCGCGAACTGCGCGGCCCCTTGGGCCTTCCCGTCGAGCGCGATCTGCACTTCGACGCCAACAAGACCCTCTCGGCCTACGCCGAAGAAGCCCGCGCTCACGGGCGCATCGTCACCTGACGGTGATGCGATCGGTCGCCTCGACATCGAGGCGGCCGATCTCTCGATCTCGACCGGCGGCCTCTCAGCCCACGCAAAACCAACTCTTGGCGCGCGAGCGCTGCGGAAGATATGTATGTCGAACGTGTGGTGAGCGCCGACGTGAGGCCGAACATGACAATCCTGTTGTCTTCGAGAAGCGACGTCCGCCTTGGAATCACCCGCACAATCTGCCCGGCCTCTCGTCGGCTCTCCCCGTTTGCATCGCACGCGGTTCCTCCGCACCAAAACCCAACACGAACAACTGATCGCCAACTGCCAAGCGCAGATTGTCCGCATGGACGCCGGCGACCCCGACATCGACTTCAAACCCGTCGTCAAACTCTTCACCCCAGACGCCCAATGCACCTGGCTCCTGACCGAGCTTGGGCTGGACGACATCGCCTTCGGCCTCTGTGACCTAGGGCTTGGCGCTCCCGAACTCGGCTTCGTTTGCCTCTACGAGCTCCGCGCCGTGCGCGGCAAGCTCGGGCTCCCCATCGAGCGCGACGAACACTTCGTCGCCACAAAAACGCTGTCCGCCTACGCCGAAGAAGCCCGCGCGCACGGGCGCATCGTCACCTGACGGTGACTTCGGGCGCCTGAATCTCCAGGCGGCCGTCTCTAATGAGGGCCAATCCAGGAGATATTGCAAATTCGCGAGTGATACTATAGTATCACTTTATGAGAACCGAACTCGTGACCACTCTGAAGCGAAAAGCGACCGAATTGCTGACCGCCGTCGAGAACGATCGGGCACCCATTTTGATTACCCAGCATGGTCTCCCGGCCGCAGTTCTGGTCGACGTCGAAACCTACGAACGACAACAGCAATTGTTGAGCCTACTCGAAGGTATCGCCCGCGGCGAAAAAGCCGTCGACGATGGCCGCGTCCTTACCCACGCTAAGGCAAAGAAGCGCATGTCCCGATGGTTGAAATAATTTGGACGGAACCTGCGCTCAACGATCTCGACGCCATTGCGGATTATATTGCGCTCGACAAACCAGACGCCGCGCGTGAATTGGTTAGACACGTCTTTGCCCACGTCGAACAGCTGATCGACCACCCGGATAGCGGCTCTAAACCCCCAGAATTACCCGGCTCCCGCTATCGCCAAATCGTCGAACCACCCTGCCGAGTCATTTATCGCAAGAACGGCGGCATCATTTACATCCTTTATGTGATGCGCGGCGAACGCCAGCTCCATAAGAATACCCTGAGCAAACGTGATCGGGGCGCCTAGTATCAATAACGCCCGCGCCGGCCGGCGCATTATCGCCTAACGGTGACTGGCCGCCGGCCTTCGGGTCGGCGGCTCCGTCTGTCCGAAGTCGGCTCTCAACTAGCCACGGTTCCGAAATGCAGAATCGCCGCGCAGAGCGCAATGATCGATACCGACTCGATAATGGGCCGGCACCGGCGAGCCAGAGGCGCGACTCTGACTCGCCTCACGGGATCTCGGGCCAAAGCGCCCTCGCCTCCGCTGCGACCGCGACGCTTCGCTATCCTGCGTCGCTGCGGACCGGCCTAAACATCCATGTCCGGGCGTTCGCGACGGTGTCGCTCACCCATGTCGCAATCCGCCGCCTGCTCGATCGCGAGCATTTCGTCTCGTGCCGAGCGTCGGTCAGCTCCTCGGCGTCCCCCGTTTGGTCCGGCGGCTTGGGTGACCGGACCAAACGGGGTCCGCGAAACCAAGGAGCTTCACATGACACTCTTCACCAAAACCCAACACTAACAACTGATCGCCAACTGCCAAGCGCAGATCTTCCGCATGGACGCTGGCGACCCCGACATCGATTTCAAACCCGTTGTCAAACTCTTCACGCCCGACGCCCAATGCACCTGGCTCTTGACGGAGCTTGGGCTGGACGACATCGCCTTCGGCCTCTGCGACTTAGGGCTTGGCAGTCCCGAGGTCGGTTTCGTCTGCATGCGCGAGATTCGCGAGCTGCGCGGCCCGCTCGGCCTCCCCGTCGAGCGCGACCTGCACTTCGACGCGTGCAAAACGCTCTCCGCTTACGCCGAAGAAGCCCGCGCCCACGGGCGCATCGTCACCTGACGGCTATGTCGGGCGCCTCGCAACGAGGCGCCCGATTTTCTAATCGCATCAGTGTCGCAGGCCCGCCTCGACAATAATATGGGCGTTTTGCCTGGGATTCCCACGCCCACGGCTTGCGAAGACGCGTGAAGTTCCCATGACTCAGGGTCATGGAAACGTGTAGATAGGCGAGTTTTCGGTGAATTCGAAGCTCACAATGCCCGGTCGCTCTGGCCGAGGCACAACAGTGACGAGCATCGTGACCATCGGATGCGCGGGCTTGGACATGCGCAACGAGTAACGCAGCTGGTAGAACAGAGTTCCGGAGCGATGAATGACGTTCCCAAACCCTGAGAAGACAAATCGCTGCATCGAACCGTAACGAACTTGGTACGCAGACCACTTCGTCTTCACATCGACGTGCGTAAAGGGGGTCCGTAGCGCCTCGTCCGTGTCTGCATACAGCGCCTCGGCGTCCGCCGCATTGTAGAGTGCCAGTATGCGGCTTCCGAGTCTATTGGCTGCTGCATCGGAGAACGGTGGAATTTCAGGGTCGCCATGCAGCAGCCGGTAAACGATTGGCGCGATATAAAAGACTCGTACAGGACTTCCATCCACTTCGATTGCCTCGGCGCCGCGGAGCTTCGACATATTGGCGACCGCCGCCTGATCTAGTACTTGATGTCCGCTCGACAGGAGCAGACGGGATCGCCGAACTCTACCGTCTGCGTCGAGGACAAACGCCATCACGACGGTGCCCTGAATGTTCATCAGTCGAGCGAGTTCTGGATAGCGGTCAGGCTGAGTGAATTCCTTGGAATTCAAGGGAAAATGCACCTGCTGCTTCACCCGTGGATCCGATCCCAACAGCAGGTCAACGGCGGATCCGC
>Ga0187887_10002490_pt1 | contig 14704 bp, 16 predicted proteins | sample June2016WEW_7_10_FD_132977 | JGI IMG/M metagenome (GOLD analysis project Ga0187887, IMG submission 132977) | Peatland microbial communities from SPRUCE experiment site at the Marcell Experimental Forest, Minnesota, USA - June2016WEW_7_10 | ecosystem: Environmental > Terrestrial > Soil >...
TCAGTACCTGGGACGACAGGCTCTCCCTCACCGGCGCCTCCCCCGGTTACATGGATATCGCCAGCTCCGGCGGGCAGCAGGACCGCGTGCGGCTGCGCTCCCGGTGCTGCGGGAACCGGCCGAAGCGGTGGTTCGGTGCGTTCCTCCACGACCACGTCGGGCCACCGGCGAAGACCAGCAAGGAGAAGACCGTTGGAGATAGCGCCGAAGAAGCCGACCGTGAAGGCCCCGGGGGAGACGTTCACCGGGGACGCCTGGTACGACGGCATCGCGGCGGGGCAGGAACCCTCGCGGATGCGCGTCAACGTGGTGCGCTTCGCCCCGGGGGCCCGCAGCGCGTGGCACGGGGCAGACCGTGCACGTCACCGAGGGCATCGGGCGGATCCAGTCCCGCGGCGGCGACGTGATCGAGATCCGCCCGGGGGACACGATCCACACACCCCCGGGCGAGTGGCACTGGAACGGCGCGGCCCCGGACCACTTCATGACCCACCTCGCCATGTGGGAAAGCCCGGCGAGGGCCAGGGCCCGGAGACCGCCTGGGGCGACCTGGTCACGACGCCGAATATAACGATCCGCCCGCGCGGTGATCACCAAAGAGAGGCGCGGCTATGACTGCCTGGACGAACGACGAGCTCACCCGGGTCGGCGACGCGGAAAAGCTCCAGACGCTAACAGGGTCGAGCTCCGCTAAGGAGCAAGACCATGGAGCAACGCCATCTGGGCCGCACGGGCGTCTCACCGGCCAGGAGAGTCCGGAGGGTGGGCGCCGGGGGTGATGAGCCGGGACTCGTAGGCGAGGACGACCGCCTGGACGCGGTCCCGCAGGCCGAGCTTGGCCAGTATCCGGCCGACGTGGATCTTCACGGTGCCCTCGGACAGATGCAGGCGGGCGGCGATCTCGCCGTTGGACAGGCCCGCGGCCATGCCGGAGAAGACGTCTTGCTCGCGGCCGGTGAGGGCCTGCCGTATCCGGGCGGCGGGCAGGCGGTCCGGCGGCTCGGGCTGCGGTGTGGTGGCGAACTGGCGGATGAGGCGAGCGGTGGCGGTCGGCGCGAGAACGGCGTCGCCCGCGGCGATGGTGCGGATCGCGGCGACCAGGTCGTCGGGCTGGGTGTCCTTGAGCAGGAAGCCACTGGCGCCCGCGCGCAGCCCGGCGTACACGTAGTCGTCGAGGTCGAAGGTGGTCAGGATCAGCACCTTCGACGGCAGCCCGGCGGTCACGATGTCCCGGGTGGCCTCGATGCCGTCACGGACGGGCATGCGGACGTCCATGAGCACGACGTCGGGACGCAGCGCGGAGCACATGGACACCGCGACCTTCCCATCGGCGGCCTCGCCGGCCACCTCGATGTCGGCTTCGGCGTCGAGGATGAGGCGGAAACCCTTCCTCATCAGCGAGTGGTCGTCCACCAGGAGCACGGTGATCATGATGCGGCGGCCGGGTCCAGGCGGAGCAGAGCGGTGACCCGCCAGCCGCGCGGGTCACGCGGGCCGCAGTCCAGTTCGCCGCCGAACGCGCTGACGCGCTCGCGCATCCCGGTCAGGCCGCCGCCGGGAGCCGAGGGCCCGCCCGTGCCCCCGGTGCCGTCGTCGTCGACTTCCACGCGGACCTCGGCCGGGGTGAGCTGGAGCCGGACCGCTGCGGTGGCGCCGGGGCCGCCGTGCTTCATGGTATTGGTCAGCGCTTCCTGCACCAGCCGGTAAACGGCCAGCTGGATGCCGGGCGGCGTGGCCGCGGGCGCGCCCGTGCGCTCGTACCGGACCGGCAGGCCGGCCGCCCGGACCCGGGCCAGGAGATCGTCCATGTCGGCCAGGCCGGGCAGCGGCTGCCGGGGATGGTCCCCGGCATCGGCGCGCAGCACGCCGAGCAGGTGGCGGGTCTCCGACAGCGCCTCGCGGGCCGTGCTCGATACGTCCCGGATCGCGTCCGACGCCTCGCCGGGGGCGCGGGTCACCGCCCGCAGTGCGCCTTCGGACAGGGCCACGATCATGGTGAGGTGATGGGCCACGCTGTCGTGCATCTCGCGGGCGATGCGGGTCCGCTCCACGGCCGCAGCCAGGGCGCTGTTCTGGTCGCGTTCGCGTTCCAGGCGCTGAGCGCGGTCGCGCAGCGCGGCGAGGTAGGCCCGGCGGGTGCTCACGTACAGGCCCGCGAGGAGGACGGCTGCGACCGCGGCGATTTCGTAGATGGCGGGCAGCCAGCTGGTCCGCCAGCCCCCTTGGCCTGCCGCGGGGAGTACGGCCGCGGCGGCGAGCACCGCCGCGGCGAGCGCCTCCGCCCGGCGCATGAGGGCGGCCACGGTGTACAGGCTGATCCCCAGCGCGACCGGATACAGCGCTCCCCGGATCGGCCACTCCGCCAGGACGGCGGCGACCAGGACGGTCCAGACGAACACTGGGCCGGGCCAGACCCGGCGCAGCGGCAGGGCCCCCGCGGTCAGGACACCCACGACCAGGGCGGCAGCTAGCCGCGGGTGCGGGGGGTGCGCCGTCTGGGCGAAGGAAAAACGCGCGAAGGACGCCGCGAACGCGAAGAGGGCGCAGCCGGCGTCGAAGACCCAGGAACGCAGCCGTCGCGTTCCCGGGTCTTCGGCCGGCTTCCAGAAGGACATACCTGCATCCTCTCCGTTCACGCCGCATCCACCTAGTTCAGGCGTCCCGGCGCCGCAGCCGCCAGGCCGCCAGCCCGATTAGCACCACCGCGTACCCGCAGAGCACGGCGAAGCCCGTCCACGGGCCGAGCGGATGCGCGGCCAGCGGCTGGCCCCACAGGGCCCCGCCAGCGCTGGACGGCAGGTAGGGGGCGATACCCGCGACCGCGTGCGGGAGGTGCGGCACGACGATCGGGCCGACGAAGAACACCGCAGCGAACGCCGACAGCCCGGCGGCGGTCTTCCTGAGCAGGGCGCCCAGAGCCAGGCCGATGACGGCGGCGACCGAAAGGTACAACGACGCGCCGAGCACGGTGCGCAGCACACCCGGATCCGCCAGCGAGATCGCCGACGCCCCCCGGGCCGACTGGATAGCCGTCGCCACGAAGAAGTCGGCAAAGGCGGCCAGGAGGGTCACCGGGAGCACCAGCCCGGCCAGCACGATCAGCTTCGCCCAGAGCACCGGCAACCGCGAGGGGACCACAGCCAGCGACGCGCGGATCATTCCGGTCCCGTATTCGCCGCTGAACACCAGCACGCCGAGCGCGCCGATCACCAGCTGGGCCACCAGGATGCCGTAGAGGCTGACCGACACCGCGTAGGCGGCGGGGTGGGACGCTGAGACCCGGTAGGGCTCTCCCCCCGCGAACACGGCGCCTACCCCGACGATCAGCAGGACCGCGATCAGCATGCAGGACCAGGTCGAGCGCAGCGCACGCAGTTTCACCCACTCCGACCGGACGACACGCACCTGGCTGACCGGCCCGGCCACCGCGGGACCCGGCCTGGCCTGCGCCCGAGCCGGCGCGAGTGCGGCGTTCATCGTGCCGCTCCGGCGTGGTACTCAACGCTGTCCTGGGTGACCTGCATGAATGCCTCCTCTAGCGAAGCCCTGGCGGGCGTGAGCTCGAAAACCGGCACGTGCGCCCGCCACGCCGCCGTCCCGATCTGCTCGGCGGTGACGCCGGACACCCGGAGCACGTCCGTGCCGTCGCTCGTGACGGTGACACCGGGGCCTGCGAGCACCTGGCTCAGGCCGCTGGCCTCCGGCGTGCGCACCAGCACGTCGTCCACGGCGGCGCGGCCGATGAAATCCTCGACGCTGGTCTCGGCGATGAGCTTGCCGCGCCCCACGATGACCAGCCGGGTGGCCGTCTGCGCCATCTCGCTCATCAGGTGCGAGGAAACGAAGACCGTCCGCCCCTCATCAGCGAGCGACCTGAGCAGGAGCCGGATCCAGCGCACCCCGTCCGGGTCCAGGCCGTTGACCGGCTCGTCCAGGACCACGGTCTGCGGCTGGCCCAGCAGCGCCGCGGCCACGCCGAGGCGCTGGCCCATGCCGAGCGAGAACCCGCCCGACCGTGCGCCCGCGACCTCGGCCAGGCCGGCGAGCTCGATGACCTCGTCTACCCGGCGGCGGCCGATGCCCGCCGTCCGCGCCAGCGCAAGCAGGTTGTTGCGCGCCGACAGTCCGGGATGGACTGACCTTGCATCCAGCAGGATGCCCAGCTCCCCCATGGGGGCGGCGCAGTCCGGGTAGTGCTTGCCGTTGACCCGGACCGTGCCGCTCGTCGGCCGGTCCAGGCCGGCGATCACCCGCATGGTCGTCGACTTCCCCGCTCCGTTCGGGCCGAGGAATCCGGTGACCACCCCGGGCTCCACCACGAAGCTCAGCCCGTCGACCGCGGTCTTGTCCCCGTAGCGTTTGGTCAAGCCGTCAATCTCGATCACGATGCGTCCTCTCATCGGCCGTCCCTGACGATCAGGACGCTACGGATCGCGCCACCACCGGGAATCTGCCCCACGACCACACTTCGCCGGTGGCCTAGGTCCGCAGGCATAGGCACCAGAGCCGACCAAGGCGGAAGCAAACGCTTGCAGCAATCACGTCTCGTGGCTCGTCCGCCCACATCCGCGCTCCCGGTGGCACCAGGACGATGCGCCAGGCGTCCGCCTGATGCCTCGATTTCGGTCCCGTGAGCGTGCACGTCGCCCGCGGGCCTTCGGATCACGTCGTTTGGGGCGGCCGAGTGTGATGCTCACGACACCTTGACGGAGTCTGCAATCCTTTGCACGGTTACGCGGTAACCTTTTTCGGCCAGAGCAACGTGACCGGCCCGGGAAACCGGTACTTCCGCCCAGGGGTCACCCGGCGAGAGGGCTTATCGCATGGCATTGCTGTCACCGAAGGTAATCGCCCAGGTCAGCAGTCGCTCCGCCAGCGAGCTTGCGGTGATGTCCTGGGAGTGGGTCATGCGTGCCGACGGGCAGGTGTTCTACCGGCTCACCAAGGTTGACGGCCGGCGGGAACGGAATCCGTGGACCCTGGCCATCCGGCTGCCCGCGGCCGAACTGGAAGCCATCCGCGGGGACAAGACCAGGGCCGCCGAAGTACTCGACGTCATCGCCCGCCAGAACGGGCACCGGCGCTGAGCCAGGCAGCTGACCGGGCGCCCTGGGGGTCGCTCGTGCTGTGCCCGGTGGCCGCGCCCCGTGGCCGTGCCTGTGCCCGCGCCCTGTGGCCGCGTCCCGGCGGCCGTGCTCCGTGGCCGCGCCTCGCAGGAGGCGAAAAGTAGTTGCCGGGTGGCGGCCTGCCGGGATGTGCTGGTGACATGCGGTTTTGGCGGGGCCCGGGACCGGCGACATGAACGGCAAGCCGGTCCTGCTGGGTGATGCGGCCGGGTTCCTCGCAGAGCGGTACGCGGGCCGGGCGCGCGACGTCTCGGAGCTAGGCGGGGGCGACTGGTCCCGGGCATTCTCCTTCCGGCTCGACGGGCGCGATCTCGTCGCCAGGTTCGGCCCCTACGGCGAGGACTTCGCCCGGGATCAGCAGGCGATGGCGTTCGCCGGGCCGGACCTGCCGGTTCCGGAGATACTGGAGACGGGCCGCGGGCTGGGCGGCGCGTACGCCATCTCGCAGCGCTGCTTCGGGGTTTTCCTGGAGACCCTCGATGAACCCAGGTGGCGCCGGCTTCTTCCCGCCCTCATGCGCGGGCTGGACGCGCTGCGGCACCTGCCAGGACCCGGTTCAGACCGGACAGCAGCCCTGACCAGCGGCGTGGCGGGCTGGCGGGAGTGGCTCTGGTCCGGGCTCGCCGACCGTCCAGGCGAACGGGTTTCCGGCTGGAAAGCGGTCCTGGACAGGCAGGCCGAGCTCGCCGAGCTCTTCGCCACCGCGCAACGCGAGTTCAGCGCGCTGCTGCCGGCCTGCCCGGAGATCCGCCACGTGGTGCACGGCGACCTGCTCAACCGCAACGTCCTCGTGCCCGCGGACGGATCCCGGCTCACCGCGGTCTTTGACTGGGCATGCTGCGCCTACGGCGACTTTCTCTACGAGGTTGCCTGGTTCACCTTCTGGGCTCCCTGGCATCCGGGGCTGGCCGCGATCGACTTCCGGTCGGTGATCCTTCGGCATTACCATGCCACCGGTATCGAGGTTCCCCGCTTCGGCGAACGCCTGCGCTGCTACGAGCTCCATATCGGCCTGACCCACCTGGCCTACTGCGCGTTCGCCCGGGACCGGGGTGACGACTTGCACGCTGTGGCCCGGCGCACCCGCCAGATCCTCGGACCAGGCCCGGGCTGAGCCACCGGGCGGCGGCCCGCCGTGCGGCGTTGGTCAGGTCTGCACCAGCCGGAACGCCTGGGTAACCACCAGGGTCTCGTCGTTGACGGTGAATTCCGGGTCACCCAGGGCCTGGCGCACCTCAGCCGAGTGCCAGAACCGCTCATGACCGGCCCGCCACTGCGCGACCGAGGTGTACCCCTCTCCCTCGCCGACCGCATGAGCCAGGTCCACCTCGGCCAGCCGCATCACCCGCACCGCGGTCGTTTCGATCACGGCCACCGGTTGGCCGCCGGAGTCCACGACGACCTGCCGCAAGCCCTGATGGGGCAGCTCCTCCTGCTCATGCTCGTAGTCCGCCACCAGCCCGGTCGTCGTGGTCTTGGTGCCCGCCACGATCGCGGCGACGAGCTGATCCCGCAGCGGCCCGGGGAAGGCGAACTCCGCGAGAGGCAAATCCTCCGTCGACATGCCGGCCAGCCTAGCCACCTGCGCCGTTTCGGGTCAGCGACCTGTTCGAGTCAGGGGCGGCGGGGGAAGCGCTCGAACTCGGGGCGGCGCTTGGCCTTGAACGCCTCCCGGCCCTCGCGGGCCTCCTCGGTGCCGTAAAACAGCAGGTTCGCGTCGTGGGCCAGTTGCTGGATTCCGGCCATGCCGTCTTCGGCAGCGTGGAAGCTAGCCTTCATCAGGCGCAGGGCAAACGGCGACATCTGCAGCATCCGGCGGCTCCAGGCCACCGTCTCGGCCTCCAGTTCGGCGAGTGGCACCACGGTGTTGACCAGGCCCATGGCCAGGGCTTCCTGCGCGTCGTACTGGAAGCACAGGAACCAGATCTCCTTGGCCTTCTTCGGCCCGACCAGCTCGGCCAGCAGGGCCGCGCCGTAGCCGCCGTCGAACGAGCCGACCTTGGGGCCCACCTGGCCGAACCGGGCGTTGTCCGCAGCGATGGTCAGATCACAGATCAGGTGCAGCACGTGCCCGCCGCCGATGGCGTACCCGGCGACCATGGCGATGACCGGCTTGGGCAGCCGGCGGATCTGGATCTGCAGATCGGTGACGTGGAAACGGCCCACCGCGCCCGGCTGGCCAGGATCGGTGAGGTAGCCGGTGTCCCCCCGCACCCGCTGGTCTCCACCGGAGCAGAACGCATCCGGGCCCTCACCGGTGAGGATGATCACCCCGATCTGGGGGTCTTCCCGGGCGATCACGAGGGCATCGGAGATCTCGATCAGCGTCTGCGGCCGGAAGGCATTCCGGACCTCGGGACGGCAGATCGTCACCTTGGCGATGCCGTCCTCGCTGACGTCCAGGCGGATGTCCTCGTAGCTGCCAACCGGCGACCAGGTCACCGGGCCGCGGACAGCGGCCAGCTCGGGACGGCCAGACGTCTGTGGAGCGTGGGCTTCAGGGGATAGCGACATGGTCCACAGCCTAGGACGGCAGCACCCGGGCCCGTTGACCAGACAGGGACGGGCAGGTAGGGACCCCCGCGACGAGGAAGGAGAACCACGATGACGGAGCCGAACGGTTACTGGCCGGGCGGTACCGGCTGGCGGTGACAAGACGTTTTACGAGTACGGCGCGGTCGGGGGCGTCTCCCGGCTGCTTGACCTCTTGGACAAGCACGGAAATCCCGATGACCTCGTTCATGATCGGCAAGCCGTCCGCCCGCACCCGGAGGTGGCGGCGGGGATCGTCTGCCGGGGGCATGAGGCGGGCGCGGCGTCGTTTTGTCGGTGGCGGGTGGGATGATTCGAATATGTGTTTACCAGAGCAGACTGCCCGGGACGCGGCGCTGGCCGAGTTGGCCCGCCTCGACCCGGCCTCGCTGGATGCGGCCTCGCTGATGAGCCAGATCACCGATCTGGCCACCTTCATCAGCCAGGCACAAGGACAGTTGTCCCGCCTGACCGCCACCTTGGATACAACGGGCGGCGCGGCGGAGGCGGGGCACAAGTCCGCGTCGGCGTTCCTTCGGACCCAGTGCGGCCTGAGTCCGGGGCACGCGGCCGCGGTGACGGCCACGGCCCGCGGGCTGGCCGGCCTGGCGGCCACCCAGAAGGCGGTGGAGGCCGGGACGATCTCGTTCGACCAGGCGCAGATCATCACCCGCGCGGCCGGCGGCCTGCAGGGCCCGCAGGCCAGCCAGGTAGAGCGGCTGCTCCTGGATCATGCCCCTGGCCTGGACACCAGCCAGTTCCGCCACTTAGCGGCCGAGGCGGCCTACCGCGCCGACCCCGGCGGAGCGGAGGAGCGGGAGAAGCGGCGGTGGGATAAACGCCACCTGTCGTTCGGGCTGACGCTGGATAACACCGGGGTGCTGTCCGGCGCGTGCGGCGACGCTGTCTGCTATGAGATCGTCCGGACCGCGGCGGAGGCCTTCAGCCCGCCTGGCGGCCAGGCCGACGCCCGGACCGCGGCGCAGCGGCGGATGGACGGCCTGGTCGCCGCCTGCAAAGCCGCCCTCGATGGCGCGACCGCCCCGGAACGGCACGGCAGCGCCCCGCACATCACCGTCCTGGTCAAAGACGAAACCCTCGCCCAGGCCGCGGCCCAGGCCGGGGCTGCGGGCCAGGCGGGGGCTGCAGGCCAGGCCGGGGGTGCGGGCCAGGCTGCGGGGGCAGGCGACCGCGCTGCCGGCCGGGCCCCGGCCGGCCCGGTACCCGGGCAGCCGCAGGCAGCCGGGGCCCGGACCGGGGGCACGGCCGGAGCACCAGGGCCGGTGGCCGGGGGGCCAGGGCCGGTGGCCGGAGCACCAGGGCCGGTGGCCGGGGGGCCAGGGCCGGTGGCCGGGGCGCCGCCGGCGCAGACCGGGCACGGCACCCTGCTGACCGCCCGTCAGGTCCTCGCCCTGTGCTGCGGCGCGCAGATCGGCGCGATCCGCTGGGCCGACGGCCTGCCGCTGGGGGTCGGCCGGACTGCCCGCACCGAACCCCCCGGGCTGCGCCGCGCGCTGGAAGCCCGCGACCGCGGCTGCCGGTGGACCGGCTGCGGCGCCCTGGCGGCCTGGGCCACCGCCCACCACATCCGCCCCTGGAGCAAAGGCGGCGCCACCAGCCTGGAAGATCTGGCCCTGTTCTGCCACGTCCACCACCACTACTTCATCCACATCCTCGGCTGGACCATCACCGGCAACCCCAACGCCACCCTCCACTTCACCCACCCCGGCGGCTGGCTCACCCTCGACAGCCCACTCCCCGGACGCTGATCGCGAAGAACAAGGGACGCTGATCGCCGGGATCAGCCCGGTCACGGCTGCTCACCCTGGCGGGTGTGATCACCGCTGACCGGGACCGTCACTGACGGGTCCGTGACCCGATCGGAGTTGAACCATGCCCGAGGACCCCAGCGCACCGGACCGCCGGTCGGACGGCGGCCTGCGCTCGGCGCCTTCAGCGGCCGTCTGGGCCTCCGGCGATGCTTGGCGGCTGGGCCTCCAGCGATGCCGGGCGGCGGGGGAGCAAGCTAGTACTGTCAACTCGTGGCGGGGGCGGGCGGTACCGCCCTACCTGTTCAGTAACTACGGCCTGTCCACCCAGGCGCTCATCGAGACGATCTGGTCCGCGCTCGGCCAGCCCGGGCCGGTCCCCGGCGCTCCGGCCGCCACTGCCGAGAGCGGCGAGTACTCGCCCGTCTGACCGGCCCCTACCCAGCAACCTCGTCGAGGAGCACGCATGAATACCACCGTCCGCAGCCTCGGCTGGCTGGGCACCGGCCGGATGGGCGCGGCCATGGCGGGCCGCCTGATCGACGCCGGCGAGCGCGTCTGCGTGTGGAACCGGACGGCGTCCAAGACCGGGCCTCTGGTGGCCAGGGGAGCGCGGGCCGTCGAGCGGATCACCGACCTGGGCGGCTGCGACATCGTGTTCGTCATGGTGGCCGCCCCCGGCGACCTGGAGCAGGTGGTCTGCGGACAGGACGGGCTGCTCAGTGGGGACCGCCGGCCGGGCACGATCGTGGACTGCTCGACCGTGTCCGCCGCCGCCTCGGCCGGCGTGCGGTCGGCCGCGGACGCCGCCGGAGTGGGCTTCCTCGCCGCCCCGGTCAGCGGCAACCCGCACGTGGTCGCCGAAGGCGGCGCCTGCATCGTGGCGTCCGGCCCGGCCGAGGTGTTCCGGGAGGTCAAGCCCGTTCTCGAGGAGATCGCCAAGGTCGCCGTGTACGCGGGTGAAGACGAGCAGAGCCGGCTGGTCAAGCTCTGCACCAACCTCTATCTCGGGATGATGGTCCAGGCCCTGGTCGAGGTGACCAGCCTGGCCGAGAAGGGCGGCACCGACAGGGCCGCGTTCCTGGAGTTCCTGGGCGGCACGGTGCTGGGTTCCGATTGGGTGCGCAAGCGTACCGGCGACCTGGTCAGGCGGGACTGGACCCCCACGTTCACCACCGGGCTGCTGCGCAAGGATTTCGACCTCGGATTGGACGCCGCGCGGGCGCTGGAAGTGCCGATGCCCGTCGGGGCCACGGTGTACCAGCTCATCCAGGCCGCCATCGGCACCGGGCTGCGCGACGAGGACTTCCTGTCGCTCTATGACCTGCAAGCCCGCGGTGCGGCGCTGGGGGAGCAGCCCGGGCCCCGACGCCCTTCCGTCCCGCCCCGTCCTGGTACCCGCCACACGCCGAAGGAATGACCATGTCACTACAGGAATTCGTCCCCGGGCCCCGCTTCGAGGAGTACCGGGAGACGTTCAAGGACTTCTACCGCATGGAACGGCGTGAGGACGGCGTCCTCCTCGTCGCCGCGCACACCCTGGGCGGCCCGATCCAGCTCAGCGTGCAGAACCACCGCTCGCTCGGCCAGATGCTGAGGACGGTCGCCGCGGACCCTGAGAACGAGGTGCTGATCCTCACCGGATCGGGCGAGGAGTTCATGATGGCCTCCGACCCCGAGGGCTTCGCCCTCGAGGAGGCCGACATGGAGTACTGGGCCTACGAGTATGCCTACAAGGACGGGCGGATCAACGTCAGCGCCCTGGTCAACGACCTGGAGATTCCCACCATCGGCCTGCTCAACGGGCCCGGCTTCCACTCCGAGATCGTGCTGATGTGCGACATCACCCTCGCCGCGGACGACGCCACCCTCTTCGACCTGCACTATGACATCGGCTCGGTGCCCGCCGACGGCATCCACAACGCCTTCCAGGAACTGCTCGGCGTGAAGCGGGCGGCGTACGCCCTGCTCACCGGCGAGGCGATCAGCGCGCAGCAGGCCCTGGACTGGGGGATGGTCAACGAGGTGATGCCCCGCGACGAGCTGGTCACGCGCGCCTACCAGATCGCCGACCACATCATGACCCAGCCGAGGACCACCCGCCGGCTCACCACCCAGATCGTCCGGCGCCCCTGGAAGCAGCGGATCGCCAGCGATCTCGACGGAGGGTTCGGGATCCAGATGTTCGGCCACATCGCCAAGAAGCGCGCCGTCCACGGCGAGCAGCACATCAGGTCGACGGTCGACTACGTGCGCGAGGGCCGCAAGAACAACTTCGACTGACTGGGCCGGCAGCCGCTTCGTCCACGTACGGGCGTGAGCCCGCTGAGGCCCTAAGGTACGAGGATGGCACTCGCACCTGGCCTCCTTTCCTTCGTTCAGATCGTCGTCACCGACACCGACACGGCGATGGCGCTGGGCAGTGGTGATGTGCCCGTGCTCGGCACGCCCCGGCTGCTCGCGCTCGCGGAGGCCGCGGCGGTGGCGGCCATCGGGCCCAGCCTGGATTCCGGCCTGACCTCGGTCGGCACGTCGGCCGCCCTGGAGCACAAGCGGCCCAGCCCGGTCGGGGCGGAGATCGTGGTCGAGGCGGAGCTGACCGAGGTGGACGGCCAGCGGCTCGGGTTCCGGTTCATCGCCAGGCAGAAGCCGCCCGCCGGATCGGCCGATGGTGAGGAGACGGTCATCGGCGCGGGCACCCTGGAGCGGGTGCTGGTGGACAGGATCCAGTTCATCCGCCGGGCCCGCCGCGAGTGACCGTGATCAGCTGGCACTGGCGGCGTACCGCCAGAAGTCCCGCATCCACCCCGGCGGGACGGGGCTGTCCGCGGCCACCTGGGCGAGCAGGATGGCCACCGTGCCGGTGGACGGGATGATGTGGGCCGAGGTGCCCGTGCCGCCCACCCAGCCGTAGCGGCCGGGGATGTTCCACGGATCGATGGGCGCGATGTCGACCGAGCCGCCGAACCCCCAGCCCTGGCCCTCCAGGAACAGTTGGCCAATCTCGCGCTGGGCACCGGTGGTGTGGTCGCTGGTCATCAGCCGGACCGACTCGGCGGACAGCAGCCGGCGCCCCGCGGGAGTGACGCCGTCGGCCAGCAGCATCTGGGCGAACGCCAGCCAGTCGTCGGCGGTGGCGGCCAGCCCGCCGTTTCCGAGCGGGAAGGCCGGCCGGGTGCTCCACTGCCCGTCCGGCCCGTCGCCCAGTTCCAGGCCGCCATCGGGACTGGTCCGGTAGTAGCTCGTGAACCGGTCGCGCTTGCCCGCCGGTACCTCGAACGCGGAGTCGGCCATGCCGAGCGGCCCGAACACCCGCTCCGCCATGAAGTCGGGAAGGGACTGGCCGCTCACCCGGGTGATGAGCACGCCCTGCACGGTCGAGCAGGTGTCGTACAGCCAGGCCTCGCCCGGCTGGAAGAGCAGCGGGATCTTGCCCAGCTCGGCCATCCACACGCCTGGAGCCGGGAAGCTCTGCACCTCGCGGCCGTCTTTCTGCACCGAGAACAGCCGCTGCACGGCCGGCAGCGTGAAGTCGGACGGGAACCCGTAGCCCGCGCGGGAGGTGAGCAAGTCGAACACGGTGATCGGCCGGGCGGCCGGGACCACATCGTCGACCTCGCTGGCGGGCGTGCGCACGACGGATGGCCTGGCCAGTTCCGGCAGCCACTGGGCGACCGGGTCGCCGAGCGCGACCCGGCCGTCCTCGACCAGCATCATGAGCGACGCGGCGATGATGGGCTTGGTGATCGACGCGATGCGGAAGATCGAATCCCTGGCCATCGGGGCGCCCCCCACGCTGGCCGAGCCGACGGCCGCCCTCTCGGTCCGGCCGCCGCGGGCCACCAGGCCTACCGCTCCTGGGAGCGATTCGTTGGGACGTGCTTGTCCAGGATGTCGCTCAGTTCAGCCATCGACACACCTTCCGTGGTCCAGGATCGGAGATAAGACGGCGGACGCGCCCCGGACTCATCGGCCCCCACTCACCGGCCTGGCCGCCTCAGCGCCGCCCGCGGAACGTGCGGCGCAGGTCGTCGACCCACTCATCAGGGATCTCCCACGGGATGAAATGCCCGCCGTGGTCGTGGGCCGTGATGTTGACGTGGCGATACCAGGCCGCGCGGTCGCTTTCGAGGAAGCTGCGTACCCGCTGCTCGCTGCTCGTCACGCCCGGCGGGTTCTCGTACCCGACGAACGTGATGCCGGTAGGTGCCTCGACCACTGGCCATCGGTCATGCGACGGCGTCCACGGGTAGCGGTTGTTGTTGGCGTAGGTGCGATCGAGGTGTCGATCCCGCCGCCCGCCCAGTAGATCGTCGCGTGGGTGAGTAGATCGTCCCAGGTGAACACGGTCTCGACGTCGCCGCCGCTGTCGGACCAGTTCGTCCACCGTTCCAGGACCCAGGCCAGCATGCCGACCGGGGAGTCGGCCAGTCCGTAACCGAGCGTGCCGGAGTCGAGGACGTGCGCGGCCAGGTGGACGGCGAACCGCTTTTCCAGGGCCACGACCTGCTCGCGAACCGCGGGCGGCAGGTTCTCCGGGATGGGCCGGCCGCCGGACAGGTCCCAGGCGCGGTCGCCGTTGAACAGGGTGAGCTTCAGCGCGGACCCGATGTGGATCCCGTAGAGCTCGCCGGCGTACTTGTGCCCGAGCTGGCCGGTGACCAGCGCGCCAACGTCGCAGCCTCCGGCGGCGTACTTCTCGTACCCGAGGGCCTCTGTCATCAGCTCGTGCCACACGTCGGCGATCTTCCAGAAGTTCATGTCGGGCTGGCCGGCCAGCGGGGTCGAGAACCCGAAGCCGGGTAGCGACGCCGCGATCACGTCGAACGCGTCGGCCGGATCGCCCCCCGAGGCAGCCGGGTCGGCGAGCGCGTCGATGACCCTCGACCAGTGCCAGAACGTCCACGGCCAGCCGTGGCTGAGGATCAGCGGCACCGGATCCGGGCCGACGCCGGGCTTGCGCATGAAGTGGACCGGCACCCCGCCGACGTCGACGTGGTAGTGCTCGTAGGCGTTGATGGCCCGCTCGGCCGCGCGCCAGTCGAAGCCGTCCGCCCAGTACGCGACCAGCTCCTGCAGGTACGCGCGGCGCACGCCGTAGTAGCCGTCCTCATTGCCGGCATCCAGTGGCCACCTGGTGGCGGCCAGCCGGCGGCGCAGGTCGTCAAGCACGTCGCCGGGCACGTGGACCGGCACCGGGTCGAGGGGGAACGCTCGTGTCGGCATGGACTCTCCTCTGATCTCCCTGGGTGCCCCGGCCGTCGCCGGCCGCCGCGA
>Ga0187887_10002491_pt1 | contig 14700 bp, 9 predicted proteins | sample June2016WEW_7_10_FD_132977 | JGI IMG/M metagenome (GOLD analysis project Ga0187887, IMG submission 132977) | Peatland microbial communities from SPRUCE experiment site at the Marcell Experimental Forest, Minnesota, USA - June2016WEW_7_10 | ecosystem: Environmental > Terrestrial > Soil > Wetlands...
CAGTGCCGCGCGCGCGAATACGGCGAATCGAATGTTATTGTCCGGGTAATCGACGCCCGCTTCGCCGTAGAGCCCCGGCCGGTCGAATAGCGCCCGGCACTCCACCAGGTACAGCGGATACTCCGCCGGCGCCTGGTAGATGGCGATATCGAAACCGGCCTTCCCGAGGTAGACCGGAAGATGATCGTACACGCGCCGCGCGTCCTTGAGCGGGATCGATCCGTAGCGCGGAATCACCACCGCGGTCTCGCAGCCGAACTCGCGCAGGGCGCCGGGCAATGCCCCCACCACGTCCGCCAGCCCGCCGGTTTTGGCGAGCGGCGAAGCCTCGGATGAAACCATCAGGACGCGGGTCACACCGGAATTGTAGCAGGGGCTCGGGGCGCATTGGATTTCCGCGGTCGCTTTTGTCACCATGATAGGCATGGCTACCGCGATCTTTGCCGAGTTCCGCAATGAACCGTATACCGATTTTTCCCAGCCCGCCAACCGGCGGGCCATGGAGGAGGCCCTGCGGCAGGTCCGCTCCGAATTCGGACGCGAATACCGGCTCCGCATCGGGGGCGAGTACTTCTCGACCGGCGACAGGCTCGAATCGGCGAACCCGTCGAACCCGAGCGAAATTGTGGGCGTGCATCATCGGGCGGATGCGGTGCTGGCGGCGCGCGCCGTCGAAGCGGCCTGGCAATATTTTCCGCCATGGAGCCGCGTGCCGGCGGCGGACCGCATCGGCATGACGTTCGAAGCCGCGCGCATCCTGCGGCGCCGCAAGCTCGAATTCGACGCCTGGCTGGTCTACGAAGCCGGCAAGACGTGGCCCGAAGCCGAGGCCGATGTCTCCGAGGCGATCGACTTTTGCGAATACTACGCGCGCGAAATGGAGCGCCTGGCCGCGCCGCAGCCGGTGGTGCAATTGCCCGGCGAGCACGACCAGATGATTTACATCCCGCTGGGCGTGGGGGTGGTGATTCCGCCGTGGAACTTTCCGCTGGCCATCCTGGCGGGGATGACGGTGGCCTCGCTGGTGGCCGGCAACACGGTGGTGCTGAAGCCATCGAGCGAAACCCCGACGATTGGCGCCAAGTTCGCCGAGGTGCTGCTGGAAGCGGGTTTCCCCGAGCGAGCGTTCACCCTGCTCACCGGCAGCGGCGCGGCAGTGGGCGATGTGCTGGTGGGGCACCCCAAGACGCGCTTCATTTCTTTCACCGGCTCGCGCGACGTGGGCTTGCGCATTAACGAGCTGGCGGCCAGGACGCAGCCCGGGCAGCTCTGGATCAAGCGCGTGGTGGCGGAAATGGGCGGCAAGGACGCGATTGTGGTGGATGGCGATGCGGACCTGGACCAGGCGGTGGACGGCGTGCTGGCTTCGGCGTTCGGCTACCAGGGCCAGAAGTGCTCGGCCTGCTCGCGGGCCATCGTCGACGCCAAAGTGTATGACGCGTTCCTGGAGAAGCTGGCCGCGAAGACGCGCAACATCAGGGTCGGCCCCGCCGACGATCCTGGGAACTACATGGGGCCGGTGATCAGCCGGAGCGCGCGCAAAACCATCCAGGCGTACATCGAGATGGGCAGGCAGGAGGGCCGCGTGGTGGCGGGAGACCAGCCGGTCGAGGGCGACGGCTATTTCATTCCGCCAACCATCATTGCGGACGTCAATCCACGCGCGCGGATTTTTCAGGAGGAGATTTTCGGACCGGTGCTGGCCGTGACCAAGGCGAGAGATTTCGAACACGCGCTCGAACTGGCCAACGATTCCGAGTACGGGCTCACCGGCGCCGTGTTTTCGAACGATGCCGAACACCTGCGCCAGGCCGCCGAGCACTTCCACGTCGGCAATCTCTATTTCAACCGAAAATGCACCGGCGCCATGGTGGGCGCGCATCCCTTCGGCGGGTTCAACATGTCGGGCACGGATTCCAAGGCCGGCGGCCCGGACTACCTGCTGCTGTTCCTGCAAGCAAAATCCATCGCGCAGCGGGTCTGAGTCACATGTGACGCCGTGCTTTTCTGCAAGAAAACCGGATCACTTCAACCGCCGGCTGTTCGCGTGGCTGCTCAATGCCACTAAAAAACGAAATTGACACCTGGTTCTTCGTATTGCTATAAAAAGGGCTTAGCATCTTGTCCTCCGACGAGCCCGGCATATTTCCGGATCTGCACGGTTCCCGGCGCTTTTGTAGTCGACGCAGCAGAGGGAAGGCGTGTCAGTGTTGCAGCCGGTTTTTTCACCGTGTTACCTCATGATGGCTCCGCTGGGCAGCCTCCGATCAATCTCGTTATTCGTTAACAGGACTGTAGCTTCGCTTAAATTCCCTGCGCTCTCGCCGCCGGATACGTTTCTGCTGCTTTTGACACCGCTATTCGCGCTCCTGATACTCTCGACACTCCCGCGGGACTGGCTGGCCACCCGGCTGCGCCCTTCTCACCTCCTTCTCAAGCTGAGCGCAATTCTCCAACACGAATGGTTGTTCCAGTTATTGCTCGCACTTTTCCTGATCGCCATGAGGCTGCCTCTTCTGGCTCTTCCCGAGCTTAACCCGGATGAGAGCACCTTCGCCGCCGCGGCCAACAAATTGTTGAGAGACCCTGTCTTCTACAGATCCGTGGACACCGGAACCAGCGGACCAGTTAGTATATACCCCCTCCTGTTGCCCGCGCTCTTCGGTTTTCAAATAGATTACGCTTCGGGACGGTTCGTCGATTTGCTTCTGCTGGCGGGCGCAGCCATCTTCATTTATCGGGGCCTGCGCATCCTGGCGCCTCGTCCCCTTGCCCGCTTCGCGGTGCTGCCATTGGCAGGTTGGTTCGCTTCCGTCACCTTCGGGGACTTCGTGCATGGTTCCAGCGAACACGTGCCGGTTTTCCTCATTTCCGTCGCTTTGTGGCTGAGTATCTCGATTCTTCACAGCGATGGGAGATCAAGAATGGCTGCGGCGGCGCTCGGGCTCGTGTGCGGGCTTCTTATTCTTTCGAAGTTCCAGTCCATCCCGATCGGCGCGGCTATCGTCGCCGCGACGTGCATTGGAAAGTGGCTAAAGGAACCTGCGGATCTTAGGCGGCGCATCCTGGTGCCCGGGATGCTGTGCGGTTCCATGGCCGGTGTGGTTATACTGGCATACCTTTTCTTTTCACTCTTCGGCGTCGCCGCGGATTTCCGGGCGTCCTACGTTATTCGTAACGTTAACTATCCTCCCGGGCTATCTCTCTACGAGAAGGTACGACGAATTTGGCAGTCCCTTTTCATCATAAAGGAGACATATTACTTCTATCTTGGCGTTCTGATATTCTTGCTGCTCGAAACCCATCGCTTTCTCAAAAAGAGTGCTCAGGACCAAGGGCCGGCCCGCGATCTGGTGACGCCTTTCGCCCTATTCGGCAGTGTTGCCGTGGCGCTCACGTTGGGGAGCGAACTCATATCCGACACGGCCGTCGCTTACAGCTTACTCTTCTTTCTGGGGTTGCTGGTTTGGGGAGTGCTTACCACGTACCCGTCTTTCTTCGATCTCGGCGCCCGCTTGTTCCACGGGAAGTTAGCCTTGTTGGTCGTCCTGTTCCTGCTGGCTTCGATTTACGCGGTTGCTGCGCCGGGAACGGGATTCTATCATTATCAGTTGTTTCTGATCACTCCGTTCTGTTTTTGCGCTGCTATCTTACTGTTCCAGGACTCGCGCTCACCCGCTAATCGAGAGCCCGACTTCAATCCCTGGCTCTGTCTTCGGTGCCGGTGGTTTTTCCTGTTGCTATTCCTGGTCCCTTTTCTCCACAACCTTTCCGAGGATCGGCAGGGGCTCTTCCTCACCAGTCCCCCGGCACTGCCCGCGGCGGCTAGAGCGATTTCGGCTCTTGCCCGTCCCGGCGAGTACCTCGCTGTCTGGGGATGGCAATCGGAGCTTTATGTCGACTCGCAAACGGTACAGGCAACCCAGCACTCCGATTCCATCGCCGAGCTGGAGAATGGACCTTACCGCGATCTCGCCCGGAGACGCTACGTTCAGGAGTTTGAGAAGACTCGACCACCTATTTTTGCGGACGCCGTGGGGCCTACCTCTTTTGGGTACCATGACCGGGCCAAATTGGGCCACGAGCAGTTCCCCGAGCTGGCGGCAATCATCGCCTCCGACTACGCATTCGTCGCCGATCTCGACAGCACGCGGCTGTACGTCCGTAAGGAACGGCTGCCTACACCGGCGCTCGACAGTGCCAATGACGATGTTCTCCGGTATCGCCAGAGCGGGGGCCGGCTGCTCTCGGTTGCCAACATCCCCAGTACTTTCGTGGTCGAGGTTGTAGTCCTCCCGTTTCTGGACCAGGTTCCCTGGGCGAGTATTCTGGGGAATTCGGCCGGCGGTTCGGCGCGCGAAGGGTTCGCCCTGCAGCGATATGGCGGGGAGGACGTGTTTTATCTCGGTTCCGAAACCGAGGGCGGCGGCCCGGCACTGTCTACCAAGTTCGCGCTGACCCCGCTTAAGGTGCACTACGTCGTTGCGGCGGTCCGGGAGAAGGTCATCTCCGTGGAGGTGGATGGTATTCCGGCCGCTGACCAGCCTCTAACTCGCGAAGTCACTCCGTCCAGCGCCGTTCCCACCGTTGTGGGGAATTGGCCGCCGGGCGATCGGCCGTTCCAGGGAGTCGTATTTGAGGCCCGCATCTCCAGGGGGACTGCCTCCTTCGACAAACGTGCGCAGACCCTGCAACGTGCGCGGGACACCTATGGGATCGAATAAGAAACGGTGGCGCGCAGAGTTGTATGTCCAGGTTGGGGCTCGACCATGAGAGCCTTGTGTGAATTGTGCTTGATACAATTGGCTGGGACGCAATTGTTGGGCTGCGGAGCTGAGCCCGCCGCGTAACGGGCAAGCCCTGGCTGTGGACGGCGGGATCTTATGACCCTTGTCAACCGGAGATTGTGGTGGCACAGCCGGCTTCGCGGCCTGGCTCGGCTGCCCTGTGGACAAATTGAACATGACGACGAACTACAAGACTGACGATTCTGCCGATCTCGAAAGAATCGTCGCCGGGTATCGTTTGGCGGAGCCCGTGTACGTAACCCGGCCTACCATGCCGAACCTGGATGACTACACCCAGTACCTCCGCGGCATCTGGGAACGGCGCTGGCTGACAAACGCCGGCCCCCTCCATCAGGAATTCGAGGCGAAGCTGGCGTCTTTTCTTGGCGTCGAGCACCTGAGCCTGTTCTGTAATGGATCGATCGCGTTGCAGGTCGCGTTCGAGGCTTTGCGTATCAACAGCGGGGAAGTCATCACCACTCCGTTCAGTTTTCCGGCGACCGCGCACGTGGCGTATTGGAGCCGCGTGCGGCCTGTCTTCTGCGACATCGACCCCCTTACTTTTAATATCGACCCATCGAAAATCCAACAACTGATCGGACCGGAAACCAGGGCGATTCTTCCCGTTCACGTTTATGGCCGCCCCTGCGACGTGGAAGCGATCCAGAGGATCGCCGAGGTGCATGGATTGCATGTAGTGTACGACGCAGCCCACGCTTTCGGGGTTCGGTACAAGGGACGCTCTGTGCTTTCGTCTGGAAGCATTTCCATGCTCAGCTTCCACGCGACCAAACTCTTCACCACGCTCGAGGGTGGCGCGCTTATCTGTGGTTCGAAAGCACGGAAGAACCGGATCGATTTCCTGAAGAACTTCGGCATTGCGGATGAAGATACCGTTATCGGCCCCGGAATCAATGGGAAGATGAACGAGCTTCAGGCCGCTTTCGGTCTGCTCCGTTTGCAGGGGGTCACCGAGGAGATCCGCCACCGCCGCACGTTGGCCAGGATTTATCGCGATGAGCTCCGGCGTGTCCCAGGGATCTTCGTAGCGGATGATCCTCCCGAATGCGAACCTAATTCCGCCTATTTCCCGATCTTGGTCGATCACGCCGCCTACGGAATGAGCCGCGATGACCTCTTCGATGTCTTCCGCCGGTGCAATATTCTGACGCGGAAATACTTCTATCCTCTGATCACCCATGCGCCCTGCTATTCCGCTCTGCCGTCCGCTGCTCCATCCAACCTTCCGGTCGCGGAAAGGGTTGCGAGCCAAGTGCTCTGCCTGCCGATGTATGGGACGCTGGAACCCGAGATAGTCAGGAGGATCTCCTGCCTGATCTCGGAATTGCACGTTACTCTGCGTAAACGGGCTGCAGCCGCCGCTACTAAAGACGGTTTGGGATGAAGACCATGGCAAGCGGCAACCCACCGGTGGAATCACAACCGGAAATTGAGTTTTCGGTGCTCGTTACATGCCATTACGAGGAGAAGAGCGTCGATGAGTTTTACCGGCGTCTCTCTGCCACGCTCGAGAAACTGGGCCGTACCTATGAGATCATCTTCGTCAACGATGGCAGCCGGGATGGTACCTGGGAGAAACTGAAGGGGATCTTCGCGGCGGACTTGCACGTACATGCGGCCCTGGATCTGTTCAAGAACTCCGGACAGCAGGCGGCCACGACGGCGGCACTGAACGAGAGCCGCGGTCGTGCAATCGTACTGATCGATAGTGACCTCCAGTTGTCGCCGGAAGAGCTCCCGATCCTGGTGGCCCAATGGGACAAGGGCTTCGATCTGGTCACCGGATACCGGGTCGCGCGAAAGGACTCCTTCTTCCGGATCGCGCCCTCTTTGCTCGCCAACATGATCATGCGCCGGGCTTCCCACAGTAACATCCGTGATTTTGGTTGCACCTTCAAGATTTACAATGCCGGCGTGCTGCGTGCCTTTCAGTTCGGACCAAGACACGTGTTTACGAACGTAGAGCTGATATCCCGAATCGACCGGATCGTCGAAGTGCCGGTCTCACACCGGCCCCGTAAGTATGGCAAGTCTGGCTGGACGTTTCGGAAACTCATGAAATACAACATGGATAACATGGTTATCCTCTCCGAGCGGCCCTTTCAGTTCGTCGCTTTGGTCTGTCTGATTGTCGCCGCGTTGTTCGGCTGCCGTCTGATCCTTGACCGGATTGTACCGTTCCAGGTCCTCCCTTTCGTTTCTCATGGTCTCCTCCTGAATGTCATGATTGTCTCGCTGTTGGTAAACGCCGCGCTGATTTCGCTGATAGGCGAGTTCGTTATCCGATCGTTTTTTGCGGCTCGAAATCTGCCTCTGTACATCGTGCGGGAGGCTCTTCGGCGGAGCGGCCGCAGGCGGGAGGAGGCATTCGGCAAGGTCCGGAAAAGTCGTGCTAGTTGTTCCAACCCCCGGCCACCTACCCGTCGCAGGGCCTTCGCGTCCCGTCCAAAGCAGCCATCGCGCCCCGCCCATAAGCGTGCCCGCACGCCATTTATCAGCTCCTATATGTACGCGTGGCGAACCGACGGGAAGATCTTCGAACCCGATCCGCGTGAGCGGCGGGCGCGAAAGACAATCATGCGTCTTCGAGCGGAAAAGTGGTTGCTGAGGCAGATCGCAGCCAGTCCCGGCAAGGAGAGGCGTCTTACCTATAGTCGGTCGCCGTGGCAGCACTGCCACATTGCAAGAGATCCCAATGCCGCTTTCACGGAAAACGACACTGCGGCTACCGCATCGGCGCGACACGATCATCCGTCACCTGTTATAGTCTGTTTACGAGGAGTATGAGCGATACGACCGGGGCCAGACTGATGCACGAGATGCTTCGCATACGCTTGTTCGAGGAACGGGCTCTCGAGGAGTTCAGTAGGGGCCGCCTGTTCGGAACAACCCATACCTGTATCGGCCAGGAGGCCGATGCCGTGGGCGTCATTGGTGCTCTCCTACGGTCTGACATAGTCTTTTCCAACCACCGTGGTCATGGCCATTATCTTGCGCATGGCGGGAGCATGCGGGCGCTGGCCGCAGAGTTGATGGGCCGCAGTACTGGGGCCTCCGGCGGGCTCGGCGGCAGCCAGCACCTCCACTTCCCTGGTTTTTACAGCAATGGGGTTCAAGGAGGAATTGTCCCCTGTGCGGTTGGCATGGCGCTGGCTGAGAAACGCAGGAACTCCGGCGCGATCATAACGGTCTTCCTAGGTGACGGAACTCTCGGCGAAGGTGTGGTTTACGAGAGTCTCAACATCGCCTCACTGTGGAAGTTGCCCGTGCTGTTCGCTGTGGAGAACAATAGGTACGCCCAAACGACTCCAGTCTCGGCCAATTTTGCGGGTGATTTCTCGCTGCGTTTCAAGGCCTTCGGAATCGACGTCGACGAACTCGACACCACTGATGTCGTCGTCATTTCGGAGGCGGCCACGTTAGCTGTGTCTTCGGTGCGGGAAAGGGTCGCCCCTCGGGCGATACTTCTCAACACGTACCGTTTTTCACCGCACTCCAAGGGTGATGATTTTCGTGACCCTGCCGAGATTGACCGCTTTCGCCAATTTGATCCGATCATTCTCTTGCGTGCCCGACTTTCGCATGAGGAATACGACCGCGCACTGATTGTGGCTCGCGATGAAGTCATGGGAGCCTTTGCCCAAGCCGAGAAGGATGCATGGCCCGACCCCGCCGCCTTGCTGGATGCGCGACAGGAACTGCTAAAGCCATGACTACGGTCCTTCAAGCTTTGAACGAGGCGATGCACGAAGCTATGGCTAGCGATGAGCGTGTCTTGTTTCTGGGCGAAGACATTCTCGACCCCTACGGTGGTGCGTTCAAAGTTGCGCAAGGCCTCTCGACCCAGTTCCCTGACCGTGTCCTCACCACCCCGATCTCAGAAGCTGCGATTACTGGCATCGCCACGGGTCTTGCGCTCCGTGGCATGCGCCCGGTCGTTGAGATCATGTTCGGCGATTTCTTGTCTCTTGCTTTCGACCAACTTCTCAACCACGCCTGCAAGTTCCGCTGGATGTACAACGACCAGGTCCGCGTCCCAATGGTTGTGCGCACGCCGATGGGTGGACGTCGTGGGTATGGTCCGACTCACTCCCAGTGTACAGAAAAACACCTCCTCGGTATTCCGGGACTGCGAGTTGTTGCGGTCAACTCGCTTTGTGATCCCAAGCAATTGCTCCTTAACGCTATCCTCCGCGATGATGAACCGACCCTTTTTGTCGAGCACAAGCTACTCTATTTGAGCCGACTTGGACAGTCTTCCCGTCCACCACGCTTCGAAATCACGTGTTCCGACTCCGTCTTTCTCTATCCTGCCGTCTCCGTGCGAATCGCCGGCGCACCCAAAGCCGGGGTTACTATTGCTACTTACGGTTACATGGCAGATCTAGTCCTCGATGCCGCGTGGCGCCTCGCGATGGAGCAGGAAATCTTTGCTGAAGTAATTGTCCCCACGTGCCTCAGCCCACTCGACATTGCACCCATTCTCCGCTCCTTTGAGCGGACGGGCGCCCTTCTGGCCGTCGAGGAGGGTGCAGTCTCCCTAGGATGGGGTAGTGAAGTACTGAGCCTGGTTGCCGAGGGTTCTCCGAAGGTGGGCCGCTTCGTTGCCCGCCGGCTTGGTGCCCGCGACCTGCCGATCCCCAGTTCGCGTCCCCTAGAGAATGCCGCGCTGCCAGGCGTCCAGGACATCTTCGATGCGGCAATGCAATTGGTTACTCGACAGGAGAAGAACGCAGTATGAGTAGAACTTCTGCGCAGGTGGTGGCGCCTATGTTGAGCGTCAACGAACCGGACGCGCAACTAACCGAAGTGTTTGTCACAACTGGCAGCAAGGTTGCGGCCGGTGATGCTCTCTGCACGCTGGAAACAACAAAGGCCACCTTTGAAGTCCAAGCAGAGGTTGAGGGCTACATCCATGGTGTGTTGGTCACCAAGGGACAGCAGGTCACCGCCGGCACAGTCCTTTTCGAAATTTCCTGCGAGCCACCTACCATCCTATCTGCGTCCGCAGCCCCTCCTCCTGACGCCGGATCGAAGCCTGAAGGTCTTCTGATTACCGAGAAAGGCCTCCGCCTGGCCAAGGATCTCGGCGTAGCGCTCGACGCGCTGCCGGTCGGCGCACTGGTAACCGAGGCGACGGTGCGAGAGTTTTCCACAAAGGTGGGTCTGTCGGCGGAAACGGGCAAAACGGAATTGGTTTCTGAAGTCAAGGTCCCGTTCGACGCCAATGAGCTTCTCATTCTCGGCGCTGGCGGCCACGCCAAGATGATCATCGATCTAGTGCGCCAGGCAAACCACTATCACCTGGCTGGCCTCGTTGCTGACCCGAGACCCTCCTCGTCAGATGTGCTCGGCGTCCCAGTGCTCGGTGGAGAAGAGGTCCTTCAATCCCTGCATGGCAAAGGTATTCGCCTGATAGTAAATGGCGTCGGTGCAATCAACCGCAATCGAATCCGTTACGATGTTTTTGTCAGGTTGGCCGAGCGCGGCTTTGGGTTTCCTCGCATCGTTCATCCGAGGGCAATCGTTGAGCCGAGTGCGAGCATAGCGGCGGGCGTTCAAGTGTTTGGTATGGCCGTCGTGGGTTCCGCCGCTCGCATTGGTTTCGGCGCGGTCATCAATACGGGTGCCATTGTTTCACACGACTGTAAGATCGGAGACCTCGCCCACCTCACGCCTGGGGTCGTTCTCGCAGGTCGTGTAGAGGTCGGCACCGGTGCTCTCATCGGAATGGGCGTCACGACCGCGGTTGGAGTCAGAATTGGCGAATGGGCGCGTATTGGCAACGGCGCACGCATCAATGGCGATGTTCCTCCGCACGTTATCGTGCAGGCAGGGGCCACGTGGCCGTGATTCTCTCCGCATTGTGGATCGGCCAATCCGCGACAACTTCCCGGGTGCAATTGGGTCGCTATGTCTTAGTAACATTCGGAAGATCAATTACCCGAAGAACGCCGCCGCCCACACCCGTAACCATTATGTTTCTCGTCGGACCTCAGTTTACAACCCGAGCCATACGATGGGCAACATTCAAGGCGTCTGCGACAAGGAGAGCCTCGACAATTCGGGACGCTCATGGCCGCTCATATTCGTTCGGAAGCATCGGCTCGCAGTCCGACAGAATAAGCTGTGGCTTGCGGCCATCGCGGTCGCGCTCCTGGCGGGCCAGCCCGAGAAGTTCCCGTATTGCTTTTTATACCTGGCGAGGAGAAAAGCGGCGAGTGCTAAAAGCCCCTGGGGACGCGTGAAAGCCTCAGCGGCTAAAGCCTCTTGCTACCGATGCGATGCGGCACGGATAAACCCATGCCCTGATACAAAGCCGGCCGCCCGGTTCCCTTTCCATGGGAGCGCCTGCCGGAGACAACGCGGGGACGGCGGGGATTCGGTGCGAATCAGCTCATCTTCAAGGGGCCCAAGAGGACTGCGCAGTCCGCCGTTTCCACTCGCAGAGACCGGCAACGGCTCACCGGCAGCCGCTCCTTCCTCCGCGGGCTCCAGACCCCGAGACGCAACTGGTAGGTCTTTCCGAGATGTTCCTCCGCGATGGGCACGCCGAAAGAGTAACCGACAAAACCCCAGGGATCCTGCCGGTGGATCGACAGCTCGTGGTCGCCCTGCAGGCGGATGGCGCCACTCTCATCCAGAAAATGAAGGAACACCATCCAATCGGGGTCCATGTCCGCGGCGTGCCACTCGAAGTCGAAAATCGCCTGCCGGCGGCCGTTGGTGCGCCGGTTGCAACGCAGCAGCGTGAGGGAGTCGCCGAATTGTGCGCCAAACCAGGTCCGGCGGACCGCTGTCAGAACCCGGCCCCAGGCCAGCGGTCCGGACGGCAGGTAGCCGGGCCGCTGCGACGCCGCGGGACGCCGGGCCGCGTAATCCCGTTGCAGGCGGCTATAGACCCCGAACATCTCCTCAACGTTCTGGTCCATGGTTTTTACCGCGGGCATGCCGGCGCGGAGACGATCGATCAATTCCGGTTGCTCCATCAGCGTTTTCAGTTGCCCGGCGAGACTCTCGGCGTCGCCCATCGTAAACAGCAAACCGTTCTTGCCATGATCCACCATCTCCGCCAGGCTTCCGACGCGGGAGGCCACCACCGGCGTCTTGAGGGCAAAAGCGGACAGCAACACCAGGGGAGAATTCTCGTGCCAGAGCGAGGGAATCACCAGCACATCGAAACCGGCGAACACCTCCGGCAATTTCTCGTTCGGAAAAGCGCCGTGGAACGAGACGTTGTCCAAACCGGAAGCCAGCTCGCGCAGCCGTTCATCGTATTCCGGGAAATGCCCGGTGCTGCCGTAGATGGCGAGCTGGATTTTGTCGGACGGCAGCCGCTGCATGGCCTCCAGCAGAACGTGGACACCCTTCGAGTGGCGGAACGTCCCCACGTAGCCCAGCCGCAGAACGGCGCCCCGTTGCCGCGCGGGTGCGGGCCGCAGCGCATGGTCCTCGAGCCCGAAACCACACTCGTGCATCTCGGCTGGTTTCAATCCGGTTTCGGCCAGCAGGCGCCGCGTGTTCGAGGTTGGGGCGACCAGCACGTCTACCTGCGAGAGCGCCTTTTTCATCCAGCGGCGCCGGTGCGAGAGCCAGAGCAGGCTCGCCAGCCACGGCGCGCGATCGACCGGCACAGCCGCCAAAGCGGTAATCACGGGCGCCAGAATAGCGCCTACCAGCTTGTTCGCAGCCAGCCTGCGCGGCCATGTGCCGGCGACGTCCTGGCCCGTGCATGCCAGACAGGCCAGCGCATTCGGTCCACCGCAGAGAGATTCGTCCCACCTCACCAATTGGAAAGTCGGACAAATCGACCAAAAGTCCGTCGCGGTGGCGACTACCGGGAGCCGCAACCGCTTGGCGGCCCAAATGGACGCGGTGGTCAGATGCATGGCGTGCACTACGTGTACGACGTCGGGCTTCGCCGTCGAGAAGTAGCGGAAAAGATGCTCTTCCATGGCCGGATCGTAATAGTCCGCCAGGTGGGACCACCGATGCCGCTTATGAAATGAAATTCGGTATACCGGCAAACCCTCGTACACCGTGTCGAAGACCCGGATGCCTTCGAAGGCGTCCTGCGGCGCCGGCGGCTCGTAACAGACAATCAGAGCCTCGTGCCCGTTTTCGATGACCTTGCGGGCAAGGCTTCTGGCGTACACTTCGGTTCCCGCGTGCCAGTGCGGGAAAAAAGTATGCACCACGAAGACGATCCGCATTTCACACCTCCAGCACGGAAATCCGCTTGGACGCGCCGTCTTTTGCACGACAGTTGGCTACTTCGACCACTGCTGCGAGTGGTCCGTACCAGACCAACTGAAAAGACCATGGGCAACGGTTCGTGCGCCTTCCGGCCGCCCCGCATGTCGCATTCGCAGGGGTGCCCGCCAGCGCCGGCCGCGTCCGTCACATTCTCGCACGTGAATTCCTAACAGTAGCAAGATCCACCCACCACGCGCAGAAAGAAATCCAAAGACCGTGCCGCGGCCGCGGGCCAGGAGAATCTCCGCGCCTCTGTCCGGCCGCTCTCACTCAACCCGGTCAGCCGAGCCGGCGACGTCAAGAGGTTCTCGATCGCAATCCGCAACTCGAGCCGGCTGCGCGGATCGATCAACACGGCCGCGCCGCCGGTGATTTCCGGCAGCGAGGACACGCCCGACGTAATCACCGGAACGCCGGCTGCCATGGCCTGCGCCACGGGGAACCCGAAGCCCTCATAAAGCGAGGGATAAACAAAAACCGCGGCGCCCGCGAAGAGCGCCGGCAGGTCGCTTTCCGGCACGTAACCCAGGTAGCGCACGTTGGGCGGCGAGCTCTTCAGCCGGCCCATCGTCGCCCGGCTCGCCCATCCGGGCGAACCCGCAATCGCCAAATCGAACTCGCTCGAAATCGAACTTGCCACGCCGCCGTAAGCGTCCAGCAGCAGGTCGACGTTCTTTCGCGGCTCGATGGTTCCGACATATAGCATGTAAGGGCGCTCAAGCCGCAGCGTGGCACGCACCCGCTCGACATCCGGGCGGTCGACCGAGAAGTACGCTTCCGGAATCCCCGGATAGATGACCTGTATCTTCTCTTGCGGAATGCCCAATAGCCTCACCGCATCGTTTCGGGAACTCTCCGAGACTGCAATCAATCCGTCGGCGCGCTTCCAGATCCTCTCCGCGAAGCGCCGATCGAAAGCCACGTTGGCCGGCAAATGAACCTCCGGGAGCAGCCAGCACGTCAGATCGTGAATGGTGGCCGTCAGCTTCGCTCGTTCGGGTGGGTTGAGTATCCTCGTCGAATGGAATACGTCCGTGGCGGGGAACCAGGGTTGGGAAAAACCCGCCGGCAATCGATTCATCGCGAAGAAGAGGCCCAGGCGGAAAAACGTTGGGATGCGTCCCGCCAGCGCCCTTCGGTGATCCAGACTCGACGTCCCTCCCAAAAAGGGAAACAGACGCACATCCGCTCCGGGTTCCCGCTGCAAATGCCGGATCCAGTAATACAGGTAGTTCTTCACTCCGGCACTTCTGAAAAGCAGCGGTAGCGCGTCAATCGTGATCCGCATCGGCAGTAAGCCCGTTTGCCGCTCGCTGGGGAAGCGGTCAACCTCCCAGTATAGTCGCGCAGGTTCATTGCAGGCCGGTAGTTTGGGTCACTAGGCCCGAGCCGGGTATAGCGGATTCAGCGCTGTCAGCCATTTTCCGACGCCGGGCTGGAGGCGTAGTTTTGCGTACGGATACGCTCAGATTCTGGCGGGCGTCCTCAGAGTCCAAAGCCTCGCCATTTTCATGTCGTGCGCCAGCTCAGACCTGGACCGCAACCTTGTCGCCGGCCAGATCGTATCCTTCATCCTTGGCCGTCCTGACGGCGTCCGCCCGAAGGTTCTCCGGGTCGGCATTCTTCGGACCTTTCC
>Ga0187887_10002494_pt1 | contig 14685 bp, 12 predicted proteins | sample June2016WEW_7_10_FD_132977 | JGI IMG/M metagenome (GOLD analysis project Ga0187887, IMG submission 132977) | Peatland microbial communities from SPRUCE experiment site at the Marcell Experimental Forest, Minnesota, USA - June2016WEW_7_10 | ecosystem: Environmental > Terrestrial > Soil >...
CCTGAGCCCTGAGCTCTGTGCTCTCACTTACTTTGGTACCGCAGCCGCCCCGCTTTTTGCTTGCAATCATTTTTTCGATTTGCCATTCTAAAGGTGGAGAAGTGTAGCTCTGTCGGCCTCGAGCCCGCAGGGCTTTTTTGTTGGGACAACAGCGGAGCTTTGGTCTGTCGTGCGGCAAGTTACAAAAATCCCGCAAAGCGGGACAGAGGAGGGTAATACCTGATTCACGGTACCCAATCGCCACAATGGAATCAACCACTTGTGAGTGCCGGGGGGAGGGGGGTGGGGGGCCGCAGCTACAGGCTACCCGCTACAGGCTACCGGCTCTGGTTCCCTGCTCCCAGCTACAGATACTCATTCATCATCCGCGCCCACGTCGGCCAGTCGTGGCTGTTCCACGAATCCCAGATGTAGAGATGATGGGGAACGCCTTTCTCGCCCATGATGCGCGCGAGGTTCTTGCTCTGCCAAAGGCAGTGATCGTCCCAACCAGTGGCGAGGATGTAGGTGTGGTTGCGGTAGCGGTCGAAGAACCAGGGATCGGCAAGGTTGGGCAGGTAGTGCGGCGGCATGTTGAAGTAAACATCCTGGTCGTAGTAGCCGCCGAGAAAGTTGCTGATGTCGAAAGCGCCGCTCATAGAGAGGAATCCCGTGAAGCGGTCGGGATGGCGCAGCGCGATGTTGACGGCGTGATAACCGCCGAAGCTGCAACCGAGAGAAACGAGATGCGGGTCGAAGTTGCGAAGGCGGATGAAGGGGAGAACTTCTTCCATGATGTAGTTCTCGTACTGCACGTGGCGCGCGATGCGCCAGCGCGGCGGAACGTCCCGGTTGTACCAGCTCTCGGCGTCGACGCTGTCGACGCAAAACATCTGAATCTCACCACTGTCGATCTTGTGCGTGACCGCGCCGATCAACCCGCGGTCTTCGAACTCGAAGAAGCGGCCCTGCGAAGAAGGGAAGACGACGATAGGCACGCCGCTATGCCCGAAGACGAGCAGCTCCATGTCACGGTCGAGGCGCCAGGACCACCACTTGTGATATTCGCGGTTCATAACAGGTGCACGCAGCAGTTACGGTATCGTAAAGCATCGCAATCTCATAATGCGCGAGGGCTCAGGCGACGCAGCAGTCAGACTCCAGCAAAGGGAAGAACCGGTTGGCGACTCAGAGTCCGGCGCAAGAGCGGGCGCAGGTAATTCCGCCGTCGAGTGCGCCGCATCCGCGGGTGTTCAAACACACCGGCTTCACGAGCCGGTTCCTGCAGGGTGAGCGCGACATCAGCGTCTATGTGCCGCCAGGATACGAGGAAGCGACGGAGCGGCAGTATCCGCTGCTGATTTTGCAGGACGGGCAAAATCTCTTCGATCCGAAAACTTCCTTTATACGCGGCAAGACGTGGCGCGTGGCGGAAAGCGCGGACGACGCCATCGATGCGGGTGAAGTGGAGCCGCTGGTGATTGCGGGCGTGGCCAATGCAGGAGAGCGGCGGCTGGCGGAATACACGCCGAGCCGCGACATGAAAATGGGCGGAGGGGACGCAGGCCAGTACGCGTTGATGCTGACGCGCGAGCTGCTGCCGTTCCTGCGCGCAAACTACCGGCTTCGATCGGGACCCGCTCACACGGGTATTGGCGGATCGTCGCTGGGCGCGCTGGCGTCGCTGTGGATCGGGCTGCGCCACGCGGAGATTTTCGGCCAGCTGGCCGTGTTGTCGCCGTCGGTGTGGTGGAATCACCGCTACATCCTCGCGTATCTGAACGATGTTGCGCCGGAGCTGGTGCGGCGGCCGCGAGTGTGGCTCGATGTCGGCGATCAGGAAGGACGACGGACGCTGGCGGACGCGAGGGCGCTCGATGCGCGGCTGCTGGCGCTGGGCTGGCGCGCGGATGTGGATCTGCACTTTGAAGAAGTCGCCGGTGGCACGCACGACGAGCCTTCATGGGCAGAGCGTGTGCGGCCGATGCTGCGGTTTCTGTTTCCGGCCGAGCGAAGGGACTCGCGATGACCGAGGCGCCGATGGACCTGATCCGCAAGCTGGACGAGCTGGTGGACGCCGTTCTGCGCTGGAAGTGGGAGATGAATTAACGGCTGAAGTTACTATGGCGTTCGTTGCAGGTGTTAGGGCGGACGCCTTGCAGATAAACCGGTATACTCCTTATTCAGAGGAGTTCCGGATGGAGAGGCCCCGTTGGGGTCTTTTTAATTCTGGGCAACTCGTCCGCGCTCCTCCGTGTTCCAACACGCGGACCCTCTGGAATCCCATGGGCAATCTACTCGATACGATCCACTCTCCCGCTGACCTAAAGAAACTATCCGTGCCACAGCTGGAATCCCTGGCGCAGGAGATTCGTGAGCGGCTGATCGTCACGCTCTCGAAGACCGGTGGACACCTTGGCCCGAACCTCGGCGTGGTGGAGCTGACGCTGGCACTGCACACCGTCTTCGAAACGCCCAAAGACAAATTTGTCTTCGACGTCAGCCATCAGGCGTACGTGCACAAGATGCTCACCGGACGCATCGACCGGCTCGAGACGATGCGGCAGCCGGGTGGGCTGAACGGATTCATGCTGCGGACGGAGAGCGAGCACGACTGCTACGGCGCGGGACACGCGGGCACCGCGCTTTCCGCGGCGCTGGGCATGGCGGTGGCGCGGGATCTTGCGGGTGGCACAGAACATGTGATCGCCCTGGCCGGCGACGCCGCGTTTACCAATGGCATTTCGTTCGAGGCTCTGAACAACATCGCCGATCAGACCAGGCGGCTGATCGTGGTGCTCAACGACAACGAGTGGTCGATCGACCGTAACGTGGGGGCGATCGCGAAGTACCTGCACAAGATCGTGACCAACCAGCATGTGAGCCAGCTGCACGACAGCGCCGCCCGGATGCTGGCGCGGATCGGAGGCAAGGGAGCGCTTAATGTCGTGCGCCGCGCCGAAGAAGCCGCGAAGGGCATGCTGTGGCCGTCGTTTCTCTTCGAGGAATTTGGGCTGACGTATTACGGTCCAGTGGATGGGCACAACATCGGACAGCTGATCGAGACCTTCCGCTTCCTGAAGCAGCAGGAGCGGCCGGTGCTGCTGCACGCGATTACCCAGAAGGGGCGCGGATTCCAGCCGGCGCTGGACAAGCAGAAGAAGTTTCACGGACTGGGGCCGTACGATCCGGAGACGGGGAAGACCGAGACGGCGGGGCAGCGAACGTATTCGGAGATTTTTGCCGAGACGCTGGTGAGGCTGGCGAACGAGAACGAGAAGATTGTCGCCATTACCGCGGGCATGCCCAACGGGACCGCGCTGGATCTGTTCCGGCCGCATCATCCGAAGAAGTATTTCGATGTGGGCATTGCCGAGGAACATGCGGTGATTTTCGCGGCGGGCATGGCAACGCAGGGTTTCAAGCCCTATTGCGCGATCTACTCGACCTTTCTGCAGCGAGCGTTCGATCCGGTGGTGCACGACGTGTGCCTCCAAAATTTGCCAGTGGTGTTCTGCATGGACCGCGCGGGTCTGAGCGGGGACGACGGTCCAACGCATCACGGGCTGTTCGACATTGCATATCTGCGGGGCGTGCCGAATATTGTCCAGATGGCGCCGGCGGATGAGGACGAGCTGGCGGACATGATGTATACCGCGATGCTGCACCAGGGGCCGAGCGCGATTCGCTATCCGCGCGGGATCGGACCGGGAGCAAAGATGAAGCAGCGGCCGCGGGCGCTCGAAATCGGCAAAGCCGAGGTGGTCCAGGAGGGAGACGATTTCGCCATCCTGGGCCTGGGTGCGCTTTTGCCGATGGCGAAGGATCTGGCGAGAGCGCTGGAGCAGCAGGGATATTCGGCGGCGGTGATCAATCCGCGGTTCATCAAGCCGCTGGATCGGGAGCTGATTGCGCGTTACGCGAGGCGGGCTGCGGCGCTGGTGACATTCGAGGATCACGTGCTGATGGGCGGCTTCGGCAGCGTAGTGCTGGAGACGCTGAGCGAGATGGGTATCGAGACGCCGGTGATCCGTATCGGCTGGCCCGATCGCTTCATCGAACACGGCAAAGTCGACCAGCTGCGCGCGCGGCACGGCGTGAGCGTGGAAGCGGCGCTGGAAAAGCTCGCACCTTATCTGAAACGCGGTGCTGCCAGGCTGGTAGCGCAATCGATTTAGAGGCTCTTCTGGCACGCATCCCATACGGTGTGGGAAGATGCGAAGAGAGCCCTCTATGCTCGCGCCATGACCGCATCCTCCGCGCAGCTCCGAAGCAATCGCGTCAAGTCGAGCCACGATCAGTGGATCATCGCGATTGGGATCTTCAAACTGGTGCAGGCGGCGTTGTTTATCCTGCTGGGAATTGGCGCGATTCGCCTGCTGCATCGGGACCTGATCGGCGTGACCGAGCATTTCATCCTGGCGATGCGCTTCAATCCCGAGGGACATTTCGTCAGCCTGGTGCTGGAGAAGGTGGCGATGATCGACCCGCACCGGCTGCGGGAAATCAGCGCGGCCATCTTCGGCATCGCGGCGCTGGACGCCATCGAGGGTACAGGCCTGGTGCTGGAGCAGGCGTGGGCGGAATTCGTCACGCTGATTCTGACGGCGTCATTTTTACCCTGGGAGTTCTTCGAGGTTTTCCGGCACGCCAGCTGGATTCGCGTCGGACTGACAGTCATCAACCTCGCCGTTGTGGTCTACCTGCTCTACTACGTGAAGCTCCGGATGCAGGAGCGGCGGCTGCGCCGCGCCGGGAGGGCATGATGCAGCTTCGTGAGCTGTGCGGCCCAGTGCAGACTGAGAGAAGAGCATGCGGCGCGCCTGCGTAGTCGGATCGGGTCCGAACGGACTTGCCGGCGCCATTGTGCTGGCGCAGGCTGGTCTGCAGGTCGACGTGTATGAGGCCGAGGCGCAGCCTGGAGGCGGAACGCGCACGCTGGAGCTGACGCTGCCCGGATTCAGGCACGACTTCGGTTCAGCCGTACATCCGATGGGCGCGGGCTCGCCTTTCTTTTCCACGCTGCCGCTGGCGGAGCACGGCCTGCAATGGGTTCACGGAACCTCGCCGCTGGCGCATCCGCTGGATGACGGCACGGCGGTGACGCTGGAACACAGTTTGCAGGATCAGGAACGGCAGCTGGGCGAAGATGGCCCCGCGTGGCGGGAACTGGTCGAGCCGATGGTGACGAACTGGAAGGACTTCGTCGCCGATGCGATGGGTCCGGTGACGCGGATTCCGCGGCGGCCGCTGCTGATGCTGCAGTTCGGGTTGAAGGCGATGCAGCCGGCAACGAAGCTGGCGAGACGGACATTTCGCGGCGAACGGGCGCGGGCGCTGTTCGCGGGACTGGCGGCGCATTCCTTTCTGAGTCTCGACGAGGCGCTGAGTCCGGCTGTTGGCATGGTGTTGGCGGCGGCTGCCCATGTGGTGGGCTGGCCGGTACCGCGAGGCGGATCGCAGGCGATTGCAAACGCGCTGATCGGGCATCTGGAAGAACTGGGCGGCACGGTGCACACCGGGCAGCGCATCACGTCGCTGGAGGAGATGAATCCCGAAGAGGGTCCGGTGCTGTGCGATGTGACACCGCGGCAGTTACTTTCTATCGCGGGCGAGCGGCTGCAGAGGACCTACCGGAAGGCGATGGCGGAATTTCGCTATGGTCCGGGAGTGTTCAAGATTGACTACGCGCTTTCGGGGCCGATTCCGTGGACGGCGCGGGAATGCTATCGCGCCATCACCGTGCACCTGGGTGGAACGCTGGAGGAGATCGCGCGTTCGGAGTACGCGGCGACGCACGGCGCGATCGCCGAGAAGCCGTTTGTGCTGGTGGCGCAGCCATCGCTGTTCGACACAACGCGCGCTCCGGAGGGTAAGCATGTGGCGTGGATGTACTGCCATGTTCCGAACGCAACGACGGAGGACATGACGAGCCGCATCGAGGCGCAGATGGAGCGCTTTGCGCCGGGATTCCTGGATTGCGTGCTGGAGCGGCGCGTATCGACGCCCGCGACGCTGGAGTCGATGGACGCGAATCTGGTGGGCGGCGACATTGGCGGCGGTGAGCTGTCGATGCGGCAGTTTCTTTTTCGTCCGGCGCTGGGGAGCTACTATACCGGGACGCGCAACCTCTATCTCTGCTCGTCGTCGACGCCGCCGGGTGGCGGCGTGCACGGGATGTGCGGGTATCACGCGGCGCGGATGGCGGTGCGGCGCCTACGTTGATTTTGTGCCGGCCACTTCGGCGACGGCAGCGATGGCGCGGTCGCTCAGGTGCTGCTTCACGTCTTTCATTCTGAGCCACGGATCGTGTTTCAGGCGCGCCTTCCACTCGTCAAAATTTGTAACGGCGAACTGCTTCGGATCAGTGCGCTCCAGTTCTGCCCAGGTGAGGGGCACGGCGACACGCGCGCCGGCGCGGGCTCGCGGCGAATATGGAGCCACGGCGGTCGCTCCACGCTCGTTGCGGAGATAGTCGAGGAAGATGCGGCCGGTGCGGGCGGACTTGGTCATTTTGGTCAGGTAGAGCTTCGGGTTGGCGCGCTCCATCATCAGCACGAAATGGTGCGCGAATTCTTTGAAGGTCGGCCACTCGTGTTCCGGATCGATGGGCGCAACGACATGGAGCCCTTTGCCGCCGGTGGACTTGACGAAGGCCTCGAGGCCGAGGTGCTTCATCAGTTCGCGGACCTCGATGGCGCTGGTGACCAGGCGCTTCCACGGAAGTTCGGGGTCGGGATCGAGGTCGATGATAAGGCGGTCAGGCCGTTCGAGGGTTTTGTTGCTGGAACCCCAGGGATGCAGTTCGAGCACGCCCATCTGACCGAGACCGACGAGACCCTCGCGCGTGGAGACGGTGATGTACTGCTCCGGTTTGGTGCCCTTCTTCACCAGAACCGGCACGCTGTCGACGCCGACGGGCATACCTTTGCCGATTTGCTTCTGGAAAAAGCAGGGCTTGCCGCTGCCTTCCGGGCAGCGCACGATGCTGAGCGGGCGGTCCGCGATGTGCGGCAGCAGATGATCGGCGACGGCGTCAAAATACTCGGCGAGTTGCAGCTTGGTGAGGCGGCTCTCTTCGTCGAGGATCTTGTCGGGATGGCTGATGGAGACGCCCGCGACCTGCGCGCGATCGCTGCGGGATTTGGACGGAGCAGGCGTTTCAATTTTGGCAGCAGTTGCGGCGGGAGCGGGATGCTGCGCGGTCTTCGCAGGCGGCTTTGCTGATTTCGGAGAAAACTTCTCTTCGTGCTGGCGTTTTCCTGACGACTTCGGCACTGGTCCCGCCGTTTCGCGGATGACTTCCTTCGGATCCTTATCTTCGCGGAGGCCGAGGAAAGCGGCCTGACGGACGAGATTGTCGCTGGTCCACGCGGCGAAGCGCGCCTCGATGACGGTGGAGGGCTTGACCCAGATCGCGTCCTTCTTCGCCTCGGCTGGCACATCGTGGAACGCGGGTTTTGCCTGGCGCAGAGCGTCGAGCCGGTCGCGCAGCAACTCGTGCGTCTTGTGGGTGAAGCCGGTTCCCGCGCGGCCCGCATAGATGAGGTCGCCGTCGCGGTAGTAGCCGAGCAGCAGCGATCCAATGCCGTGTCCGCCGCTGGAGAGGGGCGTGAATCCACCCACAACGAATTCCTGCTGCAGGACGCATTTCGACTTGAGCCAGAAGCGTGAGCGTTCCGAACGCCACGGCGAATTGGCCAGCTTGGAAACGATGCCCTCAGCACCCATTTCGCATGCACGGCGAAACATGGCGCCTCCGTTGGCGCGAAGGTGGCTGCTGTAGCGCAGCGTGCCATCGCCGTGATCCTGGAGCAGGCCTTCGAGGAGGGTCTTCCGCCGCTCGAGCGGCAGGTTGCGCAGGTTGTGGCCGTCGAGGTGGAGCAGGTCGAAGGCGTAGTAGGTGAGCGGGTGCGGCGCGCCCTCCTCAAACGCAGCCTGCAGATCGGCGAAGCTGCTTCCTCCCTGCTCGTTGAGGACGACCACTTCGCCGTCGAGAATGGCGCCGTGGACGGGGAGCTCGGCGGCGGCTTCTGCAACGTCGCGCATGCGATGGGTCCAGTCGAGACCACTACGCGTGAAGAGGCGGGCGCGGCGCTTTCCGTCTTTTTCGTCGACATGGACCTGAATGCGATAGCCGTCAAGCTTGAGCTCGTGCAGCCAGTCCTCGCCTTCGGGCGGCTTTTCAACCGAGGAGGCCAGCTCCGGCGAGAGAAAGCCGGGCATCTTCTCACGCGGGACATCGTGCAGGAGGCTCTCGCGGTCCGGCACGGGCGGGACTGGCCGTCCAGGCGGCTGCGCCTTCGGCGGGACTGTTCTGCGCGTCAGGAGCGAGCGATTCGCCAGCGGCTTTTTCTCGGGGACATAGGAATTCCAGGTGTGATCGTCCGCAGCGGCGATTTGCTCCATAGTGCGACCGGTGACCGCGCTGTCCGGCGCTTCGTCGGTGATGGCTGGATCGTCGGCGGTGCGCTCGAACTCATCGTGCTCCTTGATGAGCAGCCAGTTGTTCTTGCCTTTCTCGCCGAAGCGGTCGCCCTTCATGCGGATGAGCGCCCAGTGGCCGTGCAGCTTCTGCCCGTGGAGGATGAATTTGAGCTGCCCCTTGCGCAGGCCTTCGTCGACATCGGTCACCGGCTCCCAGGTTCCCTGATCCCACACCATCACGGTGCCGCCGCCGTACTGGCCTTTGGGGATGGTTCCCTCGAAGCCGCCGTATTCGATGGGGTGGTCTTCGACCTCAACGGCGAGGCGCTTGTCGGCGACGACGTAGCTGGGGCCTTTGGTGACAGCCCAACTCTTGAAAACGCCGCGCCAGCCGAGGCGAAAGTCGTAGTGGAGGCGGGTGGCGGCGTGCTTCTGGACTACGAAGGGAAGGCCTGCGCCCGCTTTCGGTTTGGATTTCGCGCCGGAGGAACCACTGGGCTCGGCGGTCATGGCGAAGTCGCGCATGGCGCGATAGCGGGCCAGCTGCTGATCGACGAGGTGAGAGGAGGCCTCAGCAGGTGAGGTGGATTTGGCGCGTTTTGCGGGTTTCTTCGGCATCTGGAAGTTCGGATTCCGGCGCGGTCTGCCTCAGGGCCTGTTAACAGGCCCTAGCCCGTTTGCAGCAGTCCGGCCATTTGCAGGTCCTGCTCGAGCAGAACCGACTCGCTGGGCTTGTCGTCACGATAGCGCACCTGGACGCTGCGGCCGCGGATGGCCGCCGCAAAGGCCTCGGCAGCAGCTTTGCGCGCAAAATGGCGGCGGTATTTGCCGTAGCGGTACTGCTGCTGCGCGTAATAGCGGTAGGAGGCTTCAACCCAGCTGCCGTACTGGGACTTTTTCACTGTCGCGGTTTGCACCTGGCCATCTGCGCTGGGCCACATAGCGGCGCGGTTCTCGCGGACGCGCTGCACATATTTGCGGACAGCGACTACGAAGGCGCCAACGATGGCCGCAATCAGGTAGTGGAATGTGCCGGCAAAGGGCGCCAGATGATGCCAAAGGTCCTTCATTCCGAGGGTGCGCTCCTGGTGGAAGCTGGCGCGATCAGGTTACTACGCCGCGGGTTTCGGACCTCTGGTTCGGGACACTGGCTGTTGCCACTTTTGGGCCACGGGTTGCCCGGAGAATTGCGTTTTCCTGACTGGTCAACTCCCCTGACCGGGGTATATCGTAATGCTCGCTGTGTGCTCCGGTTCGGGCTTCCGGAGGCGTGGCACTGTAATCCCCAGGAGCTGTTCTGCTATGTCTACTTTGGTGCAATCGGAAGTTGCGGCACAAAAGGATTTCCTGCCGCTGAACGGAACCGATCACGTCGAGTTTTACGTCGGCAATGCACGCCAGTCCGCCTATTTTTACCGGCTGGCGTTTGGCCTGAAGCTGGTGGCCTATGCGGGGCCGGAAACCGGCGTCCGCGACCGTGCCTCCTACGTGCTGGAACAGGGAAAGGTGCGCTTCGTTCTCACCACGCCTCTGCGCCCGGATGGCGAGATCGCGGAGCACGTGCGTGTGCACGGAGATGGCGTGCGCGATGTGGCATTGTGGGTGGACGACGCCCGCCAGTCCTGGAAAGAGACGACCAAACGCGGCGCACGCAGTGTCCGCGAGCCTTTCGAGCTGAAAGATGAAAAGGGGATGGTCAGGATCGCCTCGATCGCCGCGTACGGCGACACGATTCACTCGTTTATCGAGCGGAGCGAATACACGGGCGCGTTCTTGCCTGGATATCGCGCCATGCCGGAAGATCCGCTGGCGCGGCCCGTGGGTCTGATCCACATCGACCATATGGTGGGCAACGTGGGCTGGAACGAGATGAATCGCTGGGTGGATTTCTATGCGCAGATCATGGGCTTCTCGCTCTACCAGCACTTCGACGACAAGGACATTTCGACGGAGTACTCGGCGCTGATGTCGAAAGTGATGGCCAACGGCAACGGGCGCGTGAAGTTCCCCATCAACGAGCCGGCCGAGGGGCGGAAGAAGTCGCAGATCGAGGAGTATCTGGAGTTCTACCACGGGCCAGGCGTGCAGCATATCGCGATGGCGACCAACGACATTCTGGGGACGGTTGCGAAGCTCCAGGCGCAGGGCGTGGCGTTTCTGACCGTGCCGCACTCGTATTACACGGAGCTGCAGGGGCGGGTGGGGAAGATTGACGAGCCGCTCGCGGAGCTGGAGAAGCTGGGCGTCCTGGTGGATCGCGACGACGAGGGCTACATGCTGCAGATCTTCACCAAGCCCGTTGAAGACCGGCCGACGTTGTTCTTCGAGATTATCCAGCGGAAGGGCAGCCGCAGCTTCGGAAAAGGGAATTTCAAGGCGCTCTTCGAGGCCATCGAACGCGAACAGGCGGCGCGCGGAAACCTCTAACTTTGGCGCATGCGATAGCGCCACCGGCCGTGATACGCCGGTTGCGATCGGCTTTCGCGCCGTGATTCAAGGAAGAGGTGCATCAGCATCCAGATCAGGAAGCTGATCCCTGCAAAGATGGTGGCGGCCAGCAAATACAGAGCAAGTTGGGCAGCTTGCACGATGCCTGTACCTCTGTCTCGATTGCAGCGGAGCCGGCGCAAGGGTCGCGCAAGAAATCTATAAAGATTTCATAAGCCGGAATTGGTCTCAGTCCGCGACCATCAGCTCGCCGGGAAGAATGGGCCGGGTGCGGGGCAACACGCCGCAGGCGGCGAGAACGCCCATGCCGATGAGCACCGCGCAATAGACAGCCAGCTTCACGATGTCAGTGGCATGGTTTTTGGGCAGCGTCTTCCAGAGAATCAGCAGCACGGTCTGCGCGGCAGTGATGGACCAGACGGCTCCGTAGAAGTAACGGCGCTCCTTGCCCTCGCCCTGGGTGGAGGGACGAACGCGCGGCAGGATTCCCAGAGCGCCCAGCAGCAGAATGACGATCAGCAGCGGTGTGTAGCCGTGCGCGTAGATCTGCTTCATCCGCCATTGCCCCGTGCATGCGGCCCACGCGAGTCCGGCCAGGTCGAGAAGCGCGAAATTCAGCAGCGCGTTCCACGCGAAGGTGTAGCAGATGCGGCGATAGCGCGGGTTAGGGCGATCCTCGGTGAAGCGAAGAATGTAGGGCGCCGGTTCGGCGCCGGGGAGCTGGCCGAAGAGCGCGGCGATGCCGGTGCCCAGCAGCACGGCGACCAGCCAGAGGAGATTGCCCATGCTGCCGCCGCGTGCGAAGAGGTCGAAGGTGAGCGGGCCGGGCGCGAGGAAAAAGACCCAGATCCAGATAGGCCAGTGGGCGGCGCGATAGCGGGCTGTATTGCGCGTGCGCATTTTGCGCTGGTGCGCGTATTCGACTCGAACGGAGAGGGCCATGGTGGTCCGGGCAATTCTACGCGGTGTCAGCAGGCGGCGACAGAGGTCTTGCGCGCAATTGGAGTGAATCGCACCTCCAGCGCATCGCCGGTGACCTGCACATGAACGTCGTTGAGCGAATGCACAATCCAGTCGGCGTCGCTCAGGCTGGCTGGAGAATGAGAATAAAGCGTAGCCAGCACTTTGCATCCGGCGGCGTGACCGGCCTTCGCGCCGGAGGCCGAGTCCTCGATGACCAGGCACTCCGCGGGAGACAGGCCAAGCAGTTCAGAGCCTTTGCGATACGGCTCAGGATGCGGTTTGCCATGCGTGACTACGTCGGCGGAGACGATGCGCGCGGGCACACGGATGCCGCCGTACTCCATGCGGCTGCGCGCGAGGCGCTCGGTGGCGGAGGTGACGACGGTCCAGTATTTTTCCGGAAGATTCTCCAGAATGCGCTCGACGCCGCCCAGTATGGCCAACCCGCCGTTGTCGGCGATCTCCATGCGTTCGAGCCACGCGAGCTCTTCCATGTCGTTCAGGTCGGGACGCAGCAGGCGGACGGTTTCAATGGCGCGGCGGCCATGAGCGGTTCGGATGGCCAGCGCCGGATCGATGCCGCGCGCTTTGGCCCATGCCTCCCAGGTGCGCTCGACGGAGCCGATGGAGCTGACCAGCACGCCATCCATGTCGAAGAGAATGCCGCGGGGATACAGGGTGACGATGTCTGCCGCGGGGGACGGGTCCATATTTTCAGAGTAGCAGGGCGGTACAACGCGAAAAGCGGTGCGATGCCGGCGGCGCAAGACGCTGCATAGCGATAACTGAAGTGGCACCGGGGGAGACCATTGGTACCGGCCACTGTGCCATGATACGGAAGAGGAGATCGGGGGTGTCCGGCTCTTCACGGGGAGAGCAGACGCGGTCTGCTTCTCCCGTAACTGAACCCTCCGACACCATGTCCGTTTCTCGCCCGGGAGGCAGGTTCTGCGGTCCGTTTTCATCAATTATCGAAGGAACGATTCCGAGGGTGAGGCCGGGCGTCTGTTCGATGAGATGGCCAAGCAGTTCGGCGAGAATTCCGTCTTCATGGATGTCTCTGCGATCGAGCCGGGGCGCGATTTCCGCAAGGCGATCGACGAGAGTGTGTCGTCGTGCAGCGTTCTGCTGGCGATGATTGGGCAGGAGTGGCTGAACACCAAAGACGCGCAGGGGCGCAGGCGTCTGCAGGACGCGAACGATTTCGTGCGGATCGAGCTGGCGTCGGCGCTGCGGCGGGATATTCCGGTGGTGCCGGTGCTGGTGCGCGGAGCGAAAATGCCAACCCCGGAGGAGTTGCCCGACGATCTGAAGGAACTGGCCTTCAGAAATGCTGTGGAACTGACGCACGCGCGCTGGAGGTCGGATGTAGAAGTGCTGATTCGGGCGCTGCGTCCCTACATGGACGAGCCGCGCAGCGAGCATCGAGCGCAAGAGACTGGCGAGCCGGGCAGGGAAGCCATGCCGACGCCGGTAACGGGAAACGCGTCTGCGACCGCAGCTGTCGCGGCCATCGACGCGCAAACGCTGGTGCGCGTGACGAGAGCACTGGCCGTGCATATCGGACCGATCGCCGAGGTCGTCGTGAAGCGCGCAGCGAAGCGCTGCTCCTCCGTGGAGGACTTCTACGACTGCGTGGCGAACGAAATCGAGAACGAAGCCGATCGCGCGCGATTTCTGAAGTCGAGCCGAAGCTAGCGCCTCGAAACCGGCTTCGTTAATCCTCCTCGACCATCTTCAAGGCCTTAGCCAGGCTCACCTGCATGCGGTTGAAGGACGAGGCGACGGTGGCGATCTCGTCTTTGCTCGTGACCCGCACCGGGTTCACGTTTTTCTCGCCGCGGCTGACGCGATCCGCCGTCTCAGAAACCAGTTTCAGCGGCCGGATCACAAACCAGTAGACCGCGGCGTCCAGAGCGAGGATGGCGACGATCATCACGCCGATGAGGAAGAGCAGCAGCTGGAGCCATGCGTGGTTGGCCCTGGCAACAGGAACGGACATCGGTATGGAGACGATCTGCGCGCCGATGACGTCGCCCAGCTTCCACCCGAAGCCGTTATCCGAGCCGTAACGAGCAACCATGGATTTCGGCGCCGAAGACAGGCTGCCATGGCACTGCAAGCAGTCCTGCATGGCATGAATCGGACGGGCGATATAAAGCGACGGGCCCATGGACGTGGGGCGCACGTTGGAGAGCTCCGTTTCGCCGGGGTGATCGCGCAGATCATTGACAATGTCTCTTTCCCAGTCGGATGGCCGATCGGCGGGATTGGTGGGATTCAACGCAGTTTCCAGGTAGGTATAGTCGGGATAGCTTTTGCGCAGGTAGTTGAACGTAGAGTTAGCGGCGAAGAAGGGAATGCTTTCCGGAAGAAACCGGGTTTGTTCCAGGGGTGCCAGAATGGGGGAGACACGGTCGCCGACGTAGTCGCGGATGGATTTGGAACTGGCCAGCATGAGTTGCGCCTGGGCCTGCACGTCACTTGTCGCGTTGTCGAGCAGCCAGGAGCGGGCCAGCTGCGAGATGATCACTCCCCCAACGCCGAAGACGACCAGCAGGATCAGATTGAATTTGGCCAGCAGCTTCATGGATTCCTTCTTTCAACCGCAATGAAAAACGGGTATAGAGACAGGCGGCAGTATCGCACCCTTACAGCATTTGAGAAAAGAGATTGCGCAGCCCGTCCCGCGCGTAACTGAATGTTTCATCGCCTGAAGGGTGGGCCGCTGCGCTCCGGCGGCGTTGCGAGCGGCCGAATCGGCATTTACGGTGACGTTTGCTGTGAGTGCGTAAAGGTGAATTGATGCTGCTCTTCGGGCTTGCCCTCCGTCGTGCTGTCTACGTTCACCTGCAAAGCACCATTGAC
>Ga0187887_10002495_pt1 | contig 14682 bp, 12 predicted proteins | sample June2016WEW_7_10_FD_132977 | JGI IMG/M metagenome (GOLD analysis project Ga0187887, IMG submission 132977) | Peatland microbial communities from SPRUCE experiment site at the Marcell Experimental Forest, Minnesota, USA - June2016WEW_7_10 | ecosystem: Environmental > Terrestrial > Soil >...
GAAAGGAGAACTCACCACGGCTGTCGGTTCGCTCTACGTGTTGCTGGGCTGTGCCTATCGACGTGATCACGACTTCAGCGCCCGGCACAACAGCCTTGGTTGCGTCCGTGACCACGCCTCTCAGAGAGGCGGTTGCGCTTTGACACGCGGCATTTGGCAGAACCGCTATAGTCAACGCAAGACAAAGAAGCAGAACAATGCGTTTCATGGAATGGCCTCAGTTCGTATGTTGGTTGGACTGTTTACGAGCATCAACCGTGCGGCCCGCAGATACAACAACCCTTTGATGGAGGCGCGACTACATCCGTAGATGTATGGTGTAGCTCATTCCTTGTGTTGAGTTCTATCGCCTACTTTGGATGGAGTCGCACCTCAACCATTTGGCCGTCGCAGATTCCCTTCCCTTCCACGATACTGTTATGCAACTAAAACTCATTCGAATACAGACGGGTCGTCCATGAGCGATTGTTCCGCAGTGTCGCTGTGCAACGTATCGATTCGCTTGCTGGTTGTCGAAGACCACCACGTGGTGCGACAGGGGCTGGTGGCACTGCTCAATGTAGCCGATGGCCTTGAGGTCGTCGGCGAGGCCGCGGACGGCGTGGAGGCGATTGCGCAGTTCCGCAAGCACCAGCCCGATATAACCCTGATGGACCTGCGGCTCCCGCGCCTGAACGGAGTCGAGGTCATCGAGCGCATCCGCATGGAGACACCAAACGCGCGCTTCATAGTGCTCACCACCTACGACGGCGATGAGGACATCTATCGTGCCCTGCAAGCCGGCGCGCGCGCCTACCTGCTCAAGGGCATGACCTCTGAAAAGTTGATCGCAACGATCCGCACGGTTCATTCTGGCAGGTCGCACATTCCGGCGGTGATCGCTGAGAAGCTGGCGGAGCGTATGGGCACCGAGGAGCTGACGCCGCGGGAGTTCGAAGTGCTGGAGCAAATTGTGCATGGCAAGAGCAACAAGGAGATCGCGACGGAGCTCAGAATCTCAGAGACCACGGTCAAAACGCATATCAATGGGCTGCTGGGCAAGCTGGGCGCAACGGACCGTACTCAGGCTGCCACGTCGGCAATTCAGCGCGGCCTGGTCCCGCTCGAATCCCTCAGAAATCCTCAGTGAAATGAGCAGAAGCACAGGCCTCCTCCACGCCTAATGCTTCCTCTGGCGCACTGCGCGATTTCTAGCCAGTTCTCTTTTCTCCATCCCCTTCACGGTTCGAATTATTGTGGTCCATTCGGTTTGAATCCATGGCCGCTTCATGCAATGAATCCACTACTCTCCCGCTGTTGCTTTCAAGCGAACCCCTTTGGTTACTATCGGTTAGCACATGGCCTTCCATACTCATATACGTATGCTGTAAGATACATCACAACGAGGAAACCAAATGCCCACGGCGAAGAAGGCCACAACCCGACCGAAGCGCAAAATCGTTTCTCCCGCAGAGACGCGCACTCAGCTCCGGCTGACCGTCGATTCCAAATTCACCAAGAGCCATTTCATCCAGCTTTTCGCCGTGCTCAAAATCCGCAGAAAGAATGCCCTAGCGGAACACATCATCATGAGTTTTAAGACCAAGGCCGCGCAGGCACAGCTTGTTTCGTTCTATAACGGCCCGTGGCAGAACATCCCATTTCAGAGCATTGATACCGCTTTCGTATTTCCTTTGACGTTCGAGATCGCCGATGAACTGGAAAGAGTCGGCGGAGAGGTTCTCGGCGGAGTAAATCGGTCCAAGGCATTTCGTGTGATGGTGGCCTATTTCGCCTTCGTTCATAAACTGAAGAACCAAACACAGACGACTCTCGCATAGTCTCTACGAGGCATTTGGCAGGAGGCGACCGCATATCCGCGATCATAAGCTACCTGCCGCCTCTGTCCTGCTGGCGTTGGCGCGGATTCGCCAAACGTTGAAGAAGACACAGGGCGTGTTGCATCTCCGGGTCAGTGAATTGGACGGAGATGCCGTGTTGCGCCGCAGCCTTTGTGACCATCCGCTTCCACTCCACGCTGCCGTCACACGCGATGCGCGATCCGTATTTCTGGATCGCCAACTCCAATCCAAAGAGGACGGCGGCTTTATCTTGGTTGAGTACGCTGACGATGCGCCCGCGGTCGATGACGGACACCAGCCCGTTCAACGCGTAGGACACGTCGCCGGTCTTGCGGTCAATTTTCCAAATGCGTGTCGCGGCGATCTGGTTGGCAAGGGCCTGTTGCTTTTGTTGGGCCGCAAGGCGTTGTTGCGCAAGGTCGGCCCAGTCCGCGCTGCCGTCATGAACTGGTGGTGGCCCGATATGCAGCGCATCTGCTTCCAGCCTTGCATCGAGCCGCCGCTGATTGCGTTGATCTGCATAACGCCATCCTCGAAGTTGTGCGGCTGCTCGCGCATCTCCCTCGGCAGCTTTGTCTGCTACCCATGAGCGGAGATTCTTCGGAAATGCCTCCTGCCTTCTCTTTTGAATGGACTGTTTCAGCGCGCGTACTTCGAGAACGGATTGAGCCGCAGCCTGGGAGAGCAGAACCTTCTTGTCCGGCCATGACAGAGCGGATGCGCGAATCTCCTTCTTCTGTTGCCTCAGAACGTCACGGAGGTATTGCGTGCAGTCCCTGCCGTCTGTTGTGAAGGCCTTGCATACCTCACGTTGCCGATTACGATACTGGTTATATTCATTCATCAAAGCGGAACGGTCAGCCCGTCGTTGCGCTTTACGTTCCTCCCTCTGTGCGATATTACGTTCGCTATGTTGTGCCAGATGTGGTGCGGAATGTTGAATAGATGTTGAGGCTGGTGTCCAAGGGCCAAGGACGGATTCTGTGGTCTGACGATTGATCTTCCCAGCGAAGTTGTTGCGGAATACGTCGGATGCTTTCACGCGAATGTTGTGGTCAACTGCAAGGACCATATATCCGCCCGATTCCCCCTTCTCAATGCGAAGATGATATTTTGCAAGCAGTGTATGAAGGGCTTCCCATGAGGCATTCTGGTGGGTTAGCAACGTTCGTACACGCGGAGCAACTTCACGACGCATATAAGTTTGCAAAGATTCTTCATCATGATAATGCTCATACTTTGCCGCCGCACCTGTCGATTCCTGTCGAGCAGTGCGAAGCGCGTTACGTTCCGAATAGGATGCGCGTACTGCCTGTTTTGATTGCTCATCCCAACGCGTTGGACCTGCCGTGTGTGTCCAGCCATATTTTGCTTCGAGGACGCGCATTGCGGCATCAAGCGTCAACCAGTTCCGATAAGGTGTATGCGCCTTGAAGGTCTCAGGATGAACCTTGTTGACCATGATGTGGATGTGAAAGTGCTTCTTGTCATCGTGCGCAACAACCATATATTGATGGTCCTGGTAACCGAGTTCACGGAGAGTGTGCAATGCACTTTCTGTCCATTGTGGTTGCGTTGGACGTTCTCCTGGTGGCCATGACAGTTCATAGTGGCAGAGCGCATCCTTGCAGCGTGGGTTCAAGAATGCAATCCCCTCCATCTGAACTGCCACGGTGTCCAAACCGGCAAGGTTGTCCGACAACACCACGTCCCCTCGTGAAATCGGTTCCCCTGTATCGGTGTCACGTTCTGTTGTTAGGTACTTGCATAGCCGCCTGAAACTGCTCGCGTGTTGCCGAGTTGGTTGCACCTTGGCAATCATGTTCACTCCGCCGTGTTTTTGTTGAAGGTGGCAAGTGCCGTGTGCAACTCAGATAGTAGCGAGTTGAGTTCACTGCGCAGTTCTTCCTCGTTAGGAAGGCCCTTTATCTTTATCAGCAGATGCTTTTGCAAGCCGAAAAGCTTGCTAAGTTCGGCGGCAACTTCCCGGCTTACTTGGGAACGTATTGGCCGATTAAGCGCGCATTTACGAATGAACTCGCTGACTGTCAGGCCGGCGAGATGAGCCTGTTGGCGAATGATTTCCTTCTCTTGGGATAAGAGTTTGATGAGCAACCCCCGGCGATGTTCAGTCTGCTTTGGCCTTGCCATTTCGGTGCTCCTATGGGGTCTCGGGGCGAAGCCCTGAGCAAGGTGCGCAGGCCCAAACCCGAGTAGCGAAGCGGATTGGGTTGGGCGGTGGATATGCCAAAACGACCGAAGGGAGTTTCGGTATATCCAGCGCCTACCTTGCCTTCACGATTACCCGCTTTTTCGTCCCCTTCAACAGTGTATTATACAACTGATATATAGACGGTCAGTATGGTATAGTACCTGGATATGGAGAATGAGGCCCGTCGTAGAGCACAGGTACTCTCGTCGCACAATATCGAGGAGTTTCGTGCGTTTTTGAAGGAAAAAGCGAATGAACCCGCACCGCAACCTGCTTCGTACAGGATGGGCGGGATTGTACGGGCGATATTCCCTCAACTGTGTTTGCTGAGGAAACGGGGATATTCGCTCAAAATGTTGGTCCATCTTTTTGAGGAGAACGGCCTGAGAATCACCGCAACTGCATTGTCGGGCTACATGAAGAAACTGGAAAGAGAAACGGAAGGTGCGCCGGCAATTGAAGTTCATAAACGGAGAACACAACCTTCACCACCCGGTTCGTAAGTTTGCAAACACTTGGCAATGAAACCGGACATACCGCTGTAAGAGGGGGACAGAATGATTCTCCTGCTGCGCAACGAACCGCAAACGTTTTTGGGAAGAAAAGGCTCTGAGGTTGGTTCATACAGAGGAACATAACCGTGCAGTGCATTTCGGAGAAAAGTCAGACAGTGGGTGCAAGAGGAGCAAGGTTTCCACGGCTGGGTTGCAAGCAAATTCGGCAACTACTCTGCTCTGTGGGCTTGGTAATACAGCGCGTAATTCAAATGCAACTCAACCTATGAGGTGAAGGGAATGCCGAGAAAGATTCTGAGACTGCCGAGTGTACTGGATCGCACTGGCCTTTCACGCAGCACGGTCTATCAGCGCGTAACGGAAGGAAGATTCCCAAGGCCAGTGTCGCTGGGGGACAGGGCTGTCGGCTGGATTGAAGCAGAGGTCGAGGAGTGGATTGCCTGCCAGATAGAGGCCAGTCGGGAACTCTGCGTCCAGAGAGCCGGAGTGAATCATTCGTCGGCGAGATGACGCCGGAACATGATTCCACCTCGGCACCCATCTGAGATTGGATTGCAGGGTATGGCCTGATTCTCTGCCGGCCGAGTTGACTGACTGGCTACGCCGCAGTTCCACGGAAGGGCAATACCTTGCCGCCGCGCTGGGTCCGTTCCAGAAAATCCGCCCAGTCCTGCATCATCCTGGCCCGTGGCTCCAGGTACAAGGCATGGTTGTACGCCGCGCTCACTGCATTCCGGGGAGCATGAGCAAGCTGCAATTCGATATGGTCATGCGCGTAGCCTTGCTCGTGCAGGATGGTGGACGCCAAACCACGGAAACCGTGCCCGGTCATGCGCCCTTTGTAGCCCATGCGCTTTAATGCTGCCAGAATGGTGTTGTTACTCATCGGCTGGGCAGCGTTGAGGTCGCCGGGGAAAAGCCATTCGTTGCACCCAGTGAAATCGCGCAACATCTCCAGCACTTCCAAAGCCTGCCTGGCCAGCGGCACAATGTGCGGCGTCCGCATCTTCATCCGCTCGGCGGGTATGTCCCAGCGGGCATTCTCCAGGTCAAATTCCCCCCACTTGGCTTCGATCAATTCGGTGGTGCGCACAAAGGTCATGGACATCAGTTTCATTGCCAACCGTGTGACCTGCTTTCCCTGATAGACCTCGATGCGTCTGAGCAGGGCTGGCAGTTCCTTGGCATCAACGCGGGCATAGTTGGTTTTTGGGGTGGATTTCAGAATGTCGCTGGGGCGAATCTCAGTGGCCGGATTGCGCTTGGCATATCCGTGGGCGATACCGAATCGAAACACCTGCCCCACCGTCTCCAGTGCTCGCTTGGCAATGTCGCGCGCGCCACGATCCTGAATCGCGTTGGCCATTGCCACCAATTCCGGCGCTTCGATCTCGGCAATGGGCCGCGCACCAAGGCAGGGCAGAATATCAGACGCCATACGCCGCCGGACCGTGTCTACGTGACGTGGGCTTTTCCCCTCTTGCCAATGCTCCAGCCACTGTGCGGTTATGCTTTGGAAGGAGTTCTCGATCGCGATTTTCTCTGCGGTCTTCTCCGCCTTCCGCTGCGCCATCGGGTCAACGCCAGTTGCCAGCAGCTTCCGTGCCTCGGCGTGGCGCTCACGGGCCAACGCCAGGGAGACATCTGGATATTTGCCGAGGGACATCAGCTTTTCCTTGCCCTCAAACCGATAGGACCAGCGCCAGAGCTTCCCGCCGGTCGGCTTGACCCAGAGGTACAGTCCGCCTCCATCGCCCATGCTGTAGGCTTTTTCCGCCGCTTTAGCCCTTTTGATCTCCGTATCTGTCAGTCCGGCCATGCCCGTTCCTCCCCTTCAAGAAAAGTACACCCACTTCAAAAACAGAATACACCCAATAGTACACCCGTCAAAACACGGCTGCACCTGGATGCATCTGAACGCAGAAAGACGTAAAGCCTAGCATTTACTAGGCTTTACGTCCTTCTATTGGATGTCTTGGGATGTTCTGGGAAGGGGTCTTGGCGGAGAGGGAGGGATTCGAACCCCCGATAGCCTTGCGACTATGTCTGATTTCGAGTCAGGTGCATTCAACCGGGCTCTGCCACCTCTCCGCGATATAACTCGTTTAGTTTCAATGAGTTAATGTTTGGTTCTGTTTAGGCTTTTTCGCTTCCGATTTTCCGGTCGCCGATTTAGTCACCACCCGTTCCCCGGCAGGAACTAGGCGATCTACTGCCGACGCCTGGTGTTCGGGAGCGAGATGTGCGTTCCTCATGACCATCTGGAGCGTCCTATGCCCAAGCAGCTCTGCAACTGTTCGCAGATCCACTCCGGCCATAACAAGTCTACTGGCAAACGTATGGCGGTTGCAATGCCAAGTGTATTCCTGAATCTTGGCCTCTTCGAGCGCGGTCGAAAACCATCCGCGCGATCCTTGGAGGGCATCGCCCGTGCGCACGGAAGGGAAGACGGGGTCCGTTCCCGGCCGGGTTTGCCCGCCCCGTAGCTCTTGGAGCGCCCCCAGGGCGACCGAGTTCAGAGGAATAATGCGCGAATCTGGGTTCTTGGTCCGAATCAAATGAAGCTGCCGGCGCTCGAAGTCCACCTGGTTCCAGCGCAGGCCGTACTGCTCGCTCATGCGCATCCCTGTATGGATTGAGAGCAGAAAATGGGGCAGGAAATCCGCGAAGCGGCGTTCGATGGCGGCACGTAAGCGCTTCTCTTCGGGGTCGGACAAGAACCTGACTCGCCCGCCGCCCTCCGCCTTCTTCCGAATGCGGGCCGCCGGGTTCCGCTCGATCCTTTCGTTGTCCAGGCCAACTCGAAAGATCAGGGAGAAGGTAGCTTGCCAGCGGTTCCGAGTAGTGGCAGCCCATTCACGCTCCTCCGCCTGCTCCGTCAGCCATTCCACGACTTCATTCTTGCGGATGGAATCGGCTGAGCGGGATCCGAACACAGGGCGAAGCTGATTGATACGCAAGCCGAGTTCGTAGGTTTGCTTTTTGCTGTTCTCGGCCCCACTGTGTCTGAGAGCATCGTCACAGAGATCGCTGAACGTGACTGCGCGCGAGCGGAGCAATTTAGGCTGCTTCTTGCGGAGAATGATCTCCTGCCGGCGTTTGTTCAAAAGCGTTCTTGCGGCGTTGTGGGTTCCGGCTTTTTCAAAGTGCCGTTTGCCGTCCGCTCCAGTCCACCGTATCCACCAAATACCGCTGCCCTTGATACGCTCCGAAATGCCCTGCATTTCACCATTCCTCAGGGCGAGATTGCCGGTACCGGACTCTGAGAGTCAAGGGTCAGGTGCATCGTTCTCGACTCATCCCGCCATGAGCTCCGAATGGTCGAAGCGCGCGAACCGACTACGACTCCCGTTTATCCGAACGTGGCAGTTCATCGGATAAGGCGCTAGAGCCATCCCAGGAGCGCTGAAAGTGGTTTTCCTTGTACTGTGTGTAAATGTCTTCGCGGCTTTCTGTATGCGCGACCTCCAATGTTAACGTTTTGTATGCCTCCGCCCCATAGGTGTAGGGATTTAATAACATTCTTTCCCGAGTAAACATGAGGAAGACTGTGGGTGCCCCTTTGTAGAAGCGGATCGAGCTCTCAGGTATCCCCCAGTCGCCGGTAAGCATGTGAATGGCTTCATATATTTCGCCCTCGATTGTTTTCGGCCTTCTGGCCTCCTGATCCTCACGCAACCCGCTGCTGACTTGCGGGTTGGTCATGAGGATTCTCCATTTCACATTGCTCTTAGCCTTTCGCTTGAGCAAATCGGACACTCTCTGCGGCGCGACTCGCAGGACACCGAAGAGGGATGAGCACACGATTGTAATCGTTTCTGTTTCCTGCTCCAGCGCCAGATAGAATCCATTGAGGGCGTCACTCCGGTTGAGATAAGCGTTGCGGATGCCGAGCGTATTTATCGTCTGAAGCAATTTAATCGCGAATGACAATGGGGTTGGCCCTTCATCTAAGCGACCCTCGCCCAATAGATCTCCAAGATCGATACCCAAAGATTTTTCGTCTTTTGCCACTTGCCTAAGGCGAAAAAGCGTCTGAACGTCAGGTGTCGTAGTTCCTGCCTCCCAGGAACTCAGCGTTTGCCGTTTTACTCCAAGTCGACCAGCGAGTTCTTCTTGCGAGTAGTTCAGGCCCACCCGGGTCTTTTTGAGTTGCTCTCCAAACTCCTTGACCTTAGTTGAGACCTCCTGATTGACGTTGCCGTCTCTAACGTCCTGGATCTGTGAGGATTCGGTTTCAATTTCGGTGTCAACTTCCCGCCTAGGCTTTATCACAGCGACTCCTTTCTGACAAGAATTCACGTTCAACGGAAACCCCCGTTGAGATTTGTGGCTCGCCACCGGCCAAGACCACAATACCTTGCCCCAGTACCGGCGAGTGGAAGACATGGCAATTCGGCGCGCTGCCAAATGCCCAACGGCGCAATGGCGCGGGGCCTCGACGCCGAACGGCCCTTGCGCAGTCGGGGAAAACCGGCGACGCGACCTAGGCGTTCATTCCTTGAGTGGTTGAAGGAGTAGCCTGGTACATCGCCGGAGCTGAATACGACTTTGGTACTCGGCGGCGAGAATCTTGTTCGGGAGATTGTCGAGGGTGTAGTGGGCCTCGGCTGCTCCCTTTTCGGTGCACAAAATCAGTCCAACTGGAGGGTTCTCGCCGGACTTCAGCCTCTTGCAACTGCTCGAAGGGACGGCCGGCTTCGACGCCCTGGTGCTGGCGGAAATCCTGCCTGCCCTTATTGTGGCACGGAACCATCGGTGAGAATCCGCGTCGTCGCGACGAAGCGATGGTAGCCGGTGAACAAGGTCTCGTTCAACCACTGCGTCGGATCATCCTTCGTGGCGGCTCGAGCGTCGGGCTCCGCCGAAGATAGGGCCACGCTGCGCACCGGGCAAGTGAATTGGCCGTCGCCAATCTGGACCGGACCATACTCCACAAGAATGGCGGCCCGGCGGAACGGGGCGCTATCTTTCGAGTCGGCCTCGATCGTAATGCGGAGGATGGTCCCGGTGGCCGGGTCCAGCCAGAGAGAGCCGTGATAACCGGGCTTGCTGCGGATGATCGAAGCGCCGGTTGAGCCTACGTTGGCCGTTTTTACTTGCATGGCCGCAATGCCCCTGGAGCCGACGCCGGGCGTTGCGACGCCTTCGAGAGTCGGCTGCACCTGATGCGAGCCGATGAGCTCGAAATGCGAGGCGGACTTGGGCACAGAGTATTGAAAGACCGCTGCCGGGCCCGTCACGGTCTCTTCCCAGTGGCTCCAGCTTATCTTGCCTTGTGCCGTGTCGGTCATGATCATGCTCAGGGTGGACCCGAACTCGCCCTGGGTGGTCAGTCCAGTCTGAGCCTGCCAAACGGCGGAGCCTTGTGCGGGGGGCTGATTCTCGCGTTCGTCGCGGAGGGAGGTTTCCCGGCTCGATTTGTCCACCAGATGCAGCCCAGCGCGAACCGGCCAGGCGTCCTTCTTGAGCTCCCGGGAGCTGTCGTCGTACCGGTAGGTCGTCCTGTTGGCCAGAAAGTTGGGCAGGCGCGGCAGCGACTTCGCCACATAGATTCGCGCGGCATCGAGCATCCGTTGCTGGTCAGCGTCGCCGGGAGCGGCGGTGGCCGGCAACTCGCTGGGCGGCGGGTCAAGAAACTCCGACTGATGGGCGAGCAACCGCAGCGCCAGCGCTGCCTCGGAGCCCAAACCCAGCTTTGCGTTGAGCCGGCCCAGCGTATCCTCGGTCAGCCGTTCTGAGAGCTCCATCTCGCCGATCAGGCGCATCATCTCCAGGTCCGGCTTGTGCGCCGCGCCGGCCGTGATCAGCGCCTGCTCCAGTTGCGCCACGGTCACGCGCTTTGCCGCCCCGGCGGGAAGCGCCATGGCTGCCAAAGCCAACAGAAGAATCAACCGCCGCATCCAGCCGTCCCTTCCCCGCGCCCCTGCTCGTCCTGAATCAGTCGCCAGACGCCATCCAGGGTTTCCACGGCCTGCTCCTGTTGGCTCACAGTCGAGCAGGATCACTGCCGCAAGCGTAGTGAGAAATGAGTTCGGCGGCAATACTCATTTTGGGCAATGCAAGCCTCTCCCCGCCACGAATGGCCTTTGCGCACCTGGGCCGAGAAGGGATGTTGCAATTTGCTTGACATGTCACCTTGAGGTGACATACCCTGTACGCAAGGTGATTTTCATGCAGACAACCACGCGGCCCACTGGGCATCCCGCCAGGAAGGCCTCTGCCGGAAAACTGCGGACCCAGCACGATTTGGAGCCCAGGGATCGGGAGAAGACGAGAAGCAGGATCCTGGACGCGATGGGCAGGCTGTTGGAGCGGAAGGGAAGCACAGGCCTTGGGATCAATGCCATAGCGCGCGAGGCGAAGGTGGATAAAGTACTCATTTACCGCTATTTCGGAGGCATTGGGGAGCTCTACCACGCCTTCGCCCGGGAGGGCAAATCCTTTCCCGCCTTCGAGGAACTTGCCGAGGGCCGCCTGGCTGAACTTTCCAGCCTTCCGCCCGCCGAGGCGGCCAGGCGGATGATTCTGGGATTCGGCCGCGCCTTGAGGCGGCGTCCCATCACCAGGGAAATGCTTCGCTGGGAGCTGCAGGAACGCAATGAATTGACCGAAGCGCTGGCCGGGGAACGCGAGCGCCTTTCGCTGCAGTGGCTCGCTCTTGCTCCGGAGATGCATGGCGCGGACCTTCCAGCTGTGGTCTCCCTTCTGGTAGCCGGCCAGGTCTATCTAACTTTGCGTTCCAAGACCTCCGACACCTATAACGGCATCGACCTGCTCTCCGAAGGCGGCTGGAAGAGGATCGAGGGCGCGGTGGCCTTGCTTTCCGATCTTTTCTTCCAGCATGCGGCATCGCAACCGGGAAAACCCGCTCAGGCTCCTGGCAGCGGTCGGGCCACAGAGCTGCCTTCATGAATCGCCGGACCTTTGTCGGCAGTCTCGGAGCCGCCGGTGCTGGCCTGGCCGCCGCCTGCGCCTGGCGGCTGGAGGACAATCATGTTCTCTCCGCCGCCGATGGCCCCGCATACTCCCCGTGGGTGGACTGGCAGCGGGAAGGCGCCCGCCAGATGGAGAAGCTGGTTCGCGCCGCCGTCCTTGCCGCCAGCCCTCACAACTCGCAGCCCTGGAAGTTTCGGCTTCTTGAGTCGGGAATCGATGTCTACGCGGATACTTCCCGGCGCATCCGAGCCATCGATCCTCTTCTTCGGGAGATGCATATCGGCATCGGCTGCGCCGTCGAGAATCTGCTGCTGGCCGCGGCGGCGGCGGGATACACTTGCAGCTTCGATACCCCCGGGCCATCGGGCACCGGCGAATTGCTGCCCGTCATCCGCGTTGTTCTAAAAGAGAGCGCCCCGCGCTGCTCCGATCTGTACGCGGCCATCCCCTGGCGTAACACCGATCGTGGCCCATACGCTGTGGGCGCGGATCTGGACGCGCGTTCGGTCCAAGCGCTGAACGATCTCAATCCGTCCGAATCCCAGCTGCGTATCTTCTGGTTCCGGAAAACCCACCAGATGCGAGCCTTTGCGGACCTGGTTTTCTCCGCCACCGAGGCCATCGTCGCCGACCCGGAACAATCCGCGAGCAGCGCCCGGTGGATGAGGACAAACTGGAGCGCCATCCAGCGTTCTCGCGACGGCTTGACCTACGACGCGCAGGGACTTACCCCGTGCATGAGGGCGCTGGCTAAGTTCCTGCCCCCGCTCGGCATCGAGAAAACAAACCGATATTGGCTCAGTGCTACCCGCGAGATTCAACTGGCCACTGCTGCCGCCTTCGGCTTGATCGCCGCACGCGATGCGCGCAACTGCCAGCAACTGCTGGAGGCCGGCCGCCTTTGGCAGCGGATGCACCTGCTGGCCACCGTGCATGGAATTGCCATGCAGCCGCTTAGCCAACCCGTCGAGCGCCGCGACCGCGAGTTCCAGCTCAACCAACCGCTTGCCTGCGCCACGGCGCTTGCGGAGCTGCAGCAGGACGCAAGCTGGCAGGCCGTCATGCCATTCCGCCTAGGCTATCCAACGCGGAGGGCGCTCCCCAGTCCGAGGCGCACGCTCGCCAGCGTGCTGATTTAAGGCTCCCACGATTCGCGTCTTCGCCGGCTCATGCTCCGGCAAGATGCATGCCCAAACGTCACCGCTCGGTGACATCACCCTCAAGGAGGTTGAACATGAATCGTCGATATGGATTGGCTTCGCTCGAAGCAGTCGCCCTGCTTCTGCTTCTGGGTTTCAATCAATCTGCAGTTTGGCCGCAACAGCCCGCCACTGCCCAAAACCTGCCATCCACTGCCAACTGGGTGACAATCAAGCGTGGCAGTCATCTGACCATCCGCGTGAACCCGGAGGCGGATCTTTCTGCCAACGGAGCCATTTCCGTTGGAGACGTCGCATACACTGGCCCATCCAGGAAGCTCAACCCCCAGGATTCCGCGAAACTGGTGTCCCTGCTTCGAGACTCGCTTGCCCGGGACCTGTCCGCCGCCGGGCCTGCCCCGCAGGCTGCCCTCACACACCCGCTGACATTGAATGCCAGCATTACCAGCGTCAAACGCTCCCACCCCCTGATCAACCTCGTGACCATAGCCGCGGTATTCGTTCCTTTGGACCTGGGCGGAGCCAATGTGACGGCCTGGCTTGTGGATCCCAAGACCGGCCGGGCGATGGTGGAGATTGAAGCGGTCGTCTGTGGACAGATCTACCAGGTCCTGGGCAGCCTTCAGGCGCTCGGCCAAAGCAAGATAGCGCTGAGAAAGGAGAGCCGCTCGATAACCAGGGAAGTCACTCGCTTGACTTCGCCCGGGCGGCCGCCCAATGCCGCAGTGGCAACTCTAGCCGTAACCCCTTAATCGCCGTGATCGGGAATGGCCCGCGCGGGCGGCCGTTCTGCCGCAAACTCCGTCCGCACCGATTGTCTGGAGCAGGGCTTGCCTCGCCGGAAGGCCCTGCTCAACCCTTGCGGCTGTCACTATCCCAGCGCCTGCACCGTCCCCTTGCCCACCAGCTCTTCCACCCGCTCCACCCAGCCGCGATCCGCCGCCACGCTCATCCCTTCCGGCTCCAGAATCACGGCATACTCACCCTTCTTCTCCAGATGCAGCATCACCTTTCCCGGCCCCGGCGCGGCATCCGCGGAGCGTTTCAGTTCCGCGAACATCTCCTCCGTCGCCCGCTCCAGATTGATGCGTATACGCACCCCCGCCGGCAGCTTCACCTGCACCTCTTCGAGCGCCACAATCGAAGTGACCGCAATCTTGGGCGCCGCATCCTCATCGCCCGTCAGCGCTCCGCGCACCAGCACCGGCGCCTGCATCCTCAACTGCCCTTGCAGCCGCTCATAATCCCGGGGAAAACAAACCAGCTCGATCTTCCCGGTCGCATCCTCGAGCGACGCCTGCGCATAGAGTTTCTGATCCCGCTTGGTCTTCTGCACCTTCAATCCCAGAATCGTTCCCGCCACCTGAATCTCGTCCGCCGGATCGGACTGCGCTCCCCAGCGCTTCTCCGGCGGCTTCCGTTCCAGCGCCTCCGCAACCGGAATCACCCCCGTCAGATTGCGCAACTTCTCGGCGTATTTATCCAGTGGATGCCCGGAGACGAAGAATCCCAGCACCTCCTTTTCGCTGGCCAGCCGCTCGCCTTCCTCCCAGTCGGCCACGCGCGGCAGGTCGTCGCCGCCGCGCACTGCCTTAGGCCCCTCATCGAACAGCCCAAACAAACCCGTCTGCCCCTGCGCCGCGTCCTTCTGCGTCTTCTGCGCCCGTTCCATCGCCTTGTCAACAGCGGCCATCAGCGGCGCGCGCTTGCCCAGCGAGTCCAGCGCGCCGGCCTTGATCAGCGATTGAATCACCCGCGAGTTCATCACCCGCAGATCCACCTTCTCGCAAAACTCCCAGAAGCTGCTGAAACGCCCGCCAACCTCCGTCCGCGCCTTCAGAATCGACTCGATCGCATTCCCGCCCACGTTCTTCACCGCCGCCAGCCCAAAGCGGATCGCCTCGCCATGCGGCGTGAACTGCGCCCCCGAAATCTGCACGTCCGGCGGCTCCACGCGAATGCCCATCTCCTTGCACTCGCCGATATACTTCACCACGTTTTCCGGCTTCGATGTC
>Ga0187887_10002502_pt1 | contig 14655 bp, 8 predicted proteins | sample June2016WEW_7_10_FD_132977 | JGI IMG/M metagenome (GOLD analysis project Ga0187887, IMG submission 132977) | Peatland microbial communities from SPRUCE experiment site at the Marcell Experimental Forest, Minnesota, USA - June2016WEW_7_10 | ecosystem: Environmental > Terrestrial > Soil > Wetlands...
TGAAAAGGCAGAAGCCGGTGACAGTCCTCCTGAGACGCGATATCTGACGACTTACTATCCTGGCACTTACGATGCCGCAAAGGCCTCGCCCATCGCTCTCAAAGCGGGTGACGAGTTGCCGGTGGACTTCATGCTGGTTCCGGCTAGAACCTATCACATTCGCGGCGCAGTTTCGGGCATGCCTGCGGGACCGAGAGTGGACGTCGAGCTGATTCCCAAGCTTGGCTATGACATGCGTGGTGCCCACGTAAGTCCGGACGGAACCTTCGAAGTGCGCGGCGCAGCGCCGGGAACATACACCCTGAAAGCGACGGCCACCTCCGAGTCCACGGTGCTGATGGCGCGCACGGATGTGACCGTTGCCGGCGCCGATGTGGACAGCATCCGACTCGTTCCCATGCCTGCGTTCGCGCTCTCCGGTCATTTGCGTGTTGAGGATCAACCAACCGCCGACGTTTCCCAATACGCCGTGAATCTACGCCAAGCCGATTTGCCGGACGATTCCGGATCCTTCATATCGGAGGAGTCTTTTGGCGAGAACGCGACGGTCGACCACCAGGGGAATTTCTCGTGGAAGAACGTCAACCCCGGCAGCTATGTCGTACGAATTTTCGGTGGAAACGGGCAGGAGAATTTTTTCTTGAAGTCGGCAAGAATCGGCGAGCGCAGCGCGGACGCCGGATTCTCGGTCAGCGGCCCCATGTTTCTCGATCTCGTCGCGAGCTTGAAGGGCTCCACGGTCGAAGGCCTGGTAACGGACCATGACAGCCAGGGCAATAACGTCCCGATCTCGAACGTTTCGGTCGTTGCTGTGCCCGAGGAGAAATACCGCAAAATTCCCGAGCATTTCGGCACCGGCGCCACCGATCAATATGGACGCTTCACGATTCGCGGTCTCGCCCCCGGCGCCTACACGCTCTTTGCCTGGCAGGATGCGGAAGAGGATTTGTTTCATGACCCCGACTTTCTGAGATCGCAACAGTCCAACGGAACGCCGGTGAAGGTCGAGGAAGGCTCTCGCCAGAAGGTTGATTTGAAGCTAAGCGCGATCGGCGACGACTGGCGGTAGTCAGCGCGTCTGCCGAGTCTGGACCCGACGGGCTGTGCTGCTGCCGGCCTCTCGACCGCCAGAACTCATCAGGTACAATACGTTGTCCGCGGTCTTTTTACCTTTGGAAGTTCATGGTCCTCCTTAAGTCCATAGGTTTGAGCATCCACCCATCCACGCTGGCGGTAATCTTCGCCTCGAAGGGATTGGGCGCCTATCTGCGCCAGCACTTCTTGGACAAGACGTTTCAGGGTCTCTATCAGGTCAACGCGTTCGACCTCGCTCTCCTGATTCCCTATTTCATTGTGCTGATCATCCTGGCTGCGTATGGCGGTCACCGGTATTGGCTCGTCTATCTTTATTACAAGCACAAGCAGAATAAGACTACCGAGCCACTCTCTCATTTTGACGATCTGCCACGCGTCACCGTGCAGTTGCCGATCTTTAATGAGCAGTACGTCGTCGACCGCCTGCTCGATGCCGTGTGCCGACTGGAGTATCCGCGCGAAAAGCTGGATATTCAACTGCTCGATGACTCAACGGACGAAACCGTCGAGGTGGCCCGTCAACTGGTGGACCGCTACTCCGCGCTGGGAAATCCGGTCACCTACGTCCACCGCACGAATCGTCATGGGTTCAAAGCAGGTGCGTTGGAAGCAGGACTGCAAACCGCCAAAGGCGAGTTTGTCGCCATCTTTGACGCCGATTTTGTTCCGCCGCCTGACTTCCTGATGAAGTGCATCCACCACTTTACCGACCCAAAGGTCGGCATGGTCCAGACTCGCTGGACGCACATCAATCGCAATTATTCGCTGCTGACGCAAGTCGAGGCCATTCTGCTCGACGGCCATTTTGTCCTGGAACATTCGGGCCGCGCCCGCAGCGGCGTCTACTTCAACTTCAACGGAACGGCCGGCATGTGGCGCCGCAAGGCAATCGATGAAGCAGGCGGATGGGAACACGACACACTTACCGAAGACACCGATCTTTCCTACCGATCGCAACTGAAGGGTTGGAAGTTTCTCTATTTACAGGACGTGGAGTGCCCCGCGGAACTGCCGGTCGAGATGACGGCGTTCAAAACGCAGCAGGCACGCTGGGCGAAAGGGCTGATCCAGGTCTCGAAAAAAATCCTGCCGAAGGTTTTTGCCAGCGACGCATCCAGACATCAGAAAATCGAGGCCTGGTATCACCTGACGGCTAATCTCAGCTACCCGCTGATGATCGTGCTCTCGGTGCTTCTCCTGCCCGCCATGATCATCCGCTTCTACCAGGGATGGTTCCAGATGCTCTACATCGACCTGCCCCTGTTCATGGCTTCGACGTTCTCCATTTCGAGCTTTTACCTGGTTTCGCAGAAAGAGCTTTTCCCAAAGAGCTGGTTGCGATCTCTGCTGTATCTCCCGCTGCTGATGGCCCTGGGGATTGGCTTGACCGTGACCAACACGCGTGCAGTTCTGGAAGCGCTGATCGGCAAGCAGACATCCTTTGTACGCACTCCCAAATATCGCGTTGAATCGAAAAAAGATAAAGTCGGCGCCAAGAAGTACCGCAAGCGCTTGGGATGGGTTCCCTGGATCGAGATCGCGATCGGATGTTATTTCGCGCTAGCGGTCTACTACGCGGTCGACAACGAAAACTATTTCACGATTCCTTTCCTTCTCCTTTTTGTACTCGGCTACTGGTGTACGGGGTTGATGTCGCTTCTGCAGGGGCGTTTCACCGGAATGGCGGTCAGTTCCGAAACGCACAGCAAACCATTTCCGGTTGGCGTGTAGTTAGCGCGAGGCTTGGTTAGCGCGAGGACTTGTCCGAAGGAAGCTTGAAATCGACGATGATGGTGGTCGTCATCTTTACGGTTTTCCCGTCAAGCTTGTAGGGTTGATAGCGCCACTGTTTTACGGCATCCGTAGCCGCCTGCGCAAGCGTGGGCTGGCCCTGAACAACTTTGATCTCGCGAATACTTCCGTCTTCTGCCACGGTGGCACTCATCACGACCTTGCCTTCAATCCCAAGAATCTTCGCCTGATTCGGATAAATGGGTGGAACGCGATGAAGAAGCCGCCCGCCAGATACGCCCTGGGAAACTGGCGCAGGCAGCGTCGGCAACAGCGCCCTGGTTGATAAAACGCTGTTGAGCGCTGCCGGGTTTGACTCACCCGCTGGGATTGGCGGGGGCTCAACGGCGACGGCCTCGTCGGTTCGCGGTTTCGCGCGCTGGCTGGTGTTCGCTATCGGCTCCTGCGCCGCTACCTCAGGACTCACAAGGCGGACCGCGTCACTCACGAGCAGCGGCCGATCCCCCGCACTCTTTTTCCCGCCGGCATTTGCATTCGGCGCCGCCTTAATTCCCGCAGAAGTCTTCCCACCAGAGGACGACAGCCGCTCACCGCCCGGATTCGCCTTCCAGACTGGATCGGTGTCAGGAAGACGGCGACCTTGGGCACCTGCGGTCTCGGTCGGAGAGATGGCTGGTGGCGCCGGACGCGCCCTCCCCGAGTTTCCGCTTGGAGTGCGCCATCCTAGCCAGATGACAAAGCCAAGCAGCAGGGCCGCCAGCACAATCGCGCCCAGGACCACCGGACGTGAGCGCCTGCCCATGAATGCCAGTGCAACATCGCCGAAACGATCGGAAGCGGGCAACAGGCCATTGCGTTTCAATTCTTCCGGAGGAGATTTGACCAAAACCGGCGACGCACCATCCGGCTGAGAACCACGGGCTCGTTCTGCGAACGCGGCGAGTTGCTCCAGTACCGCGAGATGATGCTCTGTAAAAGCTCCGGGCTCGGTAGAGAACGCTTCGAGGATTCCATTAATCGCGCGCCCGCGCTGAATGGGCAGGACGGCAAGCGAGCGCAATCCCAAACTGCGGCACACCTCCGCATCGACCAGCGGATGATTCTTAGCATCGTAACAATGCTGGATATTGCCGGTGCGCAAGCACGCGCCCGATATGCCTTTGTCAGCACTCAAACGAGCGCCGATCGCTGGAGCAGTTTTACCGCTGCGCGCCCGGCAAACCATGGCGCCATCTTTCCACATTGCAAGCGCCACGCCGGATGCATCGGTAAGACGGAGAGCAGCGTCCGATATCGCTGCCAGCATCGGGTCGAGTTGGTGCTCTCCCGCTGCCACCAGGTTCTTCAGCGTGGAGAGTACAAGCGTCTCGTCCGGATTTACAGCGCGGTTCGATGCAATCGCGAGGCCGGAATCATGTTCAATGGAGAACACGTCTTCCGAAGGAAGGGCATTTTTCTGCGATACAACCACGGATTTCTCTCAATCGGTAAATTTGCCGGCCAAGAAACGGCAAAACGCGGGCGCGCTGAATTGAGCGGAGTATGAGCCAACTTCACGCTCCTGTCAAGGAAAGCGCGCGATTCCTATGAATATCCAAGGCATAAGCGGACCCAGCCAAAGAATCTGTGCCGAAGTTGGTTGAAGCAGGCTTCTTCGCAGCGAATGTCGGGCACCAAACTAACCAACAATCCTCCCGCCGGGCTGCATGCTACCCTGAGATCGCTCTGGTTTCTCGCAAGCACCTCCGCACGAGGCATTGCAGGGAGCCAATCTCAAAAAGCTATTAAGAACAGTCGAAGCCCTCGCTGATTTGGGGCCAGAACTTACGGCGGACCGCGACTTCCGCCAAACCGCGCGCGTTATGCTCTCGGCGGCCATGGAGGCTGCCGGCGCGCGGGAGGGCGTTCTCTTTTCATTTGGCGAGCGACCCTCAATGCTGAATGCGCTCGATGCGCAGGGCTTCAAACTGTTGCCCGATCCGGCTCTCATCCCCTTACTTCCGCGCCACATTCAGACGCTCGCTGCCGCAGTCGGCCCAGTTGTGCTCAACAGCTCGACGGTTGACTTGTTCCTCAGTTCGAACGGGAATGTTGCCCCCGAGCTTTTCCGCTGCATCTGCCCGTTGAAAGTGCGCGGCAAGCTGGTAGGCGTTATCGCGTTGGGACAGCGCCCCGGGGATGCCCTATACGAAGAAGACGCACTCGATGCTTTTGAGATGCTCAGCAATTACGTGGCGCTTGGAATCCAGAATCATGCGCTCAGCCAGACGCTGGCGCAACGGGTTTCCGAAAATCTTCGACTGCTGGCCTCGCTGCACGGGTTCTATGACAATGCTCTCGAAGCGTTCGCTACGGCGATCGACGTCAAGCACGTCAACATTCATGGACACTCCCTGCGCGTCGGACGGTATGCGCAGGCCATCGGTGAAGCTCTCGGCATGGATCCGACCGATGTCGCTGCGCTGCGCTCAGCGGGTTACCTGCACGACATCGGTAAGGTAGCCGTAGACAAACGCCTGTTCGCAAAAACATCTTCTCTCGACGCCGAAGAATCTCGTGCCATGCGCGATCACACGGCCATCGGTCATGAGATCGTCAGCCATGTGCAGTTCCCCTGGCCGCAGATTCCGGAAATCGTACGCTGGCACCACGAAAGGTTGGACGGTTCCGGCTATCCGGACGGACTGCACGGGGATGAAATTCCACAATCCGTGCGTATCATCGCACTGGCGGATTCCTTCGATGCCATGACCAGCGAACGCCCGTATCGGCCTGGCATGTCGGTTGGAAAGGCGCTCGACGAATTGATCCGTCAGACGCCCGAAAAGTTCGATCCGCAGGCTCTGCATGCCCTCCTGATTCAAGTCCGCCGAGATTCCGTGGGAACGAATCGGCTTCCGATTCTCGAACCTACTGTCGTTAATCTCTCGCCCGCCGACGTTGATCAGCTGGCCGCCACTCTGCAACACCGCATCTCCCATGGAAAAGTGTATCTAACTTAAATTCATTGCTTTCCCAGCTCCCTTTCAAGCAAACCTTCGGCGCGCTGTAATCCTCCCGGTGTAGAATCTAGCCTTGTCAATGCACTCGAGCGGGCTGAGGAAAAAACCTTTGTCTTATCCTCGCATCAAAACGGCGTCCAGTTCATCTACTACAAGCAAGGCGCCTGCCTTGCAAGGAGACTATTGATGGCTGTCAGTGACCAGGCTGTTGCCACCGGAAAACAGCTCGATCAGTTGTCCATAAACACGATTCGCACACTCTCAATGGACGCCGTGCAAAAAGCAAACTCGGGACACCCGGGCGCGCCGATGGGCCTCGCTGCCGTCGCCTATTGCCTCTGGCAGCAATTTCTGAGCTACGATCCAGCCGACCCGCACTGGCCAAACCGCGACCGCTTTGTGCTCTCCAACGGGCACGCGTCCATGCTCCTTTATTCCCTCCTCCATCTGGCCGGCGTGCGTGAAGTGAGCCCCAGCGGCCAAGTCCTTTCAACCCCCGCCGTTTCGCTTGACGACATCAAGAATTTCCGGCAGATCGACAGCAAGACTCCCGGCCATCCTGAATACGGGGTCACCACCGGTGTCGAGACTACGACCGGACCGCTCGGTCAAGGAGTTGCCAACAGCGTTGGCATGGCGATCGCCGAACGATGGCTGGCTGGCCATTTCAATCGTCCCGGATTCGAACTCTTCAATCACAACGTGTGGGCTCTCTGCGGCGACGGCGACATGATGGAAGGCATTTCCGGGGAGGCCGCCTCCGTCGCGGGCCACCTCCGTCTTTCCAATCTGTGCTGGATTTACGACAACAATCAAATCACCATTGAAGGCAAGACCGATCTTGCCTTCAACGAAGATGTAGGCGCCCGTTTCCTCGCCTACGGATGGGATGTCTCTCACGTTCACGATGCAAACGATCTCGATGCGCTGGCGAATGCATATCGCCACGCGCTTTCCGTCACGGATCGCCCCCAGCTGATTATCGTCGACAGCCACATTGCTTTCGGATCTCCTCATCGCCAGGACACGAAAGAAGCGCACGGCGAGCCGCTGGGAGAAGAAGAAATCAAGCTCACCAAACGCGCCTACGGCTGGCCCGAAGACGCTAAATTCCTTGTCCCCGACGGTGTTCGGGAGAATTTCCGCGATGTCATGGGCAAGCGTGGCGCGCAGCTGAGCGGACAGTGGCACGCATTGTTCAAGAAATACGCCGCAGAGTATCCCGATCTGGCCAACCAACTCGATCGCATGCAGCGGCGTGAATTGCCAGATGGATGGGACAAGGACCTGCCCACCTTTGCGGCCGACGCAAAGGGAATTGCGACTCGTGAGTCCTCCTCCAAAGTTCTCAATGCCATCGCCAAGAACGATCCCTGGCTGATGGGCGGCTCTGCGGACCTGTATCCGTCAACTAAGACGCGTCTGACTTTTGAGGACGCGGGTGACTTTGAGGGTGGCAACTACGACGCGCGCAACTTTCACTTCGGAATTCGCGAACATTCCATGGGCGCCATCGTCAACGGAATGACGCTCTCCTATCTCCGAGGCTATGGTTCGACGTTTCTCATATTCTCCGATTACATGAAGCCGCCTATCCGTCTTTCGGCGATCATGGAAATTCCCGCAATCTGGATTTACACGCATGATTCGATTGGCGTCGGTGAAGACGGTCCAACCCATCAGCCCATCGAACAGTTGGCCACACTCCGCGCCGTTCCCGGACTCATGACCCTCCGCCCCGCCGACGCCAACGAAGTGGTCGAGTCGTGGAAAGTGATCATGAAATTGAAGAAGGAACCGGTCGCGCTCGTTCTGACGCGGCAACCAATACCGACGATTGACCGCACAAGATATGCCTCTGCGGCCGGTGTCGCTCGAGGCGGTTATGTTCTCGCCGATTCGGAAGGCGGCAAGCCGCAGGTCATCCTCATTGCGACTGGCAGCGAGGTCTACCTCTGCATTGACGCCTACGAAAAGCTAAAGACTGAAGGCATCCGCGCACGGGTCGTGAGCATCCCTTCGTGGGATCTGTTTGATCATCAGGACCAGAGCTACCGCGACCAGGTCCTGCCGCCCGAAATCACCGCCCGTCTTGCCGTCGAACAGGCATCCGTGCTGGGCTGGGCACAGTACGTAGGTGCAAAGGGCCGCGTGATCGGTATGCGCACTTTCGGCGCATCCGCGCCTCTGAAAGATTTGCAGAAGAAATTCGGATTCACCGTCGAAGCCGTGATACAAGCTGCGCGCGAACTCGTCGGAAAGTAACATCTTATTAACGCAAGGCGGCTATCCTCTGCCTTGCCCAGTCAGGAGACGTCGCAATGAATCCCGTAGATACGCTCGAGACCGCAAAGGCCGCCAATCCTCTCAAACAACTTTTGAGCTTCCGTCAATCCATCTGGCTCGACTACATTCGCCGTGACCTGCTCAAGACCGGAGAGCTTCAGCGCCTGATTGATGAAGACGGCCTGCGCGGAATGACCTCCAACCCAGCAATTTTCGAAAAGGCCATTGGCGGCTCCAATGAATACCAGGATTTTCTCGACTCGTTCGCAGGCCGCGCCGATCTCGACGCCAAAGGCCGCTATGAACTGCTCGCCATCCGCGACATTCAGGATGCAGCCGATCTGCTGCAGCCGGTTTACCAAAGCACGAAGAAGCGCGACGGATACGTGAGCCTCGAAGTCTCTCCGTACTTGGCCAACGATACGAATGGCACCCTCGAGGAGGCCCGCCGCCTCTGGATGACTGTTGCCCGCCCGAATGTCATGATCAAGGTGCCCGGCACGCCCGAGGGTATCCCCGCATTTCGGCAACTTATCAGCGAAAGCATCAACGTCAACGTAACGCTCCTGTTTGCCCAGCCAGTGTATGAAGAAGTAGCTGCGGCCTACATCGACGGGGTTGAACGCTACGCAGCCGGCGGTCGTGACGTCAGCCAGATCGCCAGCGTTGCCAGCTTCTTTATCAGCCGCATTGACTCTCTGGTTGATTCGCTCCTCGGCGACCAGATCAAGAAAGAAACCGCTCCGGCTCGCAAGGCAAAACTGCAGAGCATTCTGGGAAAAGTGGCCATTGCGAACGGAAAGCTGACCTACGAAGCCTACGAACGTATCTTTTCATCGCCGCGGTGGAAGGCACTGGCCGCAAAGGGCGCGCAAACGCAACGGGTTTTGTGGGCGAGCACGAGCACAAAGAATCCCAACTATCGCGACGTCATATATGTCGAGGAATTGATTGGCCCCGAAACCGTCAACACGGTTCCCCCGGCGACGCTCGATGCCTTCCGCGATCACGGCAAACCCCGTCAGAGCCTTACCGAAGATCTCGACGGCGCTCGCAAAACGATGGCCGACCTGGGTTCCGTTGGCATTGTGATGAAAGATGTCACTGACAAACTGACGGTCGACGGCGTGAAGCTTTTTGCAGATGCCTTTGACAAACTGCTCGAGGCAGTCGAGAAAAATACTCATCGGCCTCTGCCACCGGTCAACGCGCAGACCGCCAAGCTTCCAACCGACCTCGACGCGGCCGTAAAAAAAAACGTTAACGACTGGCGGGCCGCCGGAAAAGTAAAGCGCCTCTGGCAGCGCGATGCCTCCCTTTGGACCAACGAAGACGAGGCAAAATGGCTGGGCTGGCTCGCAATCACCGACGAGCAACTCGCCAACGTGTCCAAACTGAAAGAGTTTGCCGCCGAGGTCAAAGCGGGCGGATTCTCCGACATTCTCCTGTTGGGAATGGGCGGGTCCAGCCTCTGTCCCGAAGTACTGTCCTTGACCTTCCCGCAAGCTCCCAGCTTCCCGCGGCTGCACATCCTGGACTCGACTGATCCCGCGCAGATCAAGAGCATCGAAAAGAGAATCGATCTCGCCCATACACTTTTCATCGTCTCCAGCAAATCCGGCAGCACGCTCGAACCGAACATCTATAAGCAATACTTTTTCGAGCGGATGAAACAAACAGTGGGCGACAAAGCAGGCAGTCACTTCATCGCAATCACCGATCCCGGCTCGAAGATGCAGCAAGTCGCCGAGCGCGACCGGTTCCGCCACATCTTTTACGGACTGCCCTCGATCGGCGGCCGCTACTCCGCACTCTCCAATTTCGGAATGGTCCCCGCTGCGGCCATCGGCATGGACATTGCTAAGTTCCTCGAACACACAAAGCATATGGTGGATGCCTGTGCTCCGGCCGTTCCCGTTGAGCAAAATCCGGGAGTAATGCTTGGCATCATCATGGGCTCTGCCGCAAAACTTGGCCGCGACAAGATCACGCTGATCGCTTCGCCCGGCATCTGTGATCTGGGCGCGTGGCTCGAGCAACTGATTGCCGAATCAACTGGCAAAATCGACAAAGGCATTATCCCTGTAGACCGCGAGACTCTCGGTGCACCCAGCGTCTACGGCGATGACCGCATCTTCGCTTATGTCCGCCTCGATTCGGGCGCTGACGCCGAGCAAGATGCCAAGATCGCGGCCCTCGAAAAAGCTGGGCAGCCGGTGATTCGTATCGCAGTCTCTGACATTTACAACCTTGGCCAGGAATTCTTCCGCTGGGAGATTGCAACGGCGGTCGCAGGCTCGATCATCGGTATCAACGCCTTCAATCAGCCCGACGTCGAGGCCAGCAAAATCGAGACAAAGAAGTTGACCTCCGAGTACGAAAGCAAGGGCTCGCTGCCCGCCGAACAGCCGATTCTCGAAGAAGATGGCATCAAATTTTTTACCGACGAGAAAAACGCCGCCGATCTTGCCAAGGTAGTCGGATCCGACCGTTCACTCGCAAACTATTTGCGCGCACATTTGGCGCGAGCAGGCACGGGTGATTATTTCGCCTTGCTGGCTTACATCGAGATGGACGCCGAACACGAGACATTGGTCCAAGCAATGCGCATGTCTGTGCGTGATCGCAAACACGTGGCGACCTGCCTTGGTTTCGGTCCGCGGTTTCTGCACTCCACCGGGCAGGCGTACAAAGGCGGCCCCAACAGCGGCGTTTTTCTGCAGATCACGTGCGATGATGCAGCCGATTTTCCAGTCCCGCAGCAGAAATATACGTTCGGCATAGTCAAAGCTGCCCAGGCTCGGGGAGACTTCGCGGTCCTGTCCGAACGCAATCGCCGGGCGCTGCGCGTTCATCTGGGAAGCGACGTTAGAGCCGGGTTATCGAAATTATCGGAACTGATTCAAAAAGTTTTGCAGTAATCACGATCCGAAATGTCGAGATCTGAGACGGGCGTTCTTGCCCGACTCACTGGGGAAATACTTAAGAAGCGAGGAGCACGAATGCAGCTAGGAATGGTAGGTCTAGGCCGCATGGGAGCGAACATGACGCGGCGCCTGATGCGCGGCGGACATCAGCTGGTCGTTTCCGATCTCAGTCCCGACGCCGTCAAGCAACTCGCGGGTGAAGGGGCAACCGGCTCTACATCGCTTGACGACCTGGTCGGCAAATTGTCCGCGCCCCGCGCCGCGTGGGTCATGGTCCCGTCGGGCGATCCGACGGAAAAAACCGTCCAGACTCTTCTCTCCCGGATGCAGGCGGGTGACACCATCATCGACGGAGGCAACTCGTATTTCAAAGACGACGTTCGCCGCGCCGAAATGTGCGCCGCCAAGGGTATTCACTACATGGACGTCGGCACCAGCGGCGGCGTCTGGGGACTCGAACGCGGGTATTGCATGATGATCGGCGGCCCGAAAGAAGCCGTCCAGCGCCTGGACCCAATCTTCAAGACCCTCGCTCCCGGACGCGGTGACATTCCCCGCACTCCGGGCTTCGACAAACGCGGTGGCACCGCCGAAGAAGGCTACATCCACTGCGGTCCATCCGGATCCGGCCATTTCGTGAAGATGGTCCCTAACGGAATCGAGTACGGCCTCATGCAGGCCTATGCCGAGGGGTTCGACATTTTCAAGAACGCGACCAGCAAAGAGCTGCCCGAGAATATTCGCTACGATCTCAACCTGCCCGATATTGCGGAAGTCTGGCGGCGCGGCAGCGTGATCAGTTCCTGGCTGCTCGATTTGACCGCAATGGCGCTGGTCGAAAATCCCACGCTCGCCGAGTACAGCGGCTTTGTGCAAGATTCGGGCGAAGGTCGATGGACGATTCAGGCGGCAATCGAGGAAGCGGTTCCGGCCGAGGTGCTAACCGCCTCGCTCTATGCGCGTTTTCGCTCGCGCCAGGAACACACATTTGCCGATAAGATGCTTTCTGCGATGCGACAGAAATTCGGCGGTCACGTCGAACCCAAATCGCCCGCGAAGAAGTAGCGAATGTACCGGTTCGAGATTCCTGGAACGTCAACGCGCACTAAAGAGGACACCAATGGTCTTTACTGACGTCAAGCCCGCAACGACCAAGCCCCGCGCAGCGCGCGTGGCTGACCCTTGCACCATGGTCATCTTCGGATTCTCCGGCGATCTCACCCGCCGCAAGCTCATCCCGGCTCTCTATAACTTGGCTAGCCAGCAACTGCTTTCTCACGATTTTGCCATCATTGGTCTCGGCCGGAGCGCGATGAGCGATGAAGACTCCCGCAAGAAAGCCACCGAAGACTTTAAGCAATTTGCGAGCGGCCCGATCGACCAGAAAATCTGGGATGACTTTGTTCAGCGGATTCACTACATCAGTGGAGATTTCGACAATCCCGACACGTACACGAATCTGAAGCGGGTTCTCTCCAAGGTCGATCAGGAGCACGGCAACCACGGCAACTTTTTCTTCTACCTCGCGACTGCTCCCAACTTTTTCGGCGACATCGTTGAGCGCCTCTCGAAAGTTGGACTGATGACCGAGGAAAACGGCCACTGGCGCCGCGTCATCGTCGAAAAGCCATTTGGCCACGATCTCGATTCGGCGAAGACCTTGAACCAGCAACTCCTGAAAGTGGCCCACGAGCATCAGATCTACCGCATTGACCACTACCTCGGCAAAGAAACCGTTCAGAACATTTTGGCCCTGCGCTTCGCGAACGGAATTTTCGAGCCTATCTGGAATCGCCGCTATATCGATCATGTGCAGATTTCCGTGGTCGAAACCGTAGGCGTTGAGAGTCGAGGCGGCTACTATGACGGCGCCGGCGCTCTACGGGACATGGTGCCAAACCACATCATGCAACTCATCACGCTCACTGCGATGGAACCGCCCATCTCCTTTGAGGCGAATGCGGTGCGCGATGAGCAGGCAAAGATACTACACGCGGTTCAACCTTTCAGCAATGAAGACGTGCTCAGCAAAACGGTGCGCGGACAATATGGCGAAGGCACGATTGATGGCGAACACGTGCCTGCCTATCGCTCTGAAGAAGGGGTCCCTCCAGACTCGCGTACCGAAACGTTTGTCGCTATGCGCCTGCTGATCGACAATTGGCGCTGGGCCGGTGTTCCGTTTTACCTGCGCACGGGCAAGCGGCTGCCCGGACGCAATACGCATGTCGTCATCCAGTTCCGGCGCGCTCCGTTCGTGCTTTTCCGTGAAACTTCGGTCGAAAACATGATGCCGAATCAACTCGTTCTGCACATTCAGCCCGAGGAAGGCATCTCGCTGCGCTTCGCTGCCAAGATTCCCGGAACCGCCATGCAACTGGGCGAGGTCAACATGGATTTCGCCTATGCCGATTATTTCGGACAAACTCCTTCGACCGGCTACGAGCGGCTCTTACACGACTGCATGATCGGCGACCAGACATTGTTTCAGCGTGCCGACATGGTCGAAGCTGGCTGGAATATCGTCAACCCGGTGCTCGACGTCTGGAAAGCCCTGCCACCGCGCCATTTCCCGAACTATCCGTCTGGCACGTGGGGACCGAAGGAGTCCGAAGAATTGATGGAACGCGACGGCCGTCGCTGGAGAAACTTTGAAAAATAAAATCAAAAGAGTCATCCTGAGCGGAGCAAGCCGATACGCGAAGCGCATCGGCTTGCGGAGTCGAAGGACCCCTGCTTCCGTCCCAGGACTCTGCGCCCCCTGGTATAGCCCAGGTGCAAATCTCTATGCCCCCCACTCGTACCATTGACGTCCTCGCCACGACCGCTGATCTCTTCCACGCCGCTGCTGAAGAGTTTGCGCGAGTCGGGCGTCTCGCCATCGGAGCCCAGGGCCGTTTTTCAGTCGCATTGTCGGGCGGTTCGACTCCGAAGAGTCTCTATTCCCTGCTCGCCTCCAGTTATGCCGACTTCCCCTGGAGCCGAACCTTTCTTTTCTTTGGCGACGAGCGCCACGTCCCGCCCACCGATCCCGCGAGCAATTACCGCATGGTGAATGAGGCGCTGCTCTCAAAGATCGCGATTCCCGCGGCCAATGTTTTCCGCGTGAAGGCCGAGAATCCCGATGCGGCCGGTGTCGCAGCCGATTACGAAGCACAACTCAAACACTTCTTCGAGCTCAAACCCAATCAGTTTCCACGTTTTGATTTGATTCTGCTAGGCCTTGGTCCTGACGGACACACTGCCTCCCTGTTTCCCGATTCCGAGGGCTTAGAGGAAACGACCAGACTAGTCATTGCCAATTGGGTCGAGAAGTTTAAAACCCACCGCATCAGCTTCACCTTCCCTATTTTGGATCGCGCCGTTGAAGTGATCTTCCTGGCGAGCGGCCCTGACAAAGCCACGATGGTCCATCAAATTCTCGAGGGCAAGAACAGACCACCGTTCCCCGCACAACTGGTGCAGCCTGAGGACGGAAAATTGCTTTGGATGCTCGACGAACCAGCAGCCTCCAAGCTCACTCGTCGTTAGCCCGCCGGCTCTCTACAATCAGATTCGCTCAAATTCGCGCCGAGCATTTGAAGAACTCTCCA
>Ga0187887_10002503_pt1 | contig 14648 bp, 12 predicted proteins | sample June2016WEW_7_10_FD_132977 | JGI IMG/M metagenome (GOLD analysis project Ga0187887, IMG submission 132977) | Peatland microbial communities from SPRUCE experiment site at the Marcell Experimental Forest, Minnesota, USA - June2016WEW_7_10 | ecosystem: Environmental > Terrestrial > Soil >...
AAGCCGGAGGAGATGCTTGAGCTTACGGTCATTATCCCTGCGCGCAACGAAGAGGATTGCCTGGGCGCTTGCCTTCGATCGCTGGTGAGCCAGTCGGAAGAGATATTCGATCTGGGTAAGGATTGGGAGCTGATCGTGGTCGACGATTACTCGACCGACCGGACGGGGGAGATTGCACGCGGCTTTGACGGCGTTACGGTGATGGAGGCGGGCAAGCTGGAGCCGGGCTGGACGGGGAAGTCGAACGCTATTTGGACGGCGGTTAAACGGGCGCGGGGGCGATGGCTGCTGTTTACCGATGCAGACACGATTCACGAGCCGGGAGATTTGCGCCGGGCGATGCATGAGGCGGCGAGGCACAAAGTGGGGATGCTGAGCTATTCGCCGCGGCAGATTGTGGGAGGCCTGTGGCAGCGGTCACTGATGCCGCTGGTTTTCTGCGAACTTGCGTTGGCTTATCCGCCGGCCAAAGTCTCGGACCCAAATGAGCGGATTGCGGCGGCCAATGGACAGTTTTTGCTGGTGGAGCGGGAAGCTTACCGGCGGCTGGGCGGGCACGCGGCAGTGTCCGACAAGGTGCTGGAGGACGTGGAGCTGGCTTTCCTGGCCAAGCGGCGCAGGGTTGGGCTGCGCTTCCGCTATGCACCAGATGCGCTTGCTGCGCGCATGTATCGCTCGACGGTGGCGATGATCGAGGGGTGGACAAAAAACCTGGCGCTCCTGTTTGATAATTCGCTGGCGCTGGCGGTTTGGCGTGTGCTCGATATTCTTCTTCTTTTTGGATTACCTCTGTTGGCAATCTGGCTGTGGAACGCACGATTTGCGGCGCACTCGCTTCAATGGCTGGGCGCGGGATGGGTGCTGGCGCTGCTTTGGTTGCGGACTCTGTTCCGGTTCTATGCGCGGGTGGCAAAGTCGAACTTTCCTTTTGTGGATTGCGCACTCGCGCCGCTGGGATTGCCGCTGTTTGTGGCGCTGCTTTATCGAAGCTGGTTTCAGCACAAGATTTTGAAGCGCGTAAGCTGGAAGGGTAGGAGCTATGCTGCTTGATTTTATTGCGTTCCCAGGCCTCAAAAGCGAGACCCTTCGACTTGGCTCTGGGCAGGCTCTGGGGCACCCGCTATGCGCCGTATGATGAAGCTTTGTCTGGGTTTATGCATCTGAAAGATGAGAGGTGGAGATGATTTATTTAACGCGGCGCGCAACGTTTTCCGCTTCTCACTATTATTGGAACGCCGACTGGACGGCGGAGAAGAACGAGCAGGTCTTCGGGCGCTGCGCGAATCGCAATGGGCACGGGCACAATTACACGTTGGAGGTTACGGTGGCTGGCGAGCCTGATCCGGTGACCGGGTTTGTGGTCGACCTGAAGTGGCTTAAGGACGTGATCGAGAGTGAGGTACTGATTGCTTACGATCATCGCCACCTGAACCTGGAGGTTGCGGAGTTTGCGGAAGGGAAGCTGATTCCGACGACGGAGAATATTGCAATTTCCGCATGGAAACGGCTGGAGCCACCGGTGAGAATGGCGGGCGGCGCGCGGTTGAGCCGGATTCGCGTTTATGAGACGGCGGAGATTTTTGCCGAGTATCGGGGCCCCCGCGATCAGATCTTTGATCGTGGGGTGAAGGACAGAGGTGAGGCGTGAGGGCCTACTTTGGGCGCAGGTATATGCTCAGCGCCAGCCATCGGCTGCAGAGTGATGGACTGTCAGTTGAGGAGAATTGGGCGGCGTATGGCAAGTGCAATAACCCGCATGGGCATGGGCACAACTACGTGGTGGAAGTCCTGGCGGGCGGCGAAGTGGACCGGGAGACGGGGATGGTGGTGAATATGGCGGCGCTGGATGAAACAGTTCGCGGCAAAGTGATTGAGCGATTTGATCACGCGAATCTGAATCTCGATCCGCATTTCAAGAACCGCGTTCCAACCACGGAGAATCTATGCGAGGTGGTTTTCGAGTTGCTCGATGGATCGCTTGCGCCCGCGGAACTGGTGCTGGTGCGCGTGGAAGAGACGGAAAACAATTTTTTTGAATACTCCGGCGAGTGAGATTGAAAAGCAATGTTGAGTGAAAAACAAAAGCGGGTCCTTCGACTGCGCAAGTCGCAAAAAACGCGACTCGCTCCGCTCAGGATGACAGACTTTATCGATTGCTCAGGATGACAAAGAATAATGAGGGAAGAATTCAGGACGCCCTGTTCCCCGGGGCGAGAGGATAAGGATGATGGTGCACCCGATTGCAGTTAGCAAGACCGTTTGCAGGGCGGAAGGAACGGACGACAGGCTGAGCGAGTTCAGCACTGAGGATATGTATCGCGAGATTCTGAGCCGGCTGGGCGAGGATCCCAACCGGGAGGGATTGCGGGCCACGCCTGAACGGGTGACGAAATCAATGGCATTTTTAACGAAGGGTTACTGTGAGGACCCCACGAAAATTTTGAGCGGGGCGCTCTTCGACGTGGAATACGACGAGATGGTGATCGTGAAGGATATTGAGATGTTTTCGCTCTGCGAGCACCACCTGCTGCCTTTCTTCGGCAAGGTGCACGTGGCTTACATTCCCAAAGGAAAAGTGGTTGGGTTGAGCAAGATTCCTCGCCTGGTGGATATGTTTGCGCGCCGGTTGCAGGTGCAGGAACGGCTGACGCAGCAGATTGCCGATTCGATTCAAGAAGTCATTGAGCCGCAGGGAGTGGGCGTGGTGGTGGAGGCGCGGCACCTGTGCATGATGATGAGGGGAATTGAAAAGCAGAACTCGTCCACTGTGACTTCGGCCATGGTGGGCTGCTTCCGCCAGAAGGAGACGCGTCAGGAGTTTCTGTCGCTGGTGCGGCAGCCCGGATAAAGCTCGCAGTGAGGGAGGGGTCCGGTCGGCTACAGTTGTTAGAGTGAACGGGCTTCTGATAGTCGACAAACCGGGCGGCATGACCAGCCACGATGTGGTGGGACGGCTGCGGAAGATCACCGGCGAGCGATCGATTGGACATTTAGGAACGCTGGACCCAATGGCCACCGGCGTTCTGCCGCTGATGCTGGGCAGGTTTACGCGGCTGGCGCAGTACTTCTCCTCCGCGGAGAAGTGTTATACCGGGGCGATCCGCTTCGGATTTTCTACTGACACTTATGATGCCGAGGGTGAGCGAACAGGGCCTGAAGTTGAGCCGGCGCTCACACTGGAACAAGTGCGTGCGGCGGCTCGGCGCTTTCACGGCGAGATGGAACAGATGCCTCCGGCTTACTCCGCAAAGAAGATTGCAGGAACGCCGGCGTATAAGCTGGCCCGCGAGGGAAAGCCGGTGGAACTGAAGGCCGCAAGGGTGCTGATTGCCGGATTTGAGATCACGGGGCTGGAGGGCGCCGAGGCGAATTTCACGATGAGCATCAGCGCTGGAGGGTACGTGCGGTCGGTGGCGCATGAATTGGGACAGGATTTGGGATGCGGAGCGCACTTGAGCCGACTACGGCGGACGCGGGCGGGGGCGTTTACGCTGGCTGATGCGCGCACGCTGGAAGAGCTGGAGGCACTGGCTGGAAATGCGGAGGCATTGGAGGCGCTGTGCATTCATCCGCGCAGCTTGTTGCCGGAGATGCCGTGTGTGACTGGGGATCAGCTGACGCTGGGACGGCTGCGCAACGGTGCGCAGGCCAATCTACCGGAGTTTTCCAGTGCGCTGTTGGTGAAAGTATTTGCCGGGCAAAGGGAACTGGTGGGAATTGCGAAACGCGTGGCGGGGACTCTGTTTCAGCCGGTCATTGTCTTGGGGTAATCATTCAGCAAGTTATCCGTGCTTCGAACGTGTTGGCGAGCTGGCACGGATGGCGGCCGACATCCTACTTACGCAGCAGCAGCAAGAGCGAAGGCAGCAGCGTTCGCGCTATGATCTCGGAGCCTTTGGCGGTGGGGTGGATGCCGTCGGGTTGGATTGTGCTGGGGACGTTGATCAGATCTTTGTAGATCATGGGCACGAAGGCTGGGTGGTGTTTGGCTGCGAGGTCACGGAAAACCTGGTCAAATTGCTCAATGTAATCATGGCCGTAGTTGGGCGGAAGGGTGATGCCGGCAAGCAGGATCTTGATGTGCGCGTTTTCAAGCGTGGTCAGCACCTGGTCGAGGTTGCGGCGGGTCTGGTCGGGGGGAAGGCCGCGAAGACCGTCGTTGCCGCCGAATTCTACGATTACGACCTCGGGGCGCAGGAGAAGGATGGAGCGGAGATCGGCCACGGCATCCTTGGTTGTGGCGCCGCTGGTGCCCTGATTGATCACTTTGTAGTGGAAGCCGCGGCTGTCCAGGTCTCTTTGCAGCGCGTCGGGATAGGACTGGCCGGTTTGGAGGCCGTAGCCGGCGGTGATGCTGTCGCCGTAGCAGACCAGAATAGGGTGGTCGGCGGCAAAGAGCGGGACCGCAAATATCAGCAGGCAGATTGAAACGATGAGACTGCGGCGAACGTCCACAGAAGTAGTGTAACGAACAGCAGGGGACAGAGATCAGGGACTAGGGGCTGAGTCGGGAGGGGTAGTGATCGAGGTTCGGGATGCGAGCAAGTGGATCCAAAATGGCGCGCGGAGGGTGGAGATTCTGAAGGGGATCTCGCTGGTGATTCCGGCTGGGCAGTTCGTGGCTATTTTGGGCGCTAGCGGGAGTGGGAAGAGTACGTTGCTGGGGCTGCTGGCCGGGCTTGATTCGCCAAGCTCCGGGGAGATATGGCTGGATGGAGCGCCGATCCACAATCTGGCTGAGGCGGAGTTGGCTGCGGTGCGCGGGCGCAAGATTGGGTTTGTCTTTCAGTCGTACCAACTGATTGCTACGCTTACGGCTCTTGAGAATGTGCTTCTGCCTTATGAATTGAATGTGGAGGGCAACGGCCTGGCGCAGGCGCGGCGGCTATTGAGTGAGGTGGGGTTGGCGGAGCGCATGGATCATTACCCGGTGCAGCTCTCCGGGGGCGAGCAGCAACGGGTGGCGCTGGCGCGGGCCTTTGTGGTTGAGCCGCCGATCGTGATGGCCGATGAGCCCACGGGCAACCTGGACTCAGCGAACGGTCGCATGGTGCTGGATCTGCTGCTGGAACGCAACCGCAAGGCGGGCACTACGCTGGTGCTGGTAACGCACGATCCTGAGGTGGCCAGCTGCGCGGATCGCAAGATTGTGCTGAAAGATGGGATGGTGGTGGAGGATAGCTTGCCGTATCCGGCGCCGAATGCAGGGCAGAATGGCTAAACGGGCGCTGAGTTGGAAGCGGGCTGGGGCGATCGGCTGGCGGGATCTGAAGTCCGCTCCGGGCAAGTTCGGCTTTGTGGTGCTCTCGGTGGCTGTGGGGGTTGCGGCGCTGGTGGGGGTGCGCGGCTTTAGCGAAAGTTTCAGGCAAACTTTAAGTTTGGAAGCCAGATCGTTGATGGCCGGGGATTTAAGCGCGCGCATATTGCATGAGCCTACGGCGGAAGAAAAGAGCAAAATTGCCGCGATAGAGCAGCCAGGCGGGATTCGTTCGACCTGGATTACGGAGACTATTTCGATGGCCTCTGTTCCGCCTGATCCTTTGCCCGTGCTGGTTTCGCTCAAGGCTGTGGACCCGGCGGAGTATCCCTACTACGGCGAGGCAAAGCTGGAGCCGACTGTGAGCTTGCGGGAGGCACTCGATGGAGACTCGGCGGTGGTAGCTGAGGAGTTTCTTATTCGCCTGAATGCGCAGGTGGGACAGACGCTTCGGCTGGGCGGAAGAGATTTCAAGATTGCGGCGGTGCTGAAGCAGGAGCCGGACCGCATCAGCGCGGGAGCTGGGCTGGGGCCACGGGTGATGATTTCGCAGGCGGCTCTGGAACGCACCGGGCTGCTGGCGCCGGGAAGCAGGGCAACACACCGGTTGCTGTTGAAGTTGCCAGAGAAATTGTCGGCGGGAGTTACGGCTGGCGCCGATGCTGCCGCGGTGCGCACGCAGCTAGAGGCGGCGCTGCCGGATGCGCAGGTGATGGATTTTCGCGAGGGCAATCCTTCGCTGACCGCGGGGCTGGATAATTCGACCGCGATCCTGAGCCTTATCTGCCTAGTGGCGATGGTGCTGGGGGCGATTGGCGTGGCGATGGCGATGCATGCGCACCTGGAGCAGCGGATGGATATGCTGGCTATTTTGAAAGCCCTGGGTGCGGGATCGGGTGATTTGCTGCGGATTTTTTTGTTGCAGACTCTAGGACTGGGGCTGGCTGGAGGATTGCTGGGCGTGGGCGCCGGGGTGGGCGTGATGGCTGCGCTGCCGGCGGTTTTAGGCAAGCTGCTTCCGTTTCAGGCGGTGCTCGCGTTTCCATGGAGGTCGATTGCGGCGGGGTTGGGAACGGGGATGCTGACTACGCTGCTGTTTTGCTTGCCGCCACTGCTGGACGTGCGGGGGATCAGGCCGGTACTGGTGCTGCGCCGGATGGTGGAACCGGGGCCGGAGGGAATTGGTGGATGGTTTGCGCGTTGGTGGGCTCGGCGGCTGCAACTGGGAATTTCCGCAGTTGTGGTGCTGGCGCTGGGGGGAATTGCTTGGGCACTTTCGGATTCGGCGAAGGTGGGCACCTGGTTTGCTGTGCTGTTTGCGATTGCGCTGGTGGTTCTGTTGATGCTGGCGGCGGTTGCGCTTTGGACGCTGCGCTTTCTGCTCAATCGGGTGAGGCTACGGCTGCCTTCGTCGGTGCGTCACGGGCTGGCTAACCTTTATCGGCCGGGAAACCAGTCGGCGGCGGTGCTGGCGGCGCTGGGGACAGGCGTGATGCTGATTTTGGCGGTTTACCTGATGCAGGCGGCGCTGTTGCGCGATTTGCGCGAGACTGCCTCGCCCAAGTTGCCCAATATTTTTCTGGTGGATGTGAGCACCGATGAGATTGCCGGGGTGAAGGAGTTTTTCGAGCATCAGGCCGGAGTGAGCCAAGCGTTGGATCTTATGCCGGTGGTGACGGGGCGGTTTATTTCTTTGAACGGGCAACCGGTGGAGCAAATCAAGGGGCAGCATTATCCGCACCGGATGCTGCAAAATGCTGAGCTAAGTTGGGCTGATGCGCCGCCGGACGGCGACAAGGTGAAGCAGGGCAAATGGTGGACGGATGCGAATGCAGCTGAACTGGCGGTCGGCGAAGGAATGGCCGAGCGGCTGCACCTGGGCGTGGGCTCGTCTGTTGAAGTCGAGACCGGCGGAAGGGTGCGGGCGCTGAAGGTTGTCGCGATTTACCGGGCCGACGGGCAGCATCTGGGTGCGCGGGTTTCGTTTGTGGTGCCTTCAGGACAGCTCAGGAATGAGGCGACGATCTGGTACGGAGGGGTGCACATCGATCCCAGGCAGGTGGCGGGAATGGAGCGGGCGTTCTTTCAGGCCTATCCGATGATTACGGTGATCAACCTGGTCGATGTGCTGGAGCGGATTGAGAGCGTGGTGGACCAGATCACGTTTGTGGTGCGCTTTCTGGCCGGGTTTTCGATCGTTGCGGGGCTGACGATTCTGGCTTCGAGCATTGCCAGCACGCGCTTCCGCCGAATGCGGGAGGCGGTGGTGCTGAAGACGCTGGGGGCTACACGGATGAGGATTGTGCGGACTTTCAGCGTGGAGTTCAGCGTGTTGGGATTGCTGGCGGGGGCAGTGGGGGTGGTCTTTGCCAATTTGCTGACGCGGGTATTGCTGCATAAGCTCGACGTGGGGTTTCATATTGAGTGGATTGCTACGCTAGTTGCGCTTGCTGGGACGGCGGTTCTGGCTACTGCGACGGGGTGGGTTGCGAGCTACCGGATTCTTGGGCTTCGGCCGTTGGAAGTTCTCAGAGAGGAATAGAAGGACAGCATCAAGAGAACGGCTGTGCAGCGGCATGCTCGGCTATATCTGGCCCTCCCCCCTCCCCCCCTACCTATTTCTGCAAAATCATCATTCTAATGAAGTTACTCGCATATTCCAGGCAGCAAAGGAGTTATGGCGCATTTAGGCAGGATTGTATGGCGTCCGGCCAGTTTGAGGTCTGCCGGTTCGCCGCATGGAACTTCCGCGATCATACTTCGATGAGTCGATCTGCATTCATTATGGCTTTCGGCATCTTAATTTTCTGCAAATTCGGGACCACAATCCTCAAAAATCCTCGGTGTTTTCGACTGCGGGCAGTACATCGTTGTCACCGGCAACCCATACGTAGAGAGTGGGCAGCAGGAAGACGCCGATTACGAGGTTGGCGAGAAGGCCGCCTACGATGACGATGGCGAATGGACGCTGCGAGTCAGAGCCGATGGCATGGGAGAGCGCGGCGGGAAGCAGTCCCAGCGTGGCTACCAGCATAGTCATCATGATGGGACGCAAGCGGAGGACGGCGCCTTCGATGGCGGCATCGATGATGTGCTCGTGTGCCGGTTCTTCCATTCCTCTGCGGCGGGCTCGCAGCTGATTGATGTACTCCAGCATGATGACGCCGGTTTGCACCGAGACTCCGAAGAGCGCCAGGAAGCCTACGGCCGAAGAGACCGAGAAGTTGGTGTGGGTGATGAATAAGGCGAACGGGCCGCCGATGGAGGCCATGATGACGGAGATCAGGATGAGCATGGCCCACTTGAAAGAGCGAAACATGGTGTAGAGGATGAGGAAGATGACCATCACGGTGATGGGAATGACGATGGCCATGCGTTTGTTGGCACGCTTCTGGCTTTCGTATTCGCCGGCCCACTCGGTGTGATAGCCGGCCGGCAATACTACGTTCTTATTTACTTTGCCGAGGGCTTCCTCGACGGTTGAGCCCAGGTCGCGACCGCGCACGGAGTACTTGATGGCGATGTAGCGCTGGCCGCCCTCGCGATAGATCTCCTCGGCGCCATCGTCGGTGGAGACCTTGGTGAGTTGCGCCAGGGAGACGCGTTCGCCGGTGGGCGCAAGCAGGCGCACATTTTCGATGGCCTGGCGGGTGTCGCGATACTGCGGCAGGTAGCGCAGGGTAACGTCGAAGCGCGCCTCGCCTTGCTGCACCTGGGTCAGAGCGTTTGCGCCAACGGCGGTTTGCACTGCGTCCTGGATGTCGGCGACGTTGATGCCCCAGCGGGCGGCGGCGGCGCGATCGACGGTATAGTTCAGGTTGGGCTGGCCGATGATGCGGAAGATGCCCAGGTCTTCAATGCCTTTTACGGTGGCCATCTGGGCCTGGATCTCGTCGGCTTTCTTTTCGAGAGTGCGCAAGTTATCGCCGTAAAGCTTGACGGCCAGCTCGCCTTTGACGCCGGAGACGGCTTCTTCCATGTTGTCGGAGATGGGCTGGGAGAAGTTCCAGATGACGCCGGGGAATTTGGAAAGCTCCGTATTCATTGCCGCGATGAGAGCTTCCTTGTCGTGATGGAAAACGGGCCGCCACTGCTCTTTGCGCTTGAGGTCGACGAAGTATTCAGTGTTGAAGAAGCCGGTGGTGTCAGTTCCATCGTCGGGACGGCCGGTCTGGCTGACCACCTGGGTTACCTCAGGGAACGATGCCATTACCAGGCGAGCTTTGTTCGTGAAGTCGATGCTGGCTGTGGGGCCTTCGCTGGGAGGCAGAGTGCCGCGGACCCAGATGGCGCCTTCGTCGAGGTGAGGCAGGAACTCAGAGCCAATAGCTCCGCCCACGGTGAGGTAGACGGCAATGAGAAACAGAAAGGCGGCGATTCCTACCGTGATATTGCGATTTTCAATCGCGGCGCGGACCGCCAGGCGATAGTGATCTCTTAGCCAGTGAAGGACGGGGTTCTCCCACTCCCTGGCGCCCTTGCGGAAAGCAAAACTACCCAGGACCGGGGCGATGACGATGGAGAAGGTGAGCGCGCCGAGCAGGGCAAAGGCCACCGTCCAGGCCATGGGCTTGAAGAGCCGGCCTTCGACGGCTTGCAGGGTGAAGATGGGCAGGTAGGCGGTGATGATGATAGCGATGGCATAGAAGACCGGGCGCTGCACTTCGTGAGAGGCATCGCGAATCTTCTGGATGGGGGTGCGGGTGTCGTCCTTTTGAGAGAGATGACGGACGATATTCTCGATCATCACCACCGCGCCATCGACCACCATGCCGAAGTCCAAGGCGCCGAGCGAAAGCAGGTTGGCGGGAATGTGGCTGAGGTCGAGGCAGATGGAGGCGAACAGCAGCGAGAAGGGAATGGTGAGCGCGACGATGATGGCGCCGCGCACATTGCCGAGGAAGAGAAAGAGAATGATGGAGACGAGGATTACGCCTTCAGTAAGGTTGTGCTCGACGGTCTCGACGGTATATTTGACCAGGTCAGAGCGATCGAGGAAGGGAACCACTTTCACGCCCTTGGGGAGAATGTGGTTGTTGAGATCATCCACTTCGTTGTGAATGCCGAGCAGGACGGGATCGGAGTCTGCGCCCTTCTGGAGCAGGGCGATGCCCTCCACGGTATCGGGATTATCGACGATCGTGCCGTCGGGCCGGTGAGTGGCTTTGCCGATCTGGCCGAGGCGAATCTTTGGACCCTGCGTGACGACGGCGATGTCCTTGATTTTGACGGCGGCACCGTTGGAGTTTTTGATGACGGTGTTTTCAATGTCCTGCACGCTGGTGAACAGGCCAACAGACTGCACGTTGATTTGCTGAGCACCCTGCTCAATGAAGCTGCCGCCGCCATTGGTGTTGTTGTTGGAGATCTGGTTTTCGACCTGGGCGATGGAGAGGCCGTAGGAGACGAGCTTATCGGGATCGAGCCTGACCTGGTATTCCTTGGTGGGTCCACCGAAGCTGGCCACATCCACCACCCCCGTCACGCTCTTGAACGACTTCTCAATGAACCAGTCTTCGAGAGCTTTCTTCTCCATCACGTCATAGGAGGGGTTGGTGCTCTCCAGCGTGTACCAATAGATTTGGCCGACGGGGCTCCAGTCGGTGCCCATTTGTGGAACGAGATTGGCGGGAAGGCTGACCATGCTGAGCCGCTCAAGCACGTGCTCGCGGTTCACGTCGCTGGTGGAATCGTCGTCAAAGATCAGCATGAGGCTGGATAAGCCGGCCAGCGTGGTGGAACGCAGATGGGTGAGATGGGGGATGCCGGCCATCTGGATTTCGACCGGGACGGTGACCTGACGTTCGATTTCTTCAGCGGATCGGCCCGGCCACTGGGTGATGATCTGCACGTAGTTGTTGGCCACGTCAGGGTAGGCCTCGACGGGCAGGTTGCGAAAGGAAACAATGCCCCAAGCGGTAAGCACGACAACGCCACCGAGAACCAGCCAGCGGTTTTTGAGCGCGAAATCGACCAGTGCTCGAATCATCTATTGGTTCCCTGCGGTCTCCAGCAGTAATGCGTTGGTCACCACCTGCTGGCCAGGCTGAATGCCGGAGAGAATTTCCTGCCGGTTTCCGTCGAGCATCTTGCCGGCACGTACCTCAGTACGCTTGAACTGGTTGCCGCCCGCGGGGAGATAGACCCAGTCGCGGTCGTGCAGGTGGAGTACGGCATCGGCCGGAACCACGGCGTGCGACTCTTTCGATTTGCTGGTGAAGGTTGCCGTGCCGAACATGCCCAACCTGAGGAAGCCGGGATTGCGAACCTCAATGCGTACCTTGGCGGTGCGGATGGATGGATCAAGAATGGGGCCGATGTCGCTGATGCGGCCGGTGATGGGGCGATCGGGAAATGAGTTCAGCTTGAAGCGTGCTTCCTGGCCGAGTTGAATGCGGGGAATATCGTTTTCATAGACGTCGCAGATGATCCACACGGAGGAGAGATCGGCGATGGTGAAGGCTGTGGCCGTGCCGGAGAGGTTTACGCCCGCGGCGGCGGACTGTGTTACGTTCTGCGCCACGATGACGCCGGAGATGGGCGCCTTGACGCTGACGATGCTGCTGGGATGATTCTTGTCTACGCCCAGCGTCTCCAACTGCTCTTCGGCTGCGGTGAGATCGGCTTTTGCGTCTTTCTCGGTGTCCTCGGCCTGGTCAAGCATGGCCTGCGAAATGGCGCCGTGTTTGAAGAGGTCATTGGCGCGCGCATAGGCGATGTTGGCCAAATGCTCGTCGTTGGCAGCTTTCAGGTAGGTATCGAAGGCATTGGTGATATCAGGGCTCTGCACCTTCAGGAGCAGTTGGCCCTTTTTCACGTTGTCGTCGAGGCGGGCCTTGATGTCGACGACGCGTCCATTGGCCATCGAGATGACGGGAATCTCGCGGGCTATGTCAGGAAAGACCGTGCCGGTTGCGAACAACTCGGAGGCGGACTCAACCTGGCCGGCGGAAACAAGAGGGAACTTGGGGACGTCGTCTTTATCGATGGTGATCAGGTTCATATCAGCAACCTGGATGACTTGTGCCGGGGGCGGAGCGCTATCGCCCTGCTCTTTACCTTTGCATCCTGAGAGAGTGAGACCGAAAGCAGCTGCCAGAGCGAGAGCCAATGCAGCCTTCAAATGCGGTCTGAGGAATGAAGTCGAAATCATTGGATTACCTCGTGTCCCACAGCAAGATTCAGTTGTCCGGCGGCGGTCATATACGCGCCGATCAACTGCAGGTAGGCAAGTTGAACTAGCCGATAGTCGGCCTGCGCGTTGAGAAAATCCATGAGCGACGCTCCGCCGTGTTGCCAGGAGTATGTCACGGTGTCGCGAACATAAAGTGACTGGTCCAGATACTGGGCTTTGTAGGGCTTGATCAAAGCAATATTGCTTCGCACCAGTTCATAAGCATCGTCGACATCGCTGTAGACTTGCGCCTTGGCCGCTTCGGCAGCCTGTTGGCTTTTTTCGATATCGATCAGAGTGCGCTTCTTTTCGCCCTGATTCTTGTCGAAGATTCGCAGAGGGATGCTGACGCTGAGGCCGAGAGTCTGAATGCCACTGGGGTTGTTGTTCGAGGAGTTGTAGGTGTACCACGTACCGAAAGTCGGATCTGTCGAGCCATTTGCCCAGGCGAGCTTGTGATTGGTTTGCGACTGCTCGATGGTCTGGATCGCGGCGCGCAGGTCTGGCCGGTTGTCGAGGGCAACCTGGTGATAATCATCGAGGGGCTGCAAGTCGGGCCCAAGTTCGAAGAGGCCGGTCACATCGAATTGATCGACCGGCGTGCGGTCGTCGAGCAGGAGCAGGAGCGCAATTTTCTGGGTGCGCAAATTGACGATTGCAGTCTCGAGTTCAGACTCGTATTGCACGCGCTGCAACTCGATCCGGGCCAGGTCGATTTTTGCGAGGTCACCGGCGTTGAAGCGGGCGCGGCTGATTTCGATAATTTTGTCCCAATAATCGAGGTCGGCTTTGGCTAGTTGCAGTACCGCTTTGGCCTGGAGAGTTTGCACAAAGGCCGACCTGAGGCCGAAGATCAGGTTGCGCTCGAGGTCAACGTGCTGGGACTGGGAGATCGCGGTGCCTTCCTTGGCGCTCTGCAATCGCAACTCCCGCTTGTGCTCGCGCTCGTGCAGGTAATTGATGCTGGGCTGCTCGTACGTGCCTTTGAAGGGCGTCCAGGTTCCGGCGTGCGGCGCAATCTGCGTGCCATCCGTCAATAGACCGACCTGCGGGTTGGGGCGCAGATAGGCCGTGATCTCCTCGGCCTTCATTTCTTCCACGTTGGCCGCATCCGCTTTCAATACCGGATTCGTTGCTTCGAATTTTGACTTAACCTGATCCCAGGTAAGGGCTTGCTGCGCCGAAACCGGCGCCGGCGCAAGGACCAGCAGCGCGGTTGCAGCAATGGCAGACAGAAAAGGTAGGAATTGCTTCATACACAGCCTTTGCGCCGTGGTTTGGACGGCGGATACAGAAGAGAATGAGGCGACTGATGATGTAGGAAGAATAGCGCAACGATCAAGCTGCCGGAGGGGGACGGTTTTGAATGGGGGCCAGGGCAGGGTGGTCGATGGCTGGGGCCGGTAGATTGCCGGGCGCTCGAAAACTCAGTGCGCCGAAGGAAAGCTCTGCGAAAACAGGTGGCGGAAGGGCGGCTGCTGCGGGAAAGATGGAGTGAGCGTTGGAGACGATGTGGTTGCGGCGAAGGCTGGAGTCGGTTTCAGCCGGATTCTGGATGGCCTGCAAGTCGTCGGTGACGGAGATGACTGGGAACAGGATGAGGAGAAGCACGGCCAGGGCGATGAATTGCGCCCTGCGGTTCTCAATGTGACGATCCGGGCCGGTGCGCGAGGCAAAGCACAGCCACAGGCAGAACATCAGCGCTGCCAGCGCAACCCAGGCGAGATTGAGGAACAACTCCATTCTCAGGGCTGATTCTACATCATGGGGATATATTGGCGAAAATGGTTTCACGAGACCTATTGTGAGGAATTGTCACTGGGGATCAAAGAGCGAATTGTTAAAGATCTGATAAACGCCCGGTTTTTTGTAAGTCTCAGATCGGCTGCCAGGAGCAAACAGGCCGGGCGCAGCCGATTGTGCGGGCGGGAGTTTGACCATGCCGTGGGAATCCACTTATGATAAACAAGTTGGCTTCGTTTGCGGCACCCAGCCGGAGCGAGGATGACGCTGTACGCAATAGGCACGAGCTTATGAGTTGCCCACTCGTTCAATGGTAGGACAGCTGCCTCTGGAGCAGCATATTGGGGTTCGAATCCCTGGTGGGCAGCCAAATAGAATCAACAACTTAAAGATATTTCTGCATGATCGTTCGTTCTGTGCCAAACTCCTCATATAGAGCAATCTTGCACAGACAGAACAGGCAGGGTTTTACTA
>Ga0187887_10002506_pt1 | contig 14639 bp, 13 predicted proteins | sample June2016WEW_7_10_FD_132977 | JGI IMG/M metagenome (GOLD analysis project Ga0187887, IMG submission 132977) | Peatland microbial communities from SPRUCE experiment site at the Marcell Experimental Forest, Minnesota, USA - June2016WEW_7_10 | ecosystem: Environmental > Terrestrial > Soil >...
AAGTTACGTTAAATTGCCCACCGCTCGTGTGGAACTGCATCGGGTTTAATTTTACCAGTTGAGCGCGGGCCTGGAAGACGAAAAGGGTCGAAGTTAATTTTGCTTGGATTGGGAGCACGCGTAGGCAACATCTTTGTGGCCTATGGGTTGTTGCGGGTGCATGATTTTTGTCCGAGGACGCGATCTCGGCAGAGTGGGTGGGAGTAGGGGTACTTCGACTCCGTTGGAACTCCCCTTCGCGGGGTTCCAACTGCGCTCAGTATGACCTCGTGTTGAGGAGGGTGCGCGAGTTGAAGAGTGACTCAGGCCACTTTGCTATCTAGCGGGTGCTCAAGGAAGATGTCGACTTTATCTCCCGGCATGGTCTTTGATTCCTTGATTGTGCCTACGGGGAGTTCCAGAACCGACGCGGCGCTTATTCGGACGGCAGCCATGCGCCACGGTTTGAGAGCTTCCTCGATGTGAACCACTACCCTTTCGCGGTCGAGATAGACGGCGTCGATTGAAAAGCGCATGGCAAAGGTGTGGATGCCGTGGGAGGGATAGATCCAGAGACCGGTTCCGCGGGGGAAGCGGGATGAGTCGGTGGCCATCAGGCCGCGAAAGCGGGTCCAGTGGGTGCTTGCTACCCGGAGATCGGTGGCCAGGTAGGTGGTGCGAGTGCGGTTGAAAGCGTAGCGCGTGGGAGCCGGCGGGGGCATGGTTCTATCTAGTTTATAGCGGAATTTGAGGTTGAATTGGGGTGGCTTTGAGGGCAATCTCGGCGTCGTTCGGGGAGGGGATAGGGGTCCTTCGACTCCGCAGGAACTTCACTTCGTGAAGTTCCTGCTGCGCTCAGGATGACCTCGTCCCAAAAAATTCACGGCATTTCACCTCGTCCCAAAAAGTCACAGCATCTCAGGATGACCTCGTATCCCATCGTTTTTCGCGATTAGTGTTTGTTGCCGGTAATGGGGAGGAGCAGGCGCATTAGCTGGATTACGGCGGGGCCTACGGTAACGAAGATCAGGGAGGGCATCACGAAGAGCACGAGGGGGATGATCATCTTTACGGTGGTCTTGGCGGCTTGTTCTTCGGCGCGCTGGCGGCGTTCGGTACGCAGGGAATCGGAGTGGACGCGCAGGGCCTGAGCTACGCTGGTTCCGAAGCGATCGGTCTGGATCAGAGTGCCGACCAACGAGCGGACATCTTCGACTCCGGTGCGAGCTGCGAGATTGCGCAGAGCTTCGGCGCGGGGCTTGCCGGCGCGGGTTTCGAGATCGAAGAGACGGAGTTCGTCGCTGAGTTCGGGATGGGCGTGACTGAGATCGCTGCCTACGCGCGACATGGCCTGATCGAGAGGCAATCCGGCCTCGACGCAGATTACGGTGAGGTCGAGGGCGTCGGGAAGGCCGAGTCGAATGCGCAGTTGGCGCTCCTTCATTTTTCGCTTGAGCAGAAAGCGGGGGATGAAGAAGCCGAAGGCGAAAACGCCGAGCAGCAGGAGCGGCGAACTGAATCCGGAAACCAGGACGACGGCAATGATGGCGACGGCAGCGCAGAGGACGCGCAGGCCGCGGTAGATGGAGAGGTGTTTGGCGTCGCGGTATCCGGCTTGAATCAGCCATGCGCGGGTCTTGGAGACGTTGGCGGGAGAGACGGGCAAGGCGCGGCTGAGCGGGTCGAGAGCCTGCTGGAAGCGCTCGCGCAGGGCGGGCCTTTCCTGCGCCTTGGCGGGTTGCCATCCAATTTCGCGGAGGCGGGAGCCGAGAACCGAGGAGGGCGCCACGGTGGCCGCTCCGAAGGCGAAGACCACCACCGCGATGGTGAGGAAGACGAGAATGGCGAGGACGATGGCCATGGCTCAGACCTGAATCCGGATAATTTTTCTGATCACGAAATAGCCCAGGGTCTGCAGGGTAATGCCGGCGACGATCAAGGTGTGGCCGAGCGGGTCGGCAAAGAGCGGATGGATGAAGCCGGGGTTGAGCAACTGCATGATGACCACGATGGTGGGCGGAAGGGCCATGAGCAGGACCATGGTGAGGCGGCCTTGCGCGGTGTGGACGCGGACCTGGCGGAGGATCTTGAAACGCTCGCGTATGACGTAGGAGAGGTTGTCGAGAATCTCGGCGAGATTGCCGCCGGTTTCGCGCTGCAACATGACGGCGGTGACGAAGAATTTTACGTCCACGAGGGGAACCCGTTCGGTGAGATTGATGAGGGCGTCGCGGACGGGCAGTCCGAATTTCTGCTCTTCGTAGAGCTGGCGAAATTCGCCGGCAACCGGTTCGGCGAGTTCGCTGGCAATCATTTCGAGGGCGGTGGTAAAGGCGTGTCCGGCGCGGACGGCGCGGGAAAGAGTGTCGATGGCTTCGGGGAATTTTTCCTCAAATTTCTGGAAGCGCTTGGTGCGCATGTGCGAGGCGTAGGCGTAGGGGACGAAGAAACCGAGCAGGGCTCCGGCGGCGCCGAAGATGGGATTTCCTCCGGCGATGAAAGCGATGATGCCGAGGATGATGCAGGAGACCGCGCACATCATGAGGAAATTGCCGGCGCGAATGTCGACGTTGCCCTGGGCCAGCATTTTTTGCAGGACGGAGACGCGCTGGGAGCGACGCAGGAAAGTATCGAAGGCCGGGATCCGGCTGAGCATTTCATCGCGCAGGAGAGCGAGTTCGAGGGGAGCGCGGTCGGATGCTTTATCGGCCTCGGTCAGGCGATCGCGAAGAACACGAGCCTGAGCCTTGCGTTCGTCGAGGACCGAGAGAAAGGAAAAGGCTGCGACGGTCACGATCACGAAGGCCAGGAGGGCGGCTATGAATGGAAGCATGGGCTAGACCTCCAACCGGGACTCGAAGATCGTAGGGCTGAGGCGGCAGCCCGCGGTGGCGAGGCGTTCGGCGAAATGGGGAGGATGTCCGGTGGAATGGAAGACGCCGCGAACGTGTCCGGTTTCGTCGATTCCGGCGCGCTCGAAGACGAAGACATCCTGCATGACGATCATGTCGCCATCCATGCCGGTGATTTCGGAGATGGTGAGCACTTTGCGGGAGCCGTCGGAAAGGCGCGCGATCTGAACGACGGCGTGAATCGCGTTGGCCACCTGCTGGCGGATGGCGCGCTCGGGAATATTGAGGTTAGCCATCGAGACCATGTTCTCGACGCGGTTGAGAGCGTCGCGCGGGGAGTTGGCGTGGACGGTGGTGAGCGAACCTTCGTGGCCGGTATTCATGGCCTGAAGCATGTCAAAGGCTTCCTCGCCGCGCACCTCGCCGACCACGATGCGGTCGGGACGCATACGAAGACTGTTGATGACGAGTTGACGCATACGAACCGAACCCTTGCCTTCGATATTGGGCGGGCGGGTTTCGAGGCGGACGACGTGCTCCTGCTTAAGCTGCAATTCGGCGGCATCTTCGATGGTGACGATGCGCTCGGAATTGGGGATGTATCCGGAGAGCACGTTGAGCAAAGTGGTTTTGCCGGCGCCGGTGCCGCCGGAGATGAGCAGGTTGAGGCGTCCCTTGACCATGGCGGAGAGCAGTTCGAGCATGGAGTCGGTCAAGGTTTTGTTGTCGAGCATGTTGCGGGCGGTGACGGGCTCGCGGCCAAAACGGCGGATGGAGAGGCAGGCTCCATCGAGGGCAAGGGGAGGAATGATGGCGTTGACGCGGGAACCGTCCTGCAGGCGGGCGTCGACCATGGGGGAAGATTCGTCGACGCGGCGACCGATACGGGAGACGATGCGGTCGATGATCTGCATCAGGTGCTGGTTGTCCTTGAATGACAGGCCGGTCATTTCGAGCTTGCCGCCGCGCTCGACGTAGACGCGGTCGAAGCGATTGACGAGAATGTCGGAGATGCTGGGATCCTTGAGCAGAGGTTCGAGCGGACCGAGGCCGAAGATTTCGTCGAGGATTTCGCGGGAGAGGCGCTCGCGCTCGGCGAAGCTGAGAGGCACGGCTTCCGCGTTGACCGAGTTGCGGATGAGAACCAGGACTTCTTCGCGGGCGGCGTCGCCGGTGGAGCGTCCGAGTTTTTCGAGGTCGAGGCGATCGAGGATTTTGCGGTGCAGGTCGGCTTTGACCTGCTGGTACTCGCTTCTCTCGAAAGCCTGTATGTTTGCCATGTTGTTCAGACCGTCTTAAAGAGCGACCAGGCGCGGCGTTTGACGTCCAAGTCGTCTTTCGTCAAAAGCTGGGCAAGGCCGGTAATGGAGCGAGATAGTTCGGTGTTTCCCGCCTGCATCAGCGGGACGCCGCGATCGATGGCGGTGGCGACGGCGAAATACTGGTTCGGGATTCGCCAGAGAACGGGAGCGCCGATGGCAGACTCGGTTTCGACTTCGTTGAAGCCGCCGACTTTGCGGTAGCGGTTGAGCACGAGAGCAAAGCGATCACGGGAGCCACTTTCGCCTAGATATTGGGCGACGCGGCCGGCGCTCCAGAGGGAGGCGACATCGGCGTGAGCGACGATCAGAGTTTTTTCCGACAAGTTGCCGGCCAGACGCGTGACACTGTCGAGGCGGGAGGAAGCGTCGATGACGACATAGTGAAACATCCCAACGATCATGTCGAACAGGCGAGCGAAGTCGGAAGCGGCGTGTTCGACGGCAGTGGGAGTGGGCGATCCGGCCAGAATTTGCAGACCGCGATCGTAACGAACCATGAAGCTGTCGAGCAGAGAGGAATCGAGACGATGCAGGTTGGTGACGGCATCGGAAATGGTAAAAGCGGGCTTCAGGTTGAGATGGAGAGCGCAGTGTCCCAGGGTAGCGAGATCGACGAGGGCGGTGCTGGGATGGATGGACTGCAAAGCCAGAGCAAGATTGACCGCCACGGTGGTCGAGCCGCTGCCGCCTTTGGCATTGACGATAGTAAAAGCCTTGCCGCGGGAGGATTCGCGCCCCGGCTTGCGGCGGGTGGTGGTAAGGCGGACGAAGGCCTCGAGCAGATCGGTGGTGGTGGTCGGGCGCTCGATATATTCGCGAACTCCGGCTCGCATGGCGTTGACGATCAACTGGGGCTGGGTCATGGGGCCGACGACAAAAACGGCAGCCGCAGGGAGTTCCTGATGAAGCAGTTCGATGGCGCGCATGGCTCCGGCAATGCCATCGGCGGAGATATCAACCAGCACGACATCGGGCGCGAGGGCGTGGGTCTTGCGGAGCACGGGATCGCTGGCGGCGAGAGGCAGGGTCGCATGGACGCCGACGGTGCGAGCTACGCTGGTGCCATCCACCAGGACCTGGAGCACAGCCCGTTGATCATTTTCGGTGGCGAATATGGCTACTGACAGCTCCGGCATCCCTGGTCCCCACTGACCTTTTTACGCGTCCCTTTTGATCGACTTCACCCGCCCAGTCTACTTTCTCATGGATCCAGCGCGACCGTGAATGCAAACTTTATTTGCTGGTATCAGCATTTTTCTTGCCATCGAACTTCTTCAGGTCCATGAAAGGTTGCGGATTCGCAGGGCCCTTTGGTTCCAGCGTGCTGGGCGAAATGCGGCGCGCTGTGCACAAGACCATCAACTCGGAATTGCTCTTCTGCAAACTTTTGCTCTTGAAGAAATTACCCAGGATCGGGATATCCCCCAAGCCCGGAATCTTGTTCGTGATATCGGTAACACGGTTATCCATGAGGCCGGCGATTACGAAGCTCTGGCCGTCCTGCAGTTCAAATTCGGTGTCAGCCTTGCGGGTGCTGAGGGCGGGAATGGTGGTTCCGGAGATGGTGACGGAGTTGGCGAAATCGAGCGTGCTGACCTCGGGAACGACGTGCAGATGGATGTTGCCGTTGGGCTGAATCACCGGGGTGAAGCGGAGCCGGACGCCAAATTCGCGAAACTGGATGGTGATGGTAGAGATGCCGGTGGCGCCGGGCTGGACGACCGGGAAGGGAAATTCTCCGCCGGCGAGGAAACTGGATTCCTTGCCATTGACGGCGACGAGGTTGGGCTCGGCGAGGATTTGCAGGAGGTTCTTCGACTGCAGGGCCTCGATGACCGCTCCCAGATGAACCTGCGGGTTAAAGAAAAACAGGTTGAGGTAGTTGGAGATGGTAGTCGTAGTCGTCGTAGTGCCGCCCGGGTTGGAGGTAATTGCGCCGGGAGTGATCCCGCCGAACTGGCCGGTGGTGATGGTGCCCTGGGTATTTCCGGCGCCGTTGGACAACATGTTAATGCCAAGCGCGGTGAGAGCGGTGCGATCGACTTCGGCGAACTTCACTTCGAGGAGAATCTCGTCGGCTCCCACGGGGCCGAAGGTGAGAACGTTGACGACGTTCCTGGAATAAGCGGAGGCCAGAGCGCCGGCGTGTTTGGCGACATCCTCGGTGGTGACGTGACCAGAGAGAACGATTGCGGAGCGGGAGGGGCTGACATCAATCTTTTCGGTGGGAAAGACTTTATGAATCTCCTCGGTGGCGGCGCTGATGTCGACATCCACACGGAGGTCGAAGCTGCGGGAGCGCTCGAATTCATCCCAGATGAGCAAGGAGATCTCGCCGGGAGAAAGCCCGTTGACGAGCACCTGAGTCGGCGTCACGACCAAGGCATCGGCGACGGAAGGATCGGTGACCGAAACGCGCTTGAGTCTCTCGCCGTTGGTGTTGATGAGCAGCGACTTGCCGACCATGACACGAAGGGGGGCGGAACCAGCGGTTTCCGTGGAGTTGGAGACGCTGGTGGTGGAGGCGGACGGGGGGACGGCGGGCGGGGCATTGTCCTGGGAGGATGCTTCGACCGGGGAGGGAGGTGGAGCGCCGACGGCGGCTGGGCCTGCGAAGATTGGAGTCGCAGCGAGAACGAGCGCGGCGGCGAGCACAGCGAGAAATTTCATGAATGCGACCTTATGCGAGGAAAGCCAACGCAATTCCTCGAGGCAATGAGCGAACGCGAATCGTTGGAGCATGGATCGACTACTTGCCCTGATCTCCGAACTTGGTTTCATCCCGTTTGCTGCCCCGAATCATTTCCACCTGGTAAGGCGAGGGCTGAGGCGGAGGAGCATTCCTGGCGATCACTTTATGAGTCCTGGGCTTGTCAGAAGGAGCGGGAGCGTCGCTGGGATATAACGAGCTTGCCTTCGTGGCGCCGATGCCGCCTCTCTTTGTATCGAGCGGATTGCGCAGGGCCAACTGAATGCGGCCTTCCTGGGAAGCGAGCGTCAGCCTCTGGGCATCGCCGGGAGAGAGGAAAAAAGTGATCACAGGAGCTTGCTGCGCGTCCGGAGCGTTGGGATCGAGATTCTTGCCCACGGCGGCGACCGCGACATTTTCGAGGACGGTGGTGGTCTGCCGCTGGTTGCCTTCGTTGCCGGTGGCGAGCACATCGACGCGTGTGCCGGGTTGAACGAATCCGGCGACCGAGACGACATCGTTGACGCGAACCGAAACGGCGCGCATTCCCTGCGGAATCATGGAGGGCAGGCCTGCCCCGGCATCCTCGGCAGCGAGTTTATTGGGGAGGATAAAGTCGCCACGGCTGATGGGCAGAACGGCGCCGCGCCCGATGACGAGCGATTTGCGGGTGAATGCGCCAGGCGGCACGCTGGATTCGGGGAAGGCAACGACGCGAATGTCAGGGTCCGCCAACTTGGCGCCGACGGGGATATCGCTATTGGCAACCAGAACCTGCACCGAGCGCTCGACATTCGCCCCGGTATAGGTTCGCAGCTTGTTATAGATGGTGAAGCTCACGAGAAGGCCGACGGCGAGGGCCAAGCCTCCGATGATCAATAGACGACTTCGGTTCATTCCACTCCCTTACGACGCCAGTTGGGGCCAGGCGAGCGCAGACGAATGCTGTAAGCACGACGCAGCACGAAATACGAAGGCCGCCGCAAGGCTATTGTTGGTTGATCGAACTAGCTACGGTCGAGAACACATTGTTCGCGCTACTGCCAATGAGACGGACGGTGCCGATCACGATGACGAGAATCACCGCGAGCATCACGGCGTATTCGGCGATGTCCTGTCCTTCGTCATTAAGCCACAACAGCTTAACCAATTCTGCCATTCTAGACTCCTTCCGAATTTACGCTTCGAAAAACATCGAACTGGGTCGATGATTTTGAAAATCAGCAATCGTGTAAGTTGCAAAACCGTGCAGTGCCGCGTTTGTCGCTCTCAGCACGAGAAACGCCCTCTCGAGAACGGGGGAAGGACAGAAACTCATCTCAAGTATTCGCCTAGTTTCGCAGATTCCGGATGTTTCTAGTATACATTTTTTCACCGGCGGGACGGTTTTCAGGGGTAGCCACGTTGGCTCTCAGGAGGACGGCTGACGCGGACGAATATGGCGGCATGAGAATCGATGTGGGGAGCGGTCCAGCCAGGATCGATCAGTAAGGCCTGGGCGAGGGCGGAGCCGGGCGGAATCAGGATCGTCTGTACGTTCCATCGATCGAGAACGGCGTGCCAGCCCCGCCCAAGTTCGACCGTGGTTCGAATCGACTTGAGGAGATCGTCTCCATAGAGATCGGCGCGGCCATCGGCGAAAACGCGATATTGCGGGTAGAGTTTCCAGATCGCGTAGCCTCCCCAGTCGTAATAAACAAAAAGGCGGCCAGGTTGGGGCGTGTTGCGCAGGAAAGAGACCGCTTCCTGCGGAAAGAGCGCGGACTCGCGAGCGTCTTGTGCGCGCGCCAGAGTTGCCCATCTTGAGAAGGCGAAGGCGGCGAGCAGAACGATCGCGAGCGCGTTGAAGAACAGACGGAGCCGGGCGCGGGCGGGATGCGGCGGCGTGAGGGCCATGGAGGCCGATGAAACCGGAGCCGCCGCCATGATGACCGGGATCGCCAGCAGAATGAAAATCGGGATGTGGCGGACGGCATCGAGGGCGGCAAAAGTCGTAAAGAGCAAAGGAAGAAGGATGCGTCCTCGAACGGAGATGTGGGAACCGGCCAGTGTCAGAAGAAGCAGAAGCAGGACCAGCAGGAAGGGAGCGTAGATTGCTCGATGAAAATCCGGGGAGAACCATTCGAGAATGAACGAGCGCATGCCGGGTGAGAGGAGCGTTTGGAGCGGATATGAATAGAGGCGGGCGCCGTTGGGGTTGAGCGGGACGAGAGCCAAACAGGCCAGGATCGTTACCAGGATTCGAAGGGCTATGGGTCGAGCCTGGTTCCAGGGCGCGACGCCGACGGCGGCTTCCAATATGAGTCCAGCGCCGTACAACATTAGGAGGACGGGTGCGAGTTCAAATCCGGCGTGCAGGTTGAGCCACAAGAGAAAAAGTGGAGGAACCCAAAAGAGCAGGCGAGCGCTATGTTCGGCGCGCTCGACGAGCCAGAGGAGCAGGCTGGCCATCGTAAAAGTAAACATCTGGGGACGCGCTCCCCAACTTGGGGCGCAGGCAAGGGCTCCCAAGGCGGTGGCGGCGGCCGCCCAGCTGGGCTTTCCGGGACAGCGAAAATAGAGGAGCAGGAAGCCGGCGGTGGTAATGATGGAAGAAAAGGCGATGAGTGTTCCGGGGCCGCCGTGCTTCCAGAGTTCGAAAAAAATCAGTTCCGATAACCATTCTTGCGATACCCACGGGGCACCGGGCCGCGTGAAGGAAAAGGGGTCAGTGGAGGGGACGCGGCCATTTTGCACGATCCATTGGCCGGTGCGGAGGTGCCACCAGAGGTCGGGGTCGAGGGCGTTGATGGCAGTCATGGCCAGGAGGCCGAACCACAAGACCCAAGCGAAGACGACCCGGCTGCTCATGTCAGGAATTCTGGGCGTAGGCATGTGCGGGGATTATAGAATCAGAGGTCGCTGCAACTGCCTATGACTTTCGAAGCCTTCGCGCGCCGACGGAAACTGCCGATCGCGGCTTACCTGTTTTGCATGGCTTGTTGCAACGTGTCGTTGTTATTGCGAGAAGGGGTTCCGTTACGGGCTGGGTACCAGGACTTCACAATCTACTACACGAGTGGGTTGTTTTTGCGCGAAGGGCGGGCACGGACTCTCTACGACCTTGCCAATCAATACCAGACGCAACTCACATTTGCGCATGTGCCGATTCGTCACGGAGCGTTGCCGTACAATCACCCACCGTTTGAGGCGATACTTTTCGTTCCGTTTACATTTCTGGGATTCTGGCCGGCCTATCTTGTATGGTCGGCTGTAAGTCTGATCCTGCTGGCAGGCAGTGTGCTGCTGCTGCGGCGGTTTCCCGCGATCCGATCGATGCACCCTGGGATGATCGCCATCACCGCATTTGCTTTTTTCCCATTCATCAACGGCTTGCTTCAGGGACAGGACTCGGTTTTGCTGATGTTTCTGGCGGTGGTTGCCTTGACCTGCATGGACCGAGGCGCGGATGTGGCGGCGGGCGCATGGCTGGCATGTGGCCTGTTTCGGCCGCACATGGTGATCCCCCTGGTGCTTCTGCTGGCGGTTCGACGGTGGCGCATGCTGATAGGGTTTTCGGGGGTAGCGGTCATCCTTGCCGGAATTTCGGCGGTGATTATGGGCTGGGGCTGGCCGGTGACATACGTTCGCTTTGTGCTACTGGTGGAACAGGCGCGCATCGGAAATTTCGGCCCGCAGGTGGTGCCGAACATCCGCGGACTCATTGGAACGCTACTGGGCCCTGCCCTTGGTCCGGTCGCGGGTGTGCTTGTTTTGGCGCTGTCGATCACGATACTCGCGATAGCTGCGCAACGGATCCGCAGGGGAGGCGATTCGCTGAGTTACTGCTTTGGCCTTGCCAGTGTGACGACCATCCTGGTCAGCTTTCACGCGCACTCGTATGAGTTGACACTTCTAATACCGTTTTTACTTTTTCTGGTGGCCGACCTCGTCAATTCTCCGCCTGATCAGGTGAGGCCGGAGCGAATTCTGCTTTTTTTACTGCTGTTTTTGACGCCCATTTATGTTTACCTGCTCTACCGGGTCGGGGAATTCTTCTGGTTTGGCCTGATTGTCTGCTGGCTTTTCTTCCGACTGCTTCGATTACCCGCTCCGGCTGCCGATCCCGGGTAAACCACCGCCCATTGTGGACTTTTGGTGCGGCGGCGGACGGTCCGTCGTAGAATGCTGTGGGGGCCCGGGGCCAGGCGCTGATTCGCGGGCGGAATTCACGACAATATGGCAACTTCATCACAGTCCGGAATCTCGAGTATTTTTCCCGTCGCGATCTACGTGCAGGGTAGCGAGCAGCAGACGTTGTCGCTGAACCACACTCCTTATACCGTGGGGCGCAAGGTGGATCGCGATCTGGTGATCGCGGATCCGCGGGTGTCGCGCGAACATGCTCAGATCGTTGCGGAAGATGGCGAGTTTTTCGTCGTCGACCAGGGGAGCAAGCACGGAACATTCGTGAATGGGGAACGAGTCGACCGCCAGAAGCTGCAACGCAACGACCGGCTGGAATTTGGCGCGCGCGACGTGGCGTATCTGATCTTTCACCCGGTACACACGACATCCAATACGGCGCGCGAGTTCCTGAGCCAGATTTCGGGTATCCAGATCGCGCCGGAAGCGACCGACCTGGAGAAACTGACGTTGTTCATGGACGCGGCGCGCAGGCTGAATACGATTGGTGTGCTCGACGAGATCCTGGTTACTCTGCTGGACGCGACGCTGAAGCTGACGCGCGCCGAACGCGCGTACATTTTTCTCCGCGATGGCGCCGGGGTTTTGAGCCTGGCCGCGGGACGCAATTCGAAGGGCGAGCCGCTGCTCGACGACACGACCATCTCACGGTCAGTGCTGGATGGCGCGCTTACTTCCAACTCGGAGTACCTGCTCACCGACACGAGCCAGATGCTGGATATGAAGCAGCGGCAGAGCATTGTCGCGTTCGACTTGCGGACGGTGATCTGCATGCCGCTGCGCAAGCCGATCGTGCAAACTTCGCGGGACGAACAGCGTGCCGGCGGAGAAGTCATGGGCGCGCTCTATGTGGATTCGCGCTTCGCTTCGCGCGACATTACCAGCGTGAGCCACGATATTTTGCGCGCGATCGCGACTGAAGCCGCGCAACTGGTCGAAAATGCCCGGCTGGTGCAGGCCGAAGAAGCGGGGCGACGCTACCAGCAGGAGTTGGCCATCGCCGCGCAGATTCAGCAGCGGCTGCTGGCGGTCACGCTCCCCGAAGTCGCGTTTGCGCGGGTGGGCGGGCGCAACCTGGCTTGCAAGGACATCGGAGGCGATTTTTTTGAGGCAGTGAATACTCCCGACGGTTTGGCGGTGGTGCTGGCCGACGTCAGCGGCAAGGGGGTATCAGCGGCGCTGCTGGCTTCGATTCTGCAGGGGATGGTCTACTCGCAGCTGATTTCGGGCATGCCGCTGGTCGAGATCGTGGGGGCGGTGAATCGCTTTTTCACCTACAAGCATATCGGTGAAAAGTACGCGACTATGATCATTACCCGTTTGCGAAACGATGGGGATCTGGAATATGTCAACTGCGGGCACATCCCGCCGGTCTGGATTTGCGGCAACGAAGTGCTTAGGCCGCCGCATGGCAATCTACCCGTTGGGCTGCTTGCGGATGCGACCTATGCCAGCGACCATTGCCAGATGAAGGCGGGGGACCGGCTGATTCTGGTGACCGACGGAGTTACTGAAGCCGAGAACGCTCGCGGAGATATGTTCGACAGCGAACGGCTCGAGAAGGTGGCGGGGAAGAGCAAGTCGATGGAAGATATTTTTACCGCGGTGGCGGATTTCTGCGGGGGAACTCCCCTGAATGACGATTGCACGGTGGTGGAGCTGGCGTACACGGGATAGGCCGGGTTTGCAGGTTCCCGATTACGCTGGGTGGAGCGAGGTGGGGGTTGGGTAGGGGCCCTTCGACTACGACCGCCGCGCACTTTCGTGCCCTGCGATCTGCGCTCAGGGTGACACTGGCTCGAGGGACACTGGTTCGGAGTTCGGGCCGGGAGCCCTTCGAGGGACTTTATGGTTTCGCGTCTTTGTGAATCTCTACTGTGGACCAGGTTTTATCGGCGGCGTGGCAGAGTTTCTCCAGAGCGCAATCGGCGCATTTCGGACGGCGCGCTATGCACAACGTTCTTCCGTGCCAGATCACTTCGTGGGAAAAATCTGTCCAGCGGTTGCGCGGGATAATGCGCATCAGGTCCTGCTCAATTTTTTGCGCGTCTTCATGACGGGTGAGTTCCAGGCGGCGTGAGATGCGCGTCACGTGCGTGTCGACGACGACGCCTTCGTTCTTTTTGAACCACGTGCCCAGCAGGACATTGGCTGTCTTGCGGGCTACGCCGGGCAGGGTCAGCAATTCGTCCATTGTTTCGGGCACTTTTCCTCCGAAATCGGAGACCACCTTGCGCGCCGCGCCCACCACCGACTTTGACTTGTTGCGGAAGAAGCCAGTGGAACGGATATCCGGCTCGAGTTGCTCGGGCTCGAGGGCGGCGAAATCCTTCACGGTGGGATATTTCTCGAAGAGGATCGGCGTGACCATATTGACGCGCACGTCGGTGCATTGTGCGGAGAGGATGGTCGCCACCAGCAGCTCCCATGCATTGCGGTGAGTGAGAGCGCAGGTCACATGGGGGTAGAGATGGTCAAGTCCCGCGATGATCAACTGCACGCGCTCGGGGTTCAGCGGATCGTATCCGGATGCAGATTTCTTTTTCAGAAGCGCAGGCTTGCGAGCCGCAGCCTTGGGAGTATTTGAAGGGTGGACCGATTGGGGCGTCACGGGCCGCGCCTGCGTGATTTTCGGCTCACCGCGCTTGACAAGGCGGATGGCCTCCTGTCGTCCACTTCGGCTGGGTTGACGCGGCGCATTTCCGCGAGGCATTCAAAATCTCCAAAGAAACGCTTTCATGGTAACAAACAAGTGGAGGCAGAACGGCGCGGCTCTACAAGTTCACGGCGCACTTGGCTTACTGCGCGAGGTCAGGGGGGAACTGCGGTGGATTTGACGTGTTCATGGAGCGGTGAGTAGTCTGAATCGAAAGCAAACTATGGCTGTCAAAAGCATTAAGCTCGGACAAGTCTGGCGCCAGGACGCAACCGGCCAGGACTATCTTGTCACGAAGGTTTACACCGAGGTATTCACGCACTACGCGGTTCTGCGTCCGGCCGAGGTGAACGCGCCGAATATGCCCAGCGTCAAAGTCAAAGTTGCCAAGTCGCCCGAAGGTGTGGCGCTCCCGGGCTTCAGCTTCACGCAGGAAGGTGCGTTCTGAGAAAACCGGGCTTTGGGCTTTCGGTTCTCGGATTATGTTTCAGAGATACGCGAGGGGGCCGAACTTGAGATCCAAAAGCCTAACGCCCAGAGCTTAAAGCCCAATTCATGACTGAGAAAATTCTCTCCATACTTTTTGTTTTCATCTCGCAGTTGATTGCGGCCACCGGGTATGCCGGCATCGTCATTTTGATGGCAGTTGAATCGGCGTGTATTCCTCTGCCGTCCGAACTGATCATGCCGTTTGCGGGATACCTCGTTTTTACGGGCACCATGAAACTGTTGTGGGTGGCGACGGCGGGCGCGGTCGGATGCAATCTGGGATCGCTGGTCGCCTACGAGATCGGCGCCTACGGAGGGCGGCCGCTGGTGGAGCGCTACGGGCGGTGGATCCTGATGGGGCGACGCGAGCTGGATTGGGCTGACCGGTTCTTTGAGCGCTGGGGACACATGGCAGTATTCGTCGCGCGGTTGCTGCCGGTGATCCGCACATTTATTGCTTTGCCGGC
>Ga0187887_10002507_pt1 | contig 14634 bp, 15 predicted proteins | sample June2016WEW_7_10_FD_132977 | JGI IMG/M metagenome (GOLD analysis project Ga0187887, IMG submission 132977) | Peatland microbial communities from SPRUCE experiment site at the Marcell Experimental Forest, Minnesota, USA - June2016WEW_7_10 | ecosystem: Environmental > Terrestrial > Soil >...
GCAGACAGAAGGGTGACGATGGCCCACACCACCCGGGAATGGAGAGCAAGAAAACTCGTCACGGCCGCCCGCTCTCTGGTGCGGCCAATTCGGTGACGGCATGGCCCGCGATGAGTGCGGAGGCAATGTGTTCGGCGCGGAGGTAGTCCTTTTCGGCGGCGGGCAGTCCGCCATACCAGGTGCGCTCAAAGCTGCGCGTGAGCGTGGCGAGTCCCGGCTGGCGCGGATCGTCGGGTGCGATGAGCGCCAGGTATTCGCGTGGCGTGCGGGCGCGGTCGGCGGGCCACAGGCGTTTGGATTCGAGCCGCGAAATGGCTGCCCAATAGAGAAAGTGAATAGCTTCGCGCCATTGGCCGGCCTCGGCCGCTCGCCGCGCGTTGTCCATCCATTGCTGCCATGGAACCTGCGACGCTGAACCAAGCGCCGGGCCGCGATTTTCGGGCGCGAGGCGAATGCGCCAACGGCGTTCCAGCCTCCACAATGCAAGCACCAGCCCTGCGCATACGGCAATCACAAAGCCCCACACAAGGGCTCTACCCAGCCACGGCGCGCGCGCACTGGCACGCATTGCGCCTTCGAGCACACGGTTGAGCCAGTTGCCAACCTTCTCCATGGCCGAATCTTTTGGGTTCGGCGCTTCCAGGTCTTGAAATTCGCGTTCGGCCAGCACCTGGTTCATCACCGCGCGCTCCTGCGCGTGCCCAGGCGGCATCGCAACCGGAGCTGTTCCCTGCGCCATGTCGTGCGTGAGCCGCGTTTGCGCGTCGAGCAAGAGTTGCGTTGTCGTGGGCGGAGCGGGCCGCACATCTTCCCACGTTGGAGCTTTTCCTTGAACTGCCGGCTTGGGCGCGGGCGGCAGAGCGTCGTTGTCCTGGGCTTTCGAAAGCAAGACGCGCAGCCAGCCGTAACGGATCAGGCGTCGTTCGGCGTTGGGCGAATCATCGATTGGAACGCGATCGTCGGCGCCCACTTCCGCCGGGTTGCATGTCTTCATGTCGCGTGCTTTGGCGCACGCCTGAACCAGCCCGGCGAGCGCATTCAAGTGCGCGCGGTATTCCTCGCGCGTTGCATCGTGCGGGCGGTTTGAAGGCAACGCGGTTGAGGCCGGCGGGATCTGGGCGCATGCGCCGGTGGACCAAGAAAACAGGCATAGAGCCATGACAAGCGATGCAAACACAGGTCCGCGCGTGCGTCGACTTCGCATGGAGGTGACGAATCCTTTGGCTCCCAGGGCGAGTTTGATTGCCTCGATAATCCAGCCCTCGTACGCTTCCTCTGATGATAGCCAACTCCGGCGCTGTGCGGCACCGTGGAGAACAGATGCGCGTGGCTTCTTATCTAAGAAGTTTCCGCGGGAGGCGGCGGGGATTGCCGGTTACCCTGTTTCACTGCGGCAGCCCGCCGCTGTTGCCGAGATAGATGTGCATCTTCACCGAGAGCGCGGGCTGCGAAGCGACCGTTGCAGACCATGCGACCTGCTGCCATTCGCCTTTGCCTGCAGGCGGAGCAGTGACCTGTTCCTGGATCGGGTAGCAATCGCCGGGCCGGATCGGATAGCGTGCCGCGCCTGAAACATCGGTCCATCCGGTAGGTAATTGAGAAGCGATGGTAACGTCAACAGGCTCCGCCGAGTAGTTGCAGGCCTGAAGAGGGATGAATAGCTTGTCGCCATAACGCGCAGAAAATTCGGGCTCGGGAATGAGGGCGGTGAGGCGATCGAGATTGTGCGCTTTCCAGAACAGGGAATAGAAGCGCCAAGGATCGCCGATCTCGAAGCTCACGCCTGTATGCGATTCGGGCTCATAGCCACGGACGTGGGCAAAGGGAACCGGATTTGCCGATACGTCTTCAAAGACATCGCCGGTGACAGCGCCGCCGGCAACCGATTTCCCGAAAATCAAATGCACCGAATCTTCAAAATGCTTGAAATCCTTTTTGGTGAGCGCTTGCTCACCAAGGTAGCCTTCTTGCGTTTGATAAAACGCCTGCTGTTCGGCTTCAAGCTGCGCATAGGAGACATGGCGTGACGGCGAAATATCCGCGGTGTTGTAAGTGGGCCCCGTGCCGTCGACGATGGTCTTGCGAAACGAAGGCAATTCGTCCGGATCGTTCCAGTATGGCGAGAAGTTCTCGAATGCGTCGGTAAAGTAATAGAGTTTTTGCGGCTGCCAGGGCAGCAGGCTTTCGGTGAGATTGCTCATGCCCCCGCGATCGCGTGCCGGCGAAACCTGCTCGGGAAACGCGATTGGATCGGCGGCGAGGTCGAATGCTTCGGTGGCAAGAACGCCGGAGGCCTGGTGGTCTTCATGATTCTCGCCGGCGACGGGATCGGGAAGCCAGGTAAAAATCACATTGGGGCGCGTGATGCGAACGAGGCGAACTATCTCATCGAGAGCGCTGCCGTGCCCCCACCCGTCGAGCGAGCGCAGAACATTTTGCCCGGGCGTGTCGTGCCTGCCGAGAAACCACACGTTCTCGATGCCCAGATGCGCCATGGCGCGTCGTGCTTCAAGGACGCGCAACTGACCGAGTGCCGCGCCGGCCTCATTGCCCACTGCGTTGCCGCCGCCATCTCCATTGGTGCAGTAAATGACCGCGATGCGCTTATGCTCGTCGAGCGAGAGGCGCGCCAAGTAGCCGCCGATGAGCACATCGTCGTCGGGATGCGCGACAACGAGGAGTACATCGGCTTTGTAGCGGCTGTCGGGTTCAAGCAGTGCAGGGGCGGCCGGCGCGGTTTGCGCGATCGCGGCGAAAGCGAGCAAGAGGGAAGCGAAGGTGAGCATGAGCAGGCACTTCATGAGCTTTAAGGCGCTCCTTGATTTCTGGAGTTGCGCAAATTTGATGGCATCGATGTGCTCATGCATCTTCGCGCTCTTGAGCAGTTGTGGTCGAGGCGTTGTCCGCGCTGACTTCAGAAGGAGGATTTACCGGTGGCGTGGCCGGTATTTCAGGAGCAGGCGGCCTCGGCTCCGACGGTGCAACAGAAGCTGCAGGCGGCGACGACGAAGGAATTTCCCGCGACCAATCGGGAAGCGCCGCCGCCGTTGGGGTTGCTTCCGGCGCGGCAGGTACGTCAGCGCTTGGGGCGATCGCAGGCGGGGTCATGCCGGCCGCTTCCATCATCCACTCAATGTCGTATCCTTCTTTGCGCACACGCTGGTCGTAGTAGAAGAGCGTGAGGCCCGTCGCATACATAGGGCCGATAAAGGAATTGGTGAAGAAGCCCACGATCTGTTGGAGGATTTGCACCCAGGCGGCCAAATGCCCATGTTGCTTGAACGCGGCCACGATGAAGATGACCTGCGTGACGGCGACCAGGCCCACTTGAATAAACGAAATCAGCAACCCGAGGACAAAGATGCGCCCGCGCGATCCTTTGCTTAAATCGATGCTGCGGCGGATGGCCTTGCGCGCCTTCAGGTCTTCAAGAACCGACGCAGGCAGCGAGAGCGAGTAACGCAACGCCATGAACACGGCATAGGCGATAGCGACAAAGGCGAGCAGGAAGAAGCCCAGGCTCACGAGGCCGAGGACGATGGCAGCCTGTGGATCGGAATGAGTGCTGCCGGTGAGGAACAAGCCTCGCGGACGCGCATACGCATAGAGAAAGACGGAATATGCTGAGAACAGAACGACAAACGGAATGTAGATAATGAAAGCGATGATGGTCATGAGCCAGAGGTAGCGGCCGAGGTGTGGCAGAATGCTGAGGTAGGCGCCGCGAATGGTGGCCGGCTTTCCCAGGTTCACCCATGCGACGGCGCGATTGTTGGCCGCGATCGCAGCGCCGGCGCAAATAAAGATGAGCGGCATGATGACAATGACGAAGGCCAGCGTGACCCACGGCAGCTCATGCGTCCGGCCCAGTTTGGTCAGGAGTTCCGCAAGCCCGATCTGCAGCAGGTTCAGCACCAGCAACACACCGGCATAGACGGCGGCAATGCCGGCGAACAGAACAAAATTCGTGCGGTAGAGCTGGGCGGTTCGGTCCAGAATCTCGCCGAGCGTCATAGGCCGCAGGTCGGTTTGCATTCAGGTCTCCTCGGAATCGGGCAGGTTGCGCTTGGCCGGATACTAGCACAGGAAGAAAGCATGCGCAGTGCTTGCAGCGGGGTGGTTCCCGGGTGGGCACGGCATGCGCGCGGGGCAACGACGCGTGCGATAAACTGGCACGTACGATGGTTCGAGAAAACACATCGGTGAACGACCTGGCCCGGGCCTGTGCCTATTCTGCCGATGCGGCGGAGTGGCAGGAACTGGTGCGCCGGTCGATGCCGCTTGTGTCGATTGTCGCGCTGCGCGTGAGCGGCATGTGGGTTACATCGCCTTCGCCGGCCGCGGTCGACGACATCGTGCAGGAGGTTTTCCTGAAGCTTTGCGAGCAGGAGCGGCGCATTTTGCGGACGTTCGAGCCACGCGGCGAGGACTCGTTCTTCGGGCTGTTGCGCATTGTGACCGGTTCGGTAGCGAACGACTACTTTCGGCGTCTCTACTCTGTGAAGAGAGGCGGGAAAGTTGTCAGCATGCCGTTGATCGAAGACCAGGCGCAGGAAACCGCCGCCGTCAGGGCACCCGCGGAGCGCATGCAGCAGTCCGCGCTTTTGGCGCAGCTCGATAGCAAGCTTCGCTCCGCGCCGGCAACCATCAGCGAGCGCGATCGCGCCTTGTTCTGGCTTTATTACCTGCAAGGCTACACGGCGGAAGAAATTGCGCGGGTTTCCCCGGTGGGATTGACGGCCAAGGGCGTGGAGAGCGCGCTGCGCCGTGTGACATTATGGCTGCGCACCGAAGTAGCCCGCGAAAAAGTTTCGGCCCGGGCGGAATGCGGGTAGTTTTGCGGCATCGCTTCAAACCTGAATCAGCTTGTACAACAACTAGTTGGCGACTGAATCGGTTTTGTAAAAGGAATGATTGCGACAATCGCGTTAAATAGAGTGCAGATATGGATGACGAAATGAATCCGGGCCCGCTTCAACCAAGCACACCCGAGATCCCGGAAAGCGACGTGCCCGGCGCTCTGGAGCGGTTCCTTATGGGAAGAGATACAGGATCCGTCGCATCCGCGGCCGACGCAAGGAATCAAACGAGGCCGGAGACCTTCGTTGCCGGGGCTGCCCAGGAGCCATGTCCCGAGCCGGGCGATTGGACCCTGTTGCTGGCGAGGACTCCGCAACCGGAAGACATTGAGAGGGCGAGCGCGTTGCTCACCCATGCCGCTGCCTGCCCAGAGTGTTCCGGTCGGCTGCGGATCCTTTCCGCCGATGTTTCGCCCGCTGAAAGCTCCATTCTCGCAAGACTGAAAAGCAGTTCTTCTCCCGTGCAGCGCAACCTGGCCGAAGAGCTTGCCCGCACACCGCGAGCCGCCGAGCCGCAACGTTCCCTGCGTTATTACTACTGGACCGGAGCGGGGATGGCGGCATCGCTCTTGATTGCCCTCGGACTTCTCTCCTGGTGGCGGCTGGCGAACAATCCCGAACATCTGATCGCCGAAGCGTACACCCAGGCCCGCATCTTCGATCTGCGCATGCCTGAAGCCGCCTTTGCCGAAGTTGCTCCGGTTCGCCATGTGCGCGGCGCAGGGAGCCCGCACGAGCCGGCAAGCCTTGTCGTGGCGCGCACGCACATTGAACATCAACTTCAGGCCACGCCCAACGATCCCCATTTGCAGCAGCTTGAGGCCCGCAGCGAGATTCTGGAAGAAAAGTACGATCCGGCGATCGACATTCTCGAGCGCCTGGTGGCCAAGGGACCCGTTACAGCCGGCTTGCTGCTCGACGATGCTTCAGCCTACTTCGAACGCGGCATCGCTACCGACAGCGAAAGCGACCGCGCCACGGCCCTTGAATACCTGCGCCGCGCCGACGAACTCGCCCCCGGCGATCCTGTGGTGTTGTTCAACGAAGCCGTGGTCATGGAAGAACGAGGCCAACTCATGAACGCCGTGGAAACGTGGAACCGGTATCTGCGCTTCGAACACGATGTCCGCTGGCAGCAGGAAGGCCGCCTGCGCGTGCAGGCGCTGGAGCAGAAGTTGAACCAGATGAAAAAACAGCCGCCGCCAAGTTAATAATGCAGATATCTGCGTCTTTGGTTCTGCAGGATGTGGGTGCCCCAGTCTCGATTTTGAGACCTGGGAAGGCACTACCTTCTCACTACCCATTGGGCTACCCACCGGTGCCTGACCAATTTGCACGCTCAGCTACGAAGCTTCAGGCGAATTGGTCGAGGCTGAAGCCAAGCTCATAGTTCTCGCCGTGCTCCAGCAATTCGTCCCAGGTCACTTCGCGTTTTTGCAGGCCTGCCATGCGGCCCAGCATGCAACTAAGCGCTGTCTCCACGCCCGCGGCAATCTGGTTGTGGCAGTTGCCCGAAGTGATGTTTTCAATGAACGTCCGCTCCTTGTCGCGATCGGCGAAGGCCAGGTTGTCGCTGAAGGCCCCGTTGGCGGCAAACTTTCCCACGCCAGAACCAGTGCCAGGCGCGGCTGTTGTCGAATCTTCCCACTTCCACGCCTGCTTGCCGGTAATCTCGATCGGTCCCGAGTAAGGAACCGTCGCCGAACCCTCCGACCCAAACAGGCGCAGGCCGGCATCGAACAAGCCGTCCGTTCCAAACTGCGTGGACGAAAACGAGAAGCGCACATCGCCGGGATACGTGAAGACCACTTCGTAGTTATCCCAGCAATCGCCGTAATGCGTGAGAACATTGCGGCCTCCCTGCGTCGAGGCTTTCACGGGATGCGCATTCAGCATCCAGTTGCACAGGTCGATGATGTGAATGTTTTGCTCGACGAGGATGTCTCCGGAGAGTGCGCGGTCCCAGAGCCAGTTACGCAGCCGATACTCATCCTTCGATGCGCCGGGGCGGTTCTTTTCCGTCGATGCGGGCGCGTAGTAGACGCCGGAAGTGACAGCAACTTTACCCAGCGCGCCAGCCTTGATCTTCTCCGCAATAGCCGCTATGGGCGGCGCATTGCGGCATTGAAAACCCACATCGACACTCTGCGTGCTCTTGACCTTCTTTGCAATTTCGAGTGCATGTCTGGCCTGGCGAATGTCGACGCCCACGGGCTTTTCACAGTAAACATGCTTGCCCGAGGCTACTGCGGTTTCAAGGTGTTGCACGTGAAAAAACGGCGGCGTCGAAATCTGGATCAGGTCGACATCGGGCGACGCCGCGAGTTGCTCGAAGGCATGCGGTCCGTGGAAGAGAAGCTTGCTGTCGAGCGCAGACTGTCCGAGCCCCGCCTTCACCTGGTCGAAGTGCGCGCGCCCGGCGGCAAGGTTATCGGGAAACAGATCGGCGAGGGCCACAATCTGCGCGGTTGTATTCTTCGCGAACGAAGTGGCGACCGAGGTGCCGCGATTTCCGCAGCCCAGCAGTCCGTGGCGCACGGCGGAGTTGGCCGCGTACCCGAAAGCAGTGAGCGGTTTCAGCAGTGTCATGCCGGCAGCCACTGCCGTTCCGGCCTGGAGAAGTTCGCGACGATCCATGGTGGTCCTTCCCTTTGCTTTCAGACTAAGGCATCCAATCGGCACACGGTTTACGCCAGCACTTCGCCCAGAATCTTTTCCAGATACAGCTTTTCGTTCTTCACGTCTTCAATCTGCTGCGGGCCGCTGGTTTCGCGTTCGATCGTCACTGCGCCGGTATAGCCCAGCTTGTGAAGCTTGGCGAACACCTGCTTGAAATCGACCAATCCCTGACCGATGAGAACCTCCTCGCCGAGCTTGCTCGGATCCGTAGGCCACTTGCCATCCTTGGCATGAATGCTGCGCACGTGCGGTCCGAGAATGTCGACAGCATCCACCGGATTAGCCTTCCCGTAAAGGATCAGGTTGGCCGTGTCGAGCCCCACGGCGAGGTTGGGCATTGCCACGTCACGAATCATGCGCGACATCGTGGTGGGCGTCTCCTGCCCGGTCTCCATGAGAAAGTGCTGTCCGTTCGACCGGCAATGCTGCGCGACGGCGCGGATCGCCTCGACCGCACCCGGATAAAGCGGATCGGCGGGATCTTCAGGGATAAATCCGCAATGCGTCTGCACCTGCGAAATGTTGAGCAGCTTGGCGAAATCCGAAACTTGCCGCAGCGCGTCAATGCGCGCGGCACGCGTCTTCGGCGGCACAAGCCCAATCGTCGAAGGCCCTTGCATAAAATCCCAAACCAGCGGCGCTGGTCCGACCACTTCAACTGTCGTGGCCACCAGCGAATACTTCGAGAGCAGTTCGCCGAACTGATCCGCGACCTGCTTCGTGAAGCCGTTCAGGTAGCCGTCGAGCGACAGAAAGCAATTGTCGAAGCCCATGTCGCGGACGCGTTTAAACGTAGCTTCGGGCGCGTCATGCGGCACGATCAGCAGGCCCACATCCATCGGTTTCAGCGCGGCGGCAGCCTGCGTGGCAAAGCTTGCAGCGGGCGCCATCGCGTCCACCAGAAGGGCGGCGGATGCGGCGCCAAGAAATGTTCTGCGGTCCATGGTTTCCTTTCCAGTTCGAGCGATGGGAACGCAACCCCTTGTTTTAGCACAGGGGGCGCAAACGCTGCTGTGGCGCAGGCAGGACGCAGAGATTATTCGACATTCACAATTTTTGAACTGGTGGGAATCTGCACGACGAACTGTTCGTCGCCGAGAGTCTGATTTTCCTTCACATTCTCGACGTTCAAGACGATCTGGATGTCCTCGATGGGGCGCTTGATGGTCACGACCGAGGGATATTTGTTGCCTTCGAAATCCTGATAGCCCTGGTAGGTGACTTGGGTCTCGAGGTTGCCGTCGTTGTCGTAGATGTCTTGCTGGTAGGGCATCAGATCGTCGCGATGAAAGTAGACGACGCGGACCGGAGCCTCTTCCTGCGTGCCCGCCTTGTAGCGGGTGATGCGGAGAACGTATTCGGGAACGGAGTACAGATGCTTTTTGGCGGCGTCCTCCACCATGAAGGTCTCCGAGGTCACGGAATACCGATCGTCGGGATCGAGACCGCGCACCAGAATGGCGTCAAAGAAAAAGCCGGGGCGCAGGTTTTCCAAGGTGTTGGCAGACTTGTGCTTGGAGGTGCCGCAACCCTTGAGGACTTTGTCGTAGTGGGGAATCGACATGGTGAAGCAGTCGCCGATGCTGGCCATGTCGAAAACGCGCACAAAAGCGTACGTCCCCACGACCCGAAGATCGCTGGGCTTGCGCATTAGAATGATGCCATCGACCGAGGGGTAGTCCGTAGCGACACTCTCTTTGGTCTTGGTCGCATGAATTTCGACCTTCGCAAACAATGTGTGGATAGCCGCCGATCGCTGATCGAGCCTATCTACCAATTCTTCAGGAGCGATGGACTGCGTAATCGCAGGCGCTCGCGGAACTGGAAGCTTGCGCGTGGTCGGAAACAGCGAGCATCCTGTCAGAAACACGGAGACGGACAATCCGGCCAAGGCGAAGAGACGACAGCCAGCTTTCATCGGCCACCGCCCTGTTTCACCGCGCGGCGATAGCCCTCGACCGCCTTGTTCTGTTCCTCAAGCGAACGCGAAAAAACCGAATGTCCCTGCGGATTGGCGCCGGCCGCGACAAAGTAGAGATAATCCGTTGTGGCCGGATCCATCGCCGCATGGAGCGATTTCGCTCCGGGATTCGCGATCGGCCCGGGAGGCATTCCTTTGTGCAGGTAGGTGTTGTACGCGGTGGGGCGCGTTAAATCGCTCTGGTAAATGGTTCCGCGCCATTTGCCCTCGAGCTGGAGCCCATAGATTACCGACGGATCGGTCATCAGCGGCATGCCGGCGGCCAGGCGATTCACAAAAACACTGGCCACTGTCGGCCGTTCGTCGTCTACAGCCGTTTCGCGCTCCACAATTGAAGCCAGCGTGACCACGTCGTGTACGTTTTGCGTGAGGCCAAGCTGTGCGGCTTCTGCGCGAAACCGGTGCACCATGGCTGCGGCAATCTGGTCCGGCGTGGCTTTGGGCGAAAGATGGTAAGTGTCGGGAAAGAGATAGCCCTCGAGGCTTTTGGCGCCCGAATCCATGTCCGACACAAGGGCAGTCTGGTTCTTTGCGGCGTCAAGAAAGCCCTGGCGCGCACCCAGGCCGGCCTGCTCAAGGCGCGTGGCGATGTCGAAGATGGTTGAGCCTTCCGGGATGGTGACCGCCTTGGTATAAACGTCGCCGCGCGCGATGCGTGCATACACTTCTTCGGCCGAGGCCGCATGATCGAACCGGTACTCACCGGCGCGGAGAATGCCTCGCTTCCAAAGGCGCAGAACGTCAAAAGCGTAGTGGCTGCGAATAACTCCCGCAGTTTGCAGTTGCTGGGCAATCCGGGTCGTCGAAGATCCGGGTATCACATCGACAATTGTTTCAGTGGATGAGCCAAACGGCGCGAGGACGAGCCAGACGAAAAGTCCGGCGGCCCCAAGCACCAAAAGAAAAATCGCCAGCAAAAACCCAGCCGCACCAGAACCTTTCTTCTTTCTGCTGTAGCGTTTGCGGCCAGCCATCTATCGTTTTTAACCCTTCGTTTACTTAAGACGCACAAATACCCTGTGGGGATTCTCTTCCTTTTGATTGTATTCGGTACGAAAAGGAATCAAACTCCGTTCCGCTACCGCGTACCGCGCATTAGCATTGCTCTGGGAGAACCACACTGGACAAGCAACCACGCTATCTCGGCCTTGACATTGGCAACCGCCGCATCGGGGTGGCCGTGTCTGACGAACTCGGCCTCACGGCACAACCGGTGTTGACGCTCGAGCGCAGACGCCCCGCGCCTGGTATCTCCCGCGACGATCTACGCTCCCTGGCGCGGCTGACGCGGCGCTTCGGCGTTGTGGGCATTGTGGTTGGCAACCCGCTCCATCTTTCCGGCGAGGCAGGACCGCAAGCGGCCATCACACAGGCATTTGCAGCGCAGTTGGGCGAGCTCGCCGGCTTGCCGATTCACCTGTGGGACGAGCGCCTGACCACCCAGCAAGCTCACCAGATTCTTTACGAAGCCGGCCACGCACGCCAGGACCACCGCCGCGTCGTTGATCAGGTGGCAGCGACGCTTATTCTGCAATCGTTCCTGGATGAAAAAGCAGCTCTCAACTCCTAGCCCTCAGCTATCGACGGGCGCTATCATCATTGGCCGCTAAACACCTTTTTCTCCCGCGTATAATAAGTAGTTGGTTCTATCCTCTCTCGCGGTCTGAGCGATGCGCTCGCCGCAACGGACACTGATGCCCGAGCACATTAAGAAGCAGCTTCTTGCTGAAATCAACATCCTGGAACACGAGCTCTCGCACGAGCTGCCGGCGGAGATTAAGAAAGCCGTGGCCATGGGAGATTTGTCGGAAAATGCCGAGTATCACATGGCAAAGCAGCGCCAGGTTTTTGTGAATGCGCGGCTCGGGCAGTTGAAGCGGCGCATGGCCGAACTTTCGCTGGTCAATCTGACGAACATTCCACACGACAAGGCGGGATTCGGCTCGACCGTGGTGGTTTTCGACTCCACCAAGGACGAAGAGATTGTTTACCGGCTCGTGACCAGCGAAGAATCCGATGTTTCCAAGGGACTGATTTCGACGACCTCGCCGATAGGTCGCGGGATTGTGGGCAAGCGCGTGGGCGACGTGGCCACCATCGTTACACCCAACGGCAAACGCGAACTTGAGATTCTAAAATTGACGACGATTCACGACGAAGCGGGCGAAGTCGAGCCGGAAAACGGCGCCGCACCCGCTGCCGAGTAGCAAGGAATTCTTAGATGACCTGGACCAGCGCGTTCGGCCGCGGTTGCGGCTGGCTTCTTGACAAAATAGTGTATGGCCTCGCTCTCACCCGCATCTCTCCCAATGCGCTCACCTTCATTGGCCTGGTGATCAACATCGTCGCCGCGTTCCTGTTCGGCCACGCCAACGCCTCGAACTCCGGGCGCATGTTCTTCTACGCCGGCATGGTCATCTTCGGTGCAGGCATCTTCGACATGGTGGATGGCCGCGTGGCCCGGCGCAATAACCAGGTCACTGTCTTCGGGTCCTTCTTTGACTCCGTAATCGACCGCTACTCCGACGTCGTGCTCTTCTTCGGGCTGCTGGTCTACTACGGACGCATCAACCGCTTCCGCTACGTGGTGCTGGTGGCGTTTGTCATGGTGACGTCGCTGATGGTGAGCTACACGCGCGCCCGCGCCGAGGCTCTCATCGGGCAATGCAAGGTTGGCTTCATGGAGCGGCCGGAGCGCATCGTGCTCATTCTGCTGGGTGCGCTGTTCAACCGCTGGGGCGTGATGGCCCCTGTGCTGTGGGTGCTGGCCATACTCTCGACCATCACCGTAGCGCACCGCATCACGTATACCTACTCGAAGACCAAGCACCTGGCGCCCATCGGCTGAGGCCGTGTCCCAACTTCTGCGCGATTTGTGATTAAAGGAAGGTGCCGAAGCCGGCCGTCCTTAGCAGTTCACCATTACCGCCGAGCAGCCCTCACGGCTCGGCTTCCACTGCGCCAGAAAGCTGGTCACGGTTCCTGGCTCCATGCGCCGCATCGATTCGAACTCGCCGCTGCGCTGGCTGTAGAGCAGCTTGCCTTTGTCGCTCAGCACGGCCAGCGCCGGCACGCCGCGGCCCAACGGAACCTGGTAGCGCTCGGCGATGTCGAGGTTGACATCCATGTGGCCGATATTCACGTGCACCAGGACAAAGTTAGCCTCAAGCATGGGCAGATTCTGGGGATTATGGAAGTAAATATCGAGCACCTGGCAATCGCCGCACCAGTTGCCGCCGAAGTCGAGGATTACCCGCTTGTGCTCCGCTGCAGCGGTCTTCAGTGCGCCGGCCAGGTCGGCCTTCGCCTGCGACGGATCGGGGTAAATATCGCGGCCGGCCGAATTCGCCTTCCCGACTCCAACGGCCAGAACCGCGGCAAGAGCAACCAGCTTCAGAACCTTCACAAGAATCCTCCAGCGCGTTCAGCCGTCCAAAGGAAGACGGGTCTTGGGTTAGGATGCCACAGACGACTGGGGCGATTCCATTTTCGTGGCAGAACCGACACCGCTGAATCGATGTAGTCTGGAGTTCGGAATGGCAAGTCATGTCGAAGTTCGGGATCGGTTGGAATCGGCCACGTTTGCCGATCTGAGCGCCATGATGGAGGGCTATGCCCGCGCGGCGTCCGATGTGGCCAATCGCGAGTTCAAACAGAACCTCGACTTTACCGCCGACTCCATCGACAGCCTCGACGACATTCTCGTTATGGTCGGGGAGAGCCCCGAGATGGACGTGGACTTCGAATCGCGCCTGTGGGGTAGCTACCTGGGCGAAGTGCTGCGCCGGCGCTATGTGGGCAGTTGGGAGATGACGCAGTATCCCGGCGGTGTGGTCGCCGTGCCGGCCGTCGACGTTCGCGGATCGAGGTTGTTCCCTCTGATGAAGGTTTACCGGCGACTGACCGTTGGTGAAGAAGAAGACCTGTGCGCTTTCTATCACATGGTGACGGAGCGCCTGGGGAAGCCGGCCCAGGTCAATTAGCCAGGGCAAACGGGCCCGGTTGCTTGTGTCTGCCGAATTGCGGCCATTCGGAATCCAACCGGACTGTCCGTCCGTACTTGAGTTAGCGCCGGGATTTGCGCCGCGGTGATTCGGCTCACTCCGTGCGAATCGGGTTTGTGCGACAATAGCTGTTGGGAATGCGTACCGGAAGCGTGGGGTGCGCGGAGGATCAAATGGGCGATTTTCTTCAACCGTGGCATCTGATTGTGCTTGCCGTGGTTGCATTTCTGCTTTTTGGCGCCAAGCGGCTGCCGGAACTCGGCAAAGGCTTAGGCGAAGGATTGAAAGGCTTTAAGGAAGGGATTCGTGGGGTCACCGATCCCGCACCGCCGACGACTCAGCAGAGTGTGGTCACTCCGCCGCCACCGGTGAACCCAAACGAGACCAAGCAGAGCTAACCGCGGCTGCTGTCGCCCACTCTTAAGACTTTCATCTGCGCCGAAGCAGGAGAGTGCGAACGCTTTCATCGGATCAAGGAACTGAAGAGGCCTGCGCCTGTGCGTGGGCCTCGCTGCGTTTGGCAGCCAGGCTAGAGGCTGAGCAGAACCACAGCCGCGAGAGCCAACGCCATCCCGGCCCATTGCCGCGGCGCAGGCCACTCCCGCAGTACCACCGCCGCCAGCAGGATAGTCCCCGCAGGGTAGAGGGAGCAGACGGTTGCGGCCACGTCGAGCCTTCCGATTCGCGTGGTTTCGATGTAGAGCAGGTTTCCGATGGTGTCGAAGGAGCCGGCCAGGATTCCCAGAAGCCAGAAGCCGCGCCATGGAGCTTTGGGCGGCACGACGATCAGCACCAGAAGCATGGCCGCAACGCCGGCGGCGCGTGCGCTGGTCATCACCCACATTGCATTGCCGTCCGCCGCAAACTTGAACAGAATCAACTGCACGCCGAAGCCAACGCCGGCCACCGATCCGTAAATCAGCGCAACAGGTGGCGTCGCAACCCGCTTGCCCTCAGGATTTGGCGCCAGTGCGATGAGCCAGATTGCCGCCAGGCCCAGCACCAATCCCGCCGCGACCAGGCGCGTGGGCAAGCCGTCGCTGAAGAGCGAAAACAGCACTGGAATCAGCGCGGTGAGCAAGCCGGTAAGCGCAGCGGTAAGGCCCATGGC